>Ga0207678_10002836_pt1 | contig 15712 bp, 12 predicted proteins | sample KBSC63metaG_FD_184319 | JGI IMG/M metagenome (GOLD analysis project Ga0207678, IMG submission 184319) | Corn rhizosphere microbial communities from Kellogg Biological Station, Michigan, USA - KBS C6-3 metaG (SPAdes) (version 2) | ecosystem: Host-associated > Plants > Roots > Rhizosphere > Soil ...
AATTGGGTGTTCCCTTCGACAGGATCGCCGTGGCGCAACTCGATACGGATGTGACGCCCTATGATGTCAATACGAACGCCAGCAGCTCGACGGTGGTCATGGGGCTCTCGGTCCAACGCGCGACGCAAGACCTCAAGCGGCAACTGCTGCGTCATGCCGCGCGCATTTTAAAAACTCCTGCGGCGCGCTTGGCGATCCGTGCCGGTAAGGTTCACGCCGGTAAGGAAAGCTTGTCGCTCGAACAACTGATGCACAAAATATTTTTGTCCAAGGCCGGGGAGTTGATCGGTCGCGGCGCCTACCAGGACGTGAAAAACAATAAGGCTGCGCTAGGCTCGCCGACGACGTTCTGGGAAATCAGCTGGGGCGGCGCGGAAGTCGAAGTCGATCGCGATAGCGGTGAAATCAAATTCATCAAATATGTTTCGCTCGCCGACGTCGGTCAGGCGATCAATCCCGTTTTGTGCGAAGGTCAAGACGAAGGCGGTGTGATGAACGCCATCGGTCACACGCTGTTGGAAGAAATGGTTTATAAGGACGGGCAATTGCTCAATCCCAATCTCGTCGATTATCGCGTGCCGACGTTCGCAACTTTGCCTGTCGAGTTCGAGTCGGTTCTGGTCGAAAACCACAACGGCCCCGGTCCGTTCGGTTCGAAAGGCACAGGAGAGGGAGGCTTGCTGCCGGTTGCGGCGGCGGTCGGCAATGCGCTTTATCAGGCCACCGGCTTGCGCCTCTATGATCTGCCGCTTACGCCCGAGAAAGTATGGCGCGGGTTCCACTCCGCTTGACCGTTCGCGTACGGACTATTGTGTTCCCTTGATCAGCTCGAACAGCAAACCTTCCGGAAAGGGTACGTTCAAAAGCCGCTCGAATAAGCTCCAATAAAAAAGCCAGGAAAAAAATGTCACGCCAATCGTGATCGGCCAATTTTCCTTCCCAGCAAGCTTAAGATAAAGAAAAATGGTCAACGGTACGGCATATGAAAAGCCGATCAGCCAAATTGCTACAAAGAAGCCAATAGTCCAGCAGAGGATAGCAACAGTTCGTTGCCGGACAATCTCCGGTGCAAGATCCACATGAGTCTCGACTGATTGCGCGAGCCCAGCTTTTTTTTCTTTCTTTTTGCCGTAAAGATCCCTGATCAGTTGCCCCATCGCCAATAGGAGCGTCGGTATGCCAATCACCCACGGAAAGAGCCCGGCGCGGTAACCGAAATTACGGCTTTGCCACAGTGCAAGAGCGAGCAGTACGATGATTGCGGTCGTGAACAAGGCTGCGGTGCCGAATTGAATTTGCCGCGGTCGCGGACCTGCTACTTCGGTGAGCGGGTGCGCCCTCGCTTCTTCCTCAGCTCTTTCGCGCTCTTCGCGCCGGCTCTTGATCATGGGATAAAAAATACCGAACAGCGTGAGAGCAAAAATGCCGAGGACTGCCGGTCGAGCGATCCAGGCCGAGCCATAATTGTCGGTCGATAAGAATAACCGGTTTTCTGCCAGCGGCCCGAGCACGAGGCCAAGTAGCACGGGGGGCCGCGGCCATTCCAGCTTTTCCATCATCCAACCGAGGGCACCGAAGAACAGCACCACCAGCATGTCTTCGAAGGCGTTTTTTTCGGCGAAGGCGCCAAGATAGATCAAGATCAAAATGATTGGAATAATGATACCGCCGCGCACCTGGGTCACTCGTGCTATGGGTTTCAAAAAAAGAAAACAAATCGCGACGGTAATGATGTTGGAAATGATTATCACCCAAACGAAAGAATAGGTTAGATCCAAATGCCCTTTGGGCGGTGGCAGCAGCATATCAGGGCCTGGAACGATTCCCTGAATAATGAATGCGCCAAGTAATATCGCCATAATGACGCTGGCGGGCACTCCGAACGCAATCGTCGTGATCAGACTCCCGCCCAGGGTCGAATTGTTGGCCGCTCCAGGGCCCAATACACCGCGAACGTCGCCTTTTCCGAACCGTTCCTTATTGGGCGAGCTTTGCACGGCATGGGCATAGGCGAGCCACTGGGTCGTTGCCGCGCCCATGCCGGGAATGATCGCCGTCAATGTTCCGAGAGCGCTGCAACGAATCACCAGCCACCAGTGGCGAAAAGTATCTTTGACTCCTTCCATGACACCGCCCAGTTGGCCGACCTCCTTGGTGGAGATACTAGTGCCCAGAATGGCGAGCTCGATGGTTTCGGGAATCGCGTAAAAACCAATGGTAATGGGCACCAGACCGACGCCGTCCCAAAGAAATAGCTGACCGAAGGTGTAGCGCTGAATGCCGGAAATAGGATCCAAGCCGATAGTCGCGAGCATCAGCCCGATGCCCCCGGCGACCAGACCTTTGAGCGCGTCCTCGCCGCTTAGAGCGGCGACGAAAGAGATGCCAAGGATAGAGAGCATGAAAAATTCCGGCGAACCGAAGGAAAGCACGAGAGGACGAATGATCGGCACGGCAGCGCCGAGCGCTACCCCGGCAAACACGGCTCCGACAAGAGAGCTCATCAGAACCGCTCCCAATGCGCGGCCGGTTTCGCCGTTGCGCGCCATGGCATGGCCGTCGACGATAGTGGAAGCGGTGGTCGGTTCTCCCGGCACGCCGAAGAGAACGGAAGTAATATCTCCGGTGGTGGCAGTGACGGCGGTCATGCCGAGCAAAAAGGCGAAGGCTTCGACGGCACTCATTTTAAAAACAAAAGGCAACATGAGCGCCATGGCAGTCGGGCCGCCGAGTCCCGGCAAAATCCCCACGACGAACCCGATCGCAATTCCGATCATCATCAGATTGAATGTCGAGAGATTAAAGCACTGAAGAAAACCGGAAATCAGAGCATGCAGCATGTCCATGACAGTCCCATCCTCCAGCGCCGGCGGCGCGGCGTTCGACGGTAAATATCAGCGGTGGCGCGAATTGTAAAGCATCTTGGCGCCGAGCAACGGGGATGGTGTCCTCGGAGCCGCGCCCATTTCGCATTGTGTTCTCGCTAATGGACCTTTAGAATATTGCTATCGGGCGCGCGCGGAATTTTCCAGTCGAACCACGGAGAAAGGGCAATGGCTGACTTGTTCAAAAATTTTATCGGCGGCAAATGGCTGAGGGCGAAGTCAGACGCAACTTTCGAAAATCGCAATCCCGCCAATCGCGACGACCTGATCGGCGTCTTCCCCGCGTCAACGGCGGAGGATGTCGACGCCGCTGTGCAAGCAGCAAAGAGCGCCTTCGCCACATGGCGTCTGGTCCCCGCCCCAAAGCGCGGCGAGATCCTCTATCGTGTGGGTGAATTGCTGCGCAACCATAAGGAAGAGATCGCGCGCGGCATGACTCGGGAAATGGGAAAGATTCTGAAGGAAACCCGCGGCGATGTTCAAGAAGGAATCGACACGGCCTTCTACGTTGCCGGCGAAGGGCGGCGGCTTTTTGGTGAAACCACTCCGGCGGAGTTGCCGGATAAATTTGCCATGTCGGTTCGGATGCCGGTTGGCGTGTGCGCGCTGATCACGCCGTGGAACTTTCCCGTGGCCATCCCGACCTGGAAGATGTTTCCCGCACTACTTTGCGGCAACACGGTGGTGCTCAAGCCTGCCGAAGACACGCCGGCCAGCGCCGCGAGACTGGTGGAAATCCTGGCCGAGGCGGGCATGCCGCCCGGGGTGGTGAACCTGGTGCACGGGCGCGGTGAAGAAGCGGGCGCAGCGCTGGTCCGCCATCCCGATGTTCAACTCGTCTCATTTACCGGCTCCGCCGCCGTGGGACGGGAGATCGCGTCGGTTGGCGGTCAACTGTTGAAGCGGGTCTCGTTGGAGCTCGGCGGCAAAAACGCGCAGATCGTGATGGAAGATGCCGATCTGGAGCTTGCGGTCGAAGGGGCCCTATGGGGCGCCTTCGGGACCACCGGCCAGCGCTGCACCGCCACGAGTCGGCTGATCGTGCATCGAGATGTGGCGCAGAAAATGACAGACGCTCTAATGGCGCGCTCGCGGCAACTCAAGATCGGCGATGGTCTCGATGAGAGCACCGACATGGGACCGTTGATCAATCAGGCTGCGCGCGACAAGGTTCTCAATTACATCAGCATCGGCAAGCAGGAAGGCGCACGATTGCTCATCGGCGGCGGAATTCATGAGACCGGCGCTTGCGCCAAGGGCTATTTTTTTCAGCCGACGATCTTCGATCGAGTCATATCAAAGATGCGGATTGCCCAGGAAGAAATCTTCGGGCCGGTGCTTTCGGTCATCGAGATCGGCAGTTTCGATGAAGCGATCAGCGTGTTGAATGATTCACGCTACGGCCTGTCGAGCTCGATCTATACGCGAGATGTGAGCCGCGCCTGTCGCGCGATGCGCGACATTCAAGCAGGAATTACCTATATCAACGGGCCGACCATCGGCGCCGAGGTTCATTTGCCCTTCGGCGGCGTGAAAGATACCGGCAATGGCCATCGCGAAGCCGGCACGACCGTCTATGACATCTTCAGCGAGTGGAAGTCGGTCTATATTGATTACTCCGGCAAACTGCAAAAAGCGCAGATCGACAACAATTAGTCGCCTCGAGTCTAGCGTCTGGGGTCTAGAGTTGCTTTGAACGCGAGACGCGAGACTCTAAACCCGAAACGAGGGTAATGAATGAAACCACCCCACATCAAGACAGCGTTGCCGGGTCCTAAGGCGAAGTCGATTGTCGATCGCGATCGTCAAGTGACGGCGCCGGCCTACGGCCGGGTTTACCCGCTGGTTGTGAAGCGCGCGTCCGGTATGACGGTGGAAGACGTCGATGGTAATCTGTTTCTCGACTTCATGGCGGGAATCGCTGTGGCGAGCACCGGCCATTCGCATCCGCGTGTCGTTCAAGCGATTGAAGATCAAGCCCGCAAGTTTCTACATATCTGTGGCAGCGATTACTACTACGAACCGATGGTGGCTCTGGCGGAGAAGCTCGGTCGACTAGCGCCTGGTTCCGGCGCCAAGAAGGTGTTCTTCACCAATTCAGGCACCGAAACCATCGAAGCCGCGATCAAGCTTGCGCGCTATCACACCAAGCGCCAGCACATCATTGCATTTCACGGCGCCTTCCATGGACGCACCCTGGGAAGTTTATCGCTGACGGCGAGCCGGGCATCGCATCGGGCGCATTTCGGACCGCTGATTCCCGGTGTGCATCATGTGCCCTATCCGTTTTACCGCCGCAGCCCCGGTAATCAAACGCCTGAGTCAGGCGCCCGCGAATCTATTCAGGCGATCGAAACTCTGTTTCGGCACGAAGTGCCCCCGGACGAATTCGCAGCGGTCTTCGTAGAGCCGATCCAGGGCGAGGGAGGCTACATCGTACCGCCCGCGGAATATTTGCCGATGCTTCAGGACCTCTGTCGAAAACATGGAATTCTTCTTGTTGTCGACGAGATTCAATCCGGCTTCGGCCGCACCGGTAAAATGTTCGCAAGCGAACATTGGGGCCTCGAGCCGGACATTGTTTGCGCCGCCAAGGGTATCGCCAGCGGCATGCCACTGGGCGCGATGATCGCGCGCGCTGAAATCAGCACCTGGCCGCCGAGCAGCCATGGCAGTACGTTCGGCGGTAATCCGGTCGCGTGTGCGGCGGCGTTGGCGACCCTCGATCTATTAGAGGAAGGTTTGGTCGAGAACGCGGCGAAAATGGGTGCGCTGCTGAAAGAGCGCTTAACAGCGCTTCGCTCCCGGCACAAGACAATGGCCGACGTGCGCGGTTTGGGACTGATGGTCGGCGTCGAGTTCTGCCGCCCGGATGACGGCCATGCGCCAGACCGCCGGTTGCGCGAGCGCGTCATGCAGAAATGCTTTGAAAAAGGCCTATTGCTACTCGGCTGCGGCGAGAGCACGCTGAGGTTTTGCCCGCCTTTGATCGTTTCTGCGGAGGAAGTGGAAACTGCCGTCCGTCTATTCGATGAGGCGATTCCCGAGGCAACCGGAGCTTGAGTATTCTCGGCGCGGCACGCCCAAAAAATTACTGCAGCTTGGTCTGCAGCTCCTCGATCAGTTGCGCGAGCTCCTGATCATCCGGATTGATCTTGAGCGCGCCGTTAAATTCTTCAAGCGCTTTTTGCAGCATCCCTTTGGTCAGATAGATCCTGCCCAAGTTGATGTGCGGAAAATGACGCGGCTCGTATCGTTTGGCCGATTTGGCGCGCTCGAGCCACGGAATCGCGTCATCGAACTGTTGTTGCTGCATCAGATAAACCCCAATGTCATTATAGGGATTGCCAAATTCGGGATCGAGCTGAATGGCGATTTCGCATTGAGCAATCGCCTCGTTGAGCCTTCCGAGAAAGCTATAGGCCCACCCTAAATAGGTATGCGCATCGGCGGTGGGATAAACCGCGATCGATTCCTTATAGAGTTTGATGGCCTCGTCGAATTCGCGCGCCATCTGATGCTTCATCGCTTGCTCGATAAGCTCCAGGGCGCGTTCTTGATCCTTGGTGATCGCCATTTTCGTCGCTCAGAATTTTGCAGCCGATCGCTTGATCTAGTCAGACGCCCCATGCGCCGCTGAGTTGGATATTGGCGCCGTTGACGTAACGCGCTTCTTCAGAAAGCAAAAAACGCACGACAGCTACGGCGTCGTCAACGCTACCCACGTAGCCGGCCGGAATCAACTTGACCATGCGCGGGAGCTCCTCCTGAGGCGCGCTCCCGGAATCGATAAATCCCGGAGCAACGCAGTTCATCGTGATGCCGTCGGCAGCGACGAGCTTGGCGAACGAACGAGACAGCGCCAGCAAACCTACCTTGGAAATGTAGTGCGCCGTGAGCTGGGGTTGCGCAATCAGTTGCTCCGCGTTCGCCATACTGAAGGAAACGATCCGGCCCCACTTGCGTTCTCGCATCATCGGGATGACCGCCCGGGTGAGATAGAAGACCGGATGCAGATTATTGTCGAACATCGAGTGCCATCCTTCAACCGTTTCTTGCAACAAGGAAATCCGGTGATAGGGGCCGGCGCTGTTGATCAGCGCATCGATGTGGCCCCATTGCTGCCGGATCTGTTCGACGAGTCTCTCGGCGGCTTCGGTCCGGGACACGTCGCATTGAACGGCCCATGCTGTGCCGCCGTTTGCATGGACAGCATTGATGACTTGATCGGCTTCGGTGACACTGGTCCGATAACAGATCGCCACCGCCCAGCCACGGGTCGCGAGATCCAGAGCGACCGCGCGTCCGATGCCCTTGGCACCGCCGGTGATGAGCGCGACCCTCTGACTCAATTCGGTCATTCCGAGCTTCCCTCGCCGAGCAATGAAAATTGTGTCGGCCCGACGGACCGCGGCGGGTGCGGTTCAGTTTCGCTGCCGTCGCCAACCCAGGGCTTAAATTTTTCGTACAGATCTTTAAGCTTTGCCTTGTAATACTCCACGTTCTCATCAGGTTTCTGCGCATCCCAGTGAGCGATGAGCTTACAATTTTCATTGACTCTAATTTTTGCCTTCGTGCCGGTGACGTAGTACGAAATCTGATCGCCGGGCCGATAGGGTCGCTGGGCTTTAAGCGCGAGTTCGTACGGCGCCGCCGGGTTACGCTTCTTGGTTTTGATCTTGATTTGGTAGGTCTCCAAGGAATCCTGCAGGGTTTCGGTCTTGGCCAGCCAAAAGATATTTCTTCGGTGCCGTTCGATATCTTCGGCGAACCGTCCGTAGAGCGCTCGAATCTTTTCTCGCTCGTCTTGCAAGAGCAGCAACAGCATCTGCTCCAGCCATTCGCGCTGAAACAGCTCGAGCCCGCGGGATCGCAAACCGGAGCCCTTGATGCGAAGCCGGCCCTGTTCGTCTAAAAGCGCATAATTTTTCATTTTGTAACTGAACATCGCCGCATAGCGGCCATCGAGCTCCAGATCGATTCCGGTGGGAAGAGTCGCTGCGAGCGCTGCGATCAGTCGCTCTTCATCGGCTTCACTCTGGATACTTTCCGGCGGGACGAAATAGATCCCGTCGGTGTCGACTTCGATCACTTTTGCGTTGTTCTGTATGAGCCAGGCAATAGCGGCCTGGATCAGTTCGCGTCCCTTTGCCGTGACGTTGTTCGCGGCCGCGAAATCGTTGAAGTGCCCCATCTGGAAACCGAGATAGCCGTAAAAAGAGTTGATCAGAATCTTGAAGGTCGACTGTAGCGCGTTAAAGTAAACGCGCGTTTCATCGTCAGAGGCGGCGCGCGCCAACTCCTTGGCCTTCACTCGAAAACTGAGCAGATCCCGGAGCAATCCGGGGAAAACCCCGAGATCGTCCTTTTTGGGAAGATAGTGATAGACCAGCATGATCGAGGGGTAGAGCGAAGTCACATCGCAGTGGAGCACACGGTGAGCGGTTCCTTGAAATTGCATTTCCGTGAATCCGCCCAGGACCTCATGACCTTCGTCGGCGTAGGGAATGGAATGATGCTGGTGCAGGTATTCGCGCACAAAAAGCGTATCGATTTTCGTCGCGTTTCCGCGCAGCGGGATTTCTTGATAGCTGTACGGAAAAATTTGCGCCTGAACAAAATGACTCGGTGATAAAGTCTCCGAAATCGCGCGGGTCGCACGCACATGATTAACCGCGCACCGATGGAGCGCATCGGCATCGTGATCGAAGCACCAGCTGATTCGATCTGGCGGCACCCAGGTTGGCTCTCCGGCGATGCCGAAGTATCGCGCGAGTTCCTCCAGGTCGAGGCTCGCCAGCTCGCGGGTGGCGATGTCGTAGTGCTGCGCAAGGATCCAAGTATCGATCAGATGACGCCCGAAAACAGAATACTTGCGGTAGGCAATGGTTCGGTCGGCGAGCTGCATGCGCGAAGCATGGCCGCTGAGTCGCGAACCGTCGCGGCCGAGATTGAGCGTTACTTTATGCCGCCGCGCGCGGGCTTCGAGGTATTCGAGATCAAAGCGCAACAGATTATGACCCTCGATGACATCGGGATCGCGCAGCCGGATTTCATCGACAAACTGACGCAGCATTTCGGCTTCGTCGCACTCAGTTCCGGAAATGATGCGCTCCCACCCGGTTGAATCGGACAGTCCAATCGTCACGATCCGATCGCTCGAGCGCGCCGAATTGGAATAAGTAAATCCGTCTGCGCAATAAGTCTGGATCGTGAGTTGCAAGCGGCGGAGATCGCCAAACGTCATCTCGAGGAAATGAGTTTTTCCCGACCGTAGCAGATATTGATGCAATGGATCGTTGAAGTACCAGTACGGCGCGTCCGATGAAGAGGGGGTCTTACCGGTGGTTTTCTGTAAAAACCAGCGCGCTTCGTCCAGCTCTCGAAGATTTCGAAACTGTGCCAGTCGGTTGAACGGGCTCTCGCCCGCAAGGATCTCGATCTGCGCGTCACCTGGCCATCCCGCTAAGGCCTCATCTCCAGCCAGCAATATAAACGGGTGAAACGGCATCGGCTCCGAAAAAATCCTTGCGCCATCGCGGGCAGAGATCTGGACAGCGCCTTGTGCGGTGATTTCCACGGCAACAATTTCGGGAGTTCCGTCGTGACCGAAAAGCACTTCGTTTTTTTGAAAGATGGGCAATAGTGTCGATGCGGAATTCATAACGTGTTGCCACTATAGCAAACCGGCTGCAGAACTCATACTCACTCGCCGATCGCTCATTGCAGTGTTTTGGCGATGTCCCGATTCGGTTGACACGGATGTGGGCAGATGAATAATCTGAAAATCCGCTGAAAGGCGCAGGCTTGAATCTCATTAGACTGGATGGATTGCGCCATGGTGAACAACTTCTTGCAAACAGCTCTCGCGCCCACAGGCACACTGCGCGTCGGCATCAATTATGGAAACCCCGTGCTGGCGAAGAGAGACTTGGCGAGTGGGGAACTCAGTGGAGTGGCGGTGGAGTTGGCGCGCGAGCTGGCTCGGCATCTTGAGATTCCTGTCAGTCTCGTCGGCGTCGAGTCGGCTGGAAAAATGTTCGAGGCGGTAAAACAGGATGCCTGGGATGTGGCATTTCTTGCGATCGATCCGGCTCGCGCCGACCAAATTGATTTCACGCCTCCTTATCTCGAAATCGAAGGCACCTACCTGGTGCCGGAGAGCTCTCAATTGAGATCCATCGGAGAGGTAGATCGTTCAGGAGTTCGCATCGGTGTGTCGGCCAATAGCGCGTACGATTTGTTTTTGCGCCGGACGATCACTCACGCCGAGTTGATCCGTGCTCCGAATCCCGATGCAGCTGTTCAATTGTTGATCGACGGCAAAGTCGACGTACTCGCCGGCGTGCGACAACATCTTGTCGGTAATTCGAGCAAACTGCCTGGCTCGCGTGTGTTCCAGGGCCGGTTTATGGCCATACAACAAGCACTGGGTATTCGAAAAGGCCGTCAAGCGGCGGAAGCTTTGAGCGAGTTCATCGAACAGGCGAAAGCATCGGGGTTGGTGGCGCAAGCTATCGAACGGGCCGGTATTCGCGGCGTTTCGGTGGCGCCATGTGCACCGCGAACAAAGCAAAAGTAGTTTCCCTCGTTTGCTACCCCTTGACCGAAACCGGCAGCATTTATAGGCTCCGCGCAGATCGATTTTGTGAGACCTGTCGTTCGCGCCGCCTTGGTTCGTATGTGGCGGACCTCGGAATGAATTACGTGTTTCGCACGGTAGCGATGCAGATCTTGGAATCCTCGATCCTTTGGTTTCTTCAAGGAAAGGAGACGGACAATGAAAAGGATGGGCTGGGTCGGAGCTTTGGCGGGTTTTTTAATCCTGCGGGCCGTGATTTCCCATGCGGCATCGGATCTCAAGGCCGTCAAGATGGTGATTCCCAGGGGTAGCACGTTTGTGCTGAGTTATTATGCCGCGCGCGACGCTGGGATTTTCCGAAAGCACGGCATTGATGTCGAAGTGGATGCGCGTCCATTTGCCGGCTTCATGTCGGCTTTGCCCAGTCGGCAGGTGCCGGTCGGCACTTACGCGGGGCTCAACGCCGTCGAACAAATGAACGAAGGTAAAGACCTGATCGTCATCGGCGGCGGGCTGACATCCATGCAGGACGTCTGGGTGCAGAAGGACTCGCCGCTAAAGAAATTATCCGATCTCAAAGGCAAAAAATTCGGCGTATGGTCGAGAGGCGCCGGCGCGACCAAGGCGTTGGAAGCGCTGGCGATCGACGGCTTCAAACTCGACCTTAACAAAGACGTGCAGACGATCGAGATCGCTGGTCCGGCGCTCATGGCGCTGTTGGACAGAGGCGACGTCGACGCTATGTTTAATCTGAGCTCGCTTTCGATCGCTGCGGCGTCGCAACCGGATAAATATCGGTTGCTATTCAGCCCCGACGATTACTGGAAACAGAAGACCGGGGCGCCGCTGGTCTGGTCGGCACCCACCATCGCCTGGAAGGATTGGATTGATGAGGACCGCCAGCGCGCCAAAAATCTCGTCGATGCGCTTCATGAGTCGTGGCAGTGGCTGCGCCAGAATTCTGATAAAGCCGTGGAGAAATACGGTAAGCCCGCCGGGGTGCAGAACGCGGCTGAAGCCGCGACTCTCAAAAAAATGCTCCAAGCCGGCGGCATCTTTCTTGATAAATGGGATGCAAAGATCGTCGATGCCCAGTGGCAGTTTCTCGAGGTCGCGAAGCAGGCGGGCATTATCAAAGCCGTGCCGTCGAAAAGTAAGTTTGCGTTGGTATTGCCTTAGCGAAATCATCGTGAGTGTGTTTCGGCGCGAAGCGTTGCCGGGATTGTTCTCGGCGGTCGGTCTACTGCTCGTGTGGAAAGCCGTGTCGCTGTTCTTCTTGCCGACATTTCTCCCGTCACCCGTGGAACTCGTAGGCCGCATCGCTTCGCTATTCAGCGCCGCCTCGGCTTACTTAGTCCTGCTTAAAACTCTTGAGCGCGTGTTCATCGGACTGATTCTCGCCATGCTTTTTGGATCGTCTCTGGGTCTTATGATGGGGCTGCGTCGGTCCGTGGGAAGCTTTTTAGACGGCTGGGTTATGGTGTTGCTCACGTTTCCCTCAATCTCCTGGGCCTTTCTCGCAGTACTTTGGTTTGGGCTCTCCGACGTAGCGCCCATCTTTACGATCGTCCTCATCGTTTTGCCTTACGTTGCGATGAACATCTGGGAAGGCACCAAAGCACTGGACAAGGAGCTTACCGACATGGCCACAACTTTTCGAGCCCGGCGTGCGCTCGTTCTACGGCGGGTTTTAATTCCGCAGCTCATGCCATATCTCTTCGCATCGCTGCGTATCAGCTTCGCGTTGGCATGGAAGATTGCGCTGGTGAGTGAAGCTTTCGGTGCCACGCGCGGTGTCGGCAAAGAGCTGATGTACTGGTTTCAAGGCACTCGCGTCGACATGATGCTGGCGTGGGGCGCGAGCTTTATGCTGCTGATGGTCGCGATCGACGTGCTGATACTGCAGAGGTGGGAAAAGCGAGTTTTTTCCTGGCGGCCCGCGCTCGCAGCTTGAGGGGTCGATGGCATCGTACGCAGTCGTCATCGAAGGGCTCAGCAAAAAATTTCCGACACCCGGCGGACTCGGCGAATTCACCGTCATTGAAACATTAAGTCTGCAAATCGCGCGCGGCAGCTTCGCTAGCATTGTCGGGCCATCGGGCTGCGGCAAGAGCACCCTCCTCAATATCATCGCCGGGATCGAGCCGCATGACGGGGGCCGCGTGCAAATCCTGCCGCAGGACGGCGCCAATGCCGCCGCGCGGATCGGTTATGTGTTCCAAAGCCCGCGACTGCTCAACTGGCTGACGGTGGAAGAGAATATTAAGTTCGCCCTGGAGGCGCAAAACATCGCGCGGAGCGACTGGAGTGAGCGGGTACGAAAGTACCTCGATATGGTCGGTCTCGGCGGGCAGGAGGGTAATTTTCCGCTCAACTTATCCGGCGGCATGCAGCAGCGAGTCGCGATCGCGCGCGCCCTCGCGATCGAGCCGGACATCCTTTTGATGGACGAGCCGTTCAGCCATCTCGACGAAATCACGGCGCGCCGCATGCGCGTGGACTTGATACGGATTTTAGAGCGGGCCCGGCCGACGATTCTGTTCGTCACCCATTCACTGCGCGAGGCGGTGTTTCTGTCGGAGGACGTTTACATGATGAGCGTCAAGCCGGCGCGAATTTTCAAGCGCCTGCGGGTGGACATCCCGCGGCCGCGCGAGCCCGAAGACCCGCGCCTGTTCGATCTCGAAAAGGACCTGGTCAAAGAATTTTTCGCGGTACTGGAGCAGGACGCTCGATGAATCGCCAGACCGCGCTACGCTGGCTCTCGCTGCTTTCATTTCTCGCGGTGTGGTGGCTCGGATCGCTGGTGAGCGCACCGGAAATCTTGCCGGGGCCGGTGGCGGTTGCCCGCACGATCGTGAGCAACTTCACTGCGTCGGGTGCCGAAGAGAAATCCGCCGAATTTCATGTCGCCATCACGCTGGCGCGGATCCTGTTCAGTTTCACGGTCGCCATGGTGCTAGGAATCGCCGCCGGATTGTTCATCGGGCTACGGCGCCAGGCGGAACTCGCCTTCAGCTATTTGATTCCTCTCGCACTCACGATCCCCACGCTGCTCGCAGTGTTTCTCTGCGTCATCTGGTTCGGCTTCAGTGAAGCCGGGGGACTCTTCTCCGTGATTGTGACGGTCACGCCATTCGTCGCCGTGAACATGATCGCCGGCGCCAAAGCGCTTAACAAGGAACTGATCGATATGGCGCACGTGTTCAAGGCGCGGCGCGGTCTTCTGATTCGTAAGGTGCTTCTCTGGCAGATGATGCCGTACATCTTTTCCGCCTTCCGCTATGCTTTCGGCATGACCTGGAAGATTGTCGCGCTCGCCGAGACCTTCGGTCTTAAGTACGGGATCGGCTATATGTTCACGTTCTGGTTCGAGCAGTTTAACATGACCCAGGTGATGGCCTGGATTACTCTCTTTGTCGCCATCATGCTGATCCTTGAGCACGGCGTGATTGCGCGAATCGAGGCAAAGGTCTTCGCCTGGCGGCCCGTGCATGCGCTTTGACGCAGAGGATTATTTCCCAACCCTTGAGCGCCTCTGGCGATAGCGATCGTCGATGAACTGCTGTGGGCGGATAAGATTTATCTGTTTGGGAGCGTGGTTAAAAAATCCTTTTGTTAGCTTTTTTATATAGGCAGTGAGCCGAGAGACGAATTCAAAGATCCCGATGGTCGATGCGACGAGATCTATGATGTCGGACGGGGACGTGACCGGGCGAATATGCTCTTGAACTCTAGGAGGTTGGCCGAGGCAACACGCTCCGGCGATCTGATAACAATTTTAGGAAGCTCGCGCCTTGGGGAAAGCTTGCCAGAAAAATGGCGCCACCTCGGGGCAGTGCTGCGTTGCAAGCTGGCGAAGCATTTTTAATTCATCGGGCGTACACGAAAGCTTCATCGTGCGTTCAAAACGCCCATTTTTAATTTCTCGGTGGTAGTCGGCATGCTTGAGGATGTCAGCAGCCCGCGAAAACGGATTGATGGCTTTAACGAAGTTGTCGTACTGATAAATTGGAATCTGTATAGAAACGTGCATGTGGGCAAACGCTTATACACTACCTGTGTTACTTGAAGCAACTAGAACATTTCCGGCTTTCCTGAATCGATCCATCCTATCGCAACATCAATACCCCAATCTTCCGCTTCGGTTGGAGTTGTAAAAGGAAAATATGGTCCAATCGATAGCCTTTTCTCCGTTCCGGCTTCCTGCCAAGTAACATCAATCGTTACAGCCCAATGTCTTGTACCGCGCTCACTCCGCACGTTGATCGTATGTTGTTTATAGACTCGGCTCGACGCCAATTAGGTGCCCAAAAGGGTATAAAGTATCCCTAAATAGCCCAGTAGTTACCAGAAGTGCAAACGCTCCAGGCGTTAAAAACAAATTATCAACTAGACTGACCCAATCGGCGATCGGAATGATTTCCGGCCCAACGCCATAAATTTCTAACTGTTATAAAACGACCGAAAAAGTTAGTCTGGAATCATGCTTCCGGACTTTTTCCATTTCGACTTTTTGGCGGCTGCAAAAAGACCAGAAGATGCTCAAGCCTGGCAAAACGCCGTCGTTCGTGGCAAATGAACCGCAAGCAACAAGAGCAGAACTTGGTCGGAATCCCACCGGCGGCGCGGGAGAAAAGCTAACAGGCCCGCGCACGGGCAGGTAAACTCACCGGTTTACCTGCCCGCACTGTCCGACTCCATGGTCGGAATTGCTGGGCTATTTTGAAAGTGAGTTGCTGTTGGACTTTGGAAGCGTGCTGTCGTGGCTGGGCAGCGTGCTATTCGGCATAGACGACGAACTGCCAGACTGAGGCACGGGTCTCAAGTCAGAGCTCTTATTGATGCCGAGCTTCTCGGCGGTTTTGTCATCCAGAACTCCAGTCATCGGCAGATTGTTACTCTTTTGGAAATCGCGCAGTGCCTGCTGCGTCTTAGCGTCCATTCTGCCGTCATCGCCTGGATTGAGGCCTTTTGCTTTTAGCGCACTCTGCGCTTTGCGAATGTCGTCGGAGGTCACGGCCATCTTTTCGTCGCTCAGGTTCGGTCGCTGGACTCTCTCTGGAATGGTTCCGGGCTGTCCGGGCATGGGACTGGTCTGCGGCATACCAGGCGCTGGTTGTCCGGGCATCGGGCTCGTCTGTGGCATTCCCGGCGCTGGCTGTCCAGGAATCGTCGGTTGTGTTTCACGAGGCATCGGCGCTATCGGGCCACTCGGGTTTGTCGGACCGGTGGACCCGCCAGG
>Ga0207678_10002837_pt1 | contig 15710 bp, 9 predicted proteins | sample KBSC63metaG_FD_184319 | JGI IMG/M metagenome (GOLD analysis project Ga0207678, IMG submission 184319) | Corn rhizosphere microbial communities from Kellogg Biological Station, Michigan, USA - KBS C6-3 metaG (SPAdes) (version 2) | ecosystem: Host-associated > Plants > Roots > Rhizosphere > Soil ...
CAACAAGCTGCGCGGGACTTTGAATGTTGCGGCAGTCAAGGCCCCCGGCTTCGGCGACCGCCGCAAGGCGATGCTGCAGGATATCGCTATCCTGACCGGCGGCAAGGCGATCACGGAAGACCTCGGCATCAAGCTGGAGGGCGTCAAGATCGAAGACCTCGGCACTGCCAAGCGCGTGACCATCGACAAGGACAACACCACTATCGTCGATGGTGGCGGCAAGGACGACGACATTGCGGGCCGGGTGAAGGAGATCCGCGCGCAGGTCGAGAAGACCACCTCCGACTACGACCGCGAGAAGCTGCAGGAGCGTCTGGCCAAGCTGGTGGGCGGCGTTGCCGTCATCAAGGTTGGCGCGGCTACCGAGACCGAGATGAAGGAAAAGAAAGCCCGCGTTGAGGATGCAATGCATGCAACCCGCGCGGCGGTCGAGGAAGGCATCGTCCCAGGCGGCGGCGTGGCGTTGGTTCGCTGCACCAAGGCTGTCGAGGATGTCATCAAGAGCCTCGAAGGTGACGAGAAGATCGGTGCATCGATCATCCGTCGCGCCATCGAGGAGCCTCTCCGCATGATCGTCTCGAATGCAGGTGAAGAGGGTGCTGTGGTGATCGGCAAGATCCATGACTCAAAGGAAGCCAACTTCGGCTACAACGCCGGAACCGGCGCCTACGAAGACCTGGTAGCTGCCGGCGTTATCGATCCTACGAAGGTGACGCGCACTGCCCTGCAGAACGCGGCTTCTATCGCCGGACTGATGCTGACGACCGAAGCCATGATCTCGGAGATTCCTGAGAAGAAGGAAGCTCCTGCTGGCGGCGGACACGGCGGCGGCATGGATGGCATGTACTAAAAACTGCTGTTTATGGAATGGCGAGGCCCCGGAGCGATCCGGGGTCTTTGCTTTTTCAAAGGAAATTGGGAAGAACAAGCCAAGCTGCTGCCAAACCGAAGGAAAGCAGTATAGGATTCTCTAAATCTGTTTAGCAGGACAAATGATGTACCGGAGAGAACAGGATGAGGCTTTCGCGACGGGAGTTTTCGAAACTTGGGGCAATGGGGCTTGCGGCACAGGCATTGCCGGGAGCAGGGTTGCAGGCGCAGGACGGAAATCGCAAGGTCGGCTACTGCGTTATTGGGCTGGGCAGGATTGCGAACCATTTTATCGGCGGGGTGCAGGCTTCGTCGACCTCCCGGATTACCGGACTGGTGAGCGGGCACAGAGACAAAGCGGAGCAGTTTGCCGCGCGTCTGGGAGTGCCGAAAAGCTCGATCTACAGCTACGAGGACATGGATCGGATGCGGGATGATAAGGGCATCGATGCAGTCTATGTTGCGCTGCCGAACAGTATGCATGCGGAGTACACGATCCGGTCGGCGAAAGCGGGCAAGCATGTGTTCTGCGAAAAGCCAATGTCGACCAGCGTAAGCGACGCCGAGAAGATGATCGCCGCCTGCAAGGACGCGAATAAGAAATTGATGATCGCATATCGGTTGCAGTATGAGCCGACGAATTTGCGAGCCATTGAGCTGATCCGGCAGGGCGCGCTGGGCAAGGTGCAGGTAATTGAGAGCGCCAACGGGTTCTATGAGAATGCAGGTGAGTGGAGGTTGAACAAGGCGTTGAGCGGCGGAGGACCGCTGATGGACGTCGGCATCTATTGCCTGAATGCGACGCGTTATCTAACCGGAGAAGAGCCGCAGGATTTTGGGGCCTTTGTGTCCACCATCGACCACGACGGACGTTTCGATACGGTGGAGGAAAATACGGTCTGGACAACAAAGTTTCCTTCCGGCATTGTGGCGAGTTGCAGCACAACCTATGGCGCACCGATGCGAAGCTACTATCGGGTATATGGGTCAAAGGGCTGGCTGGAGGTGGGAAGCTTCAATTATGAAGGTTTGCGGTTACAGGCAAACTACCGCAGCGAGAGGGGTTCCCCGGCGACCGTGCTGGATGAGTTGAACACTGAACGCGATCCTAAGCAGTTTACGCGCGAAACGGACCACTTTACCGAGTGCATTCTGCAGAACAAAACGCCGAAGACTCCGGGAGAAGAGGGGCTACGAGATATGAAATGTATGCAGCGGATTTATAAGGCCGCAGGAGTGGAGGCATTGTAAGGAAGCCTCCCGACTCAAAATAGAAGGATTACAGCCGCATCAGCCATCTTAAGGTGGCCTTAAGCAAAGCTCGTGATCATAAGAATGTAGCGCGAAGGGGTTGTCTCCCCCATGCTATAGTTCCGATATTACGGGTCTTCGAAGCTGTCAATTCCCTTGTGTCGGAGAGGTGAATTTATACCGCACTCTCAACGATGTCGCATATTTCGTTTGGCCGCGCATTATGTTCAATGGAGTGCTCTTGGACTCGTTAGCCTTCCATTAGCATCCATGAGGGCAACTGCCCAACCAATTAATGCAGTGATACGGATGGCCGCCAATGAAAAGGCCGCACGCGCGCAGGAGCGGCATTTCTCATATCTTTCAGAGGAGCGCTCTACCCGGACCGGCGGTCATCTCTGGAACGAAAAAGTTGTGGAGACGGACGACGGCGTGCTTCGACGGCTGCTGGCGGTGGATGGCAGACCACTGACCGCAGCCCAGACCACATCGGAAGAGCATCGCATCGAAGAAATAGTTGCTCATCCTGAAGCATTCCGGAAATTGAATGCGAACCGGTATGATGACGAGGTAAAAGCGACTCAACTGCTGGAAATTCTGCCAAAAGCCTTTCTCATTTCGCCTGACGGGGAGCAGAACGGGTGTGTCCGGCTCTCCTTTCGTCCAAACCCCGCCTTTCATCCCTCTACTTACGAGGAACGCATCATCCATGTTTTGGAAGGTACCGTCTCCATCAAGCAACCAGAGGACCGGTTATGCAGTCTGCAAGCCAGGATTACGCAGACTGTGGAGTTCGGATTCGGCCTGCTTGGAAAGGTAAACAGTGGGGGCCATTTCGAGTTGGAACGAGCACCGGTGGATTCAAACAATTGGAAGAGCGTACATATCAGTGTGCATGTAGATGGTCGCATTCTCCTGCTTAAAAGCATCACGCGCGATCAGGAGACGACTCGCACAGAGATACATCTCGTGCCTCAACATTTGAGCCTTGTTCAGGCGGCAAGGCTGAGCCGCCCCTGAGTCAGTCCAGCGCGTCGATGATCCAGATGGTTATGGGACGTTGATTGCCTGAGCCCCTTTGGGGCCGAACCAGACGACTCCGTTGCCCAGCATGGCCTGACCGTTGCGAACGAACATGTCGTGGGGCATGGCATCTCTGACGGCATCGATGCAGGCTGGCGTGAAGATGCTGTCCCAGTGCGAGGACAGAGCGGCGGCGGAGCGGATTTCGCTGCTCTTTCCGCCACGGTTGACACGCAGTGGGAAATCAACGAATCGTGCGGCGGCGGCGTGGTCACCGTCGAGCACGGCTTTGCGGAACGACTGAACTTTGGATTCAAAGGCAGCATCGCTCTCGCTGGTAACATCCTGGTACCAGCGGGCATTGGCAGATCCCTGAGTTGTGCTCTCGATGTGGAGTTCGACAGGATAGGAGCTTGCGCCTTTGAGCCACCGGCCTTCCAAGCCGGTGCTGTTGCGGAAGCTGCGCGACTGGCCGGGCTGGCCGCCCTTGAAACTCAGGGCAAACTGGCCGCCTTCGGGCGCGTAGAGAAGGAGACCGCTGCCCTGAGTACTGACGGTGAGCGGGATATCCTTGAGATCCTTTGCCTCGAAGTAGTGGCCACCGTTAACGGTTCCCGCAGCGTCAACCAGAAGAACCATGCCTATCTTGTTCTGCCCGACGACTCCCGTAAAACTGACTCTGCTTACGGTGGCTTGAGCGTGGGCGAGAGTTGCGGTGAAGAGGAACACGGGAAAAGCGACGAAATGCATCAGCCCACTTCTTCTATTTCGGTTCAACCAGGCACCTCCAAAAAGAAAGACTAACCCTCATGAGACGTTAAACCAGACGGCTTCGTTTATAGGCGGTGAAGGTCGTTGCCAGCCATTCTCGGCTGCCCCTCCTTTGCAGCCTATCGCAAAGGAGGGGAAATCAGGGGCTTTACCAGGCGTGATGGAAACCGTCTTTTTCCGTGATCTGGACTTCGGTCCGGAAGAGATCACTGAGTGTAGCAGCGGTGAGGAGTTCGGCTTTCGGGCCGTCGCCAATAATGCGGCCATCGCGGAGAAGAAGGATGCGATCGATCTCGGGGATGATATCGGCGATATGGTGGGTGATGAGGAGAATGCCAGTTCCCTGTTGCGCCAGTTTTCGAAGCAGATTGCGGAGTTCGCGCTGGGCACTGATGTCGAGCGCATTGGAAGGCTCGTCGAGGAGAAGCATCTGGGAATTTCCCGCCGTGGCGCTGGATGAGCCGACCAGGGCGCGACCGATCATGATGCGCCGCTGCTGGCCAGCCGACATCTCTCCAACAGGCTTGTTTGCCAGATTGACAGCATCTATCTGTTCCAGAACTTCGTCGGCGCGGGTCTGCATGTCGGGAGTGACGGTAAGGTTCGGCCAAAGAGTGCTGCTGGAGAAAAATCCGGTGAGAACGGCATCGCGGCCCGTGGTGTGAAGCGTGGGTTTGCCGGGCAGTTCGGCCGAGACGACGCCGAGACGCTTTTTGAGTTCGGTAAGGTCCCAGCGGCTGCGGCCAAAGATACTCACGCTGGTCTCTGGTTCGACGATGGGATAGCACTCGCAGGTGATCGTCTTGATGAGGGTGGATTTTCCGCAGCCGTTGGGGCCAAGGATGGCGATGTGCTCGCCGGTGTTGACGCTGAGATTGATGTCGTGCAGGACCAGGTTGTCGCCGCGGGCTACATTAACGTGGTTCAGTTCAAGGAATAGTGGCATCTTATCTTCAAGGATAGATGGTTTTGAACGACGGAGGCATCATGGCGACTGTGCTCGGTAACAGCGACCAGCGACTCGCGTACGCTTTGCTGCGGATTGTGGTTGGATTGAACCTGCTGATGCACGGCGTGGGCCGCATGGTGGCGGGGCCGGCAACGTTTGCGGCGAAGCTGACAGGCCAGTTTGCTCATGCTCCGCTGCCGATGTGGAGCGTGTGGAGTTTTGGCATGGTGTTGCCCGCGATTGAGGCTCTGCTTGGATTGCTGTTGTTGATCGGGCTGAGAACGCGCGCAACATTAGTTGCGGCCAGTCTACTGATCATGGTGCTGACGTTTGGAGCAGGGTTGGTGCAGGACTGGCCTGCGGCGGGGCTGCAATTGACCTATGCACTGGTGTTTTCGGCGCTTCTGTTCCTTCAGCAATATAACGGCTGGTCGGCGGATGCATGCATGTACGGGGGAGAGAGCAGACAAGCATCGTAGATTGCCGGCCGGCAGACGCGGCCAATCTCTGGTTCTCTTCATGTCTCGTTGAGGCTCCTCAGAAGAAGGGGATCCCATATCGAACATCCCTTGACAGAAATGGAGTACAACCTCTAGAGTCGATCGCGGTAACGTACACGATAAGGAAATCTCATTCCCAAGAGCGAACCGATCGTTTCGAGGCTACCGCAGATCGAATTTCAAAAAAGAGAACGCACAGTGCGCGATTGAGATCAGTAGATGAAGACACACGAAGATGCCTCGTCGGCTTGGAAGTTGGAATTGCCTGAAGCTCCCGGCTCCGAGCGGGGCGCGGTGAAGGCGTGGGAAGAATCTGTGACCATGCTTACCTATGCTCCCGCTGCGCCCGATCCCAATCCGCTCTTTCTGGAGAAACGGGTGTACCAGGGCAGCAGCGGGCGCGTGTATCCGCTGCCGGTGATCGATGGCATTGCGACGGAACCGCACCCCCGCGCCTGGCGGGCAATACACATTGAAAACGAATATCTGCGCCTGATGGTGTTGCCCGAACTGGGAGGGCGAATTCACATCGGGCTCGACAAGCGTACCGGATACGATTTCTTCTATCGTCAGAATGTGATCAAGCCCGCCCTTGTCGGCCTCGCAGGCCCCTGGGTCTCCGGCGGAGTGGAGTTCAACTGGCCACAGCATCACCGGCCTGCTACCTTCATGCCGGTCGAGGTGGCTATCGAACGCGACCCCGATGGCTCGGTGACAATCTGGTGCAGCGATCACGATCCGATGGAACGCATGAAGGGCATGCATGGCATCTGCCTGCAACCTGATAAGGCTTTTCTGGAGGTGAAGGTTCGGCTCTATAACCGTACACTCCAAACACAAACTTTTTTGTGGTGGGCGAATGTCGCTACCCATGTTCATGAGAAGTACCAGTCGTTTTTTCCGCATGATGTTCGTTTTGCCGCCGACCATGCCAAACGCGCGATAACAAAGTATCCACTCAGCGAAGGCGTTTACTATGGCGTGGATTATGGTGAGCGGGCGCGAAGTGAAGTTCCGGAGGAGGAGAAGCCGGGCAACTTCGTTCCCGATGGCTCGTATGCGCCCAACGATCTCGGTTGGTATGCGAACATTCCTGTTCCGACCAGCTACATGATTGTAGGATCGCAAGGAGACTTCTTTGGCGGGTACGATCACGAACGCGGCGCCGGTACAGTGGCCTGTGCCAACCATCACATCTCGCCCGGCAAGAAGCAGTGGACGTGGGGCAACCATGAGTTCGGTTACACATGGGATCGGAACCTGACGGATAACGATGGTCCGTATGTAGAGTTGATGTCGGGGGTCTACACCGACAACCAACCGGATTTTTCATTTCTTGCACCCGGAGAAACCAAAACCTTCAGCCAGTTCTGGTATCCGATCGGCGCGATCGGCGTTCCAGATATTGCGAATCTTGATGCGGCGTTACGTGTAGAACGAACCGATACGGCTGTTCGCATTCATCTTCAAGTGACTCGTACTCTCCGCAGCGGCATCCTTAGCGTAAGGCTGCATGGAAAAGAGATCGGGCGCTGGCAGGGCAATCTCGAGCCGACCGCTCCCTTGCACTACAACGTGGAAATGGACCTCCGCGAAGAGGAGTTCGAAATCACATTGGAAGAGGGTGAAAATGTTCTCTTGCGCTATGCCCCAGCCGAAATCACGCCCGTACCCGTACCCGAAATTGCAACGGAGCCGCCGCTGCCAAAAGATGTTGCCTCGAACGATGAGCTGTTTCTGAATGGTCTGCATCTGGAACAATACCGACACCCCACACGTTTGCCTGAGGACTACTGGCGCGAAGCAGTCCGGCGAGATGCGGGTGACAGCCGATGCAATCACGCACTGGGCCGCTGGCATCTGCGGCGTGGCGAGTTCAACGAGGCTGAACAATATTTGCGTACAGCCATCGCCCGACTGACCACGCGCAATCCAAATCCATACGACGGGGAACCCTTCTACAACCTGGGGCTCGCGCTATTCTATCGAGAGCGCATAGCGGAAGCCTATGACGCGTTCTACAAGAGCACATGGAATGCGGCGTGGCGGAGCCCAGCCCATCATCGCCTTGCCGAGATTGACTGTAGCCGCCGCGAATGGACGACAGCACTGGATCATCTTGACCGTTCTCTACGCGCCGAGGCCGATAACCTGAATGCGCGCGCGCTGAAATCGGTAGTGCTACGCAAGCTTGGCCGCGAAGAGGAAGCGGCCGCTCTGCTTGCCGCCACGCACGCTCTTGACCCACTCGATATCTTCAGCCGATGGTTGATGAACAATAACCCGCCCGCGAATGATCAGCAGAGGCTTGATCTCAGCTTCGACCTGCTCCGTGCGGGATTGCTCAACGACGCGTTGTGCGTCCTTTCCGCAGCACCAGCGGGGACGAACGATGGGGCGACGCCTATGTTGCTTTATGCGTTTGCCGAGGTACTGCATCGGCTAGGACGTGAGGCCGAAAGCTGTGAAGCTTATAAGCGCGCTGCAAATGCTGACCCCACGTATGTCTTTCCAAGCCGGCTTGAAGAAATGGTGTTGCTCCAAAATGCCATCGGCAGGAACGCCAGCGACGCACGCGCGCCGTATTATCTAGGTAATTTTTTCTATGATCGCCGCCGTCATGAGGAAGCCATTATCCTCTGGGAGCGGGCAACCGAGCTCGATCCGACGTTTCCTACTGCTTGGCGCAATCTTGGCTTCGGTTACTACAACATTTTGCGCGATTCCACACGTGCACTGAAAGCCTTTGAACGGGCACGCGAGTTTGCGCCGCAGGACGCTCGCATCCTTTATGAACAAGACCAGTTACTGAAGCGCACGGGAGAATCTCTCGAACATCGCCTTTCAGCCTTCGAAGCACAACCTGCTCTCGTCGAGCGACGGGATGATCTCTCCCTGGAGCTCGCCGTACTCTATAACGACACGGGTTCTCCTGAGAAGGCGCTGAAAATTCTGCGTTCACGACAATTTCAACCATGGGAGGGAGGAGAAGGGCTTGTGCTGTCGGAATACGCCCGCGCCAATGTTCTCCTTGCGATTCGATTGCTGCAAGCTAAAGATGCGCGATCGGCTCTCGAATACCTGCATGCCGCGAGTAGTCCTCCACCCAGCCTGAATGAGGCCAAGCATCTGCTGATGAACCTGAGCATGATCGATTACTGGCTCGGCGCGACTTACGCGCAACTGGGCGACACCTGCGAGGCAGCAGCGCACTGGGAACGCGCTGCCCGGACTAGAGGCGACTTCCAAAAGATGCAGGTGCAGCCGGTCTCCGAGGTGACGTATTGGAGCGCTATGGCGCTTCGATGTCTTGGGCGGGAGGACGAAGCAAAGGCGCTGTTCCAGCGCATCCTCGATTATGCCTGCGAGCTCCAACAGCGAGCGCCCAGGATCGATTATTTCGCCACATCGCTTCCAGCTATGCTGCTCTTCGATGAGGACCTTGCGAAACGCCAAATTACGACGGCCCGTTTTCTGAAGGCACAGGCACTGCTCGGGCTCGGAGAGGAGCGGGGCGGCCTAGATCTTCTCTCCGAAGTGCATGCGATGGACAATAGTCATTCCGGGGCAATTGATCTGCTGAAGAGCTACGGTAGATAACTATGCATGGACCCACCCTCACCGGCACGTCGCAAGTGACGATCAGCAAAGCCGAGACGACGCCATACGTTTGCGGGATTGCCATTGCCGCCGCTCTTGGCGGATTGCTCTTCGGTTATGACTGGGTTGTGATCGGCGGCGCGCGCGAGTTCTATGAGGTCTATTTCCACCTCACCTCAGCCGCGCTGGTGGGATGGGCGAATAGCTGTGCGCTGGTCGGTTGTCTCTTCGGCTCCATCGCTGCCGGATCGCTTGCGGACCGGTACGGCCGGCGCCGAGTTCTTCTGATATCGGCGGTTCTCTTCGCGGTTTCCTCAATTTTCACCGGATGGGCGCATTCGTTCACCAGCTTCATCATCTGGAGAATACTCGGTGGAACGGCTATCGGCCTCAGTTCCAACGTTTCGCCGCTTTATATCGCCGAGATCAGTCCCGCCGCGATTCGCGGGCGGCTCGTCAGCCTCAATCAGTTTGCAATTGTCATCGGAATTCTGCTGGCACAGGTGATCAATTGGCGCATCGCGCGTCCCGTCGCCGCAGGTCTCACAGGGACAGCGCTTTTTCACACCTGGAACGTGCAGCTTGGGTGGCGCTGGATGTTTATCGCTGTCGCAATTCCCGCCGTCATCTTCACCGTAGCCTCGCTTTTTATTCCAGAGAGCCCACGCTGGCTACTGACGCGGGAACGCGAGCGCGAAGCACAGCGGGTGCTGCAGCAAATAGGTGGCCCGGCCTATGCCTCCGCTGAGATTGCGGGCATAAAAAACTCGCTGGCCGCCGAGGCTTCAGCCAACGCATCCTCCTGGCGCGAGATCCTGCGTCCCAACGTGCGGCGCATCGTAGTTATCGGTATTGCGCTCGCGGTGCTGCAGCAATGGACCGGCATCAACATCCTCTTCAACTATGCTGCGGAGGTTTACCGTAGCGCCGGTTATGGCGCCAATGACATCTTTCTCAACATCGTAATTACAGGCACGATCAATCTGGTGTTTACCATTCTGGCCATGCTACTTGTCGACCGGATTGGCCGGCGTGCACTGATGATCTTCGGGTGTATTGGGATTGGCGTGTCACATCTGCTCTGTGCTTGGGCATATCATGCCGCGTGGCCAGGCATGGCGGTGCTGGCACTTACGTTGAGCGCGATCGCATGCTATGCCCTCACACTGGCCCCCATCACCTGGGTATTGATCTCTGAGATCTTCCCAAACCGAGTGCGTTCGCATGGCGTGTCGGCCGCAGTCAGCGCGCTCTGGATTGCATCGTTTCTCCTGACCTATACATTTCCGTTTCTCAATCGCAGTCTGGGGACTGGAGGTATATTTCTCAGCTACGGTGTTATTTGCCTTGGAGGTTGCGTGTTCGTCGCCTTTTCAGTTCCTGAGACAAAGGGCCGCTCGCTCGAGCAGATTGAATCCGGTGTCATGGGATGAGCATGGAAACGTTCAGTCAATTCTCCTCAGATTATGGAAGGCGAGTCAACGTAAACGCCGCTGCCTGAAAGTCGCCGCGAAGGTCGACATCCACTCCATGCTGCATCCAATATGCACCGCTGGCCTGAGCAGGCGAGCCGTCCATCAATTTACCGGCAAACGCGTTCACCTTGTATATCGCATTCGGATCGAGCCCGCGTAAAAAGATGCGCGGAAATGGATACATCTCCTGACTGGAATGCAGGAAGGCGAACGCCACCGCCTGCCTTCCATCGCGTGAAACAGACTCTGTTACCGATTGCTCGCTATTGTGCTCCGGCGAAATCAGCCGATATAGTTCGCCGCGTTGCACCGTGTCTCGAATGGTTTTGTACTGCGCCACCATCTGCTTTGCCTTGGCGAAGTCGTCAGGTGTCCATTTATTCAAATTGGCGCCGATGCCGAGCGAGCCCTGCATGGACGAAAGGAAACGGTATTCAAGCGACAAATTTCGCCGGTTTACCCATGTTGGGGAATCCGTCACCCATGCCATCATCACGCCCGGGGTATAGGCATATGTGAAACCATTCTGGATCAGCAGGCGATCGAAAGCATCCGTATTGTCCGAAGTCCAGACCTCATCGGTGTACTGCATCACCCCCAGATCGACACGCCCGCCACCGCCGGAGCATGACTCGATCTCGATATTCGGATGGTTCTTACGCAGTTCGGCGAGAATGGAATAGTAGTTCCGGATGAAATCGACATAGACATTCTTCTCTTCATCGGGCGCAACCGCGGGCCAGCCTGGCTCGGACCAGTTGCGGTTGTAGTCCCACTTCAAAAATGCAATCTGATTTTCGTTCAGCAGCTTGTCCAGAAATCCATAGACATAGGCGCGCACATCAGGGCGTGCAAGGTTCAGCACCAGCTGATTGCGGCCCTCGGTTCGAGGGCGCCCGGGGAAGTTCAGCACCCAATCCGGATGTTTGCGATAGAGATCGCTGTCCGGATTTACCATCTCCGGCTCAACCCACAATCCAAAGTCCATACCGAGTGAATGCACCTTGTCAATGAGCGGCTTCAGCCCATGCGGAAACTTCTGCGGGTTGACGTACCAGTCGCCAAGCCCGGCGTGATCATTCTTGCGCTCTCCGAACCAGCCGTCGTCCATTACAAATCGTTCGACGCCGATACTGGCGGCCTTTTCCGCCAGAGCGATCTGTCCGGCCTCATCTACGTTGAATCCCGTCGCTTCCCACGAGTTGTAAAGCACGGGCCGAAGCTTTGGCGTGGGATGATGCGGCAGGATTGAATCGATCTCCAGACGATGCATTAACCGCGATGCGCCGCCGATGCCATGGTCCGAATAGCCGCCATAAAAGTAAGGGGTCTGAAAAGACTCGCCGCTCTTCAGTCGATAACCGAAATCAAACGCATTCATGCCGCCGGTTACGCGAACCTGTTGCAGTTGGTCCTGTTCGACGGTGATCTGCCACGATCCGCTCCAGCCCAGCGCGCCAAACCAGACACTTCCCTGCTGCTCGTCGTTGGAGCCTTCGCGGTCGATGGCAAACCACGGATTGTTCTGCGCCCCTGTTGTTCCTCGTCGGCTTTCCAGCACTGTCTTGCCTGGATGAATTGGCTGCTTCTGCACGTTCCATTCAGCAGCCCATCGACCTGTGAGATACCGCAGCCGGTAGTCGGTTCCACGCGGCAGGTTCCACGTGCCTGCCGCGACCTGTTCGATTGTGAACGGCGCTCCGGTGCGGTTCGCGATATCCGCCGAACGCCGCAGAATCCCGGTTTCGGCGTCGAGCTGGTATTCGAGCGTGACATACACCTCCAGGGAGATGTCTTTCATCACGATCGAAAGTTTGTTTCCGTCGATTGAATTTGAGACGTACTTCAGCACGAGATCTCGATTGCCATTCGGAAATGTAATTTTCAGATCCGGTTCGACGAACAGCCCGCCACCCCAGCCCACAAACTCCTGAGGCGTGGTCGTCAACGGCAGATCGAACGAAGCCGCTTCCGGCATCTGCTTCGCAGCGCCGAAGCGGTCGCTCGCAGGTAGGCGCTTGCCCCAGTACAGCGTCTGCACCTCTCCGGCGTTGTTCACACCGAGCACATACGTCATATCCGCAGCATCCATGCGGAAGACATGCGTAGCCTCGTCGTAGTGGATTGCGACTTTCGCCTGAGCCGCCATGCCCCGGGACGTGAAGAGTAGGGTGGCGAGAAGGGCGATCATCAAAATTCGACCGGCAACGTGTGCTTGACAGTGTTTCGCTGAGTGGTCCAAAAGTATTTCTCCTATCCATACATCTCTAAGATCGGCATACCCCAGAGGCAGAATGCAGAAGCATCTCTGCAACCGCTACTGTAACGCACCGTGTTTCCATCCGAGGTAAAAAAATATTGCTGCGCTACCGATATACCACTGTGCTTTATATGCCCGTAACCACTCCCAGGACAGATATCGAGCGAACAACCTCAAAACAACTCATGGATGAGACAATTTGTAGCGAAGCAAACCACATTACATAGGTTGACGAATGCTGGACGGAGCCGGAAACGCTGGAATCAAGGACATTGCAAAGGCGCTGAAAGTGTCCATTGGCACAGTAGATCGGGCCCTGCACGGCCGTCCCGGCGTAAGCGAGGCGACCAAGGCGCGCGTTCTACAGATGGCCGACCGGCTGGGATACAAACCCAATCTTGCAGCGCAGGCGCTCAAGCTGAATCGCCGCCTTTCGATCGGCGTAGTTCTTCCGAAGCATATCTCTCACTTCTTCGACCCTCTGCGGGCCGGGATTCGCGCCGCCGCGACCGGCATGGTCGGAATGCAGATCAATCTTGAGTTCCACGAGTATCCGCGCATCGGTTCCGGCGATGCTGAGGCGATCGAAAGCGCGCTGCGTCAGCGCTATGACGGCATGATTTTTCTTCCCGGCGACACCCGGAAGTTCGGTCCGCTGATTCGCAAGCTCTCGCGCAGCGGCACCGCAATGATGTGCGTAGGAAGCGACGCGCCAAATACGGAGCGCGTCGGTTCGGTTGCGGTTCATGCATATATCAGCGGAGCGATAGCGGCCGAGCTGCTCGCGCATAAACTTACGCGCAAGGCAAACGTCGCCGTCTTCAGCGGAGAGCTGTTCACGCTGGACCATGCTGAAAAACTGCGCGGTTTCGCCGCGACTCTTGCTGTTCAGGCGCCGCACTTGACGCTGTTGCCCGCGCTCGAAAGTCACGAACGCCCGAAGGAAGCTTACCGGCAGGCAATAGCGCTCATGCAGAGCAAGGACCGTCCCGAAGGGCTCTACCTCAGCACTGCGAACAGCATGCCGGTACTGAAGGCGCTCGATGAGCTTAACCTCCTGGGCAAAATCCAGATCGTCACGACCGATCTCTTTCAGCAACTGGTCCCGCTGATTGAGTTCGGTAAGGTGCTCGCTACCATGTACCAGCGCCCTTACACGCAGGGCAAGATTGCCTTTGAAAATCTCGTAAATTACCTAATGAAGGAGACTACATCGCATACGTCGGTGCGTCTTCCGCCTCATGTGATCTTCCGCAGCAATCTTCCGCTGTTCTCCAGTCACATCATCGAGACGGGTGAAGAGATGGATATCGCTGTTCAACTGTGAGTGAGATCAAGCTTGCTCTTCAAGGCGGAGAACTCTTCCGCGCTCACGCACTCGAGTTCGCCTACGCAAAGCAGATATCAACCATAAACTGACTAAGCTGAAGCACTCTTGGCCAATCGACGGATCGGGAAGCATGAACCAAATCCTTAAATTTCCAGACACTTCCAGGATGAGCTTGGTTGTGGGAACAGCACTGCTGACACGAATTCAATTGGAATGCCGCGCGGCAGTGACCCTGGTCAAATTAAAATAGACTGACATTGAGCAGGGTCGCTGCCATTGATCGAAACGGCTAAACCGTGTGAATGATGTCAAACCGGTCGAGGTTCATCACCTTATGCCACGCGCTTACGAAGTCATTGACGAACTTCGGGTGTGAGTCGGAGCAAGCGTAGACTTCCGAGAGCGCCCGCAACTGTGCGTTCGAGCCGAAGATCAGGTCGGCGCGCGTGGCCTTCCACTTCGCTTCGCCTGTCTTCCGCTCGCGGCCTTCAAAGGTGTTGTTGCCTTCGTCCGTGGCCTTCCATCCATACTTCATGTCCAGAAGATTCACAAAGAAATCGTTGGTCAACATCTCCGGACGGTCGGTGAAGACGCCGAACTTCGTGCCACCAAAATTTGTATTCAGCACGCGCAGACCTCCAATCAGGACCGTCAGTTCCGGCGCGGTCAACCGCAGCAGTTGGGCCTTGTCCAGCAGCGCAACCTCGTCCGGCTCGGGCCGCTGGTAGCCGTAGGAGCGGAAACCATCCACCTTGGGCTCGAGCGGCGCAAAGGACTCAACGTCCGTCTGCTCCTGCGAAGCATCGGTGCGGCCCGGAGTAAAGGGCACCGTTACGTCAATGCCGGCGTCCTTCGCGGCCCTCTCGATTGCTGCCCCGCCCGCGAGCACGATCAGGTCGGCCAGCGAGATCTTCTTACCGCCCGTTGCCGATCCGTTGAACTCGCCTTGAATTTGCTCAAGTGCCTTTAGCACGCGTGCAAGCTGTACCGGCTGGTTGACCTCCCAGTCTTTCTGCGGAGCCAGGCGGATACGGGCGCCGTTCGCGCCGCCGCGCTTGTCGGAGCCGCGGAAGCTGGAGGCCGAAGCCCATGCGGTTGAGACCAACTCCGAGACCGAAAGCCCGGAGGCCAGCACCTTCTCCTTGAGCGCCTTGATGTCCGCCTCTTCAACCAGGGGATGATCGACTGCGGGAATTGGATCCTGCCAGATCAGGTCCTCCTTCGGCACCTCCGGTCCAACGTAGCGTGCCTTCGGTCCCATGTCGCGATGGGTCAGTTTGAACCAGCCGCGGGCGAATGCGTCGGCGAACTCGTCCGGGTTCTTGTGGAACCGCTCCGAGATCTTCCGGTATTCGGGGTCCGCGATCAGCGAGATATCGGTGGTCAGCATACCCGGCTGGTGCTTCTTGTTGGGATCATGCGCGTCGGGCACGGTTCCGGCCCCAGCATCGCCCTTCGGCTTCCACTGGTTCGCGCCGCCCGGGCCTTTGATCAGCTCCCACTCGTACCTGAAGAGATTGTCGAAAAATCCGTTGCTCCACTGCCGCGGCTGGTTGCTCCAGGTCACCTCGATTCCGCTGCCGATCGCGTCCCCGGCGATCCCGGTCTTGTACGCGCTCGACCAGCCGAGGCCCTGGTTTTCGATTGGCGCGCCTTCGGGCTCGTGCTGGAGATGGTATCC
>Ga0207678_10002839_pt1 | contig 15705 bp, 18 predicted proteins | sample KBSC63metaG_FD_184319 | JGI IMG/M metagenome (GOLD analysis project Ga0207678, IMG submission 184319) | Corn rhizosphere microbial communities from Kellogg Biological Station, Michigan, USA - KBS C6-3 metaG (SPAdes) (version 2) | ecosystem: Host-associated > Plants > Roots > Rhizosphere > Soil ...
CGCGCGGCGCTGAAGGCGAGCGGGATCGACAAGAACGAGGTCGACCGCGTCGAACGCGAATATCGCGGCCGCGATTGCGAGCGGCTCGAACGTCAGGCCGAGACCGGCGACATCAAGGCGGGTTGGGAACGGGCGTTCGCCGCCGACCGGACTCTTCCCGACGAGGAAGTCGAAAGCCCGGCCTAGTTGCCGCGTTGCTGCAAGTGTTTCTCGAGCGCGGCGACGATCGCCTCGACTACGTCGCGGTGCGCACCGTCGCCGCTTTTCACATGGATATGCGCTTCCGAGTAAGACGGCCGCCGCTCCTCGGACAATTTTTCGAGCACGGCCTTGGGATCGCCGTTGCGCAGCTGCGCGCGGGTGTCTCGCCGGGAGGTGCGCTCGGCGAGAATGTCGACGGGAGCATCGAGCCAGACGGTAATCGCGCGTTCGTTGAGGAGTTTGCGGGTGCGCGGATCGACAAACGCGCCGCCACCGGTCGCGATCACCCGGACATCGCCTTCGATGAGCCGCGCGACCAGGCGCCGCTCGCCGTCGCGAAAGTCGCGCTCGCCATAGCGCTCGAATACTTCCGCGGCAGGGTAGCCGGCGGCGCCTTCGATCTCGGCGTCGCTGTCGACGAAGGGCAGGCCGAGGCGCCGGGCAAGGCGGCGCCCCACCGTCGATTTTCCGACCCCCATCAGCCCGACCAGCACCACCGGCCGGTCGAGACGCCTAGCGAACTCCATTGCCTTAAGGGCTATACAGCGGCTTGCCCGCTCGGCAAAAGCGGGACCATGTCGCGATTGATTGTGCTCATCGTCATCGTCGTGCTGATTATTGGCGCGCTGATCTTCCTTTCGACGGTGCCGAAGCAGCAGCCCACGCAGCTGATCGAGGTGACCGTGCCCGCGCCCGGCGCAGCGGGAGGCAATGCGCACTAAGCTGCTCCTGGCCGCGTCGGCGGCCGTCGTGCTGGCGCTTCCGGCGATCGCCCAGCAGGCGGCGTCGCCGCAGCCCGCGCCCGTGGCGACTCCGCAGCCGGCGCAATCGACGGCGCCTGCTGCCGCTCAGCCGTCCACCGCCTCGACGCCTGCTTCTGAATCGGGTGCCGACGAGAGCGCGGTCGAGGAAGTTTCGAATCTCAACCTGCAACCGCCGACTCCGCCGGTCGAATATCCTGGTTGGGCGCGGCGCGATCCCTGGACCGTCGGCGCGATCGATCCGGCGACGGCCAACCTCGGTGCCGATGCGTGGGGCGGGGCCAACGGCGAATTCCTGTCGATCCTCATGCGGCGAATGCAGACGCCGATCGCGTCGCGCTGGGTGCATATCGCGCTGCGCGACGCGCTCCTCGCCAAGCTCCATGCGCCGCCGCAGGTCCATCCGGTCGACTGGGTCGCCGAGCGTGCGTGGCTGCTGTTGCGGATGGGCGAGGCGGACGCCGCCCGGATGCTGGTCGCCAGCGTCGACGTCGATCGCTTCACGCCCAAGATGGTCCAGGTCGCCGTCCAGAGCGCGCTCGCCAATGCCGACGCGCCGGCGCTCTGCCCGCTCGAGGACGGGATCAAGAAATACGATCCGGGCGTGATCCGCCTGGTGCAGGCGATGTGCGCCTCGCTTGCCGGCGAGCCCGAGGCCGCCTCGGCCATGATCGACCAGGCGCGGCGTTACGGCCGAATCGGCGGGGTCGATCTCTCGCTTGCCGAGAAAGTGGTCGGCGCGGGCGCCAACGGCCGCGCCTCCACGATCGAGTGGGACCCGGTCGATTCGCTCACGGCCTGGCGGTTCGGGCTGGCGACCGGGACGGGCATGGTGCCGCCCGACCGGCTGATCAATGCCGCCTCGCCGCAACTGCGCGCGTTCCAGGCACGCGCGCCACTGCTGACGCCGCAGCAGCGCCTGCCGTCGGCGATGATCGCCGCCGGTCTCGGCGTTTTCTCCTCGCAGACGCTCGTGGATCTCTATTCCGCGATCTATGATTCGACCGATCCGGGCGATCTTCCCGACAGCGACGCCTGGCAGCTTCGCCAGGCATTTGTCGGCAAGGATGCCGACACGCGCCTCGGCGCGATCCGCAAGCTGCTCGGCGCCGGGAACGACCGGCTGCAGAAGGAAGCGGCACGGGCGCTGGTCGCGCGCGCGGCGACACTCGTCGAACCCGACGCCAAGCTTGCGAAGGACGCACCGGAGCTGATCTCGGCGATGCTTGCCGGCGGTTACGATCAGGCGGCGGCGCGCTGGATTCCCGCCGTCAACGGGATGGACGATTCCGACGCGGACCGCTGCTGGGCGATGCTCGCGCTCGCCGCCCCCAACGTCGCCGATGTCAGCGCGAGCCGCATCGGCGGCTTCATCAAGCGCGACCAGAGCCGCGATCATGTGCGCAGCGCCTTGCTTGTTGCCGGGCTCGCGGGGCTCGGGCGGATCAGCACCGACACCGCCAACTCGCTCAACCGCCGCTATGGTCTCGGCCTCGGTCACGTCACCAGCTGGACCAAGATGATCGATGCGGCGGCCGGACGCGGGCAGGGCGGCACGGTGCTGGTGCTGACCGGAACCGGCTTCCAGACTCCGTTGTTCGACCGGGTCCCCGCTTCGCATCTCTATCACGCCGTCGCGGCGCTCAATCGCACCGGCCAGGGCTTCACCGCCCGGATGATCGCCGCCGAGGCGCTCTCGCGCACGTGACGCCCGACGACCGGGCGCTCGTCGACCGCTTTCTCGACATGATGGCGGCCGAGGCGGGATCGTCGCGCCACACGCTGGCGGCCTATCGCAACGATCTCGAGCGCGCCGCCGAAGCGATCGGCCTGCTCGGTGAGGCGTCGGCCGACGATCTTTCGAAGCTCGGCGCGCAGTGGGCGGAGCTCGCGCCGTCGACGGTCGCGCGCCGCTCGGCCGCGCTGCGGCGCTTCTTTGGCTTCCTCGTCGACGATGGCCTGCGGAAGGACGACCCCTCCGCGACGCTGCCGCGACCGCGATTGCAACGGCCGCTTCCGCGCATTCTCGACGCAGACGAAGTGCAGCGAATGTTCGAGGCGGCCGAGGACCGCGCAGCGAGCGGCGAACTCATCGCGCTGCGCAATCTCGCGCTTCTCGAGCTGCTGTACGGCTCCGGCCTGCGCGCAAGCGAGCTTGTCAGCCTACCGCGCGGCGCCGTCCGTGCCGGCCAGCCGTTCCTGATGGTACGCGGCAAGGGCTCGAAGGAGCGGCTGGTGCCGATCTCCTCGCGCGCCGAGCGCGCCGTCGCCCGCTGGATGGAGGCGATGCCCGGCGGCAGGCCATGGTTGTTCCCCAGCGGCAAGACGCATCTCAGCCGCGTGCGCCTGTTCCAGATCGTCCGTGCGATGGCCGCCGATGCGGGGATCGCGCCCGAGCGCGTCAGTCCGCACGTTCTACGCCACGCCTTCGCGACTCATTTGCTGTCGGGTGGCGCCGACCTTCGCGTTCTCCAATCGCTGCTCGGCCACGCGGACATCGCGACGACTCAGATTTACACCCACGTCGATAGCGCGCGGCTGGTCGAACTGGTCAACACGCGCCACCCGCTGGCGATGCGCGGTCGTTGACGGAAACGGCCGCTTCCGCCTAGGTCCGCCGCGCCGATGCAAACCTATCTTGAATTCGAAAAGCCGATTGCCGAGCTCGAAACGCGCGTTGCCGAGCTTCGCGAGACCGCCAGCGGCTCCGACATCGATATCGATGCGGAGGTCGGGCGTCTCGAGAGCAAGGCGAACAAGTTGCTGCGCGACACCTACGCCAAGCTGACGCCGTGGCAGAAGGCACATGTCGCGCGACACCCCGAACGGCCGCACTTCAAGAATTACGTCGCCGGCATCGCCGACGATTTCCTGCCGCTTGCGGGTGATCGCTCGTTCGCGGACGATCCCGCGATCATCGGCGGCCTGGCGCGGATCGAGGGACGCCGCGTCATGCTGCTCGGGCACGAGAAAGGCGACGACACCGCCTCGCGGCTCAAGCACAATTTCGGCATGGCCAAGCCCGAGGGGTATCGCAAGGCGATCCGGCTGATGCGCCTCGCTGACCAGTTCGGAATCCCTGTGGTGACCCTGGTCGATACGCCGGGCGCGTTTCCCGGCGTGCAAGCCGAGGAACGCGGCCAGGCGGAGGCGATCGCCCGCTCGACCGAGGAATGCCTCGCCTTGGGTGTGCCGCTGATCGCCGCCATTGTCGGCGAGGGCGGCTCCGGCGGCGCGGTGGCGATCGCGACCGCCAACCGGGTGCTGATGTTCGAGCATGCGGTCTATTCGGTCATTTCGCCCGAAGGCTGCGCGTCGATCCTGTGGCGCACCGCCGACAAGGCGGCCGATGCCGCCGAGGCGATGAAGATCACGGCGTCGGACCTGCAGGCGCTCGGGGTCATCGACCGGATCGTTCGCGAGCCGCTCGGCGGCGCGCACCGGGATCCCGACGCGGCCATCGGTGCGTTGAAAGGCGCGTTGGTCGAGGAGCTCGACGGTCTCGGCAAGCTCGGCCCCGACGAGCTTCGTGCCCAGCGCAGGGCCAAGTTCCTCGCGATCGGCTGATTAACGGCCGTTGGCCAGGAACCCTGGCCGGTCATTCTCCGTTCAAAATTGCCGCGCTTAGTTCGCGGGCGAAACGGGAGAGCGGGCTAGCCTATGCGTCGAACCATCCTGTTGCTTGCCGTCGCCGCGCTGGCGATCACGCCGGCCGCCGCGCAGCAGCTGCGTTATCTGAACCCGCAGGACGTCGCCGAGGCGCAGCGCGACAATGCCGCGCTGGTGCGCGAGCTTGGAGGAGCGGAGACTGGACCGCGCGCGGCTTATGTGTCCGCCGTCGGGCATCGCGTCGGCGCTTATTCGGGCATCGCGAACGCGGGCCAGGCGCTGCACTTCACCACGCTGAATTCGGCGGTCGAGAACGCCTTCTCGGTGCCCGGCGGCTACGTCTACATTACACGCGAGCTGATGGGCCTGATGGACGACGAGTCCGAGCTCGCCTTTGCGCTCGGCCACGAGGTCGGGCACATCGCCGCCAATCACGCCCACATCCGCGAGCAATATGCGCAGCGGAACAGCCTCGGCGTATTTGGGCAGATCATCGGCGCGATCTTCGGCCCGGGCGTCAGCGACATCCTCCAGGCGCGTTCGCGGCTCGATATCCTGAGCTTCTCGCGCGATCAGGAATATCAAGCCGACACGCTCGGCCTCCGCTACATGATCATGGCCGGCTACGATCCGGTTGGGGCAGCCGGCACTCTCGCCGCGATCAGCCGCGCGAGCGCGCTCGAGGCGCGGGTCCAAGGGCGCACCAACCGCCAAATCCCAGAATGGGCGAGCACGCATCCGCTAAGCGAGAACCGCATGCAGCGCGCGCTCGCCGAGGCTCAGGCGACCGGGCGTGTCGGGACCGGCGTCCGCAATCGCGACCAGTTCCTGAGCGAGCTCGAGGGCCTCTACGTCGATGACGATCCAGCCCAGGGCATCATTGACGGGCCGACGTTCACGCACCCCGATCTCAGGATTCAGTTCACGGTGCCGCAGGGCTATCTGATGTCGAACGGCACCGATGCGGTCACGATCTCGGGCTCTGCGGGGAAAGCGCAGTTTCGTGGCGGACAGTTCGACGGCACCCTCGACAATGCGGTACTGCTGGCGTTCCGTCAGCTCGCCGGCGGGCAGGTCAATTTCGCCGTCCCGCCGCCTCAGCGTCTGACGATCAACGGCATGCCGGCGGCCGTCGCAACGGCGCGGGTCAATACCGATTCCGGGCTGATCGATGCGAGCGTCGCCGCTTATCAATGGGAACGGGGCCGGATTTACTATTTCGTGATGCTGACGCCCAGCGGGTACGGGGTCGCGCCGTTCGCGTCGATGATCAACTCGCTGCGCCGCATCACGCCGGCCGAAGCAGCGGCGATCCGGCCGCGTATCATGCATATCGAAACGGTGCGGCCCGGCGACACGCTGCAGTCACTAAGCGGTCGCATGGCCTATCGGAATTTCAAGCTGGAGCGGTTTCTTTCACTCAACGGCCTGGCCCCGAACAGCAGGCTGATACCCGGTCAGAAGGTCAAGCTGGTGATCTACGGCGCGCGACGGAGCTGACGCACAGTTACATGACTGTCGAAACGTTCGTCAGCACTCGGCCCCACATGCCGTTGGTGCCGCCGCCAAGCGCCTGAAGACCCCCCATCATCGCCACGATGATGAGCGCGCAAATCAATCCGTATTCGATTGCGGTTGCTCCGTGCTCGTCAGCGCGAAGCTTGCGCAACATTGTTCGGATAGCGATCACGCCACCCTCCTCTGGTCCACGTCCACACGGCGGGTGTAATCGGGCCGCAGTTAACAACTCTTCCCACAGGAGAGTTAACGGCCGTTCATCCCTGTTCGCTCGTCCAGGCGGCGAAGTGGAGCGTTTCGAAAGTCTCGACCGTGCGCTCGCCGTCGCCGGCCGAAGCGAATGCGCGCATCGCCGCCGCGCGTGCGGCCTTACCGACGAACCGGGGCCGGCTGGCGAGCGAGTTTGTCGCCGCCATGCCGCGTAAATCGCCAACCAGGCGCTCGAATGAGGAGTAAGCGACCGGAGCGCGGTCGACGTCCACCACGGGGCGGACGAATCCGGCATCCGACAGCAGTTGCGCAAGCGCGGACGGCTCGATGCGCGGGTGAACGTGGGGAGCAGCGCCGCCGGAGACGACATCCGCGGCGCGCATCGCACTTCTCAGCTGGGGGAGTGTGTCGCCGCCCGACATAGCACCGAGGAAGAGACCGTTCGCGGTCATGGCGTGGCGGATCAGCAGAAGCGCCAGGGGCAGCGCGTTTACGGTATCCAGCGTCCCCACCGCGATCGCCAGCTCGTATGCGTTAACTGGCGGCTGCCATGCATCTTCGACCAGCGCCTCACTACCTGCACGCCCGGCGAAGACCGGCCCTGGATCGGCAATATCGAGCGTCGCGGCGAATGGCGCGAGGCGCTCCGGCCAGGAGGCATCGGGGCAGCCGATCAGTAGTCCCCGTTCGAAGCGCCGGCCGATCAGCTCGAGCCGCTCCAGGCAATCCTCGAACGCACGCTCGAGCATGAACAGCTCGGCGCCGCTGCGCGCCGCGCGATCGCGCCGAAGCGCGCGGATTTTCATGTCGAACAGGTCGGCCACGGCGGCGCTTGTGCGCTGCGATGCTCCGGGCGACAAGGAGGCATGGCGGGGACGTGGCTAGCGACGGCGGCGCGGTGGGCGCTCGACTTTGCCTTGCCGCCGCGCTGCGCCGGATGCGGAATTATTGTTGCCGACGTCCATAGTTTCTGCCCCGACTGCTGGAAGCAGATCGAATTCCTCGGCCTTTCGGGCTGCGTTACCTGCGGAATGCCGCTGCAAGCGACGGAGCAGGCGACCTGCGGAGTCTGCCTTGCACGGCCGCCGCGGATCGCCCGGACGCGCGCGGCTGTTGCTTATGACGAGATTTCGCGCGGGCTCGCCATCCGCCTCAAATATGCGCGGAAGGTCGCGCTTGCGCGAACCATGGCGCGCTACATGGCGCCGCTTGTCGGCGATGCGCCGGATCGCTTGCTGATCCCGGTGCCACTCCACCGAACCCGCCTTTGGAGCCGCGGCTTCAACCAGTCGGCGCTCGTTGCCCGCGAGCTGTCGCGGCGGCTCGGCATCCCCGCCGCGCCGCTTGCGCTCGCCAGAAGTCGCCGCACGCCGCCGCTCAAGGGCATGAGTCCCCTTCAACGGCGCAAGACCGTCGCCGGCGCCTTCCGCGTGCGCGAGCGCGGCGCGATCGCGGGCAAGACGATCATCCTCGTCGATGACGTGCTGACGACTGGAAGCACCGCCGAGGCGTGCGCGCGGGTCCTTAAGCGGGCCGGTGCTGCCCGCATCGAGCTCGTCAGCTGGGCGCGGGTGGTGAAACCTTCGCAGTTGATGCGTTGATGCCGATGTCTAAGTATCGGCTGGGAAGGAGCCGTTCGTGCCGGTGGTCGAAATCTACACCAAGACATTCTGTCCCTATTGCTGGCGCGCGAAGTCGCTGCTCGAATCGAAAGGAGTCGCCTTCACCGAAATCTCGGTCGACTGGGGAGGGGACGCGAAGCAGGCGATGGTCCAGCGCGCGAACGGCAGGACGACCGTGCCGCAGATCTTCATCGGCGAAGTTCATGTCGGCGGGTGCGACGATTTGATGGCGCTCGATCACGCCGGCAAGCTCGATCCGATGATCGGGCTCGAGGCATGACGAAGATCGCGGTCTTTCAGTCGACAACCGGGATCGATCCGGTCGCCAACGCGCGCGCGCTGACCGATGCCATCGAACAGGCGGCAGCCGGCGGAGCGGAAATCCTCTTCACGCCCGAAATGTCGGGGCTGCTCGACCGCGATTCCGAACGGGCCGCGCAGGTTCTTCGCCGGCAAGAGGATGATGGCGTCCTCGCCGCCTGCCGCGAGGCGGCGGCCCGGCACCGCATGTGGCTGCACATCGGCTCGCTCGCGGTACTCGCCGACAACGGCAAGGTCGCCAACCGCGCCTTCGTCATCGACCGTGAAGGCCAGGTCCGCGCGACCTACGACAAGCTTCACTTGTTCGACGTCGATTTGCCGACCGGCGAGAGCTGGCGCGAGTCCAACGTCTATTCGCCGGGCCAGGGCGTGGTGCTCGTCAACGGCACGCCGGTCGGCAAGCTCGGCCTGACGATCTGCTATGATTTGCGCTTTCCGGGCCTGTTCGCGCGGCTGGCCGAGTCCGACGCGGACGTCATTGCGGTTCCCGCGGCCTTCACCGTTCCGACGGGCAAGGCGCATTGGCACGTCCTGCTGCGCGCCCGAGCGATCGAGGCCGGGCTGTTCGTCGTTGCCGCCGCGCAGGTCGGCCATCACGAGGACGGCCGCAACACCTTCGGGCACAGCCTGGTCGTCGATCCGTGGGGCGAAGTGCTGCTCGATATGGGCGAGGAGCCGGGGCTCGGCTTTGCCGACATTGACCTCAAACGAATCTCCGACGTGCGGTCGCGCATTCCGGCGCTGAGCCACCGCCGGCCGATCCCTGACGCGGTGACTTTGTGATCGTCTTCGATCTCCAGTGCCGCGCGGGCGGCGAGACCTTCGAAGCCTGGTTCCGGTCGAATGCCGATTATGAGGAGCAGCGCGCGTCGGGTCTCGTCTCATGCCCATTCTGCCAGTCGGCGGACGTCATCAAGGCACCAATGGCGCCGCGCGTTCCGCGCAAGGGGTCGGACAGTCCGCTCGCCCGGCTTGCGGCGATGCAAGCCGAGTTGCTCAAGGGCTCGCGATGGGTCGGCGACCAGTTCGCCGATACCGCGAGGGCCATGCACAGCGGCGAGATCGAGCGTGAGCAAGTCCACGGCAACGCGACTCTCGAGCAGGCCAAGTCGCTGGTCGACGAGGGGATTTCGGTCGCCCCGCTGCCGCTCCCGGTCACGCCACCGACCCAGGTCAATTGACCGGCGCGGGCGGCTGCCCTTATTCGGGGCCGCGACGACCCCGTAGCTCAGCAGGATAGAGCATCAGATTCCTAATCTGAGGGCCACAGGTTCGAATCCTGTCGGGGTCGCCACCGCTTGCGAGGAGCGAGGCATGGCGTCTCATCAGAAGCCGGGGGCGGGCTTCGCCGATCGAATGTTCCTGGAGCATCCGCGCTCGCTTGGGATGAGCTGGGCCGGTCACGGCATCGGCGCGCTTGCGATCGGCGGGCGCCTGGTCGGAGCGGGTCTCGCCTGCCTGGTCCACGCGGTCGTTCCGGGCCTGTTCACCGAGACGGCGGGGCGAACCGTCACCCGCATGTACGACCACATGGCCCGTCGCAAAGCCGGCGCCGCAAACCCGGAGAATTGGCCTGACTACGAAATTTGACCGCGCGAACGCGGTCGCGATCGTCGGCGGCGGCGCGTCGGGAACGATCCTCGCCGCGCAGCTCGCGCGCCGCGGCATTGCTTCGCTGCTGATCGACGGAAGCGGGCGGATGGGCCGGGGGGTGGCCTATTCGACAAACGAGACGGCCCATCTGCTCAATGTGCGGGCGGAAGGGATGAGCGCCTGGGCCGGCGAGCCCGATCATTTTGCGAGCCGGTTCGCGCAGGAGGGCGGAGACAAGCGGGGCTTCGCGCAACGCCGGCTGTTCGGCCGCTATCTCGGCGAGATCCTCGACGACGCGGTGGCGAGCGGCTGCACCGAACGCGTCCATGCGACAGCGCTGGCCGCCAAACGGCATGGCGACGGATGGCGCGTTGAGCTTGACGATGGCTCCACCCTCGACGTGAAGGCACTGGCCCTGGCTGTCGGCAACCAGGAGCCGGAAGGGCTTAGCGCCTTCGCTTCGGCAGGTCGGCGCTTCGTCGGCAATCCGTGGGGCGAGCAAGCGCGCGCCGCGGTCGCGGATCTCGCGGAGAGCGGTGAGCCGGCGCTGCTCGTCGGCACGGGGCTGACGATGGTCGACCTCGTGCTGTCGCTCGATGCGGCCGGCTACCGCGGCCACATTGTCGCGCTTTCGCGCCGCGGGCTGATTCCGCGCAGCCATGCTGACTTCGATCCTGCACCCGTGGAGCATGATGAGCTTCCGAGGGGCCTGCGCGGCATGTTCCGCTGGCTGAGGCGGCGGAGCGCCGAAGTCGGCTGGCGCGCGGCAATCGACAGCCTGCGCCCGCACAGCCATGCGCTGTGGCAGGGGCTGAATAGCTGTGAACAGCGCCGCTTTTTGCGTCACGCGCGGCCGTGGTGGGACGTGCACCGGCACCGGATCGCGCCCGAGGTGGCGGCAACTGTCACGCGGATGATCGGCGAGGGCCGGCTGGAGATCGTCGGCGGCCGCATCATCGAGGCGCGCGAAACTGCTCGAGGCCTTGAAGTGCAGTACCGCCGCCGCTCGAGCGGGGACCTGGTCACGGCGCGCGTCGCCTTCGCGTTCAACTGCACCGGGCCGCTGCATTCGATCGGCCGGTCGAAAGATCCGCTTCTGCGGAGCCTGCTCGATGCGCACCAGGTCCATCCCGACCATCTCGGAATCGGGCTCGAGCTATCGGGAACCTGCCGCGCCGGCGATCATCTATGGGCGATGGGGCCGCTGACGAAGGGCCGTTATTGGGAGATCATCGCCGTGCCGGACATTCGCGAGCAGGCCGCAGCGGTCGCGGAAGACATACAACGGGAGCTTCGTGGATGAGCGACGGACACGATCCGACGAACGGCGATCTGGTCGAATCGCCGCCGTCCATGGAAGTGCCCGCGGACGTCGCCGAGGCCGTGCGGACGCTGATCCGTTGGGCGGGCGACGACCCGGATCGCGAGGGGCTTCTCGATACCCCGCGGCGGGTGGCACGCGCCTGGAAGGAATATGCCAAGGGCTATGAAGAGGACCCCGCGCACCACCTCAGCCGCACCTTCGAGGAGGTCGGCGGCTATGACGAGATCGTGCTCTTGAAGGATATTCCGTTCCAGTCGCATTGCGAGCACCACATGGCGCCGATCATCGGCAAGGCGGCGATCGCCTACCTGCCGGACAACCGAGTTGTCGGAATCAGCAAGCTCGCGCGCGTGCTCCATGGTTTCGCGCGGCGCCTTCAGGTCCAGGAACGGCTGACGGCGCAGGTCGCCGACGCGATTTGGGAGAATTTGCATCCCAAGGGCGTCGCCGTGGTGATCGAGGCCAGCCACGCCTGCATGACCGCGCGCGGCGTGCGCACGCCGGGCGTGATGATGACCACCAGCCGGATGATGGGCACCTTCCGCGAGGACGAGCGCAGCCGCCGCGAGGTGCTCGCGCTGATGGGCTATTAGACGCAGGCGGGGCGATCCCGCTGGCCTGAGGATCGCCCCGCGCCCCACCCCGAGCGGGGTGGTGGGTTTCAGTTGCCAGAACGCTCAGGCGTGCGACGGGCTCTCCATCCCATGCTTGAGCTGGCTGATCTGATCGTGCCCTGACTTGATCGATTGGTAGCAGCGCTCGACGAGGTCGTGACTCTCGCCCTTGAGGTCGCCGCTTTGCAGCGCGGCCTGCCATTTTTCCTTGAGATAATCTTCGCCGCGCTCGACTTCGTTGATGATCGCTTTTTCATCGCGCCCGGTGACCGCCGCTTTCAAATCCTCAAAGCGCTGGTGTGCCTTGCCGAGGAATGAGCCGCCGTCTTCCGGATCGCCGCCCAACCGCCGCACTTCGGCGCGCAGCTGCTCGACCACATCCTGGCGCTGGCTCGCGCGCTCGCGGAAGATTTCGCGCAGGCGCTGGTTGTCGATGTTGTCCGCGCTCTCCTCATAGCCCGTGATGCTGTCGATCGTGGTCGCGATGAGGGTGTTGAGCGTGCTGATTTCGCTGGAATGTTCGGCCATTGTCTTCTCCATTTTCGTGGGGAACGGTTCGGTGCACCAACGCGCGACCGCGCCAGCCGATGCCGGGGAACACGCCAAAATTTCTGGCCGCCGACCGCGAATTGCTGTCACTCTGCCGCGCCGCGGCGGCTCGGGGGGCGAGTCGCGCGAGCGAAGCGGGGAGGGCGCACGATGACGCTGACGCGCAGGGCATTGCTCGAACAGATCGGACGGGTGGGCGGCGTGGGCGCCGCTTACATGGCAATGGAGACGTTGGGTCTGGCGGTCCCGACTCCGGCGGGAGCCGAGAATTTCACGCTTCCCCGTGGTAGCGGCAACGGACGGTCGGTCGTGATCCTCGGCGCTGGAATCGCGGGGCTCGTCTCGGCTTACGAGCTGAAGCAGGCCGGCTATCGAGTCACCGTGCTCGAGGCGCGCGAGCGGATCGGGGGCCGCTCCTGGACTATTCGGGGCGGAGACCGGATCGTGCAGACCGGCCGCCCGGACCAGATCGCGACCTTCGATCCGGGTCTCTACTTCAACGCCGGCCCGGCGCGCATCCCAAGCACGCACCGGTTGATCCTCGGCTATGCGCGGCGTTTCGGAGTCCAGCTCGAGCCGTTTATCAATGTCAATCGCAACGCGGGCTGGGATTTCGGCGGAAAGGTCCAGCCGGAGAGGAGAATGGTCGAGGACATGCGCGGCTATCTCGCCGAGTTGCTCGCCAAGGCGATCGACCGCCGTGCCCTCGATGGCGTCGTGCCCAAGGACGAGCTCGATGCCGTCCGCCATTTCCTCGCGCCCTATGCCGACGTCGGTGCCGATGGACGCTATGTGCCGAGCGGCCGCTCCGGCTACGCGTCCGAGGGTGGCGGCTATGCCAATGCGCCGGTGCCGCTGCCGCCGCTTTCGGCGAAGGAGCTTGCGCCATCGCCCGCGGTCGTGCTGCCCTATTTGTTCGAGCATATCTGGGACATGCAATCGACCATGCTCCAGCCGGTCGGCGGCATGGATCGGATCGCCCACGCGATCTACGACCAGGTCAAGGCGGACGTAAGGTTGCGGACTCCGGTTGCGGCAATCCGCCGCGTGAGCCGTGGTGTTCGGATCGAACATGGTCCGGGAGCGCAGGCGACGCAGGCGGATTATTGCATCTGCACGCTACCGCTCCCCGCTCTTGGACGCATTCCAAGCGACTTCTCGCCGGCAAAGAAAGCGGCGATCGCCGGTGCTCCTCCGTACCTCCACAGCGTCAAGCTCGCGTTCCAGGCGCCACGTTTCTGGGAGACCGACGACAATATCTTCGGTGGACTCGCCTGGACGGACCGCATGAACGAGAACGTCATGTACCCGTCCGGCGGCATCGGCACGGCCAAAGGGGTGATCGTCGGCGCTTATTGCGCCGGCTGGACCCACCAGGATACCCCCGACTCCTTCGCCGCCCTGTCGCACGAGGAGCGATTCCGGATCAGCCGCGAATGCCTCGAGGCGCTGCACCCCGGCCGCTCGCACCTGCTCGGCAAAGGCGTGACCGTCGCCTGGGGCCTGACGCCCTATTCGGAAGGTGTCGGCGCATTGTGGCCCGACCCCGACTTCGGCGGCGGCAATGCGGGTCGTGGCGCGGTCTATGCCGAGCTTATCAAGCCCGAGGGACCGATCGTCTTCGCAGGCGAGCATCTAAGCTATCAGCCGACTTGGCAAGAAGGAGCGGCAAGTTCAGCGCACGAAGCCCTGAAACTGGTTGCCGCCATGGCGCAGGAAAGGGCTGGAACGGCTCGACGGATCGGCTAGGCTCCCGGCGCTCGGGTCTTGGGGGAGGCGCATCATGCCGTGCCGAGTATTGTGCAGCTCACTTGTTTCTGTGTCGTTGTTGCTGGCATCGAGCGGAGCCTCCGCGGCCGAACCACTTGCGCCGGTGAAGCCGTGGGTGGTCAATTACGACACCGCCGAATGCACTGCCCAGCGAGCTTACGGCGACCCGGCCGATCCTTTGCTCCTCGTGCTTGGGCCGTCGGCATGGGGCAACAGCTATGAACTGATGATTGTCAAATCGGGGTCGGCGCCGAAGTTCGCGGAACAGCTCGAAGGCTCGGTCAATTTCGGACAGGGCCCGATCAAGGCGTGGCTGCTGCGATGGGGCACCGACAAGCCCAAGCTTCGTCAGTTCATCAAATTCCGGATTTCCGAAGGCGATATCGCTCAGGCAAAAAACGCGTCAGCCGTGACCTTCCACATGGAGGGACGGCCGGACGTCAGCTTGTCGCTTTCGGCCGTGCCCGACCTGCTCAGCACTCTCCAGAACTGCACCGTCGACCTGCAGCATTACTGGAACATGATCGATCCCGAGCAGAAGAAGATCGCGGCGCCTGCGATTGGCGACGTGCGCAAGGTGTTCACGAGCAACGATTATCCCTCGGAAGCACTGACGCAAAACCAGGAGGGACAGGCACGATTCCTGCTGTTTGTTGACGAACAGGGGAAGATTCCCGCCTGCTACGTGGTCGAACCGAGCGGCATTCCCGCGCTCGACGGCATGGGCTGCCAGGTGATCCGGCAGCGCGCAAAGTTCAAACCGGCGATCGACACCGCGGGCAAGCCGATCCGCAGCATCGTCATTACGCCGCCCGTGATCTGGCGCCTTTACGGTTGAATTCAGGCGCCCACGCCGGGCAATTTTGCAGCGACTTTCGCCCAGGGCAGGTCAAACCAGAACACCGCGAGCGGCAACATCACGGCAACCGCGGCCATCGAAAAGCCGAGCTTGGTTGCCGGGTGAATGTGACCGAGCGTCCTCCGATCGCGCACCAGCAAGGGAATGAACAGCGCCAGCCCCAGCAACAGCAGGAAGCTCATGCCCATCCTAGTCGGCGGCGCGAGCGGGAGCCGACCGACGGCGGGCCCCATTATCACCATGATCGCGGCGCTCAGCATCAGCCGCTTGTGCGACTGCGCGTCGCGGCGCTTGGCCCAGCCGTTCCAGACCACGACGATGAAGGGAATGATGACGGCGAGCGGAACGATCGTCCACGTCAGCGGATCGGTGAAGGGCGCCTGGTTGGCGCGCGCGACCTGCCACACCGCCGTCAGGTACATGACCGGGACCAGCAGGATGGCGAAAAGCATGGCCGCCTTGCCCAGCCTCATGTGGATCTCGTGCTTGCGCGCGGCGATCAGCTGGGTCTGGGCGACGAGCACGGCCATCCACAAGGTGAACAGGGTCCCATGCAGGATCACCCACGGCGGTAGCGTCGGGTTCGGCCGCGGGTAGGAGGGAACGATTCCGCGCAGGTAGAAGCTCGGGCCGAATCCGAGGAGGACGATGAACACGAGGAACAGCGCCATCCGCGTATAGAATTTGCGCTCGGCCGACTTGCGGTCCGCTCCCGATGCAACGATCGTTGCCATGGCAGCACCCCTTAAGAATT
>Ga0207678_10002842_pt1 | contig 15701 bp, 15 predicted proteins | sample KBSC63metaG_FD_184319 | JGI IMG/M metagenome (GOLD analysis project Ga0207678, IMG submission 184319) | Corn rhizosphere microbial communities from Kellogg Biological Station, Michigan, USA - KBS C6-3 metaG (SPAdes) (version 2) | ecosystem: Host-associated > Plants > Roots > Rhizosphere > Soil ...
GGGGGGGGTTCGGGGGGCGGGAGCCCCCCGAATGGGCTGGAACGCGGGGGGCGTTCGGGGAGCGGCAGCCCCGCGAAGGTGAGGCTGGAATGCGGGGGGCGTTCGGGGGGCGGCAGCCCCCCGAATGGGCTGGAACGCGGGGGGCGTTCGGGGGGCGGCAGCCCCCCGAATGGGAGCTGACCCGGATGCGGTGGTGGCACGTCGAGCCGGTGCTCCGGCTGGAGCACGAGCTGTTCCCCGAGGAGAGCTGGTCGGCGGCCGCGTTCTGGAACGAGCTGGCCGAGACCGACACCCGGCACTACGTGGTCGCGCTGCTCGACGGCGCGGTGGTCGGGTACGCAGGGCTGGCGATCTTCGGCGACGAGGCGCACGTGCTCACGATCGGCGTCACCCGGACCGTGCAGGGTGGCGGGATCGGCACCGCGCTGCTGCGGGATCTGCTGGCCGCGGCCGGCCCGCGCCGGGTGCTGCTCGACGTCCGGGTGGACAACGCCGTGGCGCAGCGGCTGTACCAGCGGCACGGCTTCGTCCCGGTCGGCCGGCGCCGGCGCTACTACCAGCCCAGCGGCACCGACGCGCTGGTGATGGCCCGCCCGGCAACCTGATCGATGGTCCGAATGGTCATCATTCGTGACCGAGGAGGACACCGATGGCCGACCGCAGCGGGTTCGACGAGTTCGTCGCCACCCGGTCGCCGGCGCTGCTGCGCACGGCGTACCTGCTGACGGGTGACCACGGGCTGGCCGAGGACCTGCTGCAGACCGCGCTGGCCAAGTGCTGGTTCGCCTGGGGGCGGATCGACGGGCCGCCGGAGCCGTACGTGCGGCGCGCGCTGGCCACGACGTACGCGACCTGGTGGCGGCGGCGGTGGCGGGGCGAGCGGCCCACCGGGCAGCTGCCGGACCGCGGCGACCCGGCGGCGACCAGCCACGTCGACGACCGGGACGCGCTGTGGCGGGCGCTCGGTGCGCTGCCGCGCCGGCAGCGGGCGGTCGTGGTGCTGCGGTACTACGAGGACCTCTCCGAGGCCGAGACCGCGTCCGCGCTCGGGATCAGCACCGGCACGGTGAAGAGCCAGGCGGCCAAGGCGCTGGCGGCGCTGCGCCGGGACGCCGACCTCGCCGGCACGATGGGAGGTGGACAGTGATCGAGAACGAGCTGCGCGACCTGCTTGCCGACCGTGCCGGGACCGTCCCCGACAACCCGGCCCGGACCCGCGAGGTGCACGCCCGGGTGGGCCGGATCCGCCGCCGGCGGACTGCCGGCGCGGCCCTGGTCCTCGTCCTGGTCGCCCTCGCCGGCGCGCTCCTCGTCCGCCTACCCGGCCGCCCTGAGACCCTTCCCGCCGGCGTCCCCGCCGGGCCGTACTTCGGCGACGACGGCACCTCCCGCGCCGTCCCCGGCTACCGCGGCAGCGGGTACTTCACGTTCGCCGGCGACGCGGTCTGGAGCTACAACGCTCCGTTCTCGATGCTGCCGGTGGTGATCATGGTCGGCTGCGAGAGCCGCGGCGACCTCATCCTCCGTGGCCTCGGCGACGACCGCCGGATCAGCTGCCGCGTCCCGGTCGGCGACCACTACGAGGGTGCGCTCCTGCTTCCCGCCCGGTTCGTCGGAATCTTGTCCAAGAACACTGCCACGGCTGATGTGCACGTCGAGCCCGGAACCCCGGGTCGCTGGCAGGTCGGCGTGCTGCAGCCGCTGTTGCCGGACCGGCTCACCGCGGACGACCTGCGCGGCGAGCTGTCCGGGTACGAACCGGGCCGCATCGACATGGTGGTGCCGAGCTACTTCGGGCAGAGCCGCACACTGACGGTCTTCGCGGAGTGCGTCCGAGGCGTACGACTGGAGATCCGCATCTCGGGCCGACCCGCCGGAACGCTCGACTGCGCCGACCGCAACGTCAACGACGACGGGCTGATCGAGCACACGATCCGGGACCCGTACGTCACCCGGCTCGGGTTGCGGCCGATGCAGCACATCCTGGTCGACTTCCGGCAGGTGGCGGGGCCGCCGAAGCAGTGGGCGATCATCAGCTTCAGTTGATCAGACCAGGCGGCGGTCGGTGGCCCAGCGGGACAGCTCGTACCGGTTGGACAGCTGCAGCTTGCGCAGCACGCTCGACACGTGCGTCTCGACGGTCTTGACCGAGATGAACAGGCGCGAGGCGATCTCCTTGTACGCGTAGCCGCGGGCGAGCAGCCGGAGCACCTCCCGCTCGCGCTGGGTCAGCTGGTCGAGCTCCGGGTCGAGCTCGCGGGACGCCTCCGGCCGGGTGAACGCGTCGAGGACGAACCCGGCCAGCCGGGGCGAGAAGACCGCGTCGCCGTCCTTCACCCGGCGGATCGCGGCACCGAGATCGGGACCGGAGATCGTCTTGGTCACGTAGCCGCGCGCGCCGGCCCGGATCACCCCGATCACGTCCTCCGCGGCGTCGCTCACCGACAGGGCCAGGAACCGTACGTCCGGGTCCTTGACCTGCTCCAGCACCGCCTTGCCGCCGCCGTCGGGCATGTGCACGTCGAGCAGCACGACGTCCGGCTTGCTGCGGCCGATCACCGCGACCGCCTCGCCGACGCCGCCGGCCTCGCCGACGATCTCCACCCCGTCGTCGGTGGCCAGCTCGGCCCGGACGCCGGAGCGGAACATCGAGTGGTCGTCGACGAGGACGACCCGTACCGGCTCGACCCGCGGGCCCTCGGCCTCGCTCATGTGGTGCTCCTGTCCATCGTCAGCTCGACCTCCGTGCCGGCACCGACCGTGCTGCGGATCGTCGCGTTCCCGCCGTGCCGTTCCATCCGTCCGACGATCGACCCGCGCACGCCGTGCCGGTCGTCGTCGACCAGGTCGGGGTCGAAGCCGGCGCCGCGGTCCCGGACGAACACCGTGACCTCCGTCGGCTCGACCTCCGCGTACAGGGAGATCGTCTCGACGCCGGCGTGCTTGGCCGCGTTGACCAGCGCCTCCCTGGTCGCCTGCACCACCGCCCCGAGCCGGTCGTCCACCTCGGCGTCGCCGACGACCACGCTCTCGACCTGCACCACGTACGCGTCCTCGATCTCGCCGGCGACCGCCTCCAGGGCGGCGGCGAGCTTCGACTCCTGCCGGTTCTCCGGGCGGTAGAGCCAGGTCCGCAGCTCGCGCTCCTGGCCGCGGGCCAGCCGGGCCACCTCGCGCGGCTCGTCCGAGTGCCGCTGGATCAGGGCCAGCGTCTGCAGCACCGAGTCGTGCAGGTGGGCGGCCAGGTCGGCGCGCTCCTGGGAGCGGATCCGCTCCCGGCGCTCCTCGGTCAGCTCGGCGACCAGCCGCCACCACAGCGGGGCGGTCAGCAGGGCGAGCCCGGCCAGCACCGCGACGCCGGCCACCAGGCCGTCGCGGGCGGCCGACAGCGTGCCGGACAGCAGCAGGAACGAGCCGACACCGGCGGCGACCAGGATCGCGCCGCCGACGAACCGGACGATCGCGACCGAGCGGCGGGTCGGCTCGGTCTCGAACAGGGACATCCGGCGCCAGCGGTCACGCTGGTCCTTGTCGGCCTGGCTCCACAGCACCGCCAGGCCGGCGCCGGCCAGCAGCAACGGGACGAGCAGGATGTTGTTGCCGAGGATGGGGACGCCGCGGGCCAGCAGCAGGCCACCGGCGGCGACGGCCACCAGGGCCAGCGCCGTGCCGCGCTCGAACGCGCGCCGGCGGGGTCGCGGCGGGGCGTCGGCAGCGACCGGCTCCTGCGGTACCACCGCCCAGAGCGCCAGGTAGACGACGAGGCCGAAGCCGTTGAACGTCGCCAGCACGGCGAAGGCGATGCGGACGTAGAGCGGCTTCACCGCCAGGTGGTTCGCGAGGCCCTGGGCGACGCCGGCGACCACGCGACCGTCGGCCGCGCGGTAGAGCCGGGGCGGCGGGGCCGCGAGCTGCACTGTCTCCTGCTTTCGTCCGTACGGGTGGTTCCTCGTCGATGGTTGCATCGGCACGGGGTCCGCGACCACGGGGAGGTCCCCGGTCTTGCGGACCAGGGTCCGGTCAGGGCCATCCCCCATACCGCCGGCCCCCGTCGAGCCGCACGATTTCCCCATGACCGAGCACCACCCTGTCCCCGGCGAGCCTCCCGCGTCGCCGGACCCCGCGGCTCCCGAGACGGCTCCGGCCTCCGCCGCCGACCCGACCTCCGAGCCGGCTCCGCCCCCCGCCGCCGAGGCTGTTGAGCCGGCCGAGCCGGCCGAGCCGGTCGAGCCGGTCGAGCCGGTCGAGCCGGTCGAGGCCGTCGAGCCCGTCGAGGCTGCCGAGTCGGGGGCGGCCGGTGACGAGGTCGGGGATGGGGCGACCGAGCGGATCCCGGGGTCGGCGACGCCCGGGGGCGACGTTCCGCCGGGGGGTCCGGGTGGCGCGACGGCGGCCGGGTTTGCGGCCGGTGGCGTGCCGCCCTCGGGTGGTTCGTGGAGCGGGTTCTCGGGGCGCCGGCTGGCCCGGAGCTCACAGCGCAAGGTGATCGCCGGCGTCGCCGGCGGCCTCGGCGAATACACCGGCATCGACCCGGTCCTGTTCCGCGTCCTGTTCGCGGTGCTCACCCTGTTCGGCGGCAGCGGCATCCTGCTGTACGTCGTCGGCTGGCTGTTCATGCCGGCCGAGGACGAGCAGTCGTCCCCGGTCGAGTCGTTCCTGCACCGCGGCCCGGGCGGCAGCAGTCGCGCCCGCGATGCCGCGGTGGCGGCCGCGCTCGTCATCGGCGGGCTCGTCCTGGCCGGCGTGCTCGCCCTCGGCGACGCCCGCGACCTGGCGCTGGTCCTGGTCGTCGTCGGCGGCGCCTTCTTCCTCGTCCGCAACCTGCAGGAACGCCGCGAGGGCGGCCCGCCGCAGCCGGCGGTCCCGGCACCGGCGCCACCGCCACCGGCCCCGTACGAGACGCCGCTGCCGACGTACCAGCCGCAGCCGGCGTACCAGCCGCAGCCGGCGTACCAGCCGCAGCCGGCGTACCAACCGCAGCCGGCCTACCAGCCGCCTCCGGCGTACCCGCCGGTCGAGCACGCCGCGCCCACGGTGGCCGTGCCCCCGCCGCCGGCCCCGGCAGCACCGCGCGAGCATTCCGCGCTGGGGATGATCACGGTCTGCCTGCTGCTCGTGGTCCTCGGCGTCGCCGCGGCCCTCACCGCGGCCGGCGCGATCGACCCGGAGGGGGACGACCTGCTCGCGGTCTCGGTCGGCACGATCGGCGCCGGCCTGCTCGTCGGTGCCTGGTTCGGCCGGGCCCGCTGGCTGACCTGGCTCGGCATCCCGCTGCTGCTCGCGCTCATCGTGGTCAGCACGTCCAACGTGTCGTTCAAGGGCGGTGTCGGCGACCGGCGGTACGACCCGTCGACCGCGGCCGAGATCCAGCCCGAATACCGGGTGGGCGTCGGCAACGTCCGCCTGGACCTCTCGAACGTCGACCTCAGCAAGCAACTGGTGCGGACGAAGGTGTCGGCCGGCGTCGGCAACGTCCAGGTGATCGTGCCGCGGACCGCGGACGTGGCCGTCGACGGCCGGGCCGGGATCGGCGAGGTCAACCTGCTCGGCCAGGTGGCGAACGGGACATCGGCCCAACGGTCGGTGGTCGACCACGGCCCGGGCGGTGACGGCACGATCGACCTGACGCTCGATCTCGACGTCAGCATCGGCCAGGTGGAGGTGGACCGTGCGACGACATGACCTGGACGTGCTGTCCCTGGTGCTCGGGCTGTTCTTCATCGGCTCGGCGCTGATCTGGGGACTGTCCGACAACCCCGGCGACGTTGCCGAGAGCTGGCCGTTGCCGACGCTGCTGATCGTGGTCGGCATCGTCGGGCTGGTGGCCAGCCTGCTGCGGCGGCGGAGCGACCCGGACGACTGACCCCTTACTCTCGACGCCGCGGCGCCCGGTCCGCGGTGCTCGGGAGGAGGGTCGATGACGTCGCAGGACGGTCTCGCCCTGCTCAAGCAGATGCACCAGCGGGGCGAGATCACCGACGAGCAGTACGACACGCTGCGCCGGCACGTGCTCTGGGGAACGCCGCTGCCGGCGAGCCTCGACGCCGTCCCGCCACCGAGGTCGGGCGCCGACCCGTCCGGCGGGTACGTCCCCGGCAGCGCAACCATCGGCCCGGCCCGGTTCCCTGGCCCACCCGGATACCCGGACCCGCGCGGCCGGCTGCCGGAAGAGCCGGCCGCCGGGTACCCGAGCCGGTACCCGGCGCAGCCGCCCGGGCAAGCTCCGAGGCGGTACGCGTCCCGCCGCGAACGCCGCGAGGCCGAGCAGGCGCAGGCCGCGGCGGCGCACTCCGCGGCGGCGTACCCGGCAGCGCACCCGGCAGCGCACCCGGCAGCGGCGCATCCCGAGGCGGCGCATCCCGAGGCGGTGCACCCCGAGGCGGCGCACCCGGCGGCGGCGCACCCCGAGGCGGCGCATCCCGAGGCGGCCTACCTGCCGCCCGCCGCACGCACCGGCCCGTTGCCACCGGTACGCGAGGCCCCGCCACGGCGGCACCGGCGCGACGGCACGGACCCCACGCCGCTCGACCGGCCGCTGCCCGACAGCCCGCCGCCGGAGCGCGAGCGCCGGTGGCCGGACGGTCCGCCGCCGGCTCGCCGGCACCGCCATGCCCCGCCGGAGGAGGTCGCGCCCCGGCGCGGGCGCCGCCCGACCGAGCCCGCGCCCGGTCACGTTCCTCCGGACGAGGCCGGTCCCGGACGCACCGGGGCCGAGCCCGAGCCCCACCGCCGGCGGCGCCAGCCGGTCGAGACCGGGAAGCGGCAGCGCGGCGAGCCGGCGGCCGGGAAGCGGAAGCGGCGTCCGCGCCGGCGGTCGGTGGTCGCGGTGCTCACGAGCGTGGTGCTGGCGCTGGCGCTCGCGGCCGGCGGCGTCTACTGGTTCGAGCTGCGCCGCCAGGGCCTCGCGCCGCCCGCGTACGCCCGGCAGGCCTGCGGGGCGGTGCGCGACTGGCAGCAGGGCGTCGACTCCAGCAACGCCCGGTTGGTGAACCAGATCTCGCGGCAGCAGAACAAAACGACGATCCGCGCGGACGTCACCGCGTACTACACGACGATCGCCGGCCGCACCGACCAGCTGCGCGTCGCGATCCTGGACCTCGGTCCGGCCAACCTCACCGGCGGCCGGGAGTACGCGGACTCGCTTGCGGCCGCGGTGGGCGACCAGGCGATCGCGCTGCGCCGGCTGGCCGGCCAGGCCGGGAAGCTGGACCCGGCCGCCGCCACGTTCCCGACCGACCTGCAGGGCATCCTGACCGGCGCGGACGCCGCGGTCAGCGCGGTCACCGCCGCGCTGGCGCGTCCGGCCGCCGGGATCACCACCGAGCTGCGCACGACCCTGTCGAACGAGCCGGCCTGCGCGCCCTACGTGGGCTGAGCTACTCCCACTCGATCGTGCCCGGCGGCTTCGAGGTGATGTCGAGCACGACCCGGTTGACCTCGCGCACCTCGTTGGTGATGCGGGTCGAGATCCGCTCCAGCACCTCGTACGGGACCCGGGTCCAGTCCGCGGTCATCGCGTCCTCGGACGAGACCGGCCGCAGCACCACCGGGTGCCCGTACGTGCGCCCGTCACCCTGCACGCCGACCGACCGCACGTCGGCCAGCAGCACCACCGGGCACTGCCAGATGTCCCGGTCCAGCCCGGCCGCGGACAGCTCGGCGCGGGCGATCGCGTCGGCCTCGCGCAGCACCGACAGCCGGGCGGCGGTGACCGCGCCGACGACCCTGATCGCCAGTCCCGGCCCCGGGAACGGCTGCCGCCAGACGATCTGCTCCGGCAGCCCGAGCTGCAGCCCGACCCGGCGTACCTCGTCCTTGAACAGTGTCCGCAGCGGCTCCACCAGCGCGAACTGCAGGTCATCCGGCAGGCCGCCGACGTTGTGGTGGGACTTGATCGTGGCCGCGCCCGACCCGCCCCCGGACTCGACGACGTCGGGGTAGAGCGTGCCCTGCACGAGGAACTCGATGCCGTCGGCGGCGGCGATCGACCGCGCCGCACCCTCGAAGGCCCGGATGAACTCCCGGCCGACGACCTTCCGCTTCTCCTCCGGGTCGGCGACCCCGTCCAGCGCGGCCAGGAACGTGTCCGCGGCCTCGACCACGTGCAGCTTCACCCCCGTCGCCGCGACGAAGTCCTCCTCGACCTGCAGCGCCTCGCCAAGCCGCAGCAGCCCGTGGTCGACGAACACGCAGGTGAGCTGATCGCCGACGGCGCGCTGCACGAGCGCCGCCGCGACCGCGGAGTCGACCCCGCCCGACAGCCCGCAGATCACCCGCTTCCCACCGACCTGCGCGCGGATCGCCGCGACCTGCTCCTCGACGATGTTCGCTTCTGTCCACAGTGGACGGCAGCCGGCTCCCTCGTACAGGAACCGTTCGAGGATCGCCTGCCCGCCGGCGGTGTGCAGCACCTCGGGGTGGAACTGCACCCCGAACAACCCGCGCGAGGGATCTTCGAACGCCGCCACCGGACTGTCCGGTGTGGACGCTGTGACCGCGAACCCGGGCGGCGCCTGCGCGACCGCGTCCCCGTGCGACATCCACACCGGCCCGGGCGTGACCGCGAGCACCCCACCGGAGCCGGGCACGGACAGCGGGGTGCGGCCGAACTCCGACTTCCCGGTGCGGGCCACGGTGCCGCCGAGCGCCTGCGCCATCGCCTGGAAGCCGTAGCAGATGCCCAGCGTCGGCACGCCGGCGTTGACGAGCTCGGTCGGCGCCTGCGGCGCGCCCGGCGCGTACACCGAGGCGGGGCCGCCGGAGAGGATCACGGCCTTGGGCCGGCGGGCCAGGATCTCGGCCACCGGGGTGTCGTGCGGGACGATCTCGGAGTAGACCTTCGCCTCGCGCACCCGGCGGGCGATCAGCTGGGCGTACTGGGCGCCGTAGTCGACGACGATGACCAGGTCAGCCGTGGGATCAATCGTCACCCCCACGAGCTTAGAGCCTGCACAGGGTGGAATCGTGTGACGAAGAAAGGGATCGGGTACACACTCGGACCGACAAGGGGAGGAATTCCGGTGAAGATCGGTGCAAGCCTGTTCGTGTTCGCTGTCGGGGCCATTCTCACGTTCGCGGTGGACTGGTCGCCCAGCGGCATCGACCTGGCCACGGTCGGGATCATTCTCATGATCGTCGGTGGCATCCTGTTCCTGCTGTCGTTGATCATCCTCGCCACCCGCACCAACCGGGGCGAGCCGATCGAGCCGGGCGGGATCGTGGAGGAGCGGCGCATCTACACCGACGACGAGCTGCCGTAACCGGTTGGCACGGACGCGGGTGTGGCGCAAGGGGGTCCTCGAGGCGGAGGACTTCCCGGTGGACCGCGTCTCGGACTACCTGCAGCAGGCCGACGCGGTCGTCTGGGCCGATCTCTGCCTGCCCGACCAGGACGACCTGCACCAGATGGCCGAGGAGCTCGGGCTCGCCCCGCTCGCCGTCGAGGACGCCGTCGCGTCGCAGGAGCGACCGAAGCTGGACCGCTACCCGACCCACCTGTTCCTCTCCACCTACGCGATGAGCTTGGTCGCCGACCAGCCGCTTCACCTGACCCAGGTCTCGGCGTTCGTGCTGCCGCAGGCGCTGGTCACCGTGCATCGGGCCGACTTCGACATCGACCCGGTGGTCAAGGCCTGGGACGACGGCCTGGAGATGGTCGAGTTCGGCGGCCGCGGCCTGCTCTACGGGCTGCTCGACGTGATCGTCGACGGCTACCTCGCCTGCCTGCAGCAGCTGGACGACCAGATCGAGGACGCCGAGGACCGGCTGTTCGACGACCCGCCGCGGTCCGGCACCGACATCCAGCGGCAGACCTACCTGCTGCGCCGGCAGCTGACCGGGGTGCGCAAGGTCGTGCTGCCCATGCGGGACGTGGCCGACGCGATGCTCCGGCACGCCGAGCTGCACAGCGAGCAGCCCGACATCCTCGAGCGGCTGCGGGACCTGCGCGACCACGTGATCCGCGCGAACGAGTGGAACGACGCGCTGCGCGACGTGATCGCCACGATGTTCGAGACCGGGCTCTCGCTCGCCGACGCCCGGCTGAACCAGATCGTCCGCAAGCTGTCCGGCTGGGCGGCGATCATCGCGGTGCCGACCGCGGTCACCGGCTTCTACGGCCAGAACCTGCCCTACCCGGGATACCAGCAGTGGTGGGGCTTCCTGGTCAGCACGGCGGTGATCGTCGTGCTGGCCGTCGGCATCTGGCTGGTGTTCCGCCGGCGCGGCTGGCTCTAGTGCTCAGCCGGCGACCGTGAGCTCGACCCGCTGGAACTCCTTCACGCTCGAGTAGCCGCACTTCGCCATCGCCCGGCGCAGCGCACCGAAGATGTTCCGCGCGCCGGACGCGTCGGCGGTCGGGCCCAGCAGCACCTCCGACAGCGCCGGCGCCTGGTCGCCGTCGCCGAGCCCGTCGAGCTGGTCGCGGGAGCGGTGCAGCCAGGACCGGGGCAGCTTGGGGTGCGAGACGGTCGGATCCCAGTACCAGCCGGCGCCGGGCGCCTCGGCCGAGATCGCCAGCGGCTCGCCGAGCATGACCGCGTCGGCCCCGCAGGCGATCGCCTTGGCCGCGTCGCCACCGCTCATCACGTCCCCGTACGCGACCAGGTGCACGTAGCGACCGCCGGTCTCGTCCAGGTAGTCCCGCCGGGCCGCCGCCGCGTCCGCGATCGCGGTCGCCATCGGCACCTCGATGCCGAGCACCTCGTGCGTGGTCGACCCGGGGTGGGCGCCGTAGCCGACGATCACGCCGGCCGCGCCGGTGCGCATCAGGTGCAGCGCGGTCTGGTAGTCGCCGCAGCCGCCGACCACCACCGGGATGTCCAGCAGCGCGATGAACGTCTTGAGGTTCAGCGGTTCCCGGCCCGCGGCCACGTGCTCGGCCGAGATCACCGTGCCCTGCACGACGAGCACGTCCACGCCGGCGTCCAGCGCGGTGTTGGCGAACACCAGCGTGTTCTGCGGGGAGAACCGAACCGCGGTGCGGGCGCCGGTGCCGCGGATCTCCTCGATCCGGGCGGCGACCAGCTCCGGGCGCACCGGCGCCGCGTAGGCGTCCCGGACCACCCGCTGCGCGCTCAGCCGGTCGTCCTCGGCGGCCTCGACGATGCGGGCGAGCACCGGCTCCGGCTCCTCGTACCGCGTCCACAGGCCCTCGCCGTTGAGCACGGCCAGGCCGCCGAGCTTGTCCACGACCGCGGCCGTGGTCGGCGAGACCACCGCGTCCGACGGTGCGACCATCAGCGGCAGGTCCATCCGGTGCGCGTCCAGCTGCCAGGCGATCGACACGTCCGCCGAGCCTCTGGTCCGCCGGGACGGCACCAGCGTCAGGTCGTCGAGGTGATAGCCGCGGCGGGCCACCTTGCCCCTACCGATCTCGACCACGTCACGCAAACCGGCCTCCTGCCCCTACGACCTCAGCGGCCGGGGTAGTTGGGCGCCTCGATCGTCATCTGGACGTCGTGCGGGTGGCTCTCCTTGAGCCCGGCGGCGGTGATCCGGACCAGCTGAGCCTTCTGCTGCAGGTCCGCGATGGTCGCACATCCGGCGTACCCCATCCCAGCCCGCAGGCCGCCGACGAGCTGGTGCGCCACCGCGGCGAGCGGGCCGCGGTAGGGCACCTGGCCCTCGATGCCCTCCGGGACCAGCTTGTCCTCGTCCAGCACGCCGGCCTGGAAGTAGCGATCCTTGGAGTACGACCGGATGGAGCCGCGGGACTGCATCGCGCCGAGCGAGCCCATCCCGCGGTAGGTCTTGTATTGCTTGCCGTTGATGAAGATCAGCTCACCCGGCGTCTCGTCGCAGCCGGCGAGCAGGCTGCCGAGCATCACCGTGTCCGCGCCGGCGGCGATCGCCTTCGGGATGTCGCCCGAATACTGCAGCCCGCCGTCGCCGATGACCGGCACCCCGGCCGGGCGGCAGGCCTGCGCGGCTTCGTAGATCGCGGTCACCTGCGGCACGCCGACGCCGGCCACGACCCGGGTCGTGCAGATCGAGCCCGGGCCCACGCCGACCTTCACCGCGTCCACGCCGGCGTCGACGAGCGCCTGCGCGCCGGCGCGGGTGGCCACGTTGCCGCCCACGACCTGCGCCGCGGTGTCCCGCTTGAGCCGGGCCACGGTCTCCAGCACCGCCCGGGAATGGCCGTGCGCGGTGTCCACCACGACGATGTCCACGCCGGCGTCGAGCAGGGCCATCGCCCGCTTGTAGCCGTCCTCGCCGACCCCGACCGCGGCACCGGCGACCAGCCGGCCGTGCGCGTCCTTGGTTGCCAGCGGGTATGCCTCGGACTTGGTGAAGTCCTTGACCGTGATCAGCCCGCGCAGCCGGCCGGCGTCGTCGACCAGCGGCAGCTTCTCCACCTTGTGCTGGCGCAGCAGCGCCAGCGCGTCGTCCTTCGACACCCCGACCGGCGCGGTCACCAGCGGCATCGGCGTCATGACCTCGTGCACCGGCCGGGACTCGTCGTTCTCGAACCGGGTGTCGCGGTTGGTCACGATGCCGACCAGCACGCCGTCAGCGTCGATGACCGGCACGCCGGAGATCCGGTAGCGGGCACACAGCGCGTCGACCTCGGCCAGCGTGGCGTCCGGCCCGCAGGTCACCGGGTTGCTGACCATGCCGGCCTCGGACCGCTTCACCAGGTCGACCATCGACGCCTGGTCCTCGACGGAGAGGTTGCGGTGCAGCACGCCGACCCCGCCCTGGCGAGCCATCGCAATGGCCATCCTGGCCTCGGTGACCGTGTCCATCGCCGAGCTGAGCAGCGGCACCCGGACGGTGATCTCCCTGGTCAGCGGGGCGGACGTGTCCGCCTCTCCGGGCATGACCTCGGACGCGGACGGGAGCAGCAGGACGTCGTCGAACGTCAGGCCGACCGGCGCGAACTTCTCCGGGAGGGAGACGTCCATGGCACCTCTTCCGGGAGTGGGGGCGGTGACCAATCGTACCGGCGGACGGGTGAACGGTTACCGCACCGGCGGGCGAACCGGCTACCGTGAGCAAGGTGACGGACGATTCGCCCCTGGACCCGTTCTTCGGCGACCCGGCCGACCCGGCTGCGGCGCTTGCGGATCTCGAGGAATCCGACGGGATCGACACCCCCCTCACCCCCACCGAGCGGGAGGACGTGCTCGCAGACATCGAGGACCTGGACGTGTTCCAGGCGCTGCTCGCGCCCCGGGGGCTGCGAGGGATCGTGGTCGAGTGCGTCGACTGCGGTGAGTCGCACTTCTTCGGGTGGGACCTGATGCGCAGCAACCTGCGCCACCTGCTCGAGGTGGGACGTACGCGGGTGCACGAGCCCGCCTACAACCCGGACCCGGCGCGTTACGTCACGTGGGAGTACGCGCGGGGCTTCGCCGACGGCGCGTTCGCCGCCGCGGAAGCAGAGTCCGAGGCGTAGTTCCCGGGGGTTCCCCACCGCCCTGTCTTCATCTCGGGTTCGCTCCTGAGCTCTTCCCCCACCTCGCGTGGCGTGCTGTCCCCGTCCGCCCGAGCCAGGCAAAGGCGATCGCCTTGCCCTCCGGTACGCCGCTGGTCCGGTGACCGCCCCCGCGACCCCCGGCGAAGCCGTTTGGGGGTCGTAGGGGCTCCGCCCCCTGCCCGGGGTGCGGGGGCAGCGCCTCGCGCTGCGGTCGAGAGGGGCGGAGGCCCCGGAAAGCCCGAGACCACCGAGAGGCGACTACGAAACCCCGGAAGGGCCCGAGACCAACGAGAGCGGCCCGAGCTCGCCCAAGACCAACGAGAGCGGCCCGAGCTCGCAAGGCACGATGACGACCGACAGCGGACTACTGACAGGATCCCGGAAGGGCCCGAGAGCAACGAGAGCGGCCCGAGCTCGCAAGGCGCGAAGACGACAGACAGCGGACTACTGACGGGATCCCGGAACGGCCCAAGACCGACGAGATGGCGGCCCGAGCTCGCGAGGCGCGAAGACGACCCACAGCGGACTACTGACCGGATCCCGGAAGGGCACTACGAGACGAGACCCCGGCGGAAGCCGTGGGCGACGGCCTGGGCCCGGTCGTTCACGCCCAGCTTGCGGAACAACCGGCGGGCGTGGGTCTTGACCGTGTCCTCGGAGAGGAACAGCTCCTTGCCGATCTCCCCGTTGCTCTTGCCCTCGGTCATCCCGACGAGCACCTGCAGCTCGCGCTGCGTCAACCGGATGTCGGCGTCCTGCTTGGCCGGGCGCGGCCCGGCGAGCTCCACGCCGGCCAGCGCGTGCGCCAGCGCCGCGCAGACCTCGGCGTGCGACGCGTCCCAGCGCAGGTATCCGCGCGCCCCGCAGGCGACCGCGGCGACGATGTTCGCGGTGTCGTCGGCGGCGCCGAAGACCAGCACGCAGGCCCGCGGGTGCCGGGAGACCAGGCGGCGGGTGAGCACGATGCCGGTGTCGACGGCACGCTGGGTGCCGACCAGGACAACATCGGGCCGCTCCCGCGGATACCGCTCCAGCATGTCGTCCCCGCTGGCCACGGTGTCGACCCGGTCCACGCCCGGCACGACGGACATGAACTGAGCGAGCCCGTCGCGAACCCCCCGTCGCTCGTCGCAGATGAGCACGCTGGTCACCGGAATCCTCCTCAGCGCAGGCCGCAGCTGGTCGTACATCACCCCCCGTGATGTGGAACGCCCCCGTGACTGTAGACCGTCCGGGTGATGTTGGGGAAAGCCCGGGCGGAACAGCTTCGCCGCCCGGGACCTGGGACGAACGCGCGGTCCGTCCAGGAGCCTAACGAAAACTCTGACTCTCGGCCGGATCTTCTCTGATGCTTTGCGCGGCATCGGCGCGCATCCGTTCGCGCGCGGCCACCAGCGGCGCTCGGTCCTGCAGGGTGCCGGCCAGCACCATGTGGATCGGAGTCAGGAGCGGGATGAGGCCCAGTCGGACCGCTTCACGGGAGGCCGTACGGAGCACCCGGGCGGCCGCACGGGTGTGATCCGCTGCATCCAGCGCGACGCCGAGAACCAGCGTCGATTTTACGGTGTGTCGATATGCGTTGGCTGTACGTGATATTCGTTGCGCGGTCCGGCCAATTTCGACGGCGCGCGCCGCTTCGCCGGCCAGCAGGGCCGTCTCCGCCGTCACCCACTCCAGTCGGACCCGGGCTCGCCACGGTGCGTAGTCAGTTGTCACTGCAACGATCCTCTGGGTGGCGAGGTGCAGCCGATCCCGCGCCAGGGCCAGCTCGTTCCGGCCGACGGCGTCGGCGACGAGGCCGATCAGCGCGTCGGCCCGGGCCTCAGGGTCGGTCGTGATGGAGAGTGCGAGCCGGTCCAGCGGCTCGGCCTCCGCGTGCCGGCCGAGCTGGCGCAGGTGGGAGGCCAGACAACTGGCCGCCAGCGACCCGGCCGGCTCGCCGCCCGGCGCCAGCCAGCGCGCCGCGGTCCGATACCGGCCCACCGCCCCCAGGCACACCCCCGCCAACCACCGCACCCGCTCCGGCACACCGGCGTCCACGTCGTCCGGATCGACGCCCCCAGGAAGGAAGGCGACGGCGGCGGCGGGATGGCCATACCAGGCGGCGTGGTCGAGAGCGGCTTCGACGGCCCGCCAGCGCTCGGGGGTCGGCGGGGTCACTTAGGGCGTGTCTCTCAAGTGCCTGGCGGCGCCGACGACGCCCAGGCGACGACCGGCGGCGTTGTCGTCGCGGCCGATACAACCCCGGTATCGGCCACTCCTCCGCCTTGCCGGACGC
>Ga0207678_10002844_pt1 | contig 15692 bp, 14 predicted proteins | sample KBSC63metaG_FD_184319 | JGI IMG/M metagenome (GOLD analysis project Ga0207678, IMG submission 184319) | Corn rhizosphere microbial communities from Kellogg Biological Station, Michigan, USA - KBS C6-3 metaG (SPAdes) (version 2) | ecosystem: Host-associated > Plants > Roots > Rhizosphere > Soil ...
GTCGACGATTTTGACGATCGGTCATTGGTCTTTCCGCGGGATTCCAAGCGCTAAGGCATGATCCGAAAAAGTGCGCAGCGGTTTTCCGAAAAGATCATGCTCAAACAACAACCTAAAGCGCGATGACGATTCATCCCAATCTCATCGCGCTTTAGGCAGAAGGCCGCGCAGCCGACCGTTCAGCCAGGGCTCGCAAATAGATGCGCTTGAGCCTGCGAGGTCGAACGAAAGCGTGGTCGAGAGGCGGGGCTACGGGCCCAGGAAAGCGGGCGGAATCGGGTAGTCGTTCCCCAAAAGGCCGAGCAATTCCAGCTCGCCTCGATGAGCGTCCAGTTCCAGAATGGCCAAGAGAAGCATCAGCACGGCCGCGGTATAGATGAGGAACGGTGACGTTTCAGCGGGCTCATCGTCATGGTGTGGCGGTATCGCATCGCGAAGTGATCGCCACAACGAAATGAAATGCAGATACGTTTTAGGTCGTATTTGCATGACGTCGTCCTCGACGTGTCAGATCAAGCATAGGTTCAGGCTATGCCCGGTTCAAGCCGACAACAGCCGTTGCGGCATTGAGTAGCGGAGCCATGCCCGTCCTGCGGTGCAGCATGGAAACCGGATAACGGCTTCAATCATTGACGAGACCGAGCGAGTGCACGTACGCCGTGTCAACACCGACGACATGCCCGAACGACCTGTAAGCCGCAGATGAATTGGGTCCCACGTCTCAGCACCAGTCTCTGCATCGTTGCCGCTCTGTTGGCGATGCATTCAGCGCCGGCGCCAGCGCAATTGACAGGTCACGGTGGGCCCGTGCGGGCGATTGCGATTTCCAGTGATGGCAACAATGTTCTGTCGGGCAGCTTCGACACCGCCGCCATCCGATGGTCGCTCAAGACCGAATCCGCCGAGCAGGTCCTTCGCTTTCACTCCGATGCGGTGAACGCGGTGGCCTTCCTGAAGGATGGGCGGATGGTGACTGCCGGAGCGGATGCGAAGGTAGCGATCTGGACGCCTGGCCGGCAGCAGCCGGATCAGGTTTTCGAGGGCCATGGCGCGCCGATCGCTTCACTTGCAGTCTCGCCGGATGGCGCAAGAGTGGCTTCTGCCTCCTGGGACCATACAGTTCGTATCTGGTCGCTCGGCGATGGCGCGCAGCAGGTGCTGGAGGGGCATGCGCAGAACGTCAACGGCGTCGCATTCACGTCGGATGGACGATCGCTGGTGAGCGTGGGTTACGATCGTGAACTGAGGATCTGGCCATTGGCGGGTGGCACCCCAAACGTCATCACGCTGGGCTCACCCCTTAATGCCGTGGCAGTCGCGCCTGACGGCGAGATCGTAACGGGTGGTGCTGATGGCAAGCTACGCTTTCTGATGTCGGAGGGCCGGGAAAGCGGCGAGGTGCAAGCTGGCCAGACGCCGATTGTCGCGTTGTCGATCTCTCCAGACGGCACGTCGGTCGCTGCTGCAGGAATTGGCGGTGTCGTGACGGTCATCGACCGAAAGGCGCGAAGCATCGCGCGAAGCCTGGTCGATACAGGTTCGCCCGTGTGGTCGGTCGCTTTCCTGCCGGACAACGCAACATTGCTGACGGGCGGCGTCGACGGCAGGATCCGGCGCTGGAATGCGCTGACCGGCGCCCCCATCGGCTCATCGTTGCAAGCTACGCCGCACGATCCGCTTGCAGCCTATACGGGAGATCACGGGGCCGAGGTGTTCAGGGCGTGCGTTGCCTGTCATACCCTGTCCGAGCAGGACGCGCAGCGCGCCGGCCCCACGCTTGCGGGCTTATACGGCCGCAGGATCGCGTCGCTGCCTGGTTATCGCTTCTCCGACGCGCTCAAAGCGATGGACATCGTGTGGACGCCCGAGACCGTGTCAAAATTGTTCGAACTCGGTCCGAACGCCTATACGCCTGGCACAAAAATGCCGGAGCAGCGGATTGGATCCGCGAAGGATCGCAAGGCGCTTACGGATTTCCTGGCGCGCGCCACCGCCAAGTAGCTAACGCTTGGTCTCACGCTCACGGAGATAATCATCGGTCGTGCGAGGCGAAGCGCGTTCGGGCACGCCGGCGAACGGGTCGAACTGTTGTTCACTCATGGCGGTGACGCGGCAGTCCGCGCACATTCTGACCACGTCCAGCCGCTTGTCGCCCGCGGGATACATCCAGTGTCGGCCCTCGAGTTTCGCAGCGATCTTCTCGATCGTGCTCTTTACCCCAAAGGGCTTATTGCAGCGGATGCAAAGCGCCGGCTCCTCCTCCTTGATGATCCGTGCCGGAGCCCTTGCGGCCCGGAAATCGATCTGCGGCTTCAGAGTGATCACCTTTTCCGGGCAGGTGCTCTGGCATAATCCGCACTGCACGCAGGCATCTTCGACGAATTTAAGCACGGGACGTTCGGGATCGTCGCGGAGAGCCCCGGTGGGACAGGCCGACACGCAGGCCAGGCACAAAGTGCATCCGTCCGTATTGACGGTAACCGTACCAAGCGGCGCGCCCTGGGACAGCGCAATGACGTCGGTCGGCACAGGCGCAACGCGGTGCAGTTCGTGAAGAGCGAAGCGAAGCAGGTCGCGCCGCTTGCCTACCGTCTTGAAGGTTGCGGGACGCTCCACGGCCGGCGCGGGTTCAATCGACCGCAGCACTTCGCCCAGCACGTCCGGGTCGTCCGTTTCGATAGTCGCAACCCGGCGCCCCGAAAAACCTAATCCGGAAACAATGGCATCAGCCATCGTTATGGTTTGAGAAAGCCCGGAGATGTCGTGCAGAGGTCTTGCGCGGAGGAGAAAGCGTATCCCCGCTGCGCCATAGGCGAAGGATGCCACGACCGCTTCCAATCCAACCTGTGTCACCTCGTTGACGGGGAACGGCAGCACATTGGCGGGAAGCCCGTCGCCGTGGCGGGCGAGCGCATCGATCAGCGTGCTGCCATGTTGGGTGTCGTGCAGCAGCACGACCGCACCGGAGCCGCCGGCTTCGCGGTAGGTCAAAAGCATTGCGCGCAATTTGTGCAGCAGCGCATCGGGCGGCGGAAGGGCATAGGTTGCTGCACCCGTCGGACAGGCCGTGGCGCACTGGCCGCATCCGGCGCAGACCTCGGCGTTGATCTTGACGTGATCGCCATGTGGCGTGATCGCTCCGGTCGGGCAGAGATCGAGACAGCGATGGCAACCCGTCAGCCTCGAGCGCGAATGGACGCAGATCTCTGCGGTGAAATTGACGTATTTCGGCTTGTCGAAGTTGCCGACGAGGTCGCGTGCCCTGAGCACCGCACGCAGCATCGCGGCCGGGTCCCGCGGATCCGCGCGGAGATAGCCGTCGCGCAAGTCATGCGCGGGAAAAAGCGGTTTCCCGCCGGAGAGATCAAGGACGATGTCGCAGCGCGAAGTCAGGCCGTCGCACGGAGCCTCGAAGACGAGCTTATCGCGCGAGGAGGGGCGGGGGGCCGCATAGTCGTCGACCGTCAACTCGAAGGCCCCCAAATGGCCCTTGGCGTTACGGATCGTTCCTTGGACGATCGGAAAGGATGTCGTCGCCGGCGGCATAATCTGTGACGGCTTTGTGATCATGATCGTCACGTCGAGATGATCGGCAAGCAATCGACCAGCTTCGACCGCAAGTTCGTCGCGGCCATAGATCAGGATCACCCCTTCGCTCGATAGGGTGACCAACGGAAAAGCAGGCGCAGCCTCGGACACAGCGGCGAGCAGTGCTGCCATTTTTGGGCCTGCCTTGGTTCCCTCCACCGACCAGCCGGCCGTCTCGCGAAGGTTGATGAAATCCAGTTTCCCCGAACGCCCCTTCGCCTCGTCGCCAAACAGTGGGGCCTCCTGGGTGCAGCCGACGATGAGCGGTCCTTCCGCCTTCGCCGCGTTGCGAAAATGATCGAGCTCGGCCCTGCAGAGCTGGCGGAACTCGGCGATTTCGCTTTTGCGGCATCCTCGCTTCACGGCGGCCGTATCGAGGCGCATCGTGTCTTCGCACGAGCAGATCAGGATCGTGTTCGGCGGATCAGGCATGCGCAGCCCTTCACCTCCTGAAGAGGTCCGGGAACGACGGCGAGCGGACTCGCGTCGCCCCTCCTGGTCGATTAAGTTATTCTCACAAGAGAAGAAAAGAAAGCTGGAGGTCCGCCTGACACCGACAGCCCCTGGGCACTCATCGGTCACGGAGCCAATCAATCTGCCTCCGCCATTCACGCTGGTGAGGCTGCGCGAAAGTCGTGACTCTTTCGCCCATGCCATGCATATCGCCGAAGAGAGTGGGGCAGGTACGCTGACCTACGTGGGGCGGTTCGATCTTGCCGAGTTCGCAGTCGTCCTTGAACCTGGCGAGCCGTTGCGTACCGCGCGCCGCGCTTTCTATGCGGGGATGGTGGCGCTGACCGACGCCTTGCGCGCGTATGCGCCGCCGAACAAGGAGATCGCGATCGACTGGCCGGACGCGATCCGTGTTGACGGCGGCCTCGTTGGTGGCGGGCGGCTCGGCTGGCCTTCGTCCGCAAAGGAGGACGAGCCGCCGCGCTGGCTGGTGTTCGGTGCCATGATCCGGACGGTTGCGATGAGCGACAGGGAAGCCGGCGTTTATCCGCTCGCTTCCGCCCTGGATCAGGAGGGTTTTGGTGAGGCCGGCGCGATTCAGGTGACGGAGAGCTTTGTGCGGCATCTGATGCGCGCTCTCGACGCCTGGCAAGCCGATGGATTCGACGGCATCGCTCGCGAGTTTCTAAGTCGGTTGCCGCGTGCGCGGCAAACCACATATGTGATCGCTGACAACGGTGACCTTATTGCCCGCCGGATTGGGACAAACAGGACCGATCGGCACGACCTGAAGAAGGGCTTGCTATCGCCGTCATGGTTCGATTCAATACTCGGAGGACCGCGTCTGTGAAGCTCTTGCGCACCATCGCGCTCGATCCATCCGACACGTTCGTGTTCGACGTGCCGGCGCAGCCCGGCGATTGGGCGGTGTCGGGCGCCTTCCGCTTTTGTAATCGGGATGCAGCGAAGCTGAGCGGCAAGGACCGTTCGGCGTTTCGAAGCGGTTTCCTCGGCGTGCAATCCTGGGGCTGGTCGACACTGGTGCAAATCGTCCCCGCGACTGAAGGCGATCGCCGGACGTTGGTGGAGCTCCTTGCGAAACAACTGGTCGAACGGTTCGGGGCGCCGGACCTTGCAACCGCGCGCCTTGCCGCTGAAGAGGAAGTCGCCTTTGCGCAATCACTCTGCACGCATCCCATCAGCGCGCTGATCGCGGTCCACCGCTCGGCGAGCAATGGCGAGGTCCGCGAGTCATTCCGCAGATTGCAACTGCGCGAGGGCCAGCGTCACGGCAAGGCGTTCTCGTTCATGGAAGTGGAGGATGACACCGAGCCCGACAAGGATCTCAATCTTGCGAATATGAGCGAGGAGCCGTCGCGCCGATGAGGGATTTCTGGATCGCCTGCGGCCACCATCTGCTCGATCACAATGCGAGCGGCGGGCTCGTGGTCACGGATGAGTTCCTGAAGGCCTACTTCGTGCGCCCCGAACTGATGCCGCCGGACGACGCTTGCGCGGTCGAACGCAGGTTGCATCAGGAGCTGCTCGCTGACCCGGGCCGGGCAGTCGCTGCGGAGGAGGTAGCTGCGATCGCCGATGCGGATGCGCGGGAGAACTGGCAATTCGTACTGGCATTTCGGAAGCTTCTGCTGCGCGAACCCACGTTGGAAGCGGCCTATCTTGCATTGGTTCGCTCACGTCACGTCAACCTGCCGCCGCTGTTTGTGAACCACCTTGTTCACGTGATCCTGCGAAATGCGCTTGACGGCTGCGAGGACCCGTTCGTGCTGCGCGCGGCCGAACTGTTCTTCCGGCCGCAGCGTATCGTGCCGCACGAACACTTGCTGCTGTTGGGCGACGAGGAAATCATTGGCGGGCCAAGCCAAACGCCCGTGTTGTCGCTGATGTCCATGTTGGGGGCAACAACCGGCGCGGAGATCGACGTCCTCAGCGAGGGGAATGCCGACAGCTACTGGCAGCGCAGCGATCAGTTCGATCTTGCGCTCGATTTCACCGGCGGAACGCGGGGCCCCGCTGCGCTGGCAGAGGCCATGGGGCGCTGGATTACTCATTTGCTTGGATTTGCCGTCGGAATTGAGCCGCTCACCGCCCTGCGCGATGCGAAGCTCACCTGGTATGTTGGGCTCGATGCTGAAGCCACCCGGATGGGCGACCAGCTTTGGCATGGAGAGGCGCTGGACGACCGCACCGCAAGTCGTGTGCTAGCGCTGTTCCGGCTCACTTTTCCAGATTCCAGCCTGGTCGTTGATGCGGTCGGGGGCGAGCCGGTCTACCTGATCCTTGCAACGACCTCCGATCAGCTGGTGCAGATGAAGCCGCAGAATCTGTTGACGGGGTTGCCGATCAAGCACCTGGAGGCTGCAACGTGAGCCCCGGCGCGCTGCCATTGTTGCGCATTCCGGTCGGCGTTGTCGTCGAGCGCCGCAAGGCGGATTCCCCATGGATTGATTTTGTCTGGCGCGGCATCGGCGTCTTGCCGGATGAGTCGGAGATGATGCCGTGGACTGTCCTACGGGCGCAGGAGGGATTGACGCTCTTTTATGCCGGGAACGCCATGGTCGATCTCTATCGCTCGGAAACCGAGCGCTACCGCGACAATCTTGCCACGGGCGCTCCCCGCATCTGGATCGTATTGACTCCCTCCGAGGGCGCCTGGCCCTATGCCGTTTCGGCCGTCACCGCAGATCCAGCGGAAGGCGAGGCATTCACGGAAGCAGGTGCCAATCTGGTCGAAGCGGTGCCAATGCCTGAGATACTGCATAAGGCGATTGAAAATTTCATCGCCGAGCACCACGTCGAGAGGGAATTCGTCAAGCGCGAGCGACGCCGCGCCGATCCTGAGGCGCTTGCGCGGCGTCACCACGACGGTGAGCACGAATGAGCGACGAGCAATTCCTGGCGCGCTGGGCGCGCCGCAAGCAAGAGGCGAAGGCCGGTCACGCTGAACCAGCCCCTGAAGAAGCCGCTGAGGCGCATGGGCCGGCGCTGTCCAACCGGGCCGCGGCAGAGCCGGCTCCCCCGGAGACGGAGCTGTCGAAATTGCCCCCGATTGAATCGATCGATGCTGCCACCGACATCACGGCTTTCCTGCGCAAAGGCATTCCGCAGGAGTTGAGCCGGGCGGCGCTCCGTCGCGCCTGGAGCGCCGATCCCACCATCCGCGATTTCGTGGGGTTGGCGGAAAACGCCTGGGACTTCAACGACCCGAACGCCATGGCTGGCTTCGGTCCGCTGGACTATTCGGCCGAGCAAATTGACGCTCTCGTCCGCCGCGTCGTCGGGGGCGTGGTAGAGGCCGCCGAGGGCCGCCCCAATCCGCGCGAGGCTGCCGAAGACGCCGCGCGATCGGCTCCCGCGGAGGCCGGTTTCGAGCAATCATCAAATCCGGTGAAGGCGATCAAGGAACCTCGACCGCTCGGCGAGTTCGCAGCCGCGGAATTGCCGTCGAATTCTACTGCATCGCAACCCGTAGCTGCGAGTGAAGAGACTCCCCTTCGGCACCGCACACATGGCGGGGCGTTGCCCCGGTAGACTGCGACTAAATGCGATAGCCTCAGGCTATGGCTATCAATTGACCGCTCCCGGACACGCGGCTAGTCTTTGTTACGCAAACGCAATCAAGCGCTTGGCCCCCTGGATGGGAGGTCGGCATGCGCGATGCGGGCCTTGAACGAGCCATCGATGCGGCGGGCGGCGTTGCCGAGCTTGCCCGAAAAATCGGTATTGCCCAGCCCTCGGTGTCGAACTGGAACAGGGTGCCCGCGCAACGTGTGATTGCGGTCGAAGGCGCAACGGGTGTGTCGCGCGAAGTGCTTCGTCCCGATCTCTATAGCGAGCCGGCCGCGCCGGACGACGCGGTTGATCCGACCGATGCCGCGCGCGCGCAGGAATACGCGCTGCTTGCAACCTTGCTCTCGTCCGCGCCGTCGGCCGCATTGCTCGAGCAGATCGCGCAACTGCATGGCGATGCGACGCCGCTTGGACGCGCCCACGCAACCCTTGCAGAAGCTGCATCGGTAGCGGCCGTATCCGAGGTCGAGCGCGAATATTTTGACCTCTTCGTCGGTCTGGGTCGCGGTGAGTTGCTGCCTTACGCATCCTATTACTTGACGGGCTTTCTCCACGAACGTCCGCTGTCGCGCCTGCGCGACGATCTCGCCGCGCTCGGCATTGAGCGGGTCGAGAGCAATTTTGAGCCCGAGGATCACGCGGCGACGCTGTGCGAGATCATGGCGGGCCTTGCGGTGGCACGCTTCCCAGTGCCAACGGAAGCACAGCGCACATTCTTCGAGAAGCATGTGTCCCGCTGGATGGGACGTTTGTTTGCCGACATGGAGAAGGCGGAAAACGCCAAATTCTACCGGTCGGTCGGAACACTTGGACGAAATTTTCTGGAAATCGAATCCGAGGCTTTCACGTTCGTCAACTGACCAGCGCCGCTGGTCCAGGAGAGATGCGATGAGGGACGAGCAGAGAACGACAGTCGGACGCCGCGATTTCCTTCGCAAGGTCGGCATCGGCACGGTCGGTGCGGGCGCGACGCTGGCAACGCCCTTGATCACGCCTGCTCAGGCGGACAGCGAGACCGACGATGAGAAACGCAAGGCGCGCTACAAGGAGACCGATCATGTGAAGGCGTACTACCGTGTCAATCGCTATCCGGGTTGAGAGGAGGCGGCCGTGCTGATCAGGAGAACACAACAGCGTTCCGAATCCGCTTCACGCGGATCAATCGCGGGAGGTTTGTCCGGGCAAACCAATGGTCTCGACCGCCGCACCTTCCTGCTCCGGTCTGGCCTTGGTGGCGGCGCTCTCGCTGCAGTGAGCACGCTGCCGGTCGGCGGCGTCCGCAAGGCGAAAGCAGCAGTGGCAGGTCCCCTCACATCGGGAGCAACCGTTCGCAAGAGCGTCTGCACGCATTGTTCGGTTGGATGCACCGTGACGGCGGAGGTGCTGAATGGGGTGTGGATCGGCCAGGAGCCGAGCTGGGAGTCCCCGATCAATCGCGGATCACATTGTGCCAAGGGCGCTTCTGTGCGCGAGCTCGTGCACAGCGAGCGGCGGCTGCGCTATCCGATGAAGCTTGTGGGCGGGCAGTGGACGCGTGTCTCCTGGGATACGGCGATCAACGAGATCGGCGACAAGCTCCTGGAAGTCCGCGAGAAATCTGGGCCCGATTCCATCTATTGGCTCGGCTCGGCCAAAATGACGAACGAAGGCGCCTATCTGTTCCGCAAGCTCGGCGCGTTCTGGGGAACCAACAACACGGATCATCAGGCGCGCATCTGCCATTCAACGACCGTTACCGGCGTGGCCAACACCTGGGGCTACGGCGCGATGACCAACAGCTTCAACGATATCCGCAATGCCAAGACCCAGGTCATCATGGGCGGCAATCCAGCCGAGGCGCACCCTGTATCGTTGCAGCATCTGCTTGAGGGCAAGGAGCTTCAAAAGGCCAACTTTGTCGTCATCGACCCGCGCCTGACGCGAACCGCGGCACACGCGACCGAATATGTTCGGATGCGGCCGGGCACCGACATCCCGGTGCTGTACGGCATGATGTGGCACATCCTCCAGAACGGGTGGGAAGACAAGGAGTTCATCCGACAGCGGGTCTATGGATTCGATGATCTCCGGAAAGAAGTGGAGAAGTGGAATCCGGCAGAAGTCGAGCGTGTCACCGGCATTCCCGGCGAGCAGCTCAAGCGCGTCGCCAAGATGTTTGCTACCGAGAAGCCGGCAACGCTGATCTGGGCCATGGGCCAGACCCAGAAGACCGTTGGCACCGCCAACGTGCGGGCCAGTTGCATCGCACTGCTGATGACCGGCAATGTCGGTGGAGCGGGCATGGGCGCCAACATCTTCCGTGGCCATGACAACGTGCAAGGCGCGACCGATGTCGGGCTCGATATCGTCACGCTGCCGTTCTACTACGGGCTCGCCGAAGGCGCGTGGAAGCACTGGTCGCGGGTTTGGGAAGTCGACCATGAGTTCCTGAAGTCGCGCTTCGACTCCAAGCAGATCATGGAAACGCCCGGCATCCCGCTGACCCGCTGGTTCGAAGCGGTGACGCTGCCGAAAGATCGGATCGCGCAGAGGGACAATGTGCGGGCCGTGTTCGTGCAGGGGCACGCCAGCAACAGCATCACCCGCATTCCTGAATCCCTTAATGGCCTGAAGGCGCTCGAGCTGCTCGTCATCGCCGACCCGCATCCGACGACCTGGGCCTCGCTCTCGGTCGAGGCGGGACGCAAGGATGGAGTCTACATTCTCCCGGTTGCCACGCAATTCGAGTGCAAGGGTTCGCGCGTTGCCTCGAACCGCTCGTTGCAATGGGGCGAGCAGGTCGTGAAGCCGATCTTCGAATCGAAGGACGACCTCGAGATCATCTATCTCCTGGCGAAGAAGTTCGGCTTCGCCGACAAGATGTTCAAGAACATCAAGGTCGAGAACAATCTGCCCGAGGCGGAGGATGTGCTGCGTGAGATGAACCGCGGCAGCTGGTCGACGGGATATTGCGGGCAATCGCCCGAGCGCCTCAAGGCGCATATGAAGAACCAGGCGAAGTTCGACATGCTGACGATGCGGGCGCCCAAGGACGATCCCGAGGTCGGCGGCGACTATTACGGTCTGCCTTGGCCGTGCTGGGGATCACCTGAAGTCAAGCATCCGGGCACGCCGCTGCTCTACAACACCAATCTGCACGTGATGGACGGTGGCGGCACGTTCCGTCCGCGCTTTGGCGTCGAGCGCGAAGAGAAGCTGCCCGACGGCACCACGCGCAAGGTCAGCCTGCTCGCGGACGGCTCGTACTCGAAGGGTTCGGCGATCGAGGACGGCTATCCGGAATTCACGCTGGCGAGCCTGAAGAAGCTCGGCTGGGACACGGAGCTCACGGAAGCCGAAATGGCTGTTATCAACAAGATCAACCCGGCCAAGCCAGACGTGGTGTCGTGGTCGCTCGACCTGTCGGGCGGAATCCAGCGTGTCGCGCTCATGCATGGTTGCGTGCCCTATGGCAACGGCAAGGCGCGGATGAATGCGTTCGGCTTGCCCGACCCCATTCCGGTACACCGGGAGCCGATCTACACGCCGCGCGTCGACCTGGTCGCGAAATATCCGACGTTGCCCGACGCCGAGCAGTTCCGGGTGCCCAATATCGGCTTCTCGGTGCAAAAGGCGGCGGTCGAGAAGGGGATCGCGAAGCAATTTCCGCTCATCCTGTCGTCCGGCCGTCTGGTCGAATATGAGGGCGGCGGCGAGGAGACGCGCACCAACCCCTGGCTCGCCGAATTGCAGCAGGACATGTTCATCGAGATCAATCCAGCCGATGCCGCCGAGCGCGGCGTCACGGACGGTGGCTGGGTCTGGGTCACGGGCGCAGAGAACAATTCGAGGGCCAGGATGAAGGCGCTCGTCACCGAGCGTGTCGGCAAGGGCGTTGCCTGGATGCCTTTCCACTTCGGCGGTTGGCTCGCAGGCAAGGATCTTCGCAGCAACTACCCCAAGGGCACCGATCCGATCGTGCTCGGCGAAAGCGCGAACACGATCACCACCTACGGGTATGATCCCGCGACGAACATGCAGGAGACGAAAGTCACTCTCTGCCAGATCGCGGCGGCATAAGGAGCAACGACGATGGCACGTATGAAATTTCTCTGCGACGCCGACCGTTGCATCGAGTGCAACGCCTGCGTGACGGCTTGCAAGAACGAGCACGAGGTCCCCTGGGGCATCAACCGGCGTCGTGTCGTCACCATCAATGACGGCAAGCCGGGCGAACGCTCGGTCTCGATGGCCTGCATGCACTGCACCGATGCGCCCTGCGCTGCGGTGTGTCCGGTGAACTGCTTCTACACCACCGCCGACGGCGTGGTGCTGCACTCCAAGGACCTCTGCATCGGCTGCGGCTATTGCTTCTACGCCTGTCCGTTCGGCGCGCCGCAATATCCGAAGGTCGGCAATTTCGGCTCCCGCGGCAAGATGGACAAATGCACCTATTGCGCCGGCGGTCCCGAAGCCGACGGCAGCAAGGAGGAATACGAGAAATACGGCGCGAACCGGCTTGCCGAAGGCAAGCTGCCGCTTTGCGCCGAGATGTGCTCGACAAAATCGCTGCTCGCCGGCGATGGCGAGATCATCGCCCAGATCTACAGAGAGCGCGTACTGAAGCGCGGCTACGGCTCGGGCGCATGGGGCTGGAAAACCGCCTATCGCGAGACGATCGAGTCCTGAAGCAGGCCGCGGCCACGCGGCGCAGATGCCGAGGAGGAGTTCATGTCGTCATCCGGAAGGTTCATTCCAGTCACCATCGGCGCGTGGGCATTGCTTCTGTTGATCATTGCGGCGCCGGCACCGTCACTGGCCCAGCAGGTCAATCCGACAGCGAGCTCGGTTAACGAGCGGCAGCTGCTCCAGGAAATGGACCGGATCCAGGGGCGCGTCAGCATTCCCGACCAGCGCTCCAGCGTGCTCATGCAGCCGGCTGGCCGCGAGTGGCGTGAATTCCGCAACGTGGCGCTGCGCTGGATTGGCGGGGTTGCCATCCTCGGCATGCTGGCGGTTCTCGTGATCTTCTATTTGACGCGCGGCATGGTCCGTCTGGAAAGCGGACGATCCGGCCGCACAATCGTGCGCTTTTCCTTATTCGAGCGTTTCGTGCATTGGATGACTGCGACCTGCTTTGTCGTTCTGGCGATTTCCGGATTGAACATCACCTTCGGCCGTCCGTTGCTCCTGCCGCTGATTGGCCACGAGGCGTTTTCCGAATGGTCGCAGTGGGCGAAGTACGCGCACAACTACCTCAGCTTTCCGTTCACCATCGGAGTCGTGCTGATCTTCCTGATGTGGATCGCTGGCAACGTCCCGAACAAGGCGGATGTCGATTGGATCAAGCGCCGTGGCGGTATAGTAGGTCACGATCATCCACCGGCCTATCGTTTCAACGCCGGCCAGAAGGCGATCTATTGGATCGTGGTCATCGGCGGAGGCCTGGTGGCGGCCACCGGATATGTGCTGATGTTCCCGTTCTATCTGTCAGGTATCGAAGGGATGCAGTTCGCGCAGATCGTTCACTCCATCGTGGCGATGCTCTTCATCGCGGCGATGCTGGCGCACATCTATATCGGGACGATCGGTATGGAAGGCGCGTTCGAGGCAATGGGCAGCGGCACTGTCGATGTCAACTGGGCCAAGGAGCACCATGGGCTCTGGCTTGAAGAGCAGAATGCGCGCGCCGAAGCGAATGCACGGCCCCGGCCGGCGGCCACCGCGGCGGAGTAGGGATCGCGCGGCCCATAAATGTGCCAGGCGCTTGGTCAGAGCCGCACGCCCGTCGTCGCAAACGCTTGTTGGACGGGTTCCTGGATCTGGTCAAGGACGACAAAACCGGCCGCCGCGATCACAATTGCGGCTGCGCAGGCGAGCAAGAAGGCTTTCATGGCAAGGCTCCGCAGGAGATCGGGGGGTAGTTTATATGAGCGAGCAACCTGCGGACAACTGAATCAGCACGTGTCAAAATCCGATCGTTGGTTGGTCGGTTGGCACGATAGCGCCGCCGAATCTACCACAAGAACGGAGCGACCATAGTCAGCTGTCGAGCAGTAGTTTGACGAAACAACATAGGCAATCATCGCGACTCGTTGGCGCAATCGCTGAGCCGTCAGGAAGAAAACTGTCCGCAGATCATTTAGGTCGCGCCGATGATCGGTACATCGCGCGCCTTTGAATTATGACAAATTTTCTGCTGGCGGCGGCCTTACGGACCGGGCAGCTCGATCCGCGAGCTGGACGAGCACCCGGTCGTGCATGTGGCGTTCAACGACGCCGAGGCTTTTGCCAAGTGGGCAGGCAAGGAACTTCCGACCGAGGCCGAATGGGAATTCGCGGCCGACCTCGCCACTTTGCGCTGTTTCGCGATCCTGGCGACCCAGGTTCGAGCACCCGTGCCCCCGCCTTGAGGCGCTATTCCGACCGCGAAATCGAGCGGCGGGCGTCCCTCATTTCCGCTATGATCAAGCCATGACGATCGGGATCACCGGACCCGAACGGAAGGTACCAAGGCAGAGTGCCGTGGTCGGGCTCACTATTGCGGCCGCTGTCATTGGGGTTTGCCTGATCCTGCTTTGGCTCGCGAGCGACCTCCTCGTCGACTGGCTGTGGTTTTCCTCGATCAATTATCCGCAGGTTTTTTGGACGACAATCGGTGCGAAAACCGTCATCTTTCTTGCGGTCTGGACCGGAACTGCCATCATCCTTTGGCTGAACGGATGGTTCGCCCTGCGCTTTGCCCGACGACGGTCGACACAGCTTGTCACCGCTTCGGTGTGGAACTTCGCGGTCAACGCGCCGCCAGATTTGCTTGCGCTTTTACGCGATCGACTGCCGTGGTCCCGGTTGATCGTAGGTGGGGCAGCTTTGATCGCTCTGCTCGTCGCCGCCGCAGAAGTCGGCAACTGGGGTGTCTTCCTGCGGTTTGTCTATCAGGTGCCATATGGCGCAGACGATCCGCTCTACAACAAGGACATCGGCTTCTATCTCTTCTCGCTGCCCGCCTATATCCTCATCAAAAACTGGATCATGCTCGCGCTCGTTCTCAGCGCGCTTTTCGCCGCGGCGATCTACTGGGTGCACGGCGATATCGAATACGACCTTCATCGCCGATCAATGTCGTCGATGGCGATTGCCCACGGCTCGGTGCTGCTCGGTCTTTTCTTTGCGGTGAAGGCCTGGTCCTATGGTCTTGATCGCTATCTGCTGCTCTACGGCGACAACGGTGTGGTCGTCGGCGCAAGCTACACCGATGTCCACGTGAGGCTCCCGGCCTTGTGGTTGATGATCGGACTTTCGGTCATCGCGGCGTTCGCCACGTGGGCAAATTTGCGGGTGCGCACCTACCGGCTTCTTGCCGCCGCGTTCCTGCTTGTCGTGATCGGGTCTTTCGTGCTGTCCAGCGTGATTCCCGTGCTGTTCCGGGAGTTCTTCGTCAAACCAAGCGAATTGGAGCTGGAAAGGCCCTATATCGAACGCAACATTGCGCTCACCCGGCAGGCTTACAATCTCGATCAGATCGCAGCCAAGCCGTTTGCGGCGGAACAGAAGCTTAGCTTCAAGACGCTCGACGCCAACAAGGCGACAATCGACAATATCAGGCTGTGGGACTGGCTGCCCTTGTCGGACACCTACGCGCAGCTGCAAGAGATCCGCACTTACTACAAATTCCATGATCTTGATGTTGATCGCTACTGGCTCGATGGCTCCTACCAAAGCGTGATGCTCTCGGCTCGCGAATTGCAGCCCTCCCTGCTGCCGCCCAATGCCCAGACATGGGTCAACCGCCACGTGCTGTTTACTCACGGCAATGGCGCGGTGATGAGCCCGGTCACGCGCAAAAGCACCGAGGGGCTACCGCTGCTCTATTTGCGGGATATCCCTCCGGTTGCGGATGGAGGCCCCAAAATCCACGAGCCGCGCCTCTACTACGGCGAACGGAGCGACAACTACGTCATCGTCAAGGGGAGCACGCCGGAGTTCGACTATCCGAAGGGAAAGGACAATGTCTACGCGGCTTATGACGGTACGGGCGGCGTTCCGATAGGAGCGATGGTGTGGAGAGGCCTGTTCGCTTA
>Ga0207678_10002851_pt1 | contig 15681 bp, 11 predicted proteins | sample KBSC63metaG_FD_184319 | JGI IMG/M metagenome (GOLD analysis project Ga0207678, IMG submission 184319) | Corn rhizosphere microbial communities from Kellogg Biological Station, Michigan, USA - KBS C6-3 metaG (SPAdes) (version 2) | ecosystem: Host-associated > Plants > Roots > Rhizosphere > Soil ...
CGGGCTCCGGCTCGACGCTCTGGTCCAGCCGCGCCATTTGCCGATGCTCGCGCGACTGACGGAGCGCTGGCCCGATCTGCCGATCGTGATCGATCACGCGGCCAAGCCGCGCGCGGACCAGGGGCTGCTCGACCCCTGGCGCGCCGAGATCGAAACGCTTGCGCGGCTCGGTCTCTATTGCAAGCTGTCCGGATTGCGGACCGAGCAGGCCGTGGGCCAGCCGGCCGATGCGCTCAGACCCTATGTCGACCATCTCGTCGCCGTGTTCGGTGACCGTTTGATGTGGGGCAGCGACTGGCCGGTCTTGAACCTCTCCGGGGATAGCTGGCGCCGCTGGCTCGACGATTCCATCCGCATGACTGCACATGTCGGCGCCGACCAAGAGCAGTTGTTCGTGGGCGCGGCGACCGAATTCTATGCCCTGGGAGTGTAAAAATGCTGGCTAGCAAAGTCAGGTTTGCCGTGCTTATCGCGGCCGGCTCGCTGGCGCTTCCATTGGCGGCAACATTGCCGCCAGCACCCAATATTCCGGTTTTTCAGGCCCCCACAGCGAGCCGTGCGCATACCGCGGGCGTGATCCACATCAGCCGTCGCCCGACGCCGGTTCCGGTCGTGATCATGGTCTCTCCCCATGGATCGGAGGACGGCGATGGATCGGCCGCGCATCCACTCGCGACGTGGGCGCAGGCGCAGGCCGCGGTACGTCGGCTCAACCGCGATCATGATGTCACGGTCCAGATCGCCGAAGGCGTCTACCGGCAGGCGGCATCATTGCGCTTCACCGCGGCCGATGGCGGCCAGAATGGCTACACGGTGCGTTGGGAAGCAGCACCGGGCGCGCATCCTGTTCTTTCCGGTGGCACTCCGGTGAGCGGCTGGAAGCTGGCCGATGCGGGCCGCGACATCTGGTCTGCGGACATTCCGCGCGGGGTGGATCCGAGGCAATTGTGGGTCGCGGGTCATATGGCGCCCCGCGCCGCGGTCCGGGCGCCGCGCACCGCGTTCGTGTTTCACGACTGGGGCATCGAGATCGTCGATCCCGCCTGGCGCTTCCTGGCAGGGCTTGCGGACCAGCGTCGACTGGAGGTCGAAGCGACCGGCTGGTTCACAGACCGTCATGCGATGGTCGACCGGATCGAGGGCAACCGGATCGTCATGCAGCAGCCGGGCTGGCGCAACAATCTTGTGGGCTATGACACCTTCGCCCGGTCGGTTTGGGGCGACAATGCCGGGCTGTTCTTTGTGAATGCGCTCGCCTTCCTGCGCGAGAGCGGCCAGTGGTTTGCCGATCCTGCAACGGGAAAGCTCTACTACAAGCCCGCAGCGGGCGAGGACATGAAACGGATCGAGGTCGTCCTTCCGCGGCTCGAGGCACTCATGTCGATCGCCGGAAGCTACGACGAACCGATCAAGGATCTCGAGTTCCGCGGGCTGAGCTTCCGCCATACCAGCTGGCTGCTGCCGTCCGGGCCGGAGGGCTATGCCAGCCAGCAGAGCGGCTCGTTCCTGTCGGGCGACTGGGCCGGCTATCCCGGCGATCCGATCCGCGATTGCTCATGGGGGTGCTGGGCGTTCGAGGCGATGCGCAACAGCTGGCGCCAGCAACCGGCCGCCGTGCAGGTCGCGGCCGCGACACGGATCGTGTTCGATCATGACGAATTCACCCAGCTCGGTCAGGTCGCGCTCGGAATCGGCAACAACCCGGACGCGAATGAAAGCGGCATCGGATTGGGAGCCTCCGCGATCGACGTGCGTCGTTCGCGCTTCACCGATCTCGCCGGCGGCGCGATCATGGTGGGCGGCGTGCGCCCCGACGCGCATCATCCCTCCCGTCCGGAGATGAGCGTTCGCGACATCCTGATCAGCAACAATTATGTGCACACGATATCGCAGCATTATCGCGAGCAGGCGGCGATCCTCGTCACCTATGCGAGCGGCGCGGTGATCTGGCACAATGACGTATCGGACGCGCCCTATGACGGAATCGATGTAGGCTGGGGCTGGGGCGTCAACGATCCGGGCGGAAGCGCTGCCTACCTGACCGCGAACCGTGGGTATTACAACCAGCCGGGCAATCTGCTCTACAATACGCCCACCATATTGCGGGACACGGTCGTGGTCGGCAACCGCGTCCACGAGGTCAAGCAATGGTTCCCGGACGGGGGAGCAATTTATCATCTCTCGGCAGATCCGGGTTCGCTGATCGCCGAGAATTATATCTACAACGTGGTCGCTGGGATTGCGCTCTACCTGGACGAAGGCTCGCGCTATGTGACGTTGCGCAACAACGTCATCAGCAATGTCGGGGTCTGGCTCAACCTCAACTCGCAGAATGACATCGCCCCGCGCCGCACGGCGATGGATAATGTGGCGATCGACAATTGGTATGATTCCGGCCGGAAGACCGGCTCCTGGACGCCCTACGTCAATAATCGTGAGGTCAATAACAGCCTCGTGCCCAAGGACGCCTGGCCCGCCGAGGCGCGTTCGGTCATCGACCACGCCGGCATCGAGCCGGAAAAGCGCTGATGCCGGGCCCAGATTCCCGACCCCGCCGGATCGTTCGCGTGCAGGACCTGGCGAACGATCCCGACGTGTTCGCGGCCTATGACGAGGCGCATCGTCCCGGGCAAACGCCGGCGGCCGTGCTCGACGCGCAACGTCGGCATGGCATTCTCGATCTCGAAATTTTCCGCCATGCCAACCGGTTGGTGATGATCATGACGGTGTCGGAGGATTTCGATCCCGCCGGCCTCGATCGCGAAAGCGCCAATCTTCCCCAACTGATCGAATGGCACCGGCGAATGGGCAAGCTGCAACGGCGCCCGGGCCAAGCCGAACAGGATTGGCCGGAGGCGGAACTCGTCTTCCGCCAGAGCGACCATTCCTAACTCGAACCCGGAATCAGATCATGCCCCGTCTTGCCGAAAAGAAGGTCCTCGTTACGGGAGCCGCCCAGGGAATTGGCCGCGCCATCGTCGAGCTGTTCGTGCGCGAAGGCGCATCGGTTATCGCACTCGACGTAAAGGCTGACGCGCTCGCGACGCTGTACGGCTGCGAAACATGCGTAGCGGACCTGCTTGATCCTGAAGCCGTCGCCGCAGCGGGGGCGGCGGCGGGCACGCTCGACGGGCTCGTCAATTGCGCAGGCTATGTTGATGCGGGCGATCTTTTGGCCACGACCGAGCGCGGCCTCGATTTGTCGTTCGACCTGAATGTGCGCGCGACGATCCGGATGACGCAGGCGGTACTTCCGGCGATGCTGGCGGCGGGGAAGGGGGCGATCGTCAATATCGCTTCGGTGGCAGGCGCGATGATCGGCGTGCCCAACCGTCTCGCTTATTGCGCGTCGAAGGGGGCGGTGGTCGGTCTGACACGGTCGATCGCGCTCGATTATGTGGGGCACGGCATCCGCTGCAATGCGATCTGCCCGGGCACGGTACAATCGCCCTCGCTGGACGACAGGCTAGCGGCGACGGGGGACGCGGCAGCGGCCCGCGCCGCCTTCATCCAGCGCCAGCCGATGGGGCGCATCGGCAGCGCCGAGGAAGTGGCGCAGCTCGCGCTGTATCTGGCGAGCGACGAGAGCGCCTATACCACCGGAAGCGCGATCCCGATCGACGGCGGCTGGACGATGGCCTGATCAACATGCCGATCGTCTCCATCAATGATTTCAGGGATGCGGCGCGCCGGCGTCTTCCCCGCTTCCTATTCGATTATGCGGATGGCGGAGCGCTGGGCGAGGAGACGCTGCGGCGGAATGTATCCGATCTCGAGCGGGTGCTGATCCGCCAGCGCGTTCTGCAGGATGTGGCGCGGGTGGATCTGTCGACCTCGTTATTCGGGCGGCGCCAGTCGCTCCCGGTGATCCTGGGACCGATCGGAATTGGCGGCATGTTCCGCCGCCGTGGGGAGGTGCAGGCGGCGCGCGCGGCCGCCGCTCACAACGTGCCGTTCACGCTGTCGACGGTGGGGCTTTGCCCGCTCGAGGAGCTGCGCGCGGGCGCGCCGTCGGCCCGTATCTGGTTTCAGCTTTACGTCGTACGGGATCGGGGTTTCATGCGCGATCTGCTCGCGCAAGCAAAGGAGAAGGGCGCCGAAACGCTCGTCTTCACGGTCGATATGCCGACACCCGGCATCCGTTATCGTGATCCAAGGTCGGGCATGTCCGGGCGGTATGGACCGGCGCGAAGGCTCGCACAGGCGCTTGGAAAGCCTGGCTGGGCCTGGGACGTGGGCTTGCACGGCCGGCCTCATCAGCTCGGTAATCTGGTTCCCGTGCTCGGCTCCGACAGTGGAATGAACGATTATATCCGCTGGATGGGGGAGAATTTCGATCCCGGTATTCGGTGGAAGGACCTGGATTGGCTGCGTGCGGCCTGGGATGGCCCGCTGGTGGTGAAAGGAATCCTCGATCCGCAAGACGCTATCGCTGCCGCGGATTATGGCGCCGAAGGGATTGTGGTTTCCAACCACGGCGGCCGTCAACTGGACGGTGTGCCATCAGTCGCGCGCGCACTCCCCGCGATCGCAGACGCGGTCGGCGACCGGGTAACGGTCCTGGCGGATGGCGGGGTGCGATCGGGGCTTGACGTGCTGCGCATGCTCGCGCTGGGCGCCAAGGGCGTGTTGCTCGGCCGGGCGTGGCTCTGGGCACTCGCGGCAAAAGGCGAAGCAGGGGTGGATGAAATGTTTTCGATCCTTGAACGCGAACTCAATGTGGTGATGACGCTTGCGGGTTGCGCTTCAGTCGCGGCGGTCGATCGCTCGGTGCTGGCCGGCAAACCGTTCGCCCAAAATGGAAAGGACATTCTGATATGAAACTCTGCCGCTTCGGCCCCGCCGGACAGGAGAAGCCGGGTATCGTCGACAGCGATGGCGCGATCCGCGACCTTTCGTCGGTCGTCCCCGACATCGGCCCTGAGACATTATCTGCAGAAGGCTTGAGTCAGCTGCGCGATGTCGCGCTCGATCAGCTTCCGCTCGCGCCCGCCGGCGTGCGTTATGGTGTGCCGTTCTCCGGCACGCGCAAGTTCATCGCCATTGGCCTCAACTATGCCGATCATGCCGCGGAATCGAACCTGCCGATCCCATCGGAGCCGGTCGTGTTCAACAAATGGGTCAACTGCCTGCAGGGCGCCAACGATCCGATCGCGATCCCGCCCGGTTCGGAGAAGACCGACTGGGAGGTCGAGCTCGGCGTGGTAATCGGCAAGCACGCTTATCAGATCGATGAGGCCGATGCTCTGAACCATGTCGCGGGCTATTGCGTGGTCAACGATGTTTCCGAACGTCACTGGCAGCTGGAACGCGGGCCGACCTGGGACAAGGGCAAGGGCTTTCCTACCTTCGGCCCGGTTGGTCCCTGGCTTGTCACCACGGACGAGGTCGCCGACCCGCAGGCGCTGTCGCTGTGGCTGGAGGTCAATGGCCGCCGGCTTCAGGATGGAAATACGGCAACCATGGTCTTCAGCGTGGCGGAGATCGTCGCTTATTGCTCGCGCTTCATGGAGCTGGAGCCGGGCGACATCATCACCACGGGAACGCCGCCCGGCGTCGGCCTCGGCCAAAAGCCGGAGCCTTGGTATCTGAAGGCCGGCGACGTCGTACGCTTGGGCATTGAGGGTCTTGGCGAGCAGCGGCAAACTTGCTTTGCCGGCTGAGCCTCCAGCTGCGGCCGCTCGATCTGAACACGCTACCGGATCAGATCTGATAGGATCGGATTGACTCGCCCGTGGCCGCGCTGCATTTGTTGGACAAATGGCGCGTCGCCGGGGGACACCGGCCGCGATGATCTGGGAGAGCGGCAATGGCGTACGACATCGGCGTTACGGAAATGAATCACGTGTTGCGGCGGGCTTGCGCGCCGCTGCTCGCCGCCGTCGCATGCAGTTTGGCAACGCCCGTCCTGGCGCAGAATGACAAGATGACGCCGATCGCCATCCCTGCGCAGCCGGGCGCGATCGAACTGGGCACCGGTCCGCTCCCAGGCGCGACCGCACCGGAAGTTTGGCACAAGCAATATGGCAGCGTCTTCGCCCGCAATGTCACGGTCGCTACGCTGACGCCGTTCCTGCCCGACCCGGCCAAGGCAAGCGGTGCGGCGGTGATCGTCGCGCCCGGCGGCGGCTTCATGACTTTGTCGATGGAGAATGAAGGCTGGGATGTTGCCAAGGCGCTGGCCGCCAAAGGCGTGGCCGCGTTCGTGATCAAATATCGGCTTCGCCCGACGCCACCCGATATGGCGGCGTTCCAGCAGTCGATGGCACAGATGTTCGCGGGCGCCGCCCGCCCGCCGGCAGGAAAGCTGGTCGATATGACCGCGAATCTCGCGCCCCAGATCGCTGATGCGCGCGCCGCGTTCGCGCTTATCCGCCGGCGTGCGGCCGAATGGCACGTCGACCCTGACCGGATCGGGATGGTCGGCTTTTCCGCCGGTGCCGGCCTCACCATGGCGACCACGCTCAAAGGCGAGGATGCCAAGCCCGCTTTTATCGGGATCATCTATGGGTCGCTCGCGCCGGTGACGGTGCCGGCCGACGCCCCACCGCTGTTTGTCGCGCTCGCCGCAGACGATCCGTTGTTCGGCAACAGCGGCTACGGTCTGATCGACAGCTGGCGGGCCGCGAAGCGGCCGGCCGAATTCCACCTGTTCGAACAGGGTGGGCATGGCTTCGGCATGTACCCGAAGGAGACTACCAGCACCGGCTGGTTCGACGAGTTCGTGCGCTGGATATCCATGCACGGCATGCTGAAACGCGTGCATTGAGCCGCGCTGGCGGGGGTATCCGCGCCGCGGGATCAGGCTCTATTTGAAAGCTCTAGAGAGGCTGGCCCAGCCTTGCTTCGACGTCTGCCCTATAGCTACGGCTGAGCATCAGGCGTGTACCGTCCTTCAGCACTATCTCAAACTCTCCGTGGGAGCGGCGCTCGAGGAGCGCGATCGATCTCAGGTTGACGAGACTGGATCTGTGGATGCGGATGAATTGAAAGGGGTCCAGCCGGCTTGCCACCGCGCTAAGATTGGCGCGGTAGAGAAACTCCTCGCCACCGGCGTGCAACGTCACGTAAACGCCGGACGCCTCGATCCAGTCGATATCCTGCGTCATCACAAGCTGCGTGGCCGTTCTCGTCTTGACGACCATCCAGTCCCAGATTTCGCCTGGCTTGGCGCGTTTCGCGGCCAGTTTGAGCAGTTCCGGTCCGACGGAGCCGCCGTCGTCGGAAATGCCGGTGTGGATATCGCGCAAACGCCCCTTGGCGCGCTCCATCGTTTTTTCGAAACGCGCGTCCGCGAAGGGCTTGAGCAAATAATCGACCGCGTCCGCTTCAAATGCCTGAAGCGCGAACTGGTCATAGGCTGTAACGAAAATCGTGAGCGGCATATTTTCGGTGCCGAGCGTATCGATCACACCGAAGCCATCGACGCCCGGCATCTGGATATCGAGAAGAACGATGTCCGGCTTTTCATCCTGGATCAGCGTCACCGCGGTGACGCCATTCTTGGCCTCCAGGACCCGGCGAACGTCGCGGTCCTTCGCCAGCAGGTCCGTAAGACGCCTACGGGCGGGGGCCTCGTCATCCACCACCAGCACGCAGATCGATTCAGGTAACGGCTTCATGTGCCCCGTTTTCGGTTTCGTACCATGGAATATGAATAACTACCTCGGTTCCGCCCCCTTTGCGACGCCGGATCGTGAAACAGTCCGCGCCGACTTCGGGATAGAGTGCTTCAAGCCGTTCGCGGGTTACCCGTAGACCTATCCCCTTGGAACTGTCGGGCTGCCAGTTGCGCGGCAGGCCGACCCCATCGTCGAGAACCAGAACCTGCAAGAAGTCCTCGACGCGCGACGCCGAGATGATGATCGTGCCACCCGACATGCGCCGCTCAATGCCATGCCGGATCGCATTCTCAACCAGCGGCTGCAGCAGCATCGACGGCACCATCGTGAAAAGGGCCTCCGGCTCGGCCTCCACGCTAATGTGCAGTCGATCTCCGAACCGAACCCTCTGAATAGAAAGGTAATGCTCAAGGAGCGTCAGCTCGTCGGCAAGTGCTATTTCCGCCCGATCCTGGCAATCAAGCGATCGCCGCAGCAACGTTCCGAGATCGCTTATCATGTCTCGGGCGAGTTTCGGGTCGACGGACAATTCGGAGGAAATGGCATTCAGCGCATTGAACAGAAAATGTGGTTCCAGCTGGAGGCGCAATATGTTCAGCCGTGCCTCGATCAGAGTTTTTTCCACCCGCTCAAGCTGCAATCGACCGGTCAGGAAGCGGCCATTATACTTCAGCGCCTGGAGGATTGCGATGAAAGCGGCGAAAGTCTGCCATCCTCCAATCAGGTAATAAACGATATATTCCTTGTTGCGCAGGGGGTCCCACCAGATTTGCGGGAAGGGATAACTGATCAGAGCGGCAAGGTAGGCATGGGCAACGCTGAAAGGGATACTCAGCAAAAAGAATAGCGGCACCAGACGAATGACGTTCTGTTCTGTAGAGGTCACCTTGCGGTCGATCAGCAGGACTGCCGGGGTAAGGAGGGCCCACGTCCATCCCTCCAGGACTTTTGCGACCGGGACGGGCCATCCAGCACCGGCAACCATCTCCGGGACGGATTGGAACAGGCCCACCGCGGTCCATGCCAAGAACACCCGCAGCGCCAGCGGTATCCGCGTAGGCCAACCCCAATTCCAGTCCTTCTCCCAGAAAAAGTGACGCGGGGTGGAGCGGGGCCCCGTGCTGGCAGCCATGATGGCGGAATCGTGCGGCGCGGGGTTCATGCTAGAAATACCAATGCTCTGGATCGAGACATGAGGGCCAAACCATAACGAAATGGTGGACCAGGGTGGCCGGCTGCGCAAACCCTGTTGGGAGGCATTTATCGATTGTCCCCTCCCATTGGCGAAACGTTACGGACGATTCGGGCCGCCGAACCAATCATCCGTCCGGCCGCTTGTCTCCGCGCATGATAGGCAGCGCAGTCTGCCCTCTGCCATCTTTTCTAAACGATGTTGCGAAACGGCGCACAGGGTCGCGAGCCGGTGGCTCGCTTTGCAAAGCGGACTCTTCGCTCAACTTTCGGCCGGAATGTACCGCTTTTCATCGCCGCAACAGCCCATGCAGCATGGACCTTCGATCGCATTTATGGCTTTGATATATTTGTAGGACAAATGATGTCAACTTTGACGGCTAATAGGTCGGGATGAGGAAGCGAATTTGCGCGGCCCGGGTGGCGCGATCAATGGCATTTGAATCCGAACAATAACCTTAAAGCAACGGACCCTAGAGAGATGCTCGCGAGCAGAATCCGAAGTGGAGGTACGCGACTGCCGCGCGCCATGTTGGCGCACGGCACAATCCCGCAGCTGCTACGGGCGTTCGGAGCTTTATGCCTCGCCATCATTTGCGCGCTCACGTTGGCTGCCCCTGCAGCATCGCGGACCCTGGAGCTGAACGCCGATTGGCACTTCCATCGCGGCGATCAGCCCGGCGCCGAGCAGCCTGCGTTCGACGACCGCGACTGGCGTACGGTTGCGGTTCCGCACGACTGGTCGATCGAGGATCTGCCAGGTCAAGCGCACCCTTTCGATCGCAACGCGCCAGGAGGGGCGTCCATCGCCTATACCCAGGGGGGCGTTGGCTGGTATCGGCTCAAGCTCGAACTGCCGCGCGACGTTGCATCGCGCACCGTTCTGCTGCGCTTCGACGCGGTCTATATGAATGCGCAGATCTGGGTGAACGGGCAGCGCGCCGGTGCGCATGCTTATGGCTACACCTCCTTCACGCTCGATGTCAGCGACAAGGTGAGACCAGGCCCGAACGTGATTGCGGTGCGCGTGAATAACGAGCAGCCGTCGTCACGCTGGTATTCAGGCTCGGGCATTCTCCGCCCGGCCTTTCTGGACATTCTCGACAAGGTCCACATCGACTCCGATGGACCGACGATCACCACGCCTCGGGTTTCCGCCGACGCGGCGGACGTCCACGCTTCGACTATGATCGCCAATGCGCAGGGTCAGCCAGTGCTGGCGCGGCTCGTCAGCGCTATCGTCGATGCGAGCGGGCACGAAGTTCGGCGGATCGAGACGACGCGAAGCATCGCCGGCAAGGCGACCCTCGCCATTGACCAGGCGCTGACGCTCGACCGGCCGGCGCTCTGGTCTCCCGATGCCGCTAACCTTTATCGCCTCGTCCAGGAAGTCAGACTCGGCAGCCGCGTCGTCGATCGCCGCGAGACGAGTTTCGGTGTGCGCAAGGTCACCATCGACGCCGCACATGGCCTGCGCATCAACGGCCAGCGCTATCTGCTGCGCGGCGGCGCGATCCACAGCGACAATTATATGCTCGGCGGCACGCAGCTGCCCCGGGCTGACGAGCGCAAGCTCGAGCTGATGAAGGCGGCCGGCTACAATGCCGTGCGCAGCGCGCACAATCCCGCCAGCCAAGGGATGCTCGACGCTGCCGACCGGCTAGGGATGCTGGTGATCGACGAGGCCTTCGACGCCTGGACTTCGCCCAAGAACCCGCACGATTATGGCACGCATTTCGAACAGGATTGGCAGAGCGATATCGCGCGCATGATCGCATCGGGACGCAACCACCCGAGCGTGATCCTGTGGAGCATCGGCAACGAAATCCCCGAACTCACGAAACCGGTCGGCCATAAGGAGGCGCAGGCGCTCGCCGATCTGGTCCACAAGCTCGATCCGACGCGGCCGGTCACCTCAGCCGTGCACCAGTTCGGGCCGGGGGCGGAGGAGTTCATCAAGGCGCTCGACGTGCCAGGCTATAACTATTTCCCGGAGCGCTACGCATGGGATCATGCCGCGCATCCCGACCGGGTGATGTATGGCTCGGAATCCTTCTCCGCGCAGGCCTTCGATTACTGGAGCCCAACGGACACGATGCCGTGGGTGATCGGCGATTTCGTCTGGACCGGCTTCGACTATCTTGGCGAGGCCGGGATCGCCTGGCCCGGCTTTGACGACAAATTCGGCATCGGTCCTTATCCTTGGCAGCTTGCCATGGCGGGCGAGATCGACGCGACCGGCCGGCTGAGGGCCGCCGCCTACTACCGTCAGGTCCTGTGGAAGACGCACCTCAATCCTACCTCCGCTTTCGTGGAATGGCCCGGCGCGCTGGGTTCGCTGCCCGACAAGGCCGCGAGCGGCCCGCGCGCGCTGACGAGCTGGAATCAGGACGACCTCCATCCGGTCTGGAACGGCTTCGGGCTGCCTTCCGATTATTTGCCGCACAAGGTGGTGGTTTTCTCGGAAAACGAGGAGGTGGAGCTTTTCGTCAACGGGCACAGCATCGGCCGTAAGCCCGTGTCGAAAGCGACCGAATATAAAGCGGTATTCTGGGCGCGGTTCGAGCCGGGCGCGCTCAAGGCCGTGGGCTATGTCGGCGGCAGGCCCGCCTCGCACTGGACGCTGGAAACGGCTGGCGCGCCAGTCGCGATCCGCCTGAGCGTGGATCATGCCAGGATCCGCGCGGATGGGGATGATCTTGCTTATGTCACGGCCGAGCTGGTCGATGCGAATGGGCGGCCCACCTATATGCCCGCGGCGGACAAGCTGCTGACCTTCAAGGTCGATGGTGCGGGTGTGCTGGCAGGTGTCGGCAATGGCGATCCGACCGCGCTCGAAAGCTTCCAGAGCGGCAAGCGGTCGACCTTCCATGGCAGAGCCGTGGCCGTCGTTCGCGCCGGCCAAAAGCCGGGTACAATTCGGATGGAAGTGAGCGGCGCCGGCCTGGCGCCGGCCACGATCGCGGTGACCGCCGGCTGAACCTCTCGCCTTTGAACGCGAAGGAGGAATGCTCGGGGACGAGGTAAGGCTTCGACTGGGGTGCGCGTTTGCCAAAACCGAAGCCTTAGAGGTGACGGCTAGGGCTTTTTCTCCTGCGGCTTCAGCGAGACATAGACACCGTTCGCGATGCCCGTGAGAACCAGCAGGTTCGCATCGAACGAGGTCAGCGTGAGCTTGCTCAACACGTTCCAGAAGAAGATCAGCGCCAAGATCACCGTCCAGGCAATGATTTGAATTCGCTGAAGCTGCACCTCGCCGCCCTGCCACGCGCCGACAATGTCATAGAAGAAGCCATTCGACTTCGCAGCCGTCCCCGCGCTCTTGTTCAAGGCCTGGGCGGCCGCGGCTGTCGCGCCGGATATGCCGACCAGCACGAACAGGCCCGACGTGAAGACGTTTTGATACTGACCGGTCACGATCCAGATGTAGACAAAACCCGTTGTCGTCAGCACCAGCCATACCGCCATCTGCACGAGCGAGAGGCTGTAAGCGCTCAGGTTGTCGCTCCCTTCGCGCAACAGGGTCGTGTCATACGCCAAGCCGAACAGCCCGAGCAGGACGCAGAACATGGCGGCGGCGGCTCCATACATGAGCCAAGGCGTATATAGCAGGAAGGTGACGTCCTGCTTCTTCCCGGCATCGGTCACCTTGCCCAGGTTGGTCTGCGGTGCGGGCGCGCCCAGTTCCGCCACCCCGACCCGCAGAGGGATCATTCCGTGGTTTGCCGGCGCGGCAAGCAAAGCGCGCCAGTAGGCCGCGTCGGCGCTGCTCGCGTCGTAGGGCGCCGCAACATCGAACGATAGCGTCTGCACGTCCGATATTGGCTGAGCTGTGGCGGTAAGCGGCGACGCCTTGCCGTTCAGATATAGGACAATCGTGCGTCCCTTCTGGGATTCGGCGAAAGCGGTCTTGGCGGCGGCGAGGTCCGCCTTTGCCTTCGTTTCCACAGCATCCGCGGTCGCCGCGTCCGCCGCAGCTGCTGCCGCCGGCGTCGAGCTCGCCTTCAGTATCGCCTTCGATCTCGCCTCCGCCTCGTTGACTTTCTTGGCGGCGACGGTGACGTCCGCGAGAAGCTCCGCCTGCTTGGCCGGCGACACGACGTTATCCACTTGGACGCATAGCGCGTGGTTGAGCTCGAGCGCCGCCGGCTGAAGTCCGACGATTCTTATGCCTGTGTCGGCGGCGGACGCATCGACGTTCTTGAGCGGTTGGTCGAGGCAACTCACGCCGCGGCTCGCTTCATGCGAAAGCCAGAGACTTGCCACGATCAGTCCCACGAGCGCGACCGCTCCGATCGCGCCGAGCGCCCTGGCGAGGAGCGCCAGCCTGTTCCACGCGTCAGCAGAGATTAACGGAGCAGGCGTGTGTACAGGATCCGGCATGTGACCACCCCCTGAGGGGGGAGCGTACATCATAATTTCGATGGCTTCGAATCGATCGACTCCGGATCGGCACAAATTTCCGCCGGTCGACGCTCGACCGCTTTAGCGGGATCGCGCGGACGGCCACTTGCCCGCCTTCATCGATAGCGTCCTCGCACGCAGAAAGCCGCCAAAGTGATCGCAACCGCGATTGACTCGGCGGTGTGCCATGTAACCATCCGCTAACGTGGGAGGGCGAACATGTACCAAATCGATCACGTCGTCGTTCTGATGCTCGAGAACCGTTCGTTCGACTGCATGCTCGGACGGCTTCGACCAAATTCCGACGATTTCGACGGCGTGCCGCCGGGCGCCGCGAATGTCGCAAATGGCGTTTCTTACCCCGCCTGGACAAGCGGCAATGGCGCTTCGAACCCGTTTTTCATTCCGACGCCCGACCCCCATGAGCAGTTCGATCATATAACCGCCCAGATCTTCGGTCCCGGTCGATCTGCCGACGATCCGTCCGCAGCGGATATGTCGGGATTTGCGGCGGACTATGCCTCGATATCCGGCGCTGATCCGGCCGCCGTGATGCACGGCTTCACGCCCGAGCAGCTGCCGGTCTTGAGCGCGCTTGCGAACGGCTTTGCGGTCAGCGACCGCTGGTTCGCCAGCGCGCCATGTCAGACCTGGCCCAATCGTTTCTTCGCGCACACGGCCACTGCGCGAGGCTATGTGAACAACACACCGATCCATCCGCCTTATCTGATGGAGACGGTGTTCAACCGGCTCTCGGGCTGCGACCGCAGCTGGCGCATTTATTTTCATGATTTGCCGCAATGCGCGACGCTGACGCGCTTGTGGAGCAGTCTGCCCGAGCATCTTTATTCGTTCGAAGAGAATTTCATGGCCGACGCCATGGCGGGCCGGTTGCCGAACTACAGCTTCATCGAGCCACGCTATTTTGCCGATCCTCTGGTCAATCGGCTGCCGAATGACCAGCACCCACCGCATGATGTGGCACTTGGCGAGCGTTTGGTGGCACGCTGCTATGACGCGATCCGGAACGGCGCGGGATGGGAGCGAACGCTCTTCATCATCACGTTCGATGAGCATGGCGGAATCTGGGACCATGTCCCCCCGCCCAAGGCCGTTTCTCCTGACGGGTATCGCGACGCATCGGGTTTTGCCTTTGACCGGTACGGCGTGCGGGTTCCGGCCGTGCTGGTGTCGCCGTGGATCGAGCCTGGTACGGTCCTGCGTCCCCCACCGGGCGGGTATCCATTCGATCACACGTCGATCATCGCGACCTTGAACAAACTGTTTGGCCCGTTCGAGCCTTTGACCCAGCGCGACCAGCACGCGCCCGACCTGCTTGGCTGCCTCGGTCTGTCGGCGCCGACAAATTACGGACCGCGATCCATTCCGCTACCCGCGCCGATCGCGGCGGCGCCGCAGATCGATCTGGCGCAGGAGAAGAATGCGACCGACGCGCAGAATGCCATGGCGGCCATCGCCGATGCGCTTCCGGCCGGGACGGCCAACGTGCCTGAACATCAGGAGAAGCTGGCGAAGGGGGAGATCGCATACGCAGCGGCAGAGATCGAGCGTACGGCTTCGGACGCGCTCGCGATCGCCAAGAACGGCCTCGCGAGATTCCTCCACGGAACGGGCGCCCTCTGACACAAAAATTACTGATCGGTAGATACGGTCAGCTTTCGCCGACCGCATTGTCAGCCATGCATCAAGCTTCGCGATTCGGGCGCGGTAGCAATTCCTCGCGATGCGTAAACTTAGCGCGTTCCAGAAATAGCGCGCTTCCAACACCTTACGCATTTTTGTTTCTGCCTAGATCGACTCCCATTTGTCTTAAAGACATGTTAACTTGAGGACCTCGCTCGGTTGATTAGGTATTGGCCTTCGGGATAGGTTTCATAGACAGCAGGTGCCGGATGCAGTGCGCCGTCGCTCTGTGTGGGCCCATCTTAACTGAGACTGTGAGTGAGCACTGCGAGTAAACGTAGCGTTGGAGTCTGCGCCTGTTTACGAGCGTGATCGTCTTGATCACGTCCTAATTGGGGATAGGATATGAAGATCAAATACATTGTGATGGCTGGCTTGGCCGGCCTGGCTGCATCGCCGGCTCTTGCGGGGCCGGCCTGGGAATTCACGTCACCGGGCAACAGCTTCACCAACGGGACCTGGGATTTCGCGACGGCGTTCACCGTCAACAGCGACGTCGTGGCGTCGGGCCTGGGCTATTATGCCGATCCGGTGACGGGGAATGCCGACGGCAATCCGGTCGCGCTCTATCAGTGCGCGGACGCCGCCTGCCTGACCACCGGCACATTGCTGGCATCGGCTGTTGTCACCAACATCTACCCGCTTACCGGTCATTTCCGCTATGTAACGATCGCGCCGATCACGCTGATGGCCGGCGTCTCCTACGAGATTGCGGGCGTGAGCAACGCAGACAATTATACCTGGAACGATCCCGGCTTCG
>Ga0207678_10002854_pt1 | contig 15676 bp, 10 predicted proteins | sample KBSC63metaG_FD_184319 | JGI IMG/M metagenome (GOLD analysis project Ga0207678, IMG submission 184319) | Corn rhizosphere microbial communities from Kellogg Biological Station, Michigan, USA - KBS C6-3 metaG (SPAdes) (version 2) | ecosystem: Host-associated > Plants > Roots > Rhizosphere > Soil ...
CGGTTGACTTAGAACTTTGCCGTCGCGTTCACATACATCCTCACCCTCTGCGACCGAAGGGCACAACGGGCCTGCCCTGGTGGCAAGTCCAGCGCGTTTCGTCCTTTGGCCTGCAAATGCAACTCGCTGGCCCATGCGGTCAAGACCCTGGCCGCAACGTTCCCATACTAGGCGCCAGTCCCTCAACCACGCGCTGCGTTCGGCGCCGCGCCGATTCTTGCGATGAGCACGTCCACGAGACTGTCCGACCAGGTGCGGCTTCTGCCGCGAGTCAACGGCTGGTTTGCCCACCCGTACCTCGTCTCCCCGATCACCTTTGGCCTGTACACACTGCACTCACACCTGTCGATGCTCGACTCATTCGTCGAGGATCCCGAGCAGCATCGCTCCTCCGTGCAGGTGCCAGAGCTGCGCGGCGGCCCTTTCATCGACTACGCCGGTGACGTCGCCGACATCCGGCGGTTTCGCGACCGCACACGCCAGCGCTGCGCGCCCCAGCTGCGGGCGGCGCAGGCCATCAACGCGCTGTTCGAGCTGCTGCAGGGGCAAGCCCGCGGCGGCGGTCTGGCGGGGCTGTACGCGCAGGTCGACCCGACCATCCGGCACATGGTGGAGGTCTTCTACGACGTGAGCAAACAGCCCGGCGCACGCTTCCTCGAGCGGCTGTTCTACGACAGCCCGCTGTACGACACCGCTTTGCAGTCGTGCATGCTCGAACCGGTGAGCCTGCAGCCGCGGCCCTTCGCACTGTCCACCCCGCAGATCCGCCGCACGCCCGGCTCGGTGGAAATCACTGCCCCCTTCGTCGATCCGATCTGGGACCACCTGTGCGCTGGCGTCGGCCCTGGGACAAACCTCGTGGAAATGCTGCGCCCGTACATTGCCGAGGAGGCCTTCGATCCCGAGGCACTGCGCGCTCTGCTGACTCAGGCACCACGCAGCGCGCACGACGCGCCGCCGGCTGAAGGCGTACGCGTGCGCTACTTCGGCCATGCGTGCGTGCTCATCGAGGGCTGCGGCGTCAGCATTCTGGTCGACCCGCTGCTGAGCTACCCGGGCGAGTGCCTGCTTGACCACTACACCTTCGACGACCTGCCCGAGCAGATTGACTACGTGCTCATCACGCATCCGCACCAGGACCACATCGTGATGGAGACGCTGCTGCGCATTCGCCATCGCGTGCGCCATGTCGTGGTCGGGCGCGCCGGCGGCGGCGACTTGCAGGACGTCTCGCTCAAGCAGTTCTTCGAGCGCATCGGCTTCCCTAGCGTGCTGGAGCTGGCCGATTACGACGAGATCGCACTGCCCGGCGGGCGCATCGTCGGGGCACCGTTCTACGGCGAACACGCCGACCTGGACATCCGCACTAAGCTCGTGCACGCCATCGAGCTCGGCGGCAAGGTCTTCGTGCTCTTCGCTGACTCCAACCCGCCTTGCGTGGAGTTCTACGAGCCGCTGCGCCGCATGTTCCCGAAGGTGCATTGCATGTTCCTCGGCATGGAGTGCGTTGGCGCTCCGGCGACCTGGTTCTACGGCCCGCTGCTTCAAAAAATGCTCACACGTGGCGAGGACCAGTCGCGCCGCCTCGACGGCTGCGACCTTGCCACCGCCCAGAAGCTGCGTGACTTCTTCCAGCCCGAGCACCTGTACGTCTACGCCATGGGCGCCGAGCCCTGGATCACCCACATCACCAGCATCGTGTATTCCGAGGACCTCCCGCAGTTTCAGGCCGCGCGCGGCCTAGAAGCGGCCGCGCGCGAGGCCGGCCACCACGCCGAGCTGCTCTATGGAAAGAAGGAGATCCTGTTTTAACCAAGCGCAGTTCCTGCGCCCGAGTGCGCTCGCCTGTTCACTCGTCAGTGCATGCTCTTGAAGTCGCTCTACTCCCGCGCGATGTGCTCCGCGTGATAGTCCAGCGTCTGGTCCAAGGCCTTGTCCAACCGCTCGCGCAACGCCTGCTGGTCGGCGGAGTTCTCTAGCAGGAAGGGGATGGCTTCGTAGCCGCTCGTCGGTTCATCCGTTAAGCAGGGGAGCCACTTGCACAGCGAACTGGCCAGGGGCTGGTCGAGCTCCTCGGCAAACTTCAAGGTGTACAGGACCTCCTCGGTCGAATGCCCGCCATCGAACACCATCGCCATCATCGTGTTGAGATGGTGGAATCCGAGCGGAAAGTCCGGCTCCTGCTGAGCAAGGTGCTGGCCGAGCCACTCAACCATCCATGTTTGACCCGAAGGACCATTCACCATTGTCTGGCCCTTCAGCAGCGTGCTTTTGGTGAAGCCCGAGGGAGCACGCGACGACGCAGCATTCGGGGCGACAACCTTGTCGTGCGCGTGGTCCATTCCAATAGGACGCAACGTATCGAAATGCGTGACCTTCGGCTGGTAGTGGAGCCAGATTCCAGGCTTGTGCGCCAGCAGCTGGCCCTCGACCTGAACCAGCATCGACGTGTCCTTCGGTTTTTGAGGCTTGATCTCGTCAAGGTAGATGTCGTTGGCCCGAAGAAGCGAAAACGGAATCATTCCCCAAGGCAGCTGGGACAAGAAGCCACGTCCGGCGGCTGTGACGACCATAGGAACCAACACGGCATCAACACCTGAGGTCACCTCCACCAAGCAGGGGCGCAGTGTGGACATTGATGGTTTGCGGATGAACTCCTTGAGGCGTGGACATAGCGCGTGCCACGGACGGGGGCCTTTGTTCCACTGGCAACTTTGCTTTGGGTCGTGTCGCATCTCGAGGGCGATGTAATGCATGAGCCCTTTTATGGCGCCGCTATCCAGCCCTTCGATCATCCCGAAGAGCCCCTCGCCCAGCCGCCGGGCGGCTGTCAAGATCCCTTCAGGAGGATTGCGAACCAGATCCTCGGCCAGCAGTGATTCGAAGGTGCGGCCGTAGAGGTTGTCTGCGAGTTGCGGGGTGGACACGTCCTGCTTCAACTCACGGTCGAATTCCCGAAACCTTCTATGCAGTTGCTCGTTGCGCAAGCGGCGGCTGCAGTCGCCGACGAGGCGCGATACTCCCTCGCGGCTAAAAGAAGCCGAAAGAAAAAGTTTCCTCGCCCTGGTCATCAACTCCGTCGCTTCGGGACCGGCGTTGCAGCGAAGCAGGTGCATGACGGCAATGAGAATGCTTCGAGGGGTGCGCGGTGCTTCTCGCGGCGCGTCGCTACGCGTCTGCGTCAACGGGCTGATGATGGCGGCTTCCAGCCTGGCAATGATTTCCGGGGTCAGCAGACGCGTCCTCAACGACCTGATGCAGCCGTTGCCGTCAAACTCGACCGGGCCTGGACATTCCAGGGGATCGGCCAGTGCTTCGCCGCGTCCTTCAAGCTCTGCACGGGCGTCAGCAATGATCGCTGTAGCGACCGACGGGTCGATCCACGCCCCGACCAATCGTCGCCTTAGACCTTCCGGCGCCGGCAGCTGCGCCAAGACAGCATGTCTGGCCGTGGAATCGGAAATAGGCAGACTGGCTCGCGGACGCAGAGAAAGCCCCGCCCCCGACGGGGCGACAGTGGTGCCTGCCGCGCCCAAGGGTGTTGCGACGCTTCCCGACGGGGCCAAGGAGGTAGGGATCGAAAAGTCCTGCGGGCAGGACGCTGACACAGAAGTCAATCGCATCGTGAAGGCATGATCAATGAAGACAGTTGGCGCGAATCTAGTGGCATCGTTTAGCGTGCCCTGGCTCATAGCCGAAAAGAGCGATGGCGGAGCGAACCTCTCATAGGGCCCAAAGTGGATGCAAATTGATTGAGGCCCAAATAGGGGGTAATAGTCCCGATTCGTGTTGGCAAGGGAGACGATCTCACGCCGTTATAGTCCCGAGCCTTTCGCGCCAACGGACCAAGGTTCGCTCGCTCACCGTCATGCCTGCCTGGGCTGAGGCAGGATCCGGACCGACAGGCCTTCGGTCCTATTGCATCGATACCCGAACAAGTTACGTGCGCAGTTCGATCCTCGAATCGCATTTCACGGACAAGCGTTCCCTACAGTTCGATTTGAGAAACTTCCAATGAAGATCACCCCCACTTTTTTGGAGTTCGTTCCATCAAGCTCGGAAGCTTCCGAGCTCAACAGCGTGCCGGACGCGCGTCGCTACGTGCCTGAGGCTGACGGTGACATTCCACAATTCGTCAATTCCGACAAGGGCAAACAAGTGGTGGCCCAATACCGCGCGGGCATCGACCAACTTCGCGATTTCCTTTTGGCAAACAAGGCGCCTCGTCGTGCGACAGCAATCGAAGCGCTGCGTACGTTTGAAGGTCGTGTGCTGGAAGGTCAGGCGGGGTTCTATTCGTCGCGCATATCGCACGTTTACAACGACGGCAAGAGTGCGCTCGACACGCTATGCGCCGAAGTCCGCAACCCTGATATTCCGATCTCGACACGCATATCGGTCGTGGAGAACCTGGCAGAGGGACTCGTGGTCTGCTCCGAGGGCACCGTTGCCAACCTCGTGATGGCCGCACAGGACCTTCGAATGAGCACGGGAGGGATGAGGGTGTACGCGAAGAAGGCTTGGGATGAAATTTTCGAGCAGTCTGTTCTTGAGTTCTGCAATCGCAAGCATGGCGGCGACAGAAACTACGCAAATTCAGAAATCCATTACGTCAACGGATACCGGAACTGTCTGGCCAAAGACTTCGGCATCGCAGGACGCACAGATGCGTTCGTGTCGCCCCATGCGATCGAGGAACACCTCGATGAGGCAAGAAGCTTTGTCGCCGAGCGGGTGAGCGCCGACGCCTTGGTCCGATACATGGCCGAAGGCTGCTTGGCCGAGGTGCGTGAACATCTCAAGGACTATGTTGACCGGCCGCTCACCGCTGATGAGGCATGGCAGTGCTACCAGAAGTGCGAAAACTCGCTGGAAGAGAGCTTGAAACACCGCTACGGCAAGATTGATGTTTTGGTGCTCATCAGCGAGTCCGAAGGCAAAGGGACTGAGGATGCCCCTTACACCGTCATCGATCAACCGACCCTCCTGATGCGCGCGATCGCCTACAACCTGATGAGGGATGCCGATGTGTTGGAGGAGGAAGAATTCCTCTCGTTGTACCAGGAATACCCAGATGCCGGCCCGAAGGAGATCAAGCGCATCACCGACGAAAACTTCTACGTGAAGGAGCACCGGGAGGGCAAGTCGCATTACCGCAACCCATATCCCTCGGACCTGCCTTTTCCGCATGAGATGCCGTTGAATCTCTTGAAGGCGGCCCTCATGTCGACAACTGATCCGCAGCAGCTTTGCCAGATCGAGCCGGCGACACTGTGGGCAAAGATGCGCGAGGAAGAAGGGGCGGATGTGCTGGACAACTTCACGCATCCTGCGGTTCGCCGATACCGCGCGGCAGATCAGACGAACAACAACGCACTGGAAGAATTAGCCCTCGAGGAGATCATGCGTGATCAACCCGAGCGGCAGCAGCAGTCCCTGTCCAACTTGATTGGCAACGGCGAAATCGCCCTTTCGTGCCGAATTGCGGAGTCACTGGACTTCGCGGACTGGCAGGACAGCAATGGCGAGAACGTTTTGCATCGTGCAGCGAGGATGGGCTGCAGTGAGGTGCTGGACAAGCTGCTGCCAAGAATGGCGCAGAGCACACCACGGTCAGACGGGTGCGTATCTTTCTTGATCAATGCATTGTTGATGACAAGGCCCCCAGTGGCTGAAAGGAACAAAGACGGCGAAACGCCACTGATGCTCGCGGCGCTATCGGGTGACGAGGCGACGGTGCGGGTTCTTCTGAAGCACGTGAGGGTGGACGAAAAATCGAAGGTCGGCATGACGGCGCTGATGTACGCCGCAAGCAGGGGGCACCATCAGGTGACGCAGATGCTGCTGGACATGAAGGCCAATCCAAGGGCACAGGACCACCAGTGCCGGACCGCCCTGCACATGGTCCGGGACGTCACCACGGCCCGCGTGCTGATTGCGGCTGGCGCCAACGTGAACGCCAAGAACGAGTATGAAGAGACGCCGCTGATGACCGCCGTGGATACCAACAACGCCGCGCTCGTCGATCTGCTGGCTTCCATGAGCGATCTGAAACGGACCAACGACGATGGCGAAACCGCGCTGATTCGCGCGGCCAGGGGAAGACCGGCGTCCGTCGCTGTGCTGCTTGCCCGCGGGGCCGATGTCAATTACCAGCCAAGCAGTGAATGGACGCCCCTGGCCGCGGCCGCGAGCTTCGGGGACGTCGACATCGTCCAGCGCCTCATCGACAAAGGTGCCACGATCGACAAAATTTCCGTCGATGGCATGACAGCGCTCTGTCTGGCAGCCGATTGCGGGTCGGTTGACGTCGTGAAACTCCTGCTGCAAAAGGGTGCTGACCCTTCACTGGTCGACGAAGAGGGGAATTCGCCGCTGATGCTCGCAGCCATTCACGGTCATCATGAAGTCGTTGCGGCACTGCTGGCCGGCAGGAGACCTGGGACATCCGATGGACTGGATGAGGCGCTGCGTCTTGCTGGCGAACATGGACACGCAGCCGTGCTGAATCTGCTCCAGGCGGCTTTGCACGCCCCGATGAGCGATGACCGTGCCGAGCCTGCTTGAATCCCCTGCATCGCGAGCCACTGCCAGGTGCGAGCGAATTCATCGCCAATCGTCGGCAACACCCCTATAAGTGAAACCTTTGCCCAACTCGATGCCGAGTTCGTTCCGGTCATCGAAGACGTGATCGACACATGTCCCTCGTGCCAAGACGACGCTACAAGCCTGCAATCGTAGGTACCCCCCAGTTTCTATAAGCCCCCCCGCTAGGGCTTTGGTCGGCTTTAAGCTTCAGGCCAATAGTTTGGTACAGATTAACCTGCGACATGCCCCCAACGTCCAAGACTCGGCCACCGCTTATTCCAGCACCCGCAACCAAGGTTGGCACATCGACATTGCCGTGTGTATCGGCAGCACCCATATCGGATATTTGCGTGACAATGGTGGAGTCCAACAGTCCAGCTCCTTTTAATTTGTCCAACAAATACTTTGTTATACCTTGCATGTAAGCAATATTTTCGGTGTATCGCTGCTGATTAAAATGATGCGCCTCATGTGATTGCCTGCCACCCAAGGCATCAAAGATATAATTGTGTCCATCATCGCCAAACGCAATAGAAACAGACGCTGTTAAATTACAACTTAAAGCAAGCACAAGAATATCTGACTGTACTTTTGCCAAGGCATCAAACCCCATAACCGCGGTGTTCGGCGGCCTAACGCATGCGCTAGCCCCTCCAGCCGAATTAAGCGTCGATTCAATTTCTCGAATAGCGGTAAAATGGCTGTCTAATTTGTCCTTTTCAAGCTGGCCCAGCTTGTTTTTCAAGTTGCCGATAGACTGATAATGCAAATCCACAATGGATTTTCTAGACTCGGCCACGGTGCCGGCGGCAGCACCAGCGCTGAACAATATATCCAAAGCAGCCTGCGGACTAGAGATAGATGGAATCTCCCGCTTGGTATCGCGGCTCAAGTCGTGAATCGGAATGTTGGCGAGATTTAAATATTTAATAGGGTAGTTAACACCTATGGTTAAGCCCATATTCACGTCGAAACTATCTCTGCCAAAACTCGCATTATCGAACCTGGCAAACATAATGCCATGACCAGCGCCTGGACTTAAAGTGGCATTTTTCAGGATAACCATGTTCCCATAGTGACTTTTAAGCGGCGCCGATTGCGCTGGAAAATCAGTTCCGGTGGGATACCAATTCTCCGGCTGGCAGCCGCCACCTGAAAATATCAAGCAGTGTTTGGATGGCCCCATATCGGCCGCCTCGGCGGCACGGCCCATCATAACCCCCGCCAGCAAACTTGATGACCGAAGCAAGCCCAGCGAAATACCTGCATTCTTAACCGCCCGAAAAAAATGCCTGCGTTCCTTGTCAAAGCAATCTTTATATCTCATGTTAAATCTCTAAAGTACTGAGGCTAGCAAATTAACGCGCCCACTCTTGTCGATACATAACTGAGTTCAATGCTGGAATTTCTTGAAGCATTGCTCGCGGACCATTGCTGACTAAAGTATTTTTCAAGCTGGCGATATCGCAACGATAAGCATTTTCTTCGTCTTTGCTAATTCGGGTAGTGCCCACATTGCGCTTGGACTCAATCAAGAAAATGGAATGAACACCCGTGCTATAGCTCATCAATTGAGTTGCCAAACAGGTTTGCGCTTGACTCGCCACCACAGAATGCTCGGCCATAATGCGTGCCAAATCTTTGGCCCCACTCATGGTGATGGCTGGCGAATAAATTACGCGATTCGGATCGCTCATGAATTGCAATTGCGGATAGGGAGAGAAGAAGGTACCCGTAGTATCGACTGCATTACCCTTGAGATCGCTAGTGCGAATACGTCCGGCGGTATCAAAGCCTTCCATGGTGCCACCCAAGGGGTTGATAATCTCACCGTGACAATTGGAGCAGCTGAGGCCGGAGGTAATCCGATTAAATACCATCCGTTGCGTAGTTTTAGGATCATTAATAAACACCGCTTCGCGCGCTGCTGCTGCGTCGCGATCCAGGCTAACGCCCGATGGTGGATCAGGGACATCTTGGCACATGAGCTTACGGCGCACTGCAACAGCACGGGTGATCATATTCGAGTCGGTGGTGCTGGCATACCGGGACATAAAGGCACCTGACATTAAAATCCCACCGCGATCAGCAGTCGTAATCTTCGTAAAACCATCTGAATCCTGATTGCCGTTATAGGGTAACCCATAATGCGCGGCCAACCGATTGTTGATGTAGGTGTAACCTGGGTTATAGAGTGTGGCGAAAGTCGCAGCAGGGTCAAGCATGGCATACGCGAAATTCTTGCCTAGCTCTGCTTTCATATCCGTACCCAACGCGCTGAACGAGCCGAGATTGGTTTTTGTCAAGTTCTCAATCTTATCGGTTTCCAGCCAGCGATTAGCCAAATCCCCCAACAATACCTTGGTGTTTTCCGAGTTTAATAACTGCGTGGCTTGTGCGCGTATACCAGCAACAGTATCCAAGCCGCCATTCGCCGCAGTGGCCATCAAAGCCACACTCGGCGTTGAACCGGTAAATGTGTAGCTCATATAAGTGGCCATTTCATAGGCCGTCAACTTATACACGCCATTCGACGTCAACTCGCCCACTTCCGAGCGATACAAAAACTGGGGCGATGACAGCATGGCGGCCAGCGCAACCTGCATACCATCGGCGGCTGAACGTCCACCCACAGTGCCCTTAGCGATGGCCAGATAGGAACTCTTCTCTTCACTGCTCAACGGGCGACGGAATACTCTTGGCCCCAAGGTGTTAACCAGCACACCGGCACAGTCGTCTGACGGAGTACAGCCCAACACCGAATTCCAGCGCGTGGAAACATCGGTTGCTATGCGTTCCGCATTGGCGAGGTAACTGGTATATCTGGACTTATCGATAAATAAGGAATTGTTATTTGGAAATGAGCCAGATATATAATCATCTGGCAGCAGTGCCAGTAAATCCGCCTGATAACCAACCAAATCTCTCACTGAACGCTGATATTCATTCTTTGTGAGTAACCGCAAGGTGCGCTGGCCGTAGGTTGGGCCCGTGGCGGGGCAAGAAAAACTTGCCACTGGATTGACTGGCATGCCACCCGTACTATTGGTGGCGTTACCCACATTGACCGGCATCACCGACTCTCCAGCGTTAGTTGAGGGGGCTGGAATGCCATCCGATGGCTTACTATTGGCGGAGTTATCCACATTGGCCGGCACCGCCGACTCTCCCGCGTTAGTTGAGGGGGCTGGAATGCCGTCCGAGGGCTTACTATTGGCGGCATTACCCATATTGACTGGCACCGCCGACGCTGCCGCGTTCGTTGACGGGACTGGAATGCCGCCCGAGGTCTTACCATTGGGGGCGTTACCCGCCATGACCGACACCGCCGACTCTTCCGCGTTCATTTTCGAGCCGCCACCGCACGCGATCAGGCCGTTCGACAATGCGAGTAGAAAAGTGTAGGAAGCGATTCGCCATACCGCATCGTTAAAAAGTCTGCGAGTTTCCATTTGCTTGATTAACTAGTGATTGCACTTGAAATGCTCTGCGGGATCGAAAAGCCGTTTTGAAAATTTTACGATGCGCCCATCCGCTCCACGCCATGTATATGTAAGCTGGGGTTCTACAGCCTTCGCCTTGACGTATGCCAGGTCTTGCAAACTGCTGGGGACGCCTTTGTCATCTCTTCCTTGCCTTCCATATATAGGAAGGCTTGTCAATAGGCTTGAGATCATCTTCAAGGCACCGTCCCTTCTTCGTCGAGTTGGCTCCGCAAACACCGTCCGCCATTTGACGCGCCCGATTGACGCAGTCGGAGTGCAGGTAGACAGCAGTGGTCGCGGTCGAGGCGTTATGACTCATTGTTCTTATCGACCGCTCGCAAGTTGTTATCAGTTCATGACCTTTGGATAATGAGTCACCGACAGCTGCGCAATATGCGGAATTTGGCGCGGTTCAAAGACAGCGGTCTGGGGCTCAAAGTCGAGCGCAATTCGCCCGCTCAGGGAGGGCGGAGTCGGCATGGAACGTTGGCGAGCGGGCGAGGCGTGAAGGTGTTCTGTCGCAATGAGGGCGTTGGGGCAAGCGAAGCCCGGCCGCGCATTTGAAGATCAGACGGCGATTGAGTTGATCTGGTCAGCAGCGTCAAGGCGTCGCCTTTGGGGCCATCGAGCTGCCTCTTCTTGACCATGTGCATGGATCTCGATCCCAGCGATCAGTCTGCGCGCGCAGTGGAAGTCCAGCTTCGCTTGTCGCATGCTGAGACGCTGCAAATTCTGTGGGCCATGCAAGCCCCCAACCGACACAGAGCGACCGCTGGCGTCCAGTGCGCAGACGCATTCGATGCGTCTGCATAAGGATCGTATGAATGCACCGTGGTGCCGCCGGGCATCTTGATGCCATCTTTATGGCCAAGCTCGGAAATTTGCCGACATTTTTATGCACTGCTTCCTACGATCTCCTCACTTTGTGAAGGAGGCGTCCCGTGGATGCTATGTATCTCGCGCTCGTTGTCATGTTCTGGCTGCTGATGGCCGGCATGGCGCGAGGCTGCGCCAAGTTGGGAGGAAAAGCCAAATGACGTGGCTTTATGTACTGGGTGGCGTCGTGTCAGTGGGCCTGCTGGTCTACCTCATGGCTGCGCTGCTGCAACCGGAGAAATTCTCGTGACCACCCATAGTTGGACTTTGCTGGCTGTCTACTGCATCGTGCTGTTGCTGCTGGCGATGCCCACGGGGCGATACATCGCCAACGTGATGGAAGGACGGCTTCGCTTCGCGGGCCAAATCGAAAGTGGCTTGTACCGCCTGTGCGGAATCAAGGCCGACGCAGAGATGGGCTGGCTGCAATACGCGCTGGCGATCCTCTTGTTCAACGGACTCGGTGTGCTGGTGGTGTATGCACTGCAGCGCCTGCAGATGTGGCTGCCGTTGAATCCGCAGGCCATGGGCAACGTGACTCCGGACTCGTCGTTCAACACAGCGGTGAGCTTTGCCACCAACACGAACTGGCAAGGCTACGGCGGTGAGACGACGATGAGCTATCTCACGCAGATGCTCGGGCTGTCGGTGCAGAACTTCTTCTCCGCCGCCACCGGCATCGTCGTCGTCATCGCACTGATGCGCGGGTTCGCTCGCCACACGGCCAAGAGCATCGGCAACGCCTGGGTCGATCTGACTCGGGTCACGCTGTGGATTCTGCTGCCCATCTCGTTCGTCTATGCGCTGTTCCTCGTGCAGCAGGGCGTGGTGCAGAACTTCGATGCCTACAAGGAGGTGCAGACGCTTGAGGTCGTCAAGTACCAGGAACCCAAGGTCGGTGCCGACGGCCAGCCAGTGAAGAACGCCAAGGGCGAGCCGGTGATGGAAGACAAGACCACCAACCATCAGACGCTTGCCATGGGGCCGGTCGCGTCGCAAGAGGCCATCAAGATGCTCGGGACCAATGGTGGCGGCTTCTTTAACGCCAACTCGGCGCATCCCTATGAGAACCCCACACCTTTGTCGAACTTCGTTCAGATGTTGTCAATCTTCCTGATTCCGGCAGGCCTGTGTGTCACCTTCGGCCGCATGGTGTCGGATCAGCGTCAGGGCTGGACCGTGTTCGCAGCGATGGCGGTGCTGTTCGTCGTGGGCGCGGTTGCGGCCATGCACTATGAGCAACAAGGAAATCCTCAGTTCGCCGCGTTCAATGTGGACCAAGCGGCCAGCGCGACCCAGGCCGGCGGCAACATGGAAGGCAAGGAAACACGCTTCGGCATCGCCGACACGGCACTCTTCGCGACCATCACGACCGACGCATCCTGCGGCGCGGTCAATGGCTGGCACGACTCGTTCACGCCGCTGGGCGGCATGGTGCCGCTCGTGTGTGGAGCGTGGTCATCTGCGGCGCCGTGACGCTTGCTCTTGCCCCACTGCACGATGTTCTCGATCTGGCCAACATCGTCATGGTTTTCCTGCTTGCCGTTGTGGCCGTGGCGGTGCGCTTTGGGCGGGGCCCCGCCGTGCTGGCTGCCTTCGTCAGCGTGGGTGCCTTCGACTTCTTCTACGTCCCGCCACGCTTCAGCTTCAGTGTGAGTGACGCGCAATATCTTCTGACCTTCGCCGTCATGCTCGTCGTGGCGCTGGTGATCGGCCAAATGACGGCGGGATTGAAATTCCAGGCGCGCGTGGCGACTCTTCGTGAAGAGCGTGTCAGTGCGCTGTACGCGTTGTCGCGCGATCTCTCAGGTGCCTTGATGGCCGAGCAGATCGCCGAGATTGCCGCGCGCTTTCTCAAATCCGAGTTCCAGGCAAAGTCGGCATTGCTGGTCGCAGACCTGCAGGACAAGCTGACCGATGCCCTGCCTCAGCCGGACATGCCCGCGGGTGTCGACGTCGGGATCGCCCAGTGGGCTTTCGAGCATGGTGAGGCTGCAGGGCAAGGCACCAACACCTTGGCCGCGTCGCCGCTGCTGTACGTGCCGCTCAAAGCACCGATGCGGATGCGAGGCGTTCTGGCGATCGAACCGGCGAATCCTGCTCGACTGGTAGGGCCCGAGCAACGGCGCTCGCTGGACACCTGCGCGTCGCTTCTGGCGATTTCGCTGGAGCGAATCCACTACGTTGAAGTGGCGCAGAGCACCACCGTGCAGATGGAGTCCGAGCGTCTGCGCAACTCGCTTCTCGCTGCCATCTCGCACGATTTGCGCACACCGCTTGCAGCCCTTGTGGGCATGGCCGAGTCGCTAGCGATGATGCATTCGCCGCAGAGCGACGCGCAAAGCGAGATGAGCGGGCGAATCAGGGACGCCGCCTTGCGCATGAATTCGCTGGTGAGCAACCTGTTGGACATGGCCCGCCTCCAATCCGGACAGGTGCAGCTGAACCGGCAGTGGCAGCCGCTCGAAGAGGTGGTTGGCAGCGCCTTGAATGCCATGAGCGGCACACTCGATACGCGCCGCGTGCAAGTCTCGCTGCACGATGATTTGCCCATGGTCAACATCGACGCCGCATTGATCGAACGAGTGCTGTGCAATTTGCTGGAGAACGCCGTCAAGTACACCCCCGCCGGCAGTCAGATTCGGATCGGCGCCCACGCCACCAGCGAGCGCGTGAACATCACGGTCGACGACGATGGCCCTGGCTTGCCCAAGGGACGCGAAGAGGCCATCTTCCAGATGTTCGAACGTGGCCGCAAAGAAAGCGCAACGCCCGGTGTGGGCTTGGGACTTGCGATTTGCCGGGCCATCGTCGAAGCCCATGGAGGAACCATCCGCGGCGCCAGCCGGCCACGAGGCGGCGCGCGCTTCACCGTCGAACTGCCACGCGGCGTCCCGCCAGCGCTCGACCGCATCGACGACATCCACGAAGTCCGGGGAGATGAACATGAGTGATCCAACGCCCACTGTGCTGGTGGTTGAAGACGAAGTAGAGATCCGCCGATTTGTTCGCCTGTCTCTGGAAATCGAAGGCTTCGTCGTGTGCGAAGCGGACGGCGTGCAACGCGGGCTGATCGAAGCGGGTACGCGTCGGCCAGACCTGGTGGTGCTCGATCTGGGACTGCCTGACGGAGACGGAGAAGACCTCATTCGCGACCTGCGCGCTTGGTCCGACGTTCCTATCCTCGTTCTGTCGGCGCGCACGACCGAGGCCGACAAGATTGGAGCCCTGGATGCGGGCGCCGACGATTACCTGGTCAAGCCTTTCAGTGCCGGGGAACTGCTGGCCCGCGTCCGAGCACACTTGCGCCGCCGAGCCCGCGGCGTGGCCGACGGCAGCACCGTGGTCGAGTTCGGTGATGTCAAGATCGACATGATGCGTCGCATCGTGGAGCGTGGCGGCGAGCCCCTGCACCTCACACCCATCGAGTACCGGTTGCTGACCCACCTGACGGCCCATCCCCACTGCGTGCGCACGCACCGCCAGTTGCTGCACGCGGTCTGGGGCTCCAACCATTCCGAGGATACGCAGTACCTTCGCGTGTACATGGGGCACTTGCGCAAGAAGATCGAGGTCGACACGTCACAACCGCGGCACCTGCTGACCGAGACCGGCATCGGCTACCGTTTCGTGCCCTGAGGCACTCAGGGCGGTTGCATCACGACTGCTACCCCGACGGGACTGAGAGGCTGAGAGTTTCTCGAGTGTGCGAGTAGCACGTCAAAAGGCGCCTGATCTAGTGTCGCGTCAAGCCACAAGCGCCGACGCTTGCGGCTTGACGTGACACTAGGCGCAAAGCGCAGCCACGACTTGAAGGTCCGTTGTATGCCGCCAATCTGACCGCCCAGGTGGCATCGATCGGCAGCAGTGCTCGGCCATTAGCTGTCGCTCAAGTCGGCCAAGCGGGCGCCCCCAGTGCGGCGTGTCCGGTCGTTCGCGCTGAAACTCATTTCACGCTCGCGGTTTCCATTGCGGTCATTGAGCCAGCCCCCCCCTACCGCGGCTTGAGCTCGAGAGACTGGTATCCGGGTGCTTGCCGGCGCCTGCACCAGACCAGCACAAGCTCCGCGATGAAAGGTCAGGAAAAGTCGGTCAGGAGTTGCTCGAGCCACTCGAGATCCTCGTCAATCAGGTCCAGCGCATTTGCCGGATCCAATGGGCGAACGTACCCCTCCTGGCCGAACGGCTCGGCGGTGTGGAACGCGAGATCTGCCGCCGTGAATGCACCGGGATCCACCAAGAAGTCCTCCTCCTCTGAACTCGGCGATGCCACATAGGCCGGCGCCACTTCAGGCTGTTGTTCAAGCCTGGGCCCACGTTGCGTGCGCGGCGCCTGCCGCCCCCATTGCCGACCCATCGGCAAAGCCGTTGCCGCGAGGGCCGTCGGACGGGGTGTTCGTACCCGGCTTTGTCCCGGTGCCCCAACATCCTGCACTTGCATTGCATCGTCCAGCCTGGGCCGCTTGGCGAATTCAGCGGTGGCCGTCTCGGCAGGCCGCTTGTGCGCCTGCCTAGTCGACGTCCCAGGTGCCGGGCTGGGCGACATGAGCGAGCGCTCCAACGATTCGGCGAAGCCTTGCAGGGGCGAAGCTGCCTCGGCGCTGCTGGAGGTAAACCGGGCGTCCAGTCGCAGCAGCAGTCGACGCCATCGCTCCGTGGCCTCGGGGATCTTGCCCCCGATCGCCTCTACCTCGGTGACGCCGGCTCGTGCCAGCAGTCTCAGCAGC
>Ga0207678_10002858_pt1 | contig 15671 bp, 15 predicted proteins | sample KBSC63metaG_FD_184319 | JGI IMG/M metagenome (GOLD analysis project Ga0207678, IMG submission 184319) | Corn rhizosphere microbial communities from Kellogg Biological Station, Michigan, USA - KBS C6-3 metaG (SPAdes) (version 2) | ecosystem: Host-associated > Plants > Roots > Rhizosphere > Soil ...
CAATGGGCTTTGATGCTGACGACCGATGACTGACGACCGACGACTGCTCTTATGAAAGATACCGACAAACGCGAACGCATCGTGAAGCGAATCGCACGCGAACTGCGCGACGGCTTCTATGTCAATCTCGGCATCGGCATGCCCACGCTGGTGGCCAACCATGTGCCGCCGGGCATGGACGTGATTCTCCAGTCGGAAAATGGAATGCTGGGCATCGGCCCCTACCCCATCGAGGGTGAGGAAGATTGCGATCTGATCAATGCCGGCAAGGAAACGGTCAGCGAAATGAAAGGCACGGCCTATTTTTCCAGCGCCGAATCATTTGCCATGATTCGCGGCGGCCACATTGACCTGAGCGTGCTGGGGGCCATGGAAGTGGATGAGGAAGGCAACCTGGCCAACTGGATGATACCCGGCAAAATGGTCAAAGGCATGGGTGGCGCCATGGACCTGGTGGCGAGCGCGCGCCGCGTGATCGTGGCCATGGAGCACACCACCAAAGATTCTCAGCCCAAGATCCTGAAGAAGTGCACCCTGCCCCTGACCGGAGTAAAAGTCGTGCATACGATCGTCACGGAAATGGCGCTGATCCAGGTGACCCCAACCGGACTGGTGCTGGAAGAAGTGGCTCCCGGGCTGACCGCGGACGATGTGCAGCGTGTAACCGAACCCACGCTCATTCTCAGCCCCACCATCAAAGTTATGGAAGGCTGAGCTGAATGAAATGAAATGGAGGACGGGCGTCCGCCCGTCTCTGCCAAACGCGGGCGAGTCGCCCGCGACTACACACGCAAAGTTCGTCAGTTCGTACCGCTCTTCAGTCGGGCCGCCTCGAACTCATCGCCCTTTTGCCAGCCCACCACCTTGGGCAAACTGGCAGCCTGCCATCCCAGGGCAAAGCCGAAGCGGGCCATCACCGCATCGCCGGTGAAATCCGAGTCGGCATGATATTCATCGCTGGGCTGATGATAGTGCTTCTCGGTATATTCGTTGGCCTGCTGCATCCCCCAGGCCGCATCGTGGCCTTTGTACTTGACGCCTTCATTGATGGAAAACGCAGGAATGCCCACCCGGGCCAGGCTGAAATGATCGGAGCGGTAATAGTGTCCCGCCTCGGGATGCGAATCAGGACGAATCGCCAGCCGAAATTCCTGGGCCAGCGCCTGCACCGTCGGGTAGAAGGTAGTGCGCTCGCTGCCCGACACTTCCACTTCCTCTGGAGCGCCGAGCGGCGGAATGTCGTCAAAATTCAAATCGAGAGCGATCCTCCCGGCTGGAATCGGCGGATGTTTACCCAGATATTCCGAACCCAGCAGGCCCTGTTCCTCCGCAGTTACTGAGGCAAACAGGATGGAACGCCGCGGCCTCTGCGCTGCCATCGCGTAGGCGTGGGCCATCTCCAGCAGGATGCCGCATCCGGTCGCGTTGTCGTCGGCGCCGTTGTAGATGTTGTCGCCCGGCATGTCGGGACGAATGCCCAGGTGATCGTAATGGGCGGTGTACATGACCGCTTCGGTCTTCAACTTCGCGTCGGAGCCGGGCAGCATGGCAATCACGTTGTTGGACTCGAACGGTCGCACCTTACTGATCATATGGGCTTGCAGTTTCACCGGAAGCGGCACGGGATGGAAGTCCCTCGAGCGCGCCTGCGCCATCATCTGGGCCACATCCGTGCCCGCCATGGCGGCCAGTTCTTTGGCAACATCAAGATGAATCCAGGAGGCGACTTTCAGTTTGGGCGAACCGTCCAGCTGGAGATGGGACTCCTCGCCCGAATTCGAGTTGCGTACCACCTCCCAGGGATAACTCGCCATTTCGGTCTGGTGAATCAGGATCGCGCCCACCGCACCCTTGCGCGCGGCCTCCTCGTACTTATATGTCCAGCGGCCATAGTAAGTGAGCGCCTTGCCCTTGAAGAACTTGGGATCGTCGGAGGTGGGCTCGTTCACCAGCATCAACAGGACTTTGCCTTTCACGTCAACGCCCTTGTAGTCGTCCCACTGATATTCGGGGGCCTCAATGCCGTAGCCCACATAAACGATCTCTGCATTCACGGTTGAATCCGGCTGTTGAGTTTCATCCTGAGCCACATATTCGGAGAGCAGCTTGAGTTCCCGGGCGCGCCCCTTGTTGGGGACCAGTGAAAATGTAGTACCCGGCGCAAGCGTGATGCCGACCATGGGGACCTTCTGCATGTAAGTGCCGTTGTCGCCGGCGGGCTTCAGGCCATCCAGGGCGAATTGTGTAGCGATGTACTCCGCTGCAATATCGCCGCCGCGCTGCCCGGTGCCGCGCCCTTCGAGGAGGTCGTGCGACAGGAAGCGGACATGAGCGCGAATGTGCTCAGCATCGATTTTTTGAAATGCAGCAATCGCGGCCGGTGAAAGATGAACCGCCATGGGACGGGATGAATTCTGCGCCAGCACTCCACAGATCAGGAAAATCAGAGACAGCGGCACCAGCTTCCTGCGCATGCTTCAAGGCTCCAAGTGGGCTGAGAGAACTTTGTATTGTACGGGAAGGAAAGGCAGGACGGGAGTTGGAGTTCGGGCGCCGGGCACCAGCCTCCCGCTCTTCGAAATGTCATCCTGAGCGAAGTGGCTGCTTCGCATTGCGAAGCATGACCTATAGCACCTGTGCACCGTTGTGCTGGTCCAATCGTCGCCAAGGAAAACCCATCGCACGGCCTCATTGAAGAAATAGGGGTCCTTCGACTCCGCAGGCCGATTCGCTCGCGAATCGGTCTGCTACGCTAAGGATGACAGGGGGAGACGTCCGAAGTCCGACGCCCGACCCCGCCTTTAGCCCGCGACCGCGGGCTAGTTCTTCGAACTTCAACCCGCACGGAAGTCGGCGGCCTGTTCGCCTTTGTGGAATAGTGGCTGCGCGGTGGCGGCCGGGGCCTGTGCACGCTGGTTAAATTCTTCCATTTCTTTTTTCACCCAGCCCACGCTTGAGATCTCGATTTCGCCGTCCCCTGCGATCCAGAAGATGGTGGGGACATTGGTAAGTCCATATGCATTGGAAACCGGGTAGGAATTGGTGTCGTCGAGCAGAACGGGGAAAGTTATTCCATATTCCCTGATGAAGGCAGCCGTATCTTTTTTAGTGTTTTGCGAAATACCAACAATAGTGACGGCCTTGTTTCCGTGGGCTTCGTAAATGCGCTGCAGGAAGGGCAGCGCGTACTGGCAGGTGGGGCAGGAAATTTTGAAGAATGCCGCCAGGACTGGCCCGCGCGCCAGCGCCTCGCGCAGCGAAAACTGTTTGCCATCCATCGCCGGCAAAGTGAAGTCTGGAGCTGTCGTCCCTTTTTCCAAAGCCGCCATCGTGCGTTCTCCCGCAAGTACTCCGAAGATATGGTGAAACCATTTCATGGGCGCAGGTTCATGCCCTTCTCATTGGATGACGTGAGCCTCGCGCAGGATTTTTCTCGTCAATCCAGTCAGCGGCAGACGGGGGATGCTTTTCCTGGGCACCCATCGTCCTTTGCTCGTCCCCGGCGCCGGGCCACGCATCACGCGGACGGTGTAATCCGTCACAGTAATGGAGTGCCGTAGCGTGAAACTGCCCGGGTTCGGCTGCTTCGCGGCAGGAATTTCCGGCAATTCCCACATCCCCGGCATCAGGGACGAATGTTTTGGACGCTGCACCAGGAAAACCGAGCGGTTGCGATGATCGAGCGCGTAACAGATATCGCGCCGCTGCTGACGGCTCAATTTTTTGGGGACATCGATATCTCCGCGCGTAGCACAGAGGTCGAACACCGGGCAGGCGGAACATCGCGGCTGGCGGGGCAGGCATACGGTCGCGCCCAACTCCATCATCGCCTGGTTGAAATCGCCAGGACGCTTGCGGCTCAGCAGGGCCTCGGCAGCCTGCCAGAATCCTTCGCCGGTCAAACCACTTCCGAAGACGCGCCCCAGCACGCGTTCCACATTTCCGTCCACCACGGCCGTGGGCACATCGAACACGATGCTGGCGATGGCCGCGGCCGTATAGCGGCCGATGCCGGGCAACGCGCGCAGCTCCGCAATGCCGCCGGGGAATCTTCCGGCATGCTGCTTCACGATGGCCTTCGCGGCGGCATGCATCATGCGGGCACGCCGGTAGTATCCCAGCCCGCTCCAGGCGGCAAGCACGGCCGGCTCCCGCGCCGAGGCGAGTTTCTGCACCGTCGGAAATCGCCGCAGAAAACGACGGTAGTGCTCGACCACCGCGGAGACGCGGGTCTGCTGCAACATGATTTCCGAGAGCCAGACCCGGTAGGGATCGCGGTCCTGGCGCCATGGCAGGTCCCGCCGGTTGCGGTCGTACCACGAGAGCAGGCGCCGTCGCCAGCGCCGAATTTCCGGCGCATCGAATTTCGGGCGATCCCGTGGGAGCATTGCGGAATAATTGGTCACGCGAAGATTTGCCACCGGCGATCCTGTTTCGCAAGCAGGACTATTTCTTCTCCGCCCCAAGGACAGAGTGAGCGATCGCCATCCATCCCGCCTTCTGCTTCTGCCAGACCGTCATCATGCGCACCGGCTCCGAGGGCAGGGGCTGTCCGGCAATCGTCCCCCGCATGGCGACGGTGTAGCTCACCACAAAAGTGTCGGAGTTCAGCTCGGTCTGGAAATCCCCGAGAGTGTAGTCATCCAATTTCAACTGCTGCAGATGGGCAAGCGCGGCGGCCTTGTCGAGCCGGCCCTGGTCCGGCGATACCGCCATGAAATTGCCGGCCATGTGACGCTCCAGCTCATTCCATTTTTTATCCTTCACTTCTTTCCAGAAGCTGCGCTCCAGGCCTTCGCCGCCGGTTGCATCTGTCCACTTAGTGCTCCCAGGATGCTCGCGCCACATTGTGCAACCGGACAGCAGCAGCAGCGCAGTCAGCAGGACACAGATCGCCGGCCGATTCTTCATGGCCAGAATTCTAACAGCAGTCTTGGAGCAGTCGTCAGTCGTCGCTGCCCCAACCCCTAATCCCGAATTTATGCGCGACTGACTACTGACGACTGATTACTGCCTGTATTCCCCCGTTGACCACGCCCCATCCGGGGAGAATAATGACCAGACCTGCCATCCCACGCGGCGGGGTGCGCATTTTTGCGCTTCGACAGTTACACTGTCAGCATGACTGACTTCAATCGCAAGGTAGAGGACGCCTCTGCACGCGTAAACAAATCGGTGGCCGAGGCTGCCGACCGCATGGAGAAGGAGACCGCGGAATTCATCGCCTATCTCAACGACGAAGTAGTACCGGCAGTCCGTCAACACTCCACCAAAGCGTTGCGGGTCGCGGCCGAAAAAATGTCGAGGCTGGCGGATTATCTGGACCAGGTCAAGTCCGATCGCGGCTGAGAGGCCCTTTGTCCGTCTGGATCCTGCTTCTGACGCTGGCCGTCCTCATACTGAGCGGCTGCGGCGGAAAGAAGCAGGCCAAGGTCAGTCCTCCGCCTCCACCGCCCATGGCCGCGCCTGCGACTGCGTCCATTCCCCCAGCTGTCCCCGCCACGCCAGGACGGGCTCAAGCCACACCACCTTCCAGTGAACAAAAACGGGAGGCGACGAACGACGCCGCGGGCGCTCTCTCGATTCCCGAAGGCACAAAACCTCTTTCCGTCGAAACCGGCAAGGCCAGCTGGTACGGCGCTCCATATCACAACCGCCGCAGCTCCAACGGCCAGATCTATGACATGAATCAACTGACCGCCGCCCACCTGACCCTTCCCCTGGGATCGACGGTGCGAGTCACCAACCTCAAGACCGGGCATTCGACTATTGTTCGCATTACCGATCGCGGTCCCTTTGTGAAAGGACGAATCGTCGATCTCTCACTGGCCGCGGCCAAGCAGGCAGATGTCTGGAAGGCAGGCGTCGCCCCGGTCCGGCTGGAAGTTTTGCGCACCCCAGCACCTTCCGATCGTGGCGGACGATGGGCCGTACAAATCGGAGCATTCGAGGATGAAGACGCCGCGGATAAATTGGCCGACCGTCTTACCCGCCGCTACAAAACCGCGAAAGTTTTGCGCTTCAGCAGCCCGGTAGGCGATTGGTGGGTTCGCGTCCGGGTCCTGAAAGACGACCGCAAGCGGGCTGAGGAAGTGGCCCGCGAAACCCACGCAGACGCCGACAAGATATTCCTGGTCAGGCTGGACTAAGCGTGAGAGGTTTGTGGGTCGGACACTCTTGTCCGACGCTTTTGACTTTGATTCGCTCTCCAAGGGCTGAGCAATTCAAAAGCAAAACCAACATCAAGGGCGTCGGACAAGAGTGTCCGACCACACAGCACTGGCTAAGGATTTTCCGCGGCTTGTCTGTAGGTTCCGAACTTTTTCGCTACCGGTTTCAGCGTCGGATAAAACTGCACAAAAGAATGTTCGACAGCTGCGTGGTCTTCATGACACTGCCAGCACGCGGCCTTGGGATTGGCTTGTGCTGATTTGGTGGACTCGTCAAAATTGAAATACGCCCACTTCTCCGGAAAACGGGTTTCGTCCTTCACTTCCACGCCGTATCCCATGAGATCGCTTTGAAAGTGCCCCACTTTGTTGATCGAGCCTTTCGTTTCCGAACCGCGCTCCTCCACCACGAACATGGTCTTGTCCGGCCACTTCCCGCTCTTGAGGAATTCGGAGTAGGCCCACTGCGGCACAAAAACGTTGGTAAACATCTGGTGATCACCGCTCCCGGGCGTGTAGCTCATGCCCAGACCGGAAGACAGGAAGATCCATTCGCGGAAGTTCTTCGGAGGAAGCAGATGATTGTCGCTGGTGTACTCCGGCCTGCCGGAATCGGACTCCGGAGCCGCGGCCCGCAGGATTCCGAGACAGACAACAATTGTTAGGCACGACAGCAGGGCGCGTCTCATGGCGTTCCTCCGTCAGCTTAGACGTGGGGGAGACCCAAAAAGACAGCAGCGGGCAAAGTAGCGCCGCCGTCCCGGCGGCTGTCGCGGGGGCGTCCCGCCCGCGCCGCGAGGGACTATCGCAGCGTTCGCGGCCCGCACTGCGGGAAACTCCCACCTCCGAGGGCGAGACGCCCTCGGTACAGCCGGCGAGACGCCGGCGCTACCCAACCCTAGGTAATTTCCGTGCGCTTACGCAGGAACGCCGGGACGTCGAGGTCTTCCTTCTCGAAGTTGGCGATCATGGCATCGCGCAATGTATCGACCGCTACGCCTTCGTTGTGGGGTGCAGACACCTGCCGGGACGGCGCCTCTTCCATCACGATGGGCGGACGCACCGGCTCCGGCCGGTACTCGGGTTCGGGCTCGGCCACGTACGAGGAAACGGCAAAGCCAGACTGCATCTCCGCCTGCCGGCGCCGGATGTCTGAATCCTTGAACCCGGTTGCGATCACCGTGATTTTCACCGCATCCTTGGCCTTGTCGTCGAGCACTGCGCCAAAGATGATGTTCGCATCCTCGTGCGCGGCTCCCTGAATGATGCTGCAGGCTTCCTGTACCTCAGCCAGTTTGAGAGAACTGGAACCGGTGATATTGATGAGAATTCCGCGCGCGCCGTCGATCGCGCCTGCTTCGAGCAGCGGAGATGCAATGGCTTTTTGCGCCGCATCAATGGCCCGTCGTGTGCCGCTGGCCGTGGCCGTGCCCATCACGGCGTAGCCCATGCCCGCCATGATCGCCTTCACGTCGGCGAAGTCGCGATTGATGATCCCCGGGATCGTGATGATATCCGAGATGCCCTGCACGCCTTGCCGGAGGATGTCGTCAGCCACGCGAAATGATTCGAAGAAGCCGGCGTCCTGCGCGACCGCCAGCAGCTTTTCGTTGGGGATGACGATGGTGGTATCGACCGAATCCATCAGCTCGGAGATGCCGCGCTCGGCCTGCTGCATACGGCGCTTGCCTTCGAAAGCGAAGGGCTTGGTGACCACCGCAACGGTCAACGCTCCCATCTCGCTCGCCAGCGACGCAATAATCGGCGCAGCTCCAGTGCCGGTGCCGCCGCCGAGTCCGGCAGTGACGAACACCATGTCGGCACCCTCGAGCGCCTCGATGATCTTGTCGGAGTCTTCGAGCGCAGCTTTGCGTCCGACTTCGGGATTGGCGCCGGCCCCCAGGCCGTTGGTGAGCTTCACTCCCAGTTGGATCTTCATGGCCGCGCGCGACATGCGCAGCGCCTGCAGGTCGGTGTTCGCGACCACGAATTCAATGCCCTCCATGCCGGCATCAATCATGCGGTTGACTGCGTTGTTCCCGCCGCCACCCACGCCGATGACCTTGATCTTAGCGTCGTTGCGGGTGTCTTCGTTGAAGCTGATGCGAATGTCGTTTTCTTTTTTCATGTACGCCGCCTTCTTTGGATTTGGCTTGCTCATTCCCAGGTAGCGCCGCCGTCCCGGCGGCTGTCGTGGGGGCGTCTCGCCCGCACCGCCGAGAGCGAACCGCCCTCGAGACAGCCGGCAGGATGCCGGCGCTACAACTACCTATGCACCCTTCCCTACAAACATGGCCTTCAGCTTTGAACTCCAGCGCTCGTTCTGAATACCGCGAGCAATACGGGCGCGGTGTCCGTAGAACACCATGCCCAGGACGGTTGCGAACTCGGGCTCGGCCAGCGTGGACGGCATCTTGGCCAGCGGCGCAGGCCAGGCCAGGCGCAGCGGACGGTGCAGCACCGACTCTGCGATTTCGAGAATGCCGGGCAAGCGGCATCCGCCGCCGGTCAGCACAATGCCACCCACGCAAAGCTCGAACATTCCGGCGTGGCGCAGATTGTCGCGCAACATTTCAAACAGTTCGCGGGCGCGGGGCTCCAGGATTTCTCCCACCATGCGCTGCGAAATCAGGCGCGACGGCCGGTCGCCGACCGACGGGACCTCAACCTCGTTGCCTTCCGGGATCAGAGTGACAATGGCATTGCCATAGAGCCGCTTGATTTTTTCCGCCTCGGCTACAGGAGTGCAGAGCCCCACCGAAAGATCGCTGGTGAAATGATCTCCGCCCACAGGGATTACGGCAGTGTGAGCAACCGCGCCTTCCTGGAAGACAATGACGCTGGTGGATCCCGCCCCCAGGTCGGCCAGGCACACGCCCAGTTCGCGCTCGTCGGCGCGCAGCACGGCGTCGGCACAGGCCAGGGCTTCGAACACGGTGTCGTCCACATGCACGCCGGCGCGATTTACCGCGGTCACCACATTCTGCAGCGCGCTGGAGGCGACCGTGACCATGTGCACCCGCACTTCGAGGCGCGCCGCCATCATCCCCAGCGGATCATTCACCCCGGTCTGGTCATCGAGAATGAATTCCTGTGGCAGCAGGTGCAGAATTTCGCGATCGTCGGGCAGAGGAATAGCGCGGGCCTTGTCCACTGCCGCTCGAAGTTCCTCGCGGCCAATCTCACGCGCCCGGGCGCCGAAGCTGAGGCCTCCGTGACTGTTGAACCCGCGGGCATGGGCCCCGGCCATGCCCAGCAAAGCGTGCTCAATGGGGGCTCCCGCCGCGTCTTCGGCCTGCTCCACCGCCTTCTGAATCGAGCTCACGGCCTTGTCCAGGTCCACGATGACGCCCTTGCGCGAGCCGCGCGATTCGGCCACGCCGTGACCGCGATAACGCAATCCGTTGTCGGTAATTTCCGCCACCAGCGCGCAGGTCTTGGCGCTGCCTACGTCGATTGCGGTCAGAAGGTGCTCGTGCGGGTTCGCCATTCCTATTGTGTTTCTCCCTTGGCAATTGCCGGGCTTGGTTTCGCCGAAGCCTTCACCGCGGCCACGGACTTTGGCGTGGGCCTGGTTTTGCCGCCAGAATTTTTGACCGCCGTCGCAGTGTGCTTTGTCTTCGCTCTGGCTTTGCTCCAGGCCCGCGCCGGACGGACGCGTGCTTTGTGATGTACGGCGTCGGCGGTCTTGGCGCCGGCCGCCGGCCGTGATGGAGCAGGTTTCGGCGCGGATGTCGCAACCGGTTTCGACGTCAGGGCCGGCGACGGCCGGGGAGAAGAGCTGATGCGGGTAATCAGCGCGGCCGGCTTTACCCCTGCCGCCATGGCCTTCCTGGCTGCTTCGGCGGAAAGCGGTGCTTGCTTCATCGGGCCCTGCAGATCCGGATTCACGATGATCTGCCGGTCGTAGCGCAAGTCCACCGATTCCAGTTTGTCGAACTGCTGCTGCCACTCCTGCACGTGCGTGACGTAAATCTTGTAGCGCTCCAGGTAATGGGAAGATCCGAGATGGACGAGCACTTCGCCGGCATGATTGTTGGCCGTCACCTTCACATCGTCAGGATCGGAAAGATCGATTTCGCTGAGCTCCTGCGAATAATGAGCCCCTCCGGCATCGAGTTGGCTGACCACATCGTTGTATATCTTCATCCGGGCAGAGCGGGTGGACGGCGGCTCACCACTGTTCATGCCCACGATCACGGGGAAGGAATATTTCTTTCGGCCCGGCAATTCCATCAGCGTACCGCCGGCATCCGTAAGCAGGATTCTGGAGCCAACGCGCGCGAATGCCACCGGCGTGCGCTCGTGAATTTCCACTTTCAACCGGTTGGGAATGAAGCGCATCACGCTGGCCGACTCCACCCACGGAATCTGCTCCAGTTGCGCCTTGCGCTGCGCCAGCGGCACAAAGAAAATGTTGCGGCCGATGTCGCCGCCCATCACTTCCATCACCTGCGAGCGGGTAACGTTTTGCAGTCCGCTGATGTCGATGTCGTCGCTCGATTCAACCCGGAACCGCCAGGAGCGTTCGCCGTAGTGATAAAGAGCGGCCACGCCGATTCCACAGACGAATACGATGGCGAGGACAACTGCGCCCCAGGTCAGGCGAGTTACAGTTTTCTTGGGAAGTGAACCGCGACGGACGGAGACGCGTTTCTGCACGCGCAGGAACGGAGGTTCCTGTTCCACGTCCAGGTCGAGCAGGCGTGCATCTTCGCGCCCTGGCTCGTCGGCCAGTGGATACAAATCTTCCTGCGAGATGGTGGGACCGGATTTCCGCGCCATCAACTCAGGTCAGTTGTCGTCAGGGAATCGCTTGAGCAAAATCAATATAACTGCTTTTGAGCAAGAGAGATAGAAAAATTTAGCAAGTTTTGCACAGACCCAGAGTGCGTAGGGGCAGATGTCCTCATCTGCCCAGTCGAGCGCAGCTCGACAGGTTTTGGCATGCGCCCGCGAAAAAGATAAAAATAACGGAGCTCTGCTGCGCCGGGCAGATGGGGACATCTGCCCCTACGTGTTTGCGCTACGGGTGAATCTGAATGACCATGTTCCGGGCGGGCAAAACGATGGTGCGCGGGGCGCGCTCCAAGGCGCGAACCTGTACCCTGATGGCCCGCAGACGCACCAGTTCAGCCTGACGACGCACCAGAGTCCGTCGTGCGCAGGCCAATTGGGCCTGCACTTCGGCCTGAACATTATCCTGAGCACCGTTCGCCACATCGATCATGGCATCCGCTGGACTGGCCAGGTCACTCTCTCCGCGTCCCAGCATCAAGTCCGCAACTTCGGCATAGTGCGCGGCTACATCGGAGGCTTGCGCTACCACCGCGACTGAGCGGTCCACCAGGCGGTCGCTCCATCCCCGGTGCTCAGTGACGAATCCGGTCGCTGTGGCCAGCGCGAGAACTCCCAGGGTCATCCAGTACATTGCTTTTTCGGATTCCATGGCATCTTCCTTTGCCCATTAGACGAGCCACCTAAAAAGTCGTTATCAGGCCAGGGGTGCTTTGTTCGCGGGCAAAAACCTCTAGGTGGCCGAGACCGCGGTCCGGGGGCGGGATGCCATGGCCTCGTTTTCCTGCAATTTCGTCAGGATCATCGGGCCCAGTTGCGACACGCTGCCGGCGCCCAGGGTCAGAATCATGTCTCCGGGCTGGGCGGCAGCCACCACCGATGCCACCGCGTCGGCGAACGAGCTCACATACGAGGCCTGCCGCTGCCCTTTCTCGCTGATCCGGCGAGCCAGCACCTCCCCCGTGATGCCCTCGATCGGGGTTTCGCTGGCGGCGTAAACATCGAGCACGGCCAGCGAGTCGGCGTCCTCAAACGCAGTGGCAAATTCGTCCATCAGGTCCCGGGTGCGAGTGTAGCGGTGGGGCTGAAATATGACGTGAATCTTTCCGAAGCCGCACTGTCGGGCCGCGGAAAGCGTAGCGCGAATCTCCGTGGGATGATGGCCGTAGTCGTCGATCACGCTGATGCCGGCCGCCTTACCCCGCAACTGGAATCTCCGGTCCACGCCGCGGAAGTTTTCGAGAGCCATGCGAATGTCATCAGCCGTGATGTCCAGACCGATGCCCACCGCGATGGCTGCCGTCGCGTTCAGGACGTTATGCGCTCCCGGCACGTGCAGGCGGAACTCGCCGAGGTCGCGTTCACCATAGGCCACGCGAAAATGGCTGACCGGCCGCCGGTCTTCCGATTCAAATGTAGATTTCTCCGGCTTGATGTGAAAATCCGATCCGCGCCGTGTGCCGTAAGTCACAATGCGGCGCCGAATCTGCGGAAACAACTTGCGCAGCGGCGCATCGTCATTGCACACCACAACCACGCCGTAGAACGGCACCCGATCCATGAAATCGAGGAATGCCTTTTTCACGTCGCGCATGTTGCGGTAGCAATCCATGTGCTCGCGATCGATATTGGTGACCACCGCGAGCACCGGAGAGAGCTTGAGAAACGAGCGATCGCTCTCGTCCGCCTCGGCCACCAGGTACTCCGAATTGCCGGTGCGGGCATTGGAGCCCAGGGCGTCCACACGCCCGCCAACCACGACCGTGGGATCAAGTCCTCCGGCAGCCAGCACCGCAGCCACCATGGAAGTCGTCGTCGTCTTGCCGTGCATGCCCGCGACCGCGATGCCATATTTCAAACGCATCAGTTCCGCCAGCATCTCGGCGCGCGGAATCACAGGTATGTGGAGCTTGTGCGCCTCGACAACCTCAGGGTTCTCCAGCGCGACCGCCGAACTGGTAACCACAACCTCCGCGCCGGCAATATTCTCCGCGGCATGGCCTTCGAAGACGGTCGCGCCCAGGCCGGCCAGGCGCTGGGTTACGGATGAAGTCTTCAGATCAGACCCGGAAATCCTGTAGCCAAGGCTCAGCAGCACTTCGGCAATCCCACTCATGCCGATGCCGCCAATGCCGACAAAATGAATGCGCTGGATTTTGGCAAACATCTGTTCAGCTCTTCACTTCTTTCATCGTAGCCTCTGGCTCCCTGTCATCCTAGCGGACTGCCCCGAAGTTCGTTGAATTAATAATATTGTTATCCCAACCGGAGCGGAGCGAGGATACTGAGAGAGCTTCTGGCTCCTAGCTCCTGGCTTCTGGCCAATGTAAACCCAGCGCGAGAAGCCAGCAGCGAGAAAGCCAGCAGCGAGTTCATCACCAGTTCATCTTCTTGCGCAACTCCGTGACGTGGGCAACATGATGCCGGCCGTGCCAGGAGTACAAGGCCAGGTTCTTTTCCAGCGGCATGCTCCCCATTTCGGGATGGTTGAAAGTACGCTTCCAGTCCTCCGGCTTCAGCCCGCGCAACAGGCGCACCCAACGGTCGTGCAACGAGTCCAGCAAGGACAATGAGACCTCCAGGGGCGTGGACTGTACGTCGGGAAGTTCAGCCCAGCGCTTTTCCATGTACGGCTTGATGGTCGGAGCGTCTTCAGTCAGCGCCAGTTTGAAGCGGATGTACGCATTCATGTGACTTTCCGGCACATGGTGGACCACTTGCCGCACCGTCCATCCGCCATCGCGATAAGGAGTCGCGATCTGCTGCGGAGTGAGATCCTGCACCGCGGCCCGCAAGGCGGCCGGAGTCCTCTCGATATCGTTGATTAATCTCTGGCGCTGTTGTTCGTCGGGCGGGCCGTCGAAGGTAAATTTCCCAATGGGATAGCGGGGATCGCTCATCTCTGCCTCCTGAAAAGTTCGCGGCAAAAGCTCGCGGGCCAGGGCGCCCGCGCCACACAACCACGGCCACACTACCACGACTAGGGCTCGCGCAGCAGCCCGGGAGGCGCTGTGAGCTCCTCTCTCAACATGCTGGTCAGTACCGTGATCAGCGAGATGATCAGCGGCCCGATAAAAATCCCGATAAAGCCGAACACCTGAAGTCCGCCCAGTAGAGCGAAGAGCAGCAGAAGAGGATGAAGCTCAACCCTGCTGCCGATCACCAGCGGCCGAACGATGTTGTCAGCCGTGCCCACAATCACGGATCCCCAGAGCATGAGGAAAATGCCTTTCCAGAGATGTCCGGTGGCCATGAGGTAAATTGCAGCCGGCACCCAGACCAGAGCCGTTCCCACAATCGGAATCACTGAGCAAACCGCGGCGGCCAAACCGAGCAGCAACGCCGAGGGCACGCGGAGAACCGCCAGGGCCGCCCCGGTCAACAGACCCTGCGTGAAGCCGACCGCCAGAATGCCGTACAGGTTGGCGACGATGCTGTCGCGCACGGCCGTCAGCAATCGCTTCGCCTGGTTCGGGCCCAGCGGCAGCATGCCGGCGACATTGCTGGTCGCGGCTTCTCCATCACGGAAAATAAAAAACAGAATCAGGAACGTCAGGATGGCATTGCCCGCAAAACCTGCCAGCCCTCCCACCAGGCCGGTCCCGGCCGCCAGCAGAAACTTGCTCACCTGGCCGGGCAGGTTGTCCACAGCATCCTGGATGCGCAACTCTTCCACATCCACATATCGTCCGAGCCAGACCATCACTCGTTTCTGTTTGTCGCCGAGGTAAGCCGCAGCTCCTCCTTCCTGAGCGCTGCGGTCGCCCAGGTACTGCGCGGTCTTGATGAGCTGGGCCCCAGCAGCGGAAGCAATCAGCGAAGCCGGCAGCACAAAAATCAGAAGCACTGCGACCGTCGCCAGCAGCGCAGACCTGTTAGGGCCGCGAACCTTCCGCCGCACCCAAAGGTAGAAAGGATAAAATCCGACGCCAATGACGATGGCGAAAGCGAGAGGCTGGAGAAAAGAACGAAAAAGCCAAAAGCCCACCGCCAGGGCCCCCAGCAACAACGCCAGGAGGAATACCACGGTTGCGATCGAGTTTGGCTTTTCCACGAGCAAACCGGGATGTGGGCTGCGAGTTCCGACCGACCGACAATGTACCCCTAAGAGAGGCTATGTCGCAACGTCGGACGCGAGGAAAAAGCGGAGTCGCAAGTCCACAAAAAGCCGCGAAGCGGCGCAAAAATAAAGCCCACGGCGCAAGCCGTGGGTAAATAGTAAATCGCTAGCGAGCCCCGAAGGGGCGAAAGATGGGGTTGTGACACAGTCCCTAAGAGCCCAGTATGCAATAAGCACCACCACTCGTCCCGAGACCATTCCACAAGACGCGAAGGTCAACACGGAACCGGGAAGCTCCTTCGTGGTCCTTCGTGCCCTTCGTGGTTTGTGGGTTGTTGTGGATCGTAGCGGGATTTACCGCTAGCGCACCAGCGCCAGAATCCGCACCGGAGCCGACGATCCTCCTGCCACCTTCGCGGGAGCGACCATGGCAACGGCGCCGTTGGCCGGCATGCGGTCGAGATTGGCTACGTTGGTAAGAAGATACAGGCCGTGCTCCAGGGCGTATTGACCCACGCCCAATATTTTGCCCGAGCCGCGATCCAGATTTGGGGTATCGATGCCCAGGCCAAGAGCGTTCCGTCCTTCGGCCAGGAAACGGGCAGCATCCTCGGAGTATCCGGGAAAGTGCATGCTGCCTTTAG
>Ga0207678_10002864_pt1 | contig 15658 bp, 12 predicted proteins | sample KBSC63metaG_FD_184319 | JGI IMG/M metagenome (GOLD analysis project Ga0207678, IMG submission 184319) | Corn rhizosphere microbial communities from Kellogg Biological Station, Michigan, USA - KBS C6-3 metaG (SPAdes) (version 2) | ecosystem: Host-associated > Plants > Roots > Rhizosphere > Soil ...
GCCGTTGTCGTCGCAAGACCGGCACACAGGATGAATGCAAAGCAGCGCATGGATCTCTCCTCGTTCAACATATCGATGGCTATAGCAAAGCGTCTTCCCCAACGCTTCATTAATCGAAAAGCAATCGACCTCGGGCATGGAGCAAGCTGAAGCGATTGTGGGGACGGGCGTGGTTGAGCAGCAGCCGCAGATTGTGGTTGTCGGATTGGGTTATGTGGGGCTGCCATTGGCGGTCGCCCTCGCGGATCATTTCCCGACCACCGGCTTCGACATCGATGCGCATCGCATAGCGGAGTTGAGCGACGGTATCGACCGCACCCGCGAAATAACTGCGGAGCGGCTCGGCAGGTCGACTTTGAAGCTGACCTCGGAGCGGGAAGCAGTTGCCGGTCAAGATGTCTATATCGTCACGGTGCCCACACCCGTCGATGGAGCCAACCGCCCCGATCTTGGCCCGGTGCTTGCCGCCACGCGGACGGTCGGAGGATTGCTGCGGCCTGGGCGGGGCAGCATCATTATCTACGAGAGCACGGTTTATCCCGGCGTCACCGAAGACCTTTGCGGGCCTGAGCTTGAGCGCGTCTCGGGCCTGCGTCGCGGCATCGATTTCTTCCTCGGCTATAGCCCCGAGCGGATCAATCCCGGCGATCGGGAACATACCGTCGATCGTATCGTGAAAGTGGTCGCGGGCGAAAATGCCGAGGTTCTGGAGCGCATCTCAAGCATCTACGGCGCGATTACCAGCGCCGGGACTTTCGCGGCGGCATCGATCAAGACGGCCGAGGCCGCCAAGGTCATCGAGAATGCCCAGCGCGACATCAATATCGCTTTCATGAACGAGATTACCCAGATCTTCGCCAAGCTCGGCCTGTCGATCTGGGACGTGCTGGAAGCCGCCGGCACCAAATGGAATTTCCTGCGCTTTCAGCCAGGCCTGGTCGGCGGGCACTGCATCGGCGTCGATCCCTATTATCTCAGCCATTGCGCGCAAAGCCTGGGTCACCTGCCGCGCGTGATCCTTGCCGGCCGTTCGATCAACGACGGCATGGGCACCTGGGTGGCCGATTGCATCCACAGCCATCGCGGCAGCAGGATCGGCACGGTGCTCGTGATGGGCATTACCTTCAAGGAAGATGTTCCGGATCTGCGCAACAGCAAGGTGATCGACGTGATCCGTCGGCTGCGCTGGCTTGGGCACGAGGTCATCATCCACGATCCGCTCGCGGACGGCGCGGAGGCGCTGCACGAATATGGGCTGGCGCTCGATCCATCGGCGCTGGAGCGGCGTTACGATGTCGTGCTCGCCGCTGTTCCGCACGCAAGCTACAAGGCGATGCAGGGCGGCGATGTCGCCAAGCTCGTTGCCGATGACGGCCTTGTCGCGGATCTGAAAGGAATATGGCGCGGGCGGCTGCCGGCCGGGATCGAAAGCTGGACGCTTTAGATCCGGCTTAGTTCGCCATCGCCTCGAGCCGGTCGAGGCCAACCGCCGCGACCGCGCCCTTGAGCTCATCGATGCTGGCGACCTTGCCTTCCGCCTGCACCATGAACCGGTTCTTGACCATCATCCCGAATTTGCCATTCCCGTCATTATTCCACTCTTCGGTGACGAGGCGGCCATCGACGGTGCTGGTTTTTTCATAGCCGGTTTCGGTTTGCTTGCTCTGCTGCACGTTGAAGGCGGCGCCCATGGCGGCGAGCGCACCCGCCGCCGCCATGTCCGTAATCGAAAGCTCGAAATTTTTGTCGCCATTCTCGTAGCGCGCATTGGCATGGGAGCCGCCGATGCCGGCCGCGCCCATGCTTTCGCCTTCAATGGAGGTGCGGTGATAACCGGCGATGCTGTTCGGTAGCAGGCCCTGCAGCGCTGACGGCTGCACCGCATTGGCCGAGCCGGTGGCGACCGCCGTCTGCATGTTCTTGGCGGAGGCTTCCATCTGCTTGGCTGCCGAGTCGAGCTTGCCGAGATCGACCGAACCGCCGCCGGGAACGTTGATCGATCCGGTAATCTCCGAAGGCGCCGGGCCGATGCGGCCGCCGAACATGCTGCTGATCGGGGCGACAAGTAGCGCGACCACGAAACCCAACACGATCGCCGCAATGATGGTAACGATTGTGTAGCTCATCGCTTTGTCCGCTGGCGCCTTCATCAAGCGCGGCAAACCCAGATAAAGCAAATAGAGGCTGTAAAGGCCCAAGAGCATGCCCAGCGTGCCGATCGACGGGATGATCGCGAAGATGCCCGCGACCCAGGAGGCCGTGGCCGAATAAGCCGCCACCTTGAAGGCCTGAACGCTGCTTTTCACGCCTCCAAAGGTCGGCGCGAGCCAGTCGATGATCAGGCTGAGTACGAACACGCTGATCAATGCCAATACATATTGCGTTATCGCCCCGCCCAGCGCGGCGCCGATCGAGGGACGGTAAGTGATTCCAAAAAAGGAATAGCCGAAAACGAGCGCGCCGATCAGCCCGGCCACTGCTGGAATCGCGGCAAGCGGTACGACATAGCTTGTATACATGCTGCCGATCGTCGCGGGCTCCGCATCGATCCTCGGCCATTCTTCCTTGGGCTGAAGCAATATCGCCTTGGCGCGGTCGGCGAGCGAAGGCGGCACGGAAATGGGATCGCCTGGTGTCATCGCATTTCTCCCCTGCTGTTTTGGCGCGGCGAATGGATCATGTTCTGCGACGAATTACAATGTAGGAAGCAGGTAGCCATTTTCGGTGGATAAGTCGCGGCGCGACTTCCCTTCAGAGGAGTATCGCGCCTAAGCTGGACGCATGGCGTTTTCCCCGTTCGTGCCGCTCAGGATCTTTTCGTCCTATACCATGCTGGAGGGGGCGATTGATCCCAAGGCGATCGCAAAACATGCGAAGAAGCTCGGATTTCCGGCAGCGGGATTGACTGATCGCAACGGGCTCTATGCCGTCATGGCCTTTTCTGATGCCGCCGCGAAGGAAGGCGTGCAACCGGTCATCGGCACGCTGCTCGCCGTTGCCCGGCCGGGAACGGACAAGCCGATGCTCGATTGGCTGGCGCTCTACGCCCAGGACGAGACCGGCTATGACAATCTCTGCGCGCTGGTGTCGGCCGCGCATCTTGATCGGCCGGTGCAGGACGACGCGCATGTCACCTTCGCGCAATTGGAAGGCCGCAGCGATGGCCTGATCGCGCTCACGGCAGGCAGAGAGGGGGCACTCACGCGTCTGCTGGCCGAGGGGCAGGCGGATGCGGCAGGCGCCTATTGCGATCGGCTCCAGGCACTGTTCCCCAACCGTCTCTATGTCGAGCTTATTCGCCGCGATGACGAGGTGGAAACCAATGCCGAGGCGACGCTGGTCGATCTTGCCTATGCGCGCAATCTGCCGCTGGTCGCCACCAATCCCGCATGTTTTGCGGAGCAGGAATTCCACGCCGCCCATGATGCGATGCTGTGCATCGCCAGCTCCTCCTATGTGGATAGCACGGATCGGCAGCGATCTTCTCCGCATGCCTGGCTCAAGCCTGCGGATGCCATGGCGGAGTTGTTTGCCGACATTCCCGAGGCGATTTCGAACACGCTGGTGGTGGCCCAGCGCTGCGCGGTGATGGCGCCCAGCCGCAAGCCGATCCTCCCGAGCCTCGCGGGCGATCGCGACGGCGAAGCCGAAGCGCTGCGCCGCGACGCGAAGGCCGGGCTGGACGCCAGGCTGGTAAAGATCGCAGGAGAGGTCGATCGCCAGGCCTATCTCGATCGCCTGGAGTTCGAGCTCGACGTCATCATCAAGATGGGCTTCGCCGGCTATTTCCTGATCGTTGCCGACTTCATCAAATGGGCGAAGGAACAGGGCATTCCGGTCGGGCCCGGTCGCGGGTCGGGCGCGGGGTCAGTCGTCGCTTGGGCATTGACGATCACCGATCTCGATCCGCTTCGGCTCGGGCTGCTGTTCGAGCGGTTCCTCAATCCCGAGCGCGTCTCCATGCCGGACTTCGATATCGATTTCTGCGAAACCCGGCGCGGCGAAGTCATCCGCTACGTCCAGCAGAAATATGGCCGCGATCAGGTCGCGCAGATCATCACCTTCGGAAAGCTCAAGGCGCGGGCGGTGCTCAAGGATACGGGCCGCGTGCTCCAGATGAGTTACGGCCAGGTCGATCGACTGGCCAAATTGGTACCCAATCATCCGACCGACCCGTGGACGCTGGAACGCGCGCTCAACGGCGTGTCGGAGCTGGCAGCCGAATATAAGAACGATAAGGATGTCCGGCGCCTGCTCGATCTGGCGATGAAGCTGGAGGGCCTGCCGCGCCATAGTTCCACCCACGCCGCGGGCGTCGTGATCGGCGATCGGCGGCTGGATGCGCTGGTGCCGCTCTATCGCGATCCGCGCTCCGACATGCCGGTGACGCAGTTCGACATGAAATATGTCGAGACGGCGGGACTGGTGAAATTCGACTTTCTCGGCCTCAAGACGCTGTCGGTGCTGCAGAAGGCGGTCGCCTTTCTCAAGCAAAAGGGCGTCGAGGTCGATCTGGATACGCTCGCGTGGGACGATCCGGAGGTGTTCGCGCTGCTCCAGAAGGGCGACACGGTGGGCGTGTTCCAGCTCGAATCCGAGGGCATGCGCCGGACGCTGGCGGCGGTCCGCCCGACCAATTTCGAGGACATCATCGCACTGGTTTCGCTCTACCGGCCCGGCCCGATGGACAATATTCCGAGCTTCGGCGCGCGCAAAAACGGGCGCGAGGCGATCGAATATCCGCATGCGCTGCTGGAGCCGATCCTGCGCGAAACCTACGGCATCTTCGTCTATCAGGAACAGGTGATGCAGGCGGCGCAGGTGCTCGCCGGTTATTCGCTCGGCGGCGCCGACCTGCTCCGCCGCGCGATGGGCAAGAAGATCAAGGCGGAGATGGACGCGCAGCGCGCAATCTTCGTGAAGGGGTGCGCCGAGCATAACCAGATTCCCGAAGCCAAGGCGAACGAGCTGTTCGATTTGATCGACAAGTTCGCAGGCTATGGTTTCAACAAAAGCCATGCCGCCGCTTATGCACTGGTCGCCTATCAAACCGCCTGGATGAAGGCGCATCACAAGCCCGAATTTTTCGCGGCATCGATGTGCTACGATATCCATCTTACGGACAAGCTCGCGATCTTCGTGGACGACATGCGGCGTCTCGGCGTGCCGTGCCTGCCGCCCTGCATCAATGCGAGCGAAGCAGAGTTCTCGGTCGAGGGCATCGGCGTTCGCTATGCGCTGGGCGCGCTTAAGGGCGTGGGCGAAAAGGCGATGGAGCAGCTCTGCGAAGAGCGGGTCGCCAACGGAGCGTTCAAGTCGCTCGACGACTTCGCCGACCGCATCGACCCGCGCCTGCTCAACCGCCGGCAGCTCGAAAGCCTCGCCGCCGGCGGCGCCTTCGACGCCATCGCGCCTGCGCGTGAAGCAGTTTTCGCGGGTGCCGAAACGATCCTAGCGCATGCCAACAGCGTGCATGATTCGCGTACGAGCGGGCAGGGGGGCCTGTTCGGCGGCGGTGGAAGCGCCGGCGTCGCGCCGATCCGGTTGCCGCAGGCCCCGAACTGGACTCTGGCCGAGCGCATGGCTGCCGAAAAGGAGGCGTTCGGCTTCTATTTCTCGGCGCATCCGCTCGATCGCTACCGCCATCTTTCCGAAGCGCAGGGCACGCGCAGCTTTGCCGAACTTTGCGCGATGCCGGCCAGTGTCGATGGCGGCCGCTCCGGCGCGGTGATGGGCGCGCTGATCGAAGATGTGCGCTGGCGAACCTCGGCGCGGGGGCGGCGTTATCTGCTGGTCAATTGCTCCGACGCTTCGGGCCAATATATTGCGAGCTGCTTTGACGATCCGGTTTCGGCGGAGCTGGAAGCGGCCGCAAAGGCGGGCGCCTGCTTGCTGATGACCGTCGAGCTTGATCGGCGGCCGGGCGAAGAGACGCCCCGCGTCACCGTCCGACGGGTGCAGCCGTTCGAGAGCATGACCAACAGCAGCCGGCTTCGCCTTGATGTCGAGACCAATGATCCGGCTGTGCTCGGCTTGCTTGCGGCGATGCTGGAAGGCGAGCGTGGCGGCAAGGGCGAGCTGATCCTCGACGCCCATTGGAGCCATGGCGGCTCCGCGCGCATTCGCCTCGGGCGCGATTTTCTGCTCGATGCCGAGCTTGCCGCCCGGATCGAGCGGTTGCCGGGCATCACAAGCGTTAAATTGGGAATGGCGGAAACGCCGAGGCTGGCGCTGGTTTCCTAATCGCGCTGTCGTGCTGAACGAACGTCCGGCACGAATGACTTACACAGTCGCCAGAAATTCCCGGATCGAAGGCGCCAGATCCTCGCGCTCCAGCGACAATGCGATATTGGCCTGAATGAAGCCCGCCTTGTCGCCGCAATCATGACGCACGCCGTCGAACGTCTGGGCGTGGAATGGTTGCACGCCGATTAGCCGGGCCAGCCCATCCGTAAGCTGGATTTCATTGCCCGCGCCGCGTACGCCTTCGGAAAGAAGAGCGAAGACTTCCGGTTGGATGATGTAGCGGCCCACGGCGGCCAGTCGTGATGGCGCGGTGCCGAGCTTGGGCTTTTCGACAAAGCCTTTGACTTCGGTCACCGCCCCCTCGACCGTACCCGGATCGATGATGCCGTAACGGTTGGTATGCTCGTCAGGCACCTCGAGCACTGCGATCACATTGCCGCCATGCTTGTCATGGGTTTCCGCCATTTGCTTGAGGCAGGGATTGCCGGGATTCCACAGCAGCTCATCGGGGAGCAACACCGCAAAGGGCTCATCACCAATCAGATCGCGCGCGCACCAGACGGCGTGGCCAAGGCCAAGCGGCTCCTGCTGACGGACATAGGCGACGCCGCCGGGAACGACGCGGCTGTCCGCTATCGCTTCCAGTTCTTTCTGCTTGCCGCGTTCGCGCAACGTGGCTTCCAGCTCGAAGCTGATATCGAAATAATCCTCCAGCGCGGCCTTGCCGCGGCCGGTGACGAAGATCATCTGCTCGATGCCTGCCGCGCGCGCTTCGTCGATCGCATATTGGATCAGCGGCTTGTCGACCACCGGCAGCATCTCCTTCGGAACGGCCTTGGTGGCGGGAAGAAAGCGGGTGCCGAGGCCGGCCACCGGAAAGATCGCCTTGCGGAGTTTTTTCATTCCTGTTCGATTCCCTGCTGTTTCGCGGTCCCCCGCAGCTTTCATAATGGTTTTACCGCGATGCGGAAGAGCGTTGCGGCTCGAACCAGCTCATCTTGGGCAGATACGATCGAGCGCCGCCTGATATTGCTGCTTGAGCAGTGCGATGCGTTCGGCCGCTGGCACGATGCCGTTGACGGCGCCGATCCCTTGGCCGGAGCCCCAGATATCGCGCCAGGCCTTGGCGTCTGACGAGCCGAAATTCATGATCGACACGTCGCCCTCGGGCAGATTGTCCGGGTCAAGCCCGGCCGCTACGATCGAAGACCGCAGATAATTGCCATGCACGCCCGTGAAGAGGCTGCTGTAAACGATGTCGGCAGCCTTCCCGTCGACGATCGCCTGCTTATAGGCCGAAGGTGCATTCGCCTCTTCAGTGGCGATGAAGGCGGACCCCATATAGGCGAGATCGGCGCCCATCGCGCGCGCTGCCAGGATGGCATTTCCGGTCGCGATCGCACCCGACAGGACCAGCGGCCCTGAAAACCAGGCGCGAATTTCCTCGATGAGCGCGAAGGGGGACAGCCGCCCTGCGTGACCGCCCGCACCGGCCACCACTGCGATGATGCCGTCGGCGCCCTTTTCGATCGCCTTGCGGGCGAAGCGATCGTCGATGACGTCGTGGAGGGTGATGCCACCCCAATCGTGCACCGCATGGTTGAGGTCTTCGCGCGCCCCAAGCGACGTGATGATGATGGGAACCTTGTGCTTCGCGCAGGTTGCGAGATCCTCCTCCAGTCGGGGGTTCGAACGGTGGACGATCTGGTTGACGGCGAAAGGCGCGGCCGGCGTATCGGGATTTTCCCTATCCCATGCCGCAAGCTCCTCGCGGATCTGATGCAGCCATTCGTCGAGCTGGCTCTGCGGACGCGCATTGAGCGCCGGAAAGGAGCCGACAATGCCGGCCTTGCACTGGGCGATCACCAGCGCCGGAACCGAGACGATGAACATGGGCGAGCCGATCAGGGGCAGCCGCAGCCGGTCAAAGACTTTTTCGGGGAGCGCCATATGAAGTCAGAGCCGCGGCAGGGTCACGCCCCGCTGGCCCATATATTTACCGGCGCGGTCGGCATAGCTCACCTCGCAGAGTTCGTTGCCCTGCAGGAACAGGAACTGGCAGGCGCCCTCATTGGCATAGACCTTGGCAGGCAGCGGCGTCGTATTCGAAAACTCCAGCGTGACATGGCCTTCCCAGCCGGGCTCCAGCGGGGTGACGTTCACGATGATGCCGCAGCGCGCATAGGTGGATTTGCCGAGGCAGATGACCAGAACGTCGCGCGGCACCCGGAAATATTCCACTGTCCTGGCCAAGGCGAAACTGTTGGGCGGAATGATGCAGACGTCGGTCTGCCGGTCGACGAAGCTGTTATGGGCGAAATCCTTCGGATCGACGATCGCGTTGTCGACATTGGTGAAGATTTTGAACTCATTTGCGACGCGGGCATCATAGCCGTAGGAACTCAGGCCGTAGCTGATGCAGCCCTCGCGCCGCTGCGCCTCCACGAACGGCTCGATCATGCCATCGGCTGTCGCACGTTCTCGTATCCATTTGTCGGACATCACCGGCATTGGCTAACCCTTGATATGAAGCACGCAGATGAGCGTGAAAAGCCTGCGCGCCGTATCGAAATCAAGCACGATCTTGCCGTTCAGGCATTCGATCAGCGTCTCGGCCGCTTCGTTGTGAATGCCGCGACGCGCCATGTCGATCGTCTCGATCTGCTGGGCGGTGGCCTGCCGCACCGCCTGAAAATAGCTGTCGCAGATGGCGAAATAATCCTTGATCGACCGGCGGAAGCGCGAAAGCCCGAGAATGATGGTCTCGAGCAGCTCGGCATTCTCCCGCGAAATCTCGATCGCGAGCCGGCCTTCCTGCACGCTGAGGCGAACCCGGTAGGGCCCCGCATAGCCGTCCGGATAAGCACGCTGGGGCTCGAAATGATTGCCTTCGAGCAGGTCGAAGATCGCGATGCGGCGCTCCTGTTCGACATCGGCGTTGCGCCAGATGATCGTCTTCTCATCAAGCTCGACAGCGATGATGCGCGGATCAGGCATGGCCCGCCTCTATCGAACGAGCAGCGCGCTGCCGAGTCCTAATAGGACTGATTGGCGCTCGGCATCCATCAATCCTTGACGTGGACGGTGACGTGCGCGCTCCAGCCCGATACGACTGACCGGTCCAGGGGTTCGTCGAACTGGAGCCGGACCGGTACCCGCTGGGTGACCTTCACCCAATTTCCGGTCGCATTCTGCGCAGGGAGCACCGAAAATTCGGAGCCCGTGCCAGCGCCGATGCCCGTAACATGGGCTTTGAACGCACGCCCTGGGATGGCATCGATCTTGACCTCGGCGCGCTGGCCGGGCCGGATCTTGGCAAGCTGGGTCTCCTTGAAATTGGCCTCTACCCACGGATTGCCGCCGCCGACGACGCTGATATTGCCAAGCATTTGCATGGCCATGGTGCCAGGGGCCAAGCGGTCGGTCTGCGAGATCACGCCATCGATCGGTGCGCGGACCACGGTTCTTTTCAGATCGAGCTCGGCCTTGTCCACGGCGGCCTCGGCAGCCTCGATCTGGGGATGGCTGCCCGTGATGCTGGTGTCGATCATGGCGTGCGCCTCGCGCGCATCCGCCGCGGCCACTTGATGCTGTGACTGGGCCGCGGCCAAGGCCGCCCGCGCCTCATCATAGCGCGCGCGCGTGGTGAAGCCCCGCGCAAGCAGTTCGTTCTGCCGGTCGAAATTTTCCTGCGCCAGCTGGACATCCGACACTTTCGCATCGATGTCCGCGACCTTCGAGGAGTAGCCGCTCTTCATCTGCGAGATCTGGAGGCGCGCCGTTCCGAGCGCAGCCTGCGCCTGCATCAGCGCGATCCGGAATGGCTCCGGATCGATTCGATACAGCACGTCGCCCTTTTTGACGCGCTGATTCTCGGTCACTTCGACCGAGATGATGCGGCCGCTGATTTCGGGTGCGACATTCACGACATGCGCGATGATCTGAGCATTATCCGTCGAAACCGTGCGGCCGCTGGTCAGCCAGACGAACAATCCCGCCACCGCGATCAGCAGGGGCACCGAATAGATGAGCACAGGGCGAATCCAGCCACGCCGCGGTTCGGCTGCGTCGCTAACGAGCGAGTCTCCCTCGATTTTCCTGACGAAGTTCACGCCACTTTCCTTTGCCCATCACAACAATTGGCGCGCACGGTTTTCAGCCCCGCCCGCAACTGCTCCAGCAAGCTCGTCAACTCTTCCCGCTTCCCGCCGGCTATGTGACTTAGCACCTCTTCATCGAGCGCAACGCTTATATCGGTTACCTTCTTTATGATCTCAGACGATGGCGGCAGCAAATGCAACCGCCATACACGGCGATCAAGCGGATCGGCGCGGCGCTCGACGAGGCCGTTCTCCACCAGCCGATCCACCATTCGACCCGCCGAAATGCGTTCGACTTCAAGCGCGTCCGCGAGCTCGGTTTGTGTGAGGCCGTCACTGCGCGAAAGACATATCAGCGCCCGCCACTGCTGCCGGGTGACGCCGAGATCCCGCGTACGCACGTCAAATACATGGCGTATGTCCCGCGCAATGTCGTGCACGAGAAAACCGATTGTAAGCGCATTACTTGTATCCATTGTTACAATATAGCAGGGATACAGATTTCTGCAACGCAAAAAATAAAAACTTGTCCACAGCTCGGTCCCCCGCAAAAATCATCAACGCGCTTGTGCGGGAAAGCTGATCGGCCGAATGTATGGGAATGGCTGAACCGATCAGATTGCTGGACCCGCCACAGGCCGCGCCGGCCGCCTTGCCTCACAATGTCGAGGCCGAGGCAGCACTGCTCGGCGCGCTGATGATCGACAACCGGCTGGCCGAAGACATTCAGCTCAAGCTGCGCCCCGAGCACTTCTACGAAGCCGTGCACGGCCGGATCTACGAGGCGATTCTCAAGCTTATCGATCGCAATATGGTGGCTAATCCGGTCACGCTGCGCCCCATGTTCGAAGCGGACGAAGCAATGCGCAGCCTGGGTGGCCCAGGCTATCTCGCCCAACTCACCGGCAGCGGCGCCACCTTGATCGGCGCGCGCGATTTCGCCACGCAGGTTTACGATCTGGCGCTGCTGCGCGCACTGATCGGCGTGGGCCGCGACATGGTGGAAAAGGCCGTCGACACCAGCGACGCGGTCGATCCCAAAAGCCAGATCGAGGAAGCCGAGGTTGCGCTCTATCGCGTCGCCGAGGAAGGTGGCGAGCAGGGCAGCGTCAAGACCTTTGGCCAGGCCACCAGGCTGGCAGTCGAACAGGCGGAGCGCGCGCTCAACTCGGGCGGCCATCTATCGGGCATCACGACTGGTCTCGATAGCCTGAACACGAAGATAGGCGGCCTGCATCGATCGGACCTGCTGATTCTCGCCGGTCGCCCCGGCATGGGCAAGACGTCGCTTGCGACCAACATCGCCTTCAACGCCGCGCGCCGATTGGTGCGCGATCGCGAGGATGGCATCGAGGATGTCAAATCGGTGGGGGCGGCCGTCGCCTTCTTCAGTCTTGAAATGTCGGCCGACCAGCTTGCGACCCGTATTCTCGCCGAACAATCCGGAATCAGTTCCGAAAATTTGCGCATGGGCAAGATCAGCCAACAGGATTTCCGCAATCTCGCGCGTGCCGCCGCGGAGCTGGAGAGCTTGCCGCTCTATATCGACGACACGCCCGGCCTCACCATTGCCGCGTTGCGAACGCGTGCGCGGCGGCTGAAACGGCAGCGTGGCGTGGGTTTCATCGTTGTCGACTATCTTCAGCTGTTGCAAGGATCGGTGCGCGGTAGCGACAATCGCGTCAACGAGATTTCCGAAATCAGTCGTGGCCTGAAGACGCTGGCCAAGGAGCTCCATGTGCCGGTGCTGGCGCTCTCGCAGCTCAGTCGCGCCGTGGAGCAGCGGGAGGACAAGCGCCCGCAGCTTTCGGATCTACGCGAGTCGGGCTCGATCGAGCAGGATGCGGATATCGTGCTTTTCGTGTTCCGCGAGGACTATTACGTCGCTGCGCGCGAGCCCAAGGCCGGGCTGGAGGGGGACGACAGCAAGATATTCGAGAGCCATCAGGAATGGGCGCGCGAAATGGAGCGTGTCTTCGGGCTCGCCGAGGTCATCGTAGCCAAGCAGCGCCATGGTTCCACCGGCAAGGTGAGGCTCAAATTCGATGCCAAGATCACGCGGTTCAGCGACCTGGCCGAAGATTCCTTCTATCCCGACGCGGGGTAAGAGCTGTTTGAAAAAGCGCGATAGAGCGCTTTTCGAAGGCGCGGCACCAGCCCGCTCCCCCACCCAACCTCCCGACAGAATGATACTGGATCGGGAGGTTGGGTGGGGGAGCGGGCCGGTGCCGCTTTTTCAAACAGGCCAGTCTGCTTGCCTAAATGCGCGCGATCACCCATATGCGCGCCGGGAGTCGGGCGGACGGCGCCGTCGCCAACCCGGTCAGATCCGGAAGGAAGCAGCCGTAACGATTTCGTGCCGGGTCGTTCCGGCTCCCACCTCAGCTTGCTGCTGACGGGCTGTCGCCGCTCTCGATCGGTTTGCCGCCCTCGCGCCACATCTTCATCCCGCCGTCCAGCGCGACGGTCCGCCGGAAGCCGAGCTCCCGCAGGGTAGCGGCGGCAAGGGTAGATATCTTGCCGAACTCGCACACTGTCAGGATCTCCAGATCAGGATCGGGGAAGGCCTCGTCCACGCGCAGCTCCAGCTGCCCGCGCGGAAGGTGGCGGGCGCCCGGTACATGGCCGGCGAGATAAGCGTCCCGCTCGCGCACGTCGAGGATGACGAAATCATTCGCCTTCTGTTCTAGCCTCCGGGCAAGTTCGTCGAGTGACATGAAGGGGGTCTGCGCGGCGGCTTCCGCCAGAAGCTGGCGGACGGTTTTGCCGCCGGTGAGGTTGGTCCGGAGCGCCTCGGTAAGGTGAGTCGGCGCGGCCAGGTTGAGGCTGTTCATCATCGCGACGAACTCATTTCGATCCCGTTTTTGAAGCCGGGGGTTGTTCTCCAGCTCCTGGGCAATGCTGCTATGCGTGCGCTGCTTGTAGTCGTGCGCCGGGTAGACCAGCGTCGCGCTCTCGAGCTTGAGCAGCTTGCCGAACAAGCTATCGTAAAGCTTGTCCGGATCGCCGCTGGGCAAGTCCGTTCTGCCGGTGCTGTCGATGAGAAGCGTATCGCCAGTGAATACCCTGTCGTTCACATAGACGCACATCGAATCGGCCGTATGCCCCGGCGTGTGAAGGAAGACCGGCCGCAGCTCCCCAACCGCAAGCGTATGTCCATCTTCGACATGCATATCGACATAGGGCGCGCGGCCTGAGCGATGCATCACGATGGGGGCATCCGTCTGCGCTCTCAACGATCGCGCGGCGGAGAAATGATCGGCGTGCGTGTGGGTTTCGATGATGTAGCGCAGCCGCAGCCCCTCACGGCTAAGAATTCCCAGATAGCGGTCGGTCTGATTCAGCGCAGGATCGATAATGATCGCGGTGCACGTCGTCGGGCAGCCAACCACGTAGGAGAGGCAGCCGCCGTCGACGACTTGCTGAAAGAACATGGGTGTTCCCGCCCCTTTCGGTGCTCAGTCGGCTGGCTGCGGAACAATCCGGAGATATGGCGTCACGCTCGTCCAGCCGTCGGGAAAGCGCTGCTTGGCTTCCTCGTCGGAGACGGCGGGAACGATGATGACATCTTCGCCATGCTTCCAGTTCACCGGCGTCGCCACCTTGTGTTTGGCTGTAAGCTGGATCGAATCGAGCAGCCTCAGCACCTCGTCAAAATTGCGGCCTGAACTCATCGGATAAAGCAGCATCGCCTTGATGAGCTTGTCCGGCCCGATCAGGAAGACCGTCCTTACCGTCTGATTGGTGGCGGCGGTTCGGCCCTCCGCGGTTGTTCCCGCATCGGCCGGCAGCATGCCATAGAGCTTGGCGACGTTGAGATCATGATCACCGATGATCGGATAAGTAACCTCGCCGCCGGTAGCTTTCTTGATATCCGAGAGCCAGCGGCCATGGTCGCCGACCGGATCGACCGAAAGGCCGATCACCTTGCAGTTGCGCTTGGTGAACTCTGGCTGGAGCTTGGCGAGATAGCCAAGCTCGGTGGTGCAAACCGGCGTAAAATCCTTGGGGTGTGAGAAAAGCACGCACCAGCTCTCGCCGATCCATTCGTGAAAGTGAATCGTACCTTGTGTGGTTTCGGCGGTGAAATCCGGCGCAGTGCTGCCAATTGAAAGGGTCATCGTGCAACTCCCTGCTGAGATAGCGCTAGGTTAGGCTTCGGTTAGCTGATTCTCAATACAGCTTGATGGCGCCGCGCTCGACTGGGCGGCGCCCTGCCGCTAAGCCTGCACCATGTCCGAATCCCCCGCGCCCTATCGCGTGCTTGCCCGTAAATATCGTCCGCAGCGCTTTTCCGAGCTGATAGGTCAAGATGCGATGGTGACCACATTGGGCAATGCGATCCGCCGCGATCGCATCGCGCATGCCTTCCTGCTCACGGGTGTTCGCGGCGTGGGCAAGACCTCGACGGCGCGGTTGATCGCGAAGGCGCTCAACTGCATCGGCCCGGACGGGCAGGGTGGACCCACCATCGATCCCTGCGGCGTCTGCGAGCCGTGCGTCGCGATCGCCGAGGGGCGGCACATCGATGTCGTCGAGATGGACGCGGCCAGCCACACCGGCGTGGACGATATTCGCGAGATCATCGAGGCCGTGCGCTATGCGGCGGTCTCGGCGCGCTATAAAATCTATATCATCGACGAAGTTCATATGCTCTCGAAGAATGCCTTCAACGCATTGTTGAAGACGCTCGAGGAGCCGCCGGCCCACGTTAAATTCCTGTTTGCCACGACCGAGGTCCAGAAGGTGCCGGTTACGGTGCTGTCGCGCTGTCAACGCTTTGACCTGCGCCGCATTCCGGCCGAATTGCTGGCCGAGCATTTCGCCAAGGTGGTCGAGTCCGAGCGCGTCGAGGCGGAGCCAGAAGCGCTCGCCTTGATCGCACGCGCCGCCGAAGGCTCGGCACGCGACGGCCTTTCGATCTTGGATCAGGCGATCGCGCATGGGCATGATCATGTCACCGCGGCTCAGGTTCGGGAGATGCTCGGCCTTTCCGATCGGGGGGCGATCAGGACGTTATTCGGGCATCTGCTGAAGGCCGACGCGCCCGCCGCGCTGGCGGCGATCAACGCCCAGCACGATCTGGGGGTCGATCCGGTAGCGGTCTTCAGGGGGCTACTCGAAACCTGCCACGGCGTGACGCGGGCGAAGGCCGGCGGCGGGCATGACGCCGCCTTGTCCGCAGAAGAAAGGGAGGCTTTTGCCGACTGGGCCAGCGGCTTGGGCTTCGCTGCCTTGCATCGGCTCTGGCAATTGCTGTTGAAAGGTCATGGTGAAGTGGTGACGGCGCCGATGCCCTTGGAGGCGGCGGA
>Ga0207678_10002865_pt1 | contig 15657 bp, 11 predicted proteins | sample KBSC63metaG_FD_184319 | JGI IMG/M metagenome (GOLD analysis project Ga0207678, IMG submission 184319) | Corn rhizosphere microbial communities from Kellogg Biological Station, Michigan, USA - KBS C6-3 metaG (SPAdes) (version 2) | ecosystem: Host-associated > Plants > Roots > Rhizosphere > Soil ...
GTTTTCGGAAGTCTTGGTGGCCGCGATGATCTTGCTGACGCCGTCCGACGTCGCGGGAAGCAGCATCGAAGGCGAATTGTCCATCGCCAGGTAGAAATCGACATTGGGCGGCTGCGCGGCGCTGGCCGAGGACGTGCCGCTGACCGTCAATGTACCGACCCCCAATATATTGCCGAACATATTGACCGACTTGACCGTATAGCTGATGGTCGCCTTGCGAAGATAACCCAGCGCGCCGCCGCTGCCGGAGGTGCCGTCGGTGATGGTCGGCGTCACCTGCAGATCCTGATAGCCGTTCAAAAGGCTGGCCTGCGCATTGAACATGGCTCTTGCGGCGGTAGTCGCTTCACTGTTCGACTGCAGGATCAGCGAAGGGCCGACAGCCGCCAGCGCAGCCGCGTCGGCCGCCGCGTTCAAGTGCGTCTGAAGGGCCATAGCGCGGGAATAATCGACCCCGAACCCGACGACGAAGGTCAGCGGGATGAGGGAAAATGCCGTGATCATCAGGGCGCCGCCTCGCTGGTCGCCCTTCAGCCGGGCAGCCAGCCTGGCCAGGACACGCGCAGAGTTGGGGCAAGAGGATCCTGTCATCATTCAAGCACCTAGAAAAGACGAGGGGTCATGTAGAGGGTGTGAGTCAGCGTAGTCGTCTGGATGGGGATAAAGCTGATCGACGGCGTGAAATTATATTTGACCTTGCCCATGAACAGCCAGCCACCGGCCGTACCGACCTGGGTCTTGGTGCCGGTACCGGGGCCAAGGTTTCCGCACACATTCGAACCGTCCGGAGAGGTCGGGACCATCGTGGAACTGATCATGTTGGCGGGGATGGAAACAACGGTATTGGCCGACTGCGTCCCGGCCGTGGGGAGCGTCCCGGCCGTCTGTTCCGAAGTCGCGGCGGTGACGGTGCTGCCGTCGGCGCTTTGTGTCTGGGCCTGGGTCCACACGACATAGGCATGGGTGGCGTCGCAGACCCTGAGCAGCGATATCTGCTCGGTCGCCTTGTCGAGCTTGTAGGGCGACAGGACGACTGCGCTGGCGCTGAGATAGGATTTCGCGTCGGCGCTCGTCGGGTCCGTGTAGACGATGGTGGGTGACATCGTTCGGCTGGTGAGGTCGACAAGGGAGCGCGTCGCGATCGTGACCTTGCGGTTGCAGGCGATCATGTCCGACAGGGAGCATCCGCCGGTGTACAGGAGCACGAGCACCGGCAGGCAAATCGCGAATTCGATGAGAACCGCTCCACTTGCGTCCTGTGCAAAGCGCCTCAACATGAGCTTTGCGATGCGCTGCATGAATAATCTTCCGTCGTGAATACCGATGTCGCGACAAGCTGGCGGTTGCTGTTGGGTTGGTTCACCAGGTTCAGGCCCAGCGGCCCTTTTCCTGTCGGCCAGAGATAGACCAGTTGAAGAACGACGATGCGGGATTTGCCGCTGCCGCCCGACTGGTAACTATAGCCCGTGCCTGTCGAGGTCAGCACGCCATTGCTGTCATAAGTGAAGGTCGGCTTGGCGGTGCTGCCGGCATTATAGGTGCTCGCGGTGGCGACATTGACCGTCAGCCGGGAACAGGTGAGCAGTGCGGGCAACAGCGATGGGACAGTGATTGCCTGACCATTGGCATCGGTTCCGGAGAAACCGTTGCAGATGGCGTTCTTGAAATCGCTGGCGGTCATGCCGACATGGCCATTGGCCAGTTGCACGGTCTGGACGGTCCCCGTCAGCATCAGGCGCCCTGCGCTCTGCGCCGCGGTTTCCAGCATCTGCTGCGCCAGATATATCAGCATCGAGTAAAGGATCGCGAGCAACAGCGCGAGCAAGGCCGGGGCGATGACGGCGAATTCCACCATGGCCATACCCTGCCTGTCCTGCGACAGGTTCTTGCCGAAACGGCGCACCGCCTTCCCTGCGCAAAATATATTGCGTAAAACCGCCATTACGGAGCCTCCCGGAGGCTGTATCGACGATCAGCGTTCAAATTTGGTAAACGACCCGTCGCACCGGGGGGACAGGACCAAGGGGCGCTTCAACACCGGCTGAGTCCCGCCTCGACGGGGTTTCCCGCGACATCTTCGCTTCCGGGCCGATTCTGGCCGGAACACTGGCTCATGATCCTGCGTGATGCAATGGCCACAGCCTCGCCGAAAAGCGTCCTATTTTCGCAACCCCTGCCGGTTAAGCCTGTCCTATTTCGCGCCGACGGCCCATTCCGGAACCCTCTTTGAAACGTCCGACACATTGCGCAGCCGCCTACGCGCGCTGGCACGCGCGCGCATATGGTGTGAACTTCGGCGGAAAATGGCTGTTTCCCAAGGCGTCGGATCAGCGATGAAACATTCCCGGCCGCCAGTCATTCCATGTCTCATGCTGTCAAAGGCGATCCGGGATGTCGACTATGACGCGGCTGAACACCGGCTGGAGCATCGTGCGCAAAAGTGGGAACCGGTTTTGCGCACGGCAGCCGCCGCTCACTCGACGGTAACGGACTTGGCAAGGTTTCTTGGTTGATCGACGTCCGTGCCCTTGGCCACGGCGACATGATAGGCCAGCAACTGCACCGGAACGGCATAGACCATCGGCGCGATCAGCGGATGCACCTTGGGCATGGTGATCGTCGCCATGCAACCCTCGCCCGCGGCCTGCACCCCGTCATAGTCGGAGATCAGCACCACCTTGCCGCCGCGCGCCTGCACTTCCTGCATGTTGCTGACGGTCTTCTCGAACAGCGGTCCACTGGGCGCCAGCACGATCACCGGCACCTTGTCGTCGATCAGGGCGATAGGGCCATGCTTCATCTCGCCAGCGGCATAGCCCTCGGCATGGATATAGCTGATTTCCTTGAGCTTGAGCGCCCCTTCCAGCGCCAGCGGATAGTCCGGCCCGCGCCCCAGATAGAGCACATCGCGCGCGCCCGCGATCAGATGCGCCATCCCCTCGATGGATTCGTCATAGGCAAGCGCGGCATTGAGCGCGGCGGGCGCCTCGGACAGGTGACGGACCAGTTCCTTTTCCGCCTTTGCGTCCAGCCGTCCCTTCGCCCGCGCCAGATTGGCCGCGAACGCCGCCAGCACCGCCAACTGACAGGTGAAGGCCTTGGTCGATGCCACGCCGATTTCCGGCCCGGCATTGGTGGGCAGCAACAGGTCGGCCTCCCGCGCCATGGTGCTGGTCGGCACGTTGACGACGGCGGCGATCTTCTGTCCCTCGGCCCGGGCATGGCGCAGCGCGGCCAGGGTGTCGGCGGTTTCGCCCGACTGGCTGATGACGATCATCAGCCCGCCCTCTTCCATCACCGGCGCGCGATAACGGAACTCGCTGGCCACATCGATGTCGACGGGAACGCGGGCGAACTGCTCGAACCAATATTTGGCAACCATGCCGGCATAATAGCTGGTGCCGCAGGCGACGATGGTGACGCGGCGAATGCTGCCAAGGTCGAAATCCGGGATCGGCAGCGACACCTGGTCATCCATCCGGCGCAGATAGGAACGCAGTGTCTGCGCCACCACCACCGGCTGCTCGTAGATTTCCTTGAGCATATAGTGGCGGTGATTTCCCTTGGAGATCAGTTCGCCGGTGACGCCGGAAATGGTGACAGGCCGCTCGACGGGAACATTGTCCTTGTCGAAGATCTCCGCGCCGTCGCGGGTGATGACGACCCAGTCGCCTTCCTCCAGATAGGCGATGCGCTGGGTCAGCGGCGCCAGCGCCAGCGCATCGGAGCCAAGATAGGTCTCCCCCTCGCCATAGCCGACCACCAGCGGCGAGCCCAGGCGCGCGCCGATCAGCATATCGGGATGGCTGCGGAACAGGATCGCCAGCGCGAAGGCGCCGTGCAGGCGCGGCAGGACCTGCGCCACCGCGTCCTTCGGGGATGCGCCCTGCTCGACCAGTTCGCTCACCAGATGGGCGACGACTTCCGTATCGGTCTGGCTGTCGAAAGTGCGGCCCCGCGCCATCAGCTCCTCGCGCAGCGGCTTGAAATTCTCGATGATGCCGTTGTGGACGAGCGCCACTTCCTTTGTGGCGTGGGGATGGGCATTGCTGGTCGTGGGCGCGCCATGGGTCGCCCAGCGGGTATGGGCAATGCCCGTCTTACCCGGCAAGGGCGCGGCGCCCAGTTCCTTCACCAGATTGGCAAGCTTGCCCTCGGCGCGGCGACGGTCGATCTGCCCGTCATGGATGGTGGCGACGCCCGCGCTGTCATAACCGCGATATTCAAGCCGCCTGAGACCTTCGACCAGCCGCTCCGCCACGTCGTCCTTGCCGATGATTCCGATGATGCCGCACATGGATGTTCAGTCCCAAAGCCGTGAAAACTCTATGCTTGTGCCGCCTATGCCACGATCGCGCGGCGGGCGACAGGGGTACCGCATCATCGTGGATGAATTGTAATCAGCCAGACATCCGGCGGCGCCAGTAACCGGATCGGCAGGCCGCTGGTGCCAAGCCCGGCCGATACCACCATGATCCGCTGTCCTTCCCGGTACACCCCGCAGGCATAGCGGGTACCATAGCGTGAAGGCACATAGACTATGCCGGCAAAGGGCAAGGCCACCTGCCCGCAATGGGTATGACCCACCAGCGTCAGCATCGGCCGGTCGGGCAGCAGCGGAAAGACATCCGGCCCATGGGACAGCATCAGCGGCGCACCGCCCAACGCCTGCATCGCATCCAGCGTCGCGGGGATGTCGGGTCGGTCGGTATAGATGTCGCGCAGCCCGCCGATCGCCAGCGGACCCCGGCGCACCGCCTGATTCTCCAGCAGAGGAATGCCGATGCGGGCAAACAGGGCGGCCCATTGCCGGCGGCTGATCCGCGCATGTTTTCGGGCGTCGTGATTGCCCAGCACGGCGACCACGCCCAGCGGCGCGCGCAAATCGGCAAAGGGCGCGATGCTCTGCTCCGGACCATAGGTCGCGCCACCCTTTTGATCCCCGATATAGTCGCCGCCCAGGACGACCAGATCGGGTTTCAGGCCATTCACCAGGGCGACGATCCGCGCCATCCGGGCTGGACTGTTGTCGGGACCGGACAAATGGCCGTCCGTCAGCAGAGCCACCGTGACCGGCCGTCGGGGCGCATCCGTCGGGAAGGGAAGGGCGACGTCCAGATGCCGCACCACCGGCATGGCCCGCGCATTGAGCACGAGCCAGACTACCGCTCCCGTCAACAGGAGCAAAAGGATCAGCAGCGCGATCAGCCAGCGCCGCGTTCGGGAAAGGGCCTTCACTTGGCGGCTTTGCGCGCCTGCATTCTCGCCCGGAAGCGGGCGGCCCATCCAGGTTTCACCTCCTGCGCCGGCCGGACGAGACAAAGCGCATCGGCCTCCACCGGCTGGGTCACGACGCTTCCGGCCGCGACGATCGCGCCATCCCCGATCGTCACGGGCGCGACCAGCGCGCTGTTGGAACCGATGAAGGCGCCCGCGCCGATCTCCGTCCGATATTTGAAGAAGCCGTCATAGTTGCAGGTGATGGTGCCCGCGCCGATGTTGGCGCCTGCGCCCACGCTCGCGTCACCGATATAGGACAGATGGTTCACCTTGGCGCCCTCGCCCAGTTCGGCCTTCTTCATCTCGACGAAATTGCCGACCTTGGCCTTGCCGCCAACTTTCGCCCCAGGGCGCAGGCGGGCATAGGGACCGATTTCCGCGCCCTTGCCGACAGAGGCGCCCTCCAGATGCGAAAAGGCGTGGATCGTCGCATCGTCCGCAATGCTGACGCCCGGACCGAAGACGACATGGGGTTCAACCACCACGTCGCGGCCCAATAGGGTGTCATGCGCGAAGAACACCGTTTCCGGCGCGATCAGCGTCGCTCCATCCCGCATCGCCTCCGCCCGGCGACGGTCCTGCCAGACAGCCTCCACCCCCGCCAGTTCGGCGCGGCTGTTGACGCCCGCAACTTCCCATGCTTCCGCCTCGATCACCGCGCTCTGGGCGCCCGGCAGCATGACGATGTCGGGCAAATAATATTCCCCCGCCGCATTGTCGTTGCCGATCTTGTCGAGCAGCACGAACAGGTCGGTCGACCGCACCGCCATCAGTCCCGAATTGCAGAGCGTCACCGCCCGCTCCTCTGCACTGGCGTCCTTATATTCCACCATCTTTTCGATCACGCCCTGATCGCGGGCGATGATCCGGCCGTAGGCGGCGGCGTCCTCAGGCCGGAAACCCAGCACAACAGCGCGCGGCTCGTCACCCCAATTCAGGCGGTCCAGCATGCTTCGCAGCGTTTCGGTGCGCACCAGCGGCACGTCGCCATAGAGGATCAATATGTCGCCTGCGAAGCCGGCCAGCGCATCATGCGCCTGCGCCACGGCATGGCCGGTACCCAGTTGCTGTTCCTGCACCGCGATGACGGCGCCGCTGCCCTCGACCGCCTTTTCCACCTGGTCGCGCCCCGCGCCGACGACCACCACCTGCCGCTCAGGCTGCAACGCCGCCACGCTGGCGAGCAGGTGGAGCAGCATCGGCCGCCCCGCTATCGGGTGCAGCACCTTGTGCTTCGTTGATTTCATGCGCGTCCCTTGCCCGGCGGCAAGGATGATCACGGCCAGGGAACGGGCGGGCGAGCGGCTGGAGGTCACAGGGGCATCCTTCACGAAAGGGCCAAGAATCTGAGCGCTCTCTGCCATGTTTGACTTGCCTTTGCCACTGTGCAGGCGGCATGAGCCGGCCATGGCCAGCATTCCCTTCGACATTGTCGGTTTTGACCTTGACGGCACCCTGCTCGACACCAGCGGCGACCTGGCGGCGGCGGTCAACTACGCCATTGCGACGGACGGCCGTCCGCCATTCCCGGTGGAAGCGATCCACCCCTTCGTCGGCAAGGGCGCGAAGGTGATGCTTCAGCGGGCTCTCGACGCCTCCGGCGGATATGACGAGGCGATGCTGGCCAGGATGCTGCCCATCCTGCTCGACTATTATGAGCAGAATCTGGCGATTCATTCCCTGCCCTATCCCGGCCTGACGGCTGCGATGGACGCTTTGCAGGCGGCAGGCGTGAAGCTCGCCATCTGCACCAACAAGGCGGAACGCTTCACCATCCCCCTGCTTCATCAGATCGGCCTGTCGGATCGCTTCGCCAGCGTCGTGGGCGGCGACACGGTGGGCATCGCCAAACCGGACCCCGCGCCGATCCACGCCATGGTCGAACGCGCAGGGGGCGGGCGGGCCATCTTCCTGGGCGACACCATCAACGACATTGCCGGCGCGCGCAATGCGGGCATCCCCAGCATCGCTGTCAGCTTCGGCTTCCTGGATGGGCCGGTGGAGGCGCTGGAGGCCGATGCCGTGATCCACCATTATGACGATCTGCTGCCCTTGCTGGAAAGCTGGCCGGCATGACGCTTCATCTGGAAAGCGACGGTCCGGTCGCGACGCTGCTGATCGACCGGCCACGCCAACATAATGCGATGAACCAGCAGATGTGGGAGCAGTTTCCCCAACTGGTTCAGGAGGCGATGGCGGACGAGGCGATCCGCGTGCTCATCCTGACATCGGCGACGCCAGGCCTCTTCTGCGCGGGAGCGGATATACACGAATTCGCGCGCTGTTCGGGGGAGGAAGACTGGCGCTTCGCCAACCAGGCCGCGATCCGCGCCAGCCAATATGCCCTTGCCCATGCCGAAAAGCCGGTGATCGCGGCGATAGACGGCGATGCCGTGGGCGGGGGATGCGGACTCGCAATAGCCTGCGACCTGCGGATCTGCTCCCCTGCCGCCCGGTTGGGCATCACCCCGGCCAGGCTCGGCATCGTCTATTCGCTGTTCGACACGAAGCTGCTGGTCGACCTGGTCGGGCCTGCGCGGGCCAAGCGCATCCTGTTCACTGCCGCCCTCCTCGACGCGGGTGATGCGCTCGCCATCGGCCTGGCCGACCAGATCGCGCCCGCCCCACGGGAGGCAGCGATGGCACTGGCGCACAGCATGGCCGCCAACGCCCAGCATTCGATCCGTTCGTCCAAGGCCATTGTCCGCCGCATCCTGGATGGACAGGCAGACGACGATGACGAAACGCTCGCCATGTTCCGCGACGCCTTCACCCAGCCCGACTTTCATGAAGGCGTGCAGGCCTTCAAAGAGAAGCGCCGCCCCTCCTTCTGATCTGCTCGTCGACGGTTCATCCATAACGGATGAACATCTCGTCCGATCTGGAAGTATTTGTTAAGGATCGGCTTTTACCCGTCTGGCGGTAGAGACGCCGCGCCGGCTGACGACCGACAAGAGGAACAGGCACAACAGCGTGGGGGAAAATTTCGCCTTCTTCCTGCCCGTCATGATGGCAAGTTTCAGCGTGGTGTTCGCCTTCGTCTGGAGCCTGCGCGTGCGCGCCGCCGGATATTGGAGCGCGGCCTATCTGTGCGTTGCTGGCGGCTTTGCCATGCCGGCGGGATTTGCCCTTGCGCCCTCACCTCTCTGGAGTCTGGCGGCGGACCTGCTGTTCGCCAGCGGATTCCTGCTGTTCAGCCAGGCGTTGCTGGAACGGTGGCGGCCGAACTGGCTGCTGCGGGCGCGGATCGCGATCTGGGCCCTGTCCATATTGCTGTGCGCCGCCGCCCTCCTGTTCGACCATTTGCCCTTCGAACTGGCATCGTCCGATTTCGGCTGTTTCCTGCTGATCGGCCTGCCGCTGATCGCGGGGAGGAGCCGGCTCGACAACTGGTCGGACCGCACGCTGTTCGGGGCGGCGACATTGGTCGCGCTGGACAATCTGATACGCGGCAGCACCATGCCGCTCACATTGTCGGGCGGCAATTTCCTGAACAGCGATTACGCCTTCCTGATGCAGGCGCTGGCCTGCGTCTTTGGCCTGTTCCTGGCTCTGGCGGCGCTCGCGGCGAACATGCTCGACCTGCTCTCCCGCTATCAGCGCGATGCGCTGCATGATCCGCTTTCCGGCCTGCTCAACCGCCGCGGCTTTGACGACGCGGTCGGCCAGAGAGCGCGCAAATTGCCGACACAGGGCAGCCTGATCCTCTGCGACATCGATCATTTCAAGGCGATCAACGACTCCCATGGTCATGCACTGGGCGATCGCGTGATCGTCACGCTGGCGCGCACATTGGCGCGGTTCGCGCCCGCAGGCGCTGTTACAGCCCGGTTCGGCGGGGAGGAGTTCGTGCTCTTCCTGCCCGATACCAATGCTGCCCGCGCGGCGGCCATCGCCAATGACATTCGCGAGAGCCTGGCTCAGGAGGTCGCTGGACAGGTTGGCCTGTCCCGCCCGATGACGGCCAGCTTCGGGCTATCAGCCGTGCAGCGGGGCGACGCCTCCATCCATGACGCCATTTCCCGGGCGGACGAGGCGCTCTACGAAGCCAAGACCCGTGGCCGCAACAGGGTGTGCGTGCGCCGGGCTCTCTCGACGCCGGCCACGACGGAACAGGATGTAACCTCACGGGTCAGCAACGGCTGAAGCGCCGCTTCAAATCCGACGCGGGCCTCCAAATTCTCCGTCGCAGCATCCGGTGAGCGGAAAGCCGGCCCCGGTCTTCCGGACGGCGCTGCAACCGCTCGCTCTCCCCGAAAAAAGGCCGCCCCGAAGGACGGCCTCTTCATCTTCGCGGAAGGCTGCGCGCGATCACATATGGATCGGCTTGCCCGTGACGGCCATGGCCGCTTCCTTGATCGCCTCGCTATGGGTCGGGTGAGCGTGGCAGGTATAGGCGATGTCTTCGCTCGACGCGCCGAATTCCATCGCCTGGGCCGCCTGCGCGATCATCGTGCCGGCAACCGTCGCGATGATCCAGACGCCCAGCACCTTGTCGGTTTCGGCATCGGCAATGATCTTCACGAAACCATCGGGCTCATGGTTGGTCTTGGCACGGCTGTTCGCCAGCATAGGGAATTTGCCGACCTTGATCGCGCCCTTTTCCTTGGCCGCCTCTTCGGTCAGGCCCACGCCCGCGATTTCCGGCTTGGTATAGACGACCGACGGAATCACGTCATGGTTCACGATGCCGGTCAGGCCGGCGATATTCTCGGCGACGGCAATGCCCTCATCCTCGGCCTTGTGCGCCAGCATCGGGCCCGGAATCACGTCCCCGATCGCCCAGATGCCCGGAACCTTGGTGGCGAAATCATGATCGGTCTCGATCTGGCCGCGGGCATTGAGTTCCAGGCCGATCTTCTCGAGGCCCAGCCCCTCCGTATTGGGGCGACGGCCGATCGATACCAGCACGACATCGGCCTCGATCTTCTCGGCCGCGCCACCGGCGGCCGGCTCGACCGTCAGGGTCACGCCCTTCTTGCCGACTTCCGCGCCCGTGACCTTCGTAGCAAGCTTATATTCGAAGCCCTGCTTCTTGAAGATCTTGTTCGCTTCCTTGCGGACTTCACCGTCCATGCCAGGCAGGATCTGGTCGAGATATTCGACCACAGTGACCTTCGCGCCGACGCGGCGCCACACCGATCCAAGCTCGAGCCCGATGACGCCGCCGCCGACGACGACCAGATGGCCTGGCACCTTGTCCAGTTCCAGCGCGCCGGTCGAATCGACGATCTTGCCGCCCGCATTGTCCACCGCGACGCCCGGAAGCGGCGTGACCGACGAGCCGGTGGCGATGACGATATTCTTCGCCGTCACCTTCTTGCCCGCGACTTCCACGGTATTGGCCCCGGTGAAGCTCGCGAGCCCCTTCAGCCAGTCGACCTTGTTCTTCTTGAACAGGAACTCGATGCCGCCGGTCAGGCCCTTCACCGCTTCCTTGCGCTGGCCCTGCATGGTGTCGAGGTCCAGGCTCATCTTGTCGATCTTCACGCCCAGCTTGGCAAGCGCGCCATTGGCCGCTTCGTCGTAAAGCTCCGATGCGTGCAGCAGCGCCTTGGACGGAATGCAGCCGACATTGAGGCAGGTGCCCCCCAGCGTCTCGCGGCTTTCGGCGCAGGCGGTCTTGAGGCCCAGCTGCGCCGCGCGGATCGCCGCGACATAGCCGCCCGGACCGGCGCCGATTACCAGAACATCATAATCGAAGTCTGCCATGGTTCACCTTCCTCTGGCGTGATGTCTTACAGGTCGATCAGCAGGCGGGTCGGATCCTCGATCGCGTTCTTCACCGCGACGAGGAACGTCACCGCCTCGCGACCGTCGATCAGGCGATGGTCATAGCTGAGCGCGAGATACATCATCGGGCGGATCACGATCTCTCCGTTGCGGACCACGGGACGGTCCTCGATGCGGTGCAGGCCCAGCACCGCCGACTGCGGCGGGTTGATGATCGGGCTGGAGAGCAGCGAGCCGAAGACCCCGCCATTGGAGATGGTGAAGGTGCCGCCCTTCATGTCCTCCATGGTCAGCGTGCCTTCCTTCGCCTTCTTGCCGAAATTGCCGATCGTCTTTTCGATATCGGCAACGCTGAGCGACTCCGCATTGCGGATCACCGGCACGACCAGACCGTTCGGCGCGGACACCGCGACCGAGATGTCGGCGAAATCATTATAGACGATCTCGTCGCCCTCGATCTGCGCGTTCACGCCCGGAATGTCGCGCAGCGCCATGCAGACGGCCTTGGTGAAAAAACCCATGAAGCCCAGACGGACGCCATGCTTCTTCTCGAACAGATCCTTGTACTTCGCCCGCGCCTCGATGACGTTGGTCATGTCGACGTCATTATAGGTGGTGAGCAAAGCGGCGTTATTCTGGGCTTCCTTCAGGCGCTTGGCGACCGTCTGGCGCAGCCTGGTCATCTTGACGCGCTCCTGCGCGCGGCTCGGGCCAGTCGCGGGACCGGCGGCCGCAGGCGCAGCGGCAGGGCTGGCGGCCGCAGCCCGCGCAGTACCGGCAGCGGCAGCGGCCAGCACATCATCCTTGGTCAGGCGGCCATCCTTGCCCGTGCCCTTGATCTTGCTCGGATCAAGGCCATGCTCCAGCACCAGGCGGCGCACGGCAGGCGACAGGGTCAGGTTGCCGCCCTCATCCTCCTCGACGGGCGCCGAAGCGGCCGGCGCTGGCGTGGCGGCTTCCGCCTTGGCAGCGGGAGCCGGAGAAGCGGCGGGCGCAGCGGCAGTCGCAGCACCCTCGTTCACATAGCCCAGCAGCGCGCCGACCTCGACCGTGTCGCCTTCCTTGGCGATGATATCGCCCAGCGTGCCGGCGGCCGGCGCGGGCACGTCCACCGCGACCTTGTCGGTTTCAAGGCTGACGATGGGCTCGTCGGCCTTCACGGCATCGCCGGGCTTCTTGAGCCACTGGCCGACGGTTGCTTCGGTAACGGATTCGCCCAGGGTGGGGACTTTGACTTCGGTAGCCATGAGCTTGTTCAGCCTTTCTTCTGGCGACGGATTTCTTCACGGACGCTGTGACCCAGCGCATCGGCGACGAGGGCGCCCTGTTCGGCGACATGGCGCTTGGCGAGGCCCGTGGCGGGCGACGCCGACGCCTTGCGGCCGGCATAGCGGGCGCGCATCGGCGCCTTGCCGGCGGCTGCCAGCGCTTCCTCGATATAGGGTTCCACAAAGAACCATGCGCCGTTGTTGCGCGGTTCTTCCTGACACCAGACGACGTCTTCCAGGCTCGTCATGCGCTCCATGCGCTTGGTAAGGGCCTCCGTCGCGAACGGATAGATCTGCTCAATGCGCACGATCTGCACATCCGTGTCGCCGGCGGCATCGCGTGCTTCCATCAGATCGTAGAACACCTTGCCGGAACAGAGCACCAGGCGGCGAGTGTCCTTGTCGGCCGACCCATTGGGGTCCGACAGGATACGCTTGAAGTGCGTTTCGCCCAGGAAATCCTCCGCCTTGCTGACCGCCAGCTTGTGACGCAACAGCGACTTGGGCGCCATGATGATCAGCGGCTTGCGGAACGGCCGCAGCATCTGGCGACGCAGGACGTGGAAGTAATTGGCCGGGGTCGTGATGTTCGCAACCTGGATATTCCCCTCCGCGCAAAGCTGGAGATAACGTTCCAGGCGGGCCGAGCTATGTTCCGGACCCTGCCCTTCATAGCCATGCGGCAGCAGGCAGACCAGGCCGTTGGAACGCAGCCACTTGGTCTCCGACGAAGCGATATACTGGTCGAAGATGATCTGCGCGCCATTGGCGAAGTCACCGAACTGCGCTTCCCACAACACCAGGCTCTTGGGATCGGCCAGCGCGAAGCCATATTCGAAGCCCAGCACACCATATTCGGAGAGCGGCGAGTCCAGCACCTCGAACCGGCCATGCGGCACGGTCGAAAGGGGGATATATTTGTTCTCCGTATCCTGGTCGGTCCAGACCGCATGCCGCTGGCTGAACGTGCCGCGCCCGGAATCCTGGCCCGACAGGCGGACGCCATAGCCTTCCGACAACAGCGATCCGAAGGCCAGCGCCTCGCCGGTCGCCCAGTCGAAATTCTCGCCGGACTTGAACATCTCCGCCTTGGCGTCGATCACGCGCTTCAGCGTCTTGTGGACGTTGAGGCCATCCGGAATCGCCGTCAGCGTCTTGCCAAGACTGTCGAACAGCTTCTGGCTGATCGCGGACTCGACGCTCTGACGGGTCGTTTCCGCGTCGGCCGGCTTGTGCAGACCTGACCAGCGACCGGCGAACCAGTCCGCCTTGTTGGGCTTGTAGCTCTTCCCGGCCTCGAATTCTTCCTCCAGATGGTTGACGAAGTCACCCGTAGCCTGGGCAACGAAATCGTCATCGACCACGCCTTCGGCCTTCAGCCGCGCCGAATAGACATCGCTGACGGGGGGATGCTGGCGGATCTTCGCATACATCTGCGGCTGGGTGAAAGACGGCTCATCGCCTTCATTGTGGCCGAAGCGGCGATAACACCACATGTCGATCACGATATCGCGGTGGAAGGTCTGGCGATATTCCATCGCCAGCTTGCATGCAAAGGTCACCGCCTCCGGATCATCGCCATTGACGTGCAGGATCGGGGCCTGAACGCCCTTCGCCACATCGCTGGGATAGGGCGAGCCGCGCGAGAATTGCGGGCTGGTGGTGAAACCGATCTGGTTGTTGACGATAAAGTGGATGCAACCGCCGGTATTATAGCCCGACACGCCTGAAAAGCCGAAGCACTCCCAGACGATGCCCTGCCCGGCAAAGGCTGCGTCGCCGTGGATCAGCACGGGCAGCACCTGTTCATGTTTGGCAAGGTCGTCGCGGAAAGTCTGCTGCGCGCGCACCTTGCCCAGCACCACCGGATCGACGGTTTCCAGGTGCGACGGATTGGGGACCAGCGACATATGCACCTTGACGCCGTCAAACTCGCGATCAGTTGAGGTGCCAAGGTGATATTTGACGTCGCCCGAACCGCCGACATCCTCGGGATTGGCCGTACCGCCCGAAAATTCGTGAAAGATGACGCGAAAACCCTTGGCCAGCACATTGGCCAGCACATTCAGGCGGCCGCGATGGGCCATGCCGTAGACGATCTCGCGAACGCCCTGCGCACCGCCATATTTGATGATGGCTTCCAGCGCCGGGATCATCGATTCGCCGCCGTCCAGACCGAAGCGCTTGGTGCCGACATATTTGCGGCCCAGGAACTTCTCATATTGTTCGGCGTGGATCACCTTGGCCAGGATCGCCTTCTTGCCTTCCGGCGTGAAGTGGATTTCCTTGTCCTTGCCCTCCAGACGCTCCTGGAGGAAACGGCGTTCCTCCACGTCCGCGATATGCATATATTCAAGGCCGACATTGCCGCAATAATTGGCGCGCAGGATCGCCACGATCTCCCGCACGGTGGCATATTGCAGGCCCAGCGTACCGCCCAGATAGACCTTTTTGTCAGGGTCGTTCAGGCCGTGATATTCCGGCGTCAGGTCAGCCGGCAGGTCGCGCTGGGTCAAGCCGAGCGGGTCGAGATTGGCAGCCAAATGACCACGTACGCGATATGTGCGGATCAACATCTGCGCGCGTATTGCATCGTCAGCCGCGCTTACGGCATCAGCGTCCGAAACCGCCTTGCCATTGGTCTTGGCGGCGGCCTTTACGGCCACTTGCATCTGCGTGGGGTCAAGCGCCCCGGTCAGGTCGTCGGTGTCGATCGGCGGCCAATTGGTGCGCGCCCAGCTCGGCCCGCGTTCAGCCTCGCCAACTCCGTCAAAAACTTCCTGGTTCTCGTAACCCATTTCTCTTGTCCCATGCCAACCGCGTGCAGTCGCGGAGCGGGGTAACCGATGGCCGGGGTGCAGCCCGGCCATCGCGTTCGGCTGGCTCAGCCCTTCAGCACTTCCAGCAGGGTCGTGCCAAGCTCGGACGGGCTGGCGGCGACCTTGATGCCGGCCGCTTCCATCGCCGCGATCTTGCTCTCAGCGTCGCCCTTGCCGCCCGACACGATCGCGCCGGCATGGCCCATGCGACGGCCCGGAGGCGCCGTGCGGCCCGCGATGAAGCCTGCCATCGGCTTCTTGCGGCCCTTCTTCGCCTCGTCGATCAGGAACTGGGCGGCCTGTTCTTCGGCATCGCCGCCGATTTCGCCGATCATGATGATCGATTCGGTGGCGTCGTCGGCCAGGAAGAGTTCCAGCACGTCGATGAAGTTGGTGCCGTTCACCGGATCACCGCCGATGCCGACGGCCGTGGTCTGGCCCAGGCCCGCATTGGTGGTCTGGAACACCGCCTCATAGGTCAGCGTGCCAGAGCGCGAAACGACGCCCACGCTGCCCTTGGAGAAGATGTTGCCCGGCATGATGCCGATCTTGCATTC
>Ga0207678_10002867_pt1 | contig 15651 bp, 11 predicted proteins | sample KBSC63metaG_FD_184319 | JGI IMG/M metagenome (GOLD analysis project Ga0207678, IMG submission 184319) | Corn rhizosphere microbial communities from Kellogg Biological Station, Michigan, USA - KBS C6-3 metaG (SPAdes) (version 2) | ecosystem: Host-associated > Plants > Roots > Rhizosphere > Soil ...
CTCGGCGGGGAGGGCACTCATGCTCTGCGCGTTGACGTAGGGCGGATTGCACAGGATGAGGTCGTACGGGCCGGCTACGCTCGTGAGCAGGTCGGACTTGATGACGGTGATGCGCTTGCCGAGTTTGTGCTTGTCGATGTTGATACGCGCGACTTCGAGGGCGTCATCGGAAATGTCTGCGGCATCGACCACCACCTCCGGGTAGGCCATGGCCGCGATCACCGCGAGGCTTCCGTTGCCGGTGCACAGGTCCAACACTTTGTGCGTGTGCTCGGATAACCAGGCGTCAAGCAGGCCCGTGCCTTCTCCGTCGGCCAGCAACTCGGCGATGAAGGAGCGCGGGACGATGGATCGCTCGTCCACATAAAAAGGCACGTTCTGCAGCCACGCTTCTTTCGTGAGATAGGCCGCGGGCTGTCGCGTGTCGATGCGCCTGCCGATCAGCGCTTCAGCCTTTGCCTGCTCCTCGGTCGTCAGCTCGCGCTTGGCGTGCGCTTCGAGCGCATCGAGGTCCATGCCCAGATCCCAGAGAACAAGCCACGCCGCTTCGTCGAATGCGTTGGTGGTGCCGTGCCCAAACGAAACGCCCGCCTTTTTGAGGCGGGCGGCTTGGGCCGTGATGAAGTCGATCAGTGTCATGAATTGGGGTTCAACGTATGCGGATCAAGTGAACATCAAAGAAGCAGATTTTCCATCGTTCGCCGATAGATGTTCTTCAGCGGCTCGATGTCCTCGACAGCTACGTGCTCGTCGATCTTGTGGATGCTGGCATTGACGGGGCCGAACTCGACCACCTGCGGGCAGATCTTGGAGATGAACCGCCCGTCCGATGTTCCTCCAGTGGTCGACAGCTGCGTGGCAATGTTCGTCTCGGCCTGGATGGCGCTGGTCAATGCACGGCTCAAGCTGCCCACCGGCGTCAGGAAGGGCTCGCCGCCGAGTGTCCACGCGACCTCATAGTCCAACCCGTGCTTGTCGAGCACCTCATGGACTTGATCCTTGAGCGAATGAGCCGTCGACTCGGTCGAGAAGCGGAAGTTGAAGTCGATCACCACTTCGCCCGGGATCACGTTGCTTGCGCCCGTGCCGCCATGGATGTTGGACATCTGCCAACTCGTCGGCTGGAAATAGTCATTGCCGCGATCCCACTCGACGCCGGCCAGTTCGGTCAACGCAGGCACGACCAGATGGATCGGGTTCTTTGCGAGCTGAGGATAGGCGATGTGTCCTTGGACCCCCTTGACCCTGAGCTTGCCCGACAAGCTGCCGCGACGGCCATTCTTGATCATGTCGCCGACACGATCCACGCAGGTGGGCTCGCCGATGATGCAGCAGTCGATGCGTTCGCCGCGAGACTTCAGCCACTCGACGATCCGGACCGTGCCATCCACGCCTGGGCCTTCTTCGTCGCTTGTGATCATGAGCGCGATGGAGCCGGCGTGCTTTGGATTCGCACCAACGAACTCCTCGATGGCAACCACCATGGCGGCGATGGACGTTTTCATGTCCGCCGCACCGCGCCCGTAGAGCTTGCCGTCGCGATGCGTGGGCACAAAGGGATCGCTGCGCCATTGCGCGAGCGGGCCGGTGGGCACGACATCGGTATGGCCGGCGAAGGCCAGTACCGGCGCGTCCGCATTGGTCCCGCGGCGAACCGCCCAGAGGTTGGTGACGCGGAAGTTGTCTGGGCCGCTTGCGATCGTGTCGAAACCAAAGCCCAGCGGGCCAAGGCGTTCGGCAATCAAGGTCTGGCAACCGCCGTCGTCGGGCGTGACGGAGCGGCAGCCAATGAGCTGCTCCGTTAACTGCAAAGTTCGCGACATCGTCGAAAGTGGATCAGGAAAGTGGATCAGAGGCTGAGAGTTTTTCGAGCGTGCCCGAGCAGCACGTCAAAAGGCGCAAAGCGCAGCCATAGCTCGGGCTATGGCGAGCATTTGCAACGGCGGGCAGGGGTCTTTTGGCGTGATGAGCGAGCATGATCGAAATACTCTCAGCCTCTTCAGTACTGCATGCCGGCGCGCGTGCTGAAGCCGTCGTCCGGACGTACATCGAGGGTGATCTCGGTAAAGGTCGGCTGGTCGTCCGCTTCTTCCTTTTTCGGCACCACACGCGACACCGGGCTCATGTCGTTTTGCAGGCGCCACATGAGATTGGTCGGCGAATCCGCGTAGGCCAGGCCCTCGTCGCGAGTGATGACGCCTTGCGTGATCAGCCGTGCCAAGTCTTGCTCGAATGTCTGAGATCCCTCGGCCAGCGACTTTTCCATTGCTTCTTTCACGCCGTTGAAATCACCTTGCTCGATGAGTTCGGACACGAGCTTGGTGTTGAGCATCACTTCCACCGCTGGAACGCGGCCACCGGCGGTTGCCCGCACCAGGCGCTGCGACACGATGGCGCGCAGGCCCGCCGCGAGGTCGGCCAGCAGCGCGGGGCGCGCCTCGGGTGTGTAGAACGACAGGATGCGTCCCAGCGCGTGGTAGCTGTTGTTGCCGTGCAGAGTGGACAACACCAGGTGGCCCGACAGGGAATAAGAGATCGCGGCCGTCATGGTCTCCCGATCGCGGATTTCACCGATGAGGATGGCGTCCGGAGCCTGCCGCAGCGCGTTCTTCAGGCCGATTTGCAGCGACTGCGTGTCGCGGCCGACCTCGCGCTGGTTGACGACCGACTTCTTGTTCGAGAACAGGAATTCGATCGGGTCTTCGATCGTGAGGATGTGCCCCGTCAACTGCTGGTTGCGCTGCTCCAGCATCGACGCGAGCGTCGTGGTCTTGCCCGTGCCGGTGGCGCCCACCATCAGGATCAATCCGCGCTTTTCAAGCACCAGCGTGTTCAGAAGCGGCGGCAGGTTCAGCGTGTCGAGCGCAGGAATGTGATGTGGAATGCAACGCAGCACTGCCGCGATCGAGCCGCGCTGCTTGAACCCGCTCAGACGGAAGCTGCCGACGCCGGCGAGGCCAATGCCGACGTTGAGCTCGCCCGTGTCTTCGAGATCCTCGAGCTGTTGCGGGCTCAGCAGCTCCGACAGCAGTTGCCGCGGTTGCGCATGCGTGAGCGGTTGGTCGCTCAGTTGAACGATCTGCCCGCTGATCTTGATCAGAATCGGCGTGTTCGCCGACAGGTACACGTCTGACGCGCCTTTTTCGGCCATCAGGCGCAACACTCGTTCCATGTTGCCGCTCATGACTTTCCCTTCATTGATTTCCAAGCCAATCATTTAACGCTTTCATTGCCGAACACGCTGTAACGATTGCCCTGCCGGTGCTTGGACAAGTACATCGCTTCATCGGCTCGCTGGATCAGTTCAGAAGCGTCGAATGCATCGCGCGGGTACATGCTGATGCCGATGCTCACCCCGAGATCGAAGTGGAAATCGCCCACCTTCATGCGTCGCGCAAAGCGATCGAGCAGCGTCTGTGCCACGCGACGGGCTTCGTGCTCCTCGTCCATTGCCTCCAGCAGGATAACGAATTCGTCGCCACCCCAGCGCGCCACGGTGTCTACTTCGCGCACACAAGAGACCAAAAGTCGTGCCGTTTGCACAAGCGCCACGTCGCCCACGCTGTGGCCGTGGGTGTCGTTGATGTGCTTGAAGCGGTCCAGGTCGACAAAAAGTACGGCGAGACAGCTGCCCGTGCGCTTGCTGCTCAGGATGGCGTGCTCCAGCCGGTCGATGAAGACTGAGCGGTTAGCGAGCCCCGTCAGATTGTCGTGCCGAGCCATGTGTTCGAGGTGGTTGCGGCTCGCGTCGAGCTGGGCCATGGTCGACATGATGCGCGAACGCATTTCGTCAAAGCCACGCGCGAGCTCCCCGATCTCATCCTGGCGGCCAGTCGGCAGTTCACCCACGGAGTGATCGCTGGAGAAGCGCTTCACCTCCCGGGTCATCTGGTTCAGCGGACGCGTGACGAGACGGGCGGAAAACGTTGCCAGCACGATAGCGACTGCGCTGAACCCGAGCACGATCTGCAGCACCGTGCGGCCCAACATATGTGTGGATTCGAGGATTTCCGACAGGGGCTCTGCCAGGCCTAGCACCACGAAGTTGCGATCGGCCTCGCGGCCGAGCGGCATGCGCATGAATGCGCCCAGCGAAGCTTCGGGTTTGGCGCCTAGCTCCGCCTGGGCCAGCGTCTGCTGAATAGTGCCTTGCAGCAAAGGCTGCAATTGCGCGATGCGTTCTTGAATCAGTACGCGGCGACCTTGGTCGAAGCCATAAGTTTGGGTCGGATCGGGGTGGACGAGGAAATCTCCCCACTCGTTGGTCAGGAAGAGCTTGCGATAGGCCGGCAGGTCGGCCTTCAGGTCCTCGAAGACCCGGTTCACGTCGGCCGTGATCACGACCAGACCGATGGGGGTGCCGTCGGATTTCGTCACCGGGCTGGAGATGTGCAGCGTGGGCTGGTTCAGCGCGGCGTGCGAACCGACTTCGTGGTTGATGCCGAACTTCGACAAAAACACTTCGCCGCGCGCCGCGGACATGGCCTCAAAGACATACGGAAAGTGTGCCCTCTTCTGAAGCCCTTCACCGACGACGCGCACCGTTCCCGATTCTTTGCGATCAACCCGCACGAGTTCGAGCCCGTGATGATCGGCACTGATCAGCCGGACCTGGAAATACTCCGGTTTGGCTTGCAATAAGGCATGAAAGGTGTCCGCAAGCGCCGACTTGTGGCTCTCGGCGAGTTCACCGTCCGACATTGCGATGTTGCGCGTGAGATCGAGTGCGCTCAGCAGCCGCACGTCGTCGCCGAAACCTCGAACGACGGTCGCAAGACGCCGCCCGAATACCTGCGTCGAAGACATCAGGTCGCGCTCGGCCGCACGAACCAGCAATTCGCGGCTTTGCATGAACGAATACAGGCCGGTCAGCCCCGTCGCCAGCACGCCGAAGGCAGCGAGCAGGATGCCGAGGCGAAAACGCAGTCCGAATGTCATTGCTACGACCTGCTGTTAACAGGCGCCGGGGATGTACCTAAGGACGGTCCAGCGCGACGAGTCGGTCGCCGGAAATGATCTCGTCGGAGCTGATGACGGTGACTTGCACCTTCACCTTGTGGCGCTGCTCGAACACCTGGACGAGGTCCTTGTCGGCATAGCCCGGCCATGCCAGCACGCGCAAAGTTTCGGACGACTGGGCTGATCCGACTGCCGTGAGAGTCGCCAAACCAACGACCGCCGTGAATGCCGCTAATGCGCGCCGCAATGCGGCCCGGCAGGTTTGGCGCAGACCTCGCGGCGCATGGGAGGCGCCAGGCGCTCAACTGCGCAAGAGGTCGTTGATGCTCGTCTTGGCGCGCGTCTGGGCGTCCACGCGCTTGACGATCACGGCACAGTACAGGTTGTACTTGCCGCCGTCGCGCGGCAGGGTGCCGCTGATGACCACCGACCCAGCCGGAACGCGACCATAGCTCACCGTGTCGGTGGCACGGTCGTAGATCGGGGTGCTCTGGCCGATGTATACGCCCATCGAAAGCACGGAGTTTTCCTCGACGATCACGCCTTCGACGACTTCCGATCGTGCGCCGATGAAGCAGTTGTCTTCGATGATGGTCGGGTTGGCCTGCATGGGTTCGAGCACGCCGCCGATGCCCACGCCGCCTGAAAGGTGCACGTTCTTGCCGATCTGGGCACAGGAGCCGACGGCAGCCCAGGTGTCGACCATGGACCCTTCGTCGACGTAGGCGCCGATGTTCACAAAGCTCGGCATGAGGACCACGTTGCGCCCGATGAAGGAGCCGCGGCGAGCCACGGCCGGCGGCACGATGCGCACGCCCGATTCACGGACCTCTTCTTCCGACATGTGAGAAAACTTCGTCTTCACCTTGTCGAAGAACGCCAGTTCGCCAGCGTGCATCAATTGGTTGTCGTTCAGACGGAAAGACAGCAGCACGGCCTTTTTGACCCACTGATTCACTGTCCATTGGCCTACACCCTGGCGCTCGGCCACGCGGATGCGGCCCGTGTTCAGGTCGGAGATGACTTGCTCGACGCCTTCGCGGACTTCGGGGCTGTTGGTCGTTGTGAGCGATGCGCGGTTGTCCCAGGCGAGTTCGATGAGCGATTGAAGTTGTTGGGTCATGGGGGTGAGGTTGGATTCAGGCAGAGAACGAGCGGGTGTATGAGACGATTCTTTGGGCAGCTTCGACGCACTCATCGGTTTGGGCCACAAGCGCCATCCGAATGCGACCCGCACCCGGGTTCACACCGTTGGCATCGCGCGCCAGCAAGCTGCCCGGGAGCACCGCAACATTGTATTGAGCCAGCAGGCCGCGGGCGAAGGCAATGTCATCCAACCCCAGCTGCGAGACGCCAGCCCAGAGGTAGAAGCCGGCGTCTGGCAGCGCCACGTCCAGCACCTGTGCCAGCAGCGGCGTGACGCGCTCGAACTTGCGGCGGTACTGCTCCCGGTTGTCGATCACGTGCTGCTCATCATTCCAGGCTGCAATGCTCGCCTGCTGGAATGTCGGGCTCATGGCGCTGCCGTGATAAGTGCGATACAGCAAGAATTGCTTGAGGACGGCGGCGTCGCCCGCGACGAAGCCGGAGCGCATGCCGGGCACGTTCGAGCGCTTGGAGAGGCTCGTGAAAACGACCAGATTGCGAAAATCGCGCCGGTCGAGCTGCATCGCGGCGTCAAGCGCACCCAACGGCGGTTCGTCGCGGAAATAGATCTCCGAATAGCACTCGTCGGAGGCAATGACGAAGCCGTGTCTGTCCGAGAGCGCGAAGACCTTCTTCCATTCGCTCAAGGGCATCACTGCGCCGGTGGGGTTGCCCGGCGAGCAAACATAAAGCAGTTGAGTGCGCGACCAGACCTCATCAGGAATGGCGTCCCAGTCGGCCGCGAAGTTGCGTGCCGGGTCGCTGTTGGCGAAGACGGTCTGGGCGCCTGCCAGCAAGGCTGCGCCTTCATAGATTTGGTAGAACGGGTTGGGGCAGACGACCGTGGCCTTGGGCTTCGTCGGGTCGACGACCACCTGCGCGAGTGCGAACAAGGCCTCTCGCGAGCCGTTCACCGGCAGTACCTGCGTGGCCGGGTCCAGCACCACGCCGTAGCGCCGCGTCACCCAATCGCACATGGCCTGCCGCAAGGCCGGATCACCAGCGGTGGCCGGGTAGCTTGCCAAGCCCTTGAGTTTGTCGATGACGGCCTGCTTGATCAGATCGGGCGTCGGGTGCCGAGGCTCGCCAATGCCCAGGCTGATCGGCTTGTACGCCGGGTTGGGAGTGATGTCTCGGGTGAGGGCGCGCAGCCGCTCGAAGGGATAGGGATGGAGCTTTGCCAGCAGCGGATTCATGGCGCGATTATCGGGGCGTGTTGACGAAGCGCTTGGATGCACCCCTTTCAAAGTCTTCGCTCCCTCTCCTTCAGGGAGAGGGTTGGGGTGAGGGTCGTCGGCTTTAAAAAAGCCATGGGTTGCCATCACCGCAGTCCCTCATCCAGCCTCTCCCGAGGGGGAAAGGAAAAGGAGCCGATATAAAGCCTTGCCCGCAATCGTCCGCGCGCCTGATCTCGCTTGGACCCGTCAATGCGCTAGCCGGAAGGTTGCTTGAGATCCGCTATGCCATTCGCGTGCTTTCGGCAAGGTCAAGATGTGACAAACGAAACCACTCCTGCAGAGGCGTTCCGCGCGGGGCCGACGCCAATAGACTGCCGCCCGGAGTTCGAGTTTGACAACAATCCAAAGGGAAAATAAGTGATCAAGACCATTCGTGCCGCCCTGTTTGCTCTCGCATGTGGGTTCCTCTCTGTCTCCACTTTTGCTGCGCCGACCAAGGCTGATGCTGAAGGCATCGTCGAGAAAGCCGCTGCCTTCGCAGCCAAGAACGGCAATGACAAACTCATCGCCGAGGTCAACAAGAAGGACGGCCCGTTCAATCAGGGCGACCTTTATGTCTTCGTCTACGACAAGACCGGAACCTTGCTTGCCAACCCAGTCACCCCGGCGCTCATTGGCAAGAACCAAGTCAGCGAGCCTGATGCAGATGGAAAGCTGTTCCGCAAGGAAATCATTGAAGTTGCCAACACGAAGGGAACCGGCTGGGTGAACTACAAGTACAAGAACCCCGCCAGCGGCGCACTCGAGCCGAAGGTTTCGTACGTCAAGAAGCAAGGCGACCTGATCATCATCGCCGGCGTGTACGTCAAGTAAGCAAGCAATAAACCCGGCAGTGCGTCCCCTTTTTTTGGGGTAGTCGCGCCGCCGGCATTCTCCTGCGAAGGAGTAAAGGCGAACGCGGGTAACGGCGTTCGCCTGTCTCGTCATCACTCAGACGGCGCTTTGCGCCTAGATCAGGCGCCTTTTGACGTGCTGCTCGGACACGCTCGAAAAACTCTCAGCCTCTCAGCTTGAGCGGGTGCTGCCGAATCCTTCCGATTCGGTGCGCAGCTTTGGCGCCTTCCATCCCGGCGGCCGCACTGGCTGCCCCATGTCGCCCAGTCCGCATTCCAGCCCGAGCTTGCGCATCAAGGTTGCCGCGTCATAGGGTGCATGCACTTTTACGTCGTTGTCAAAGAAGCAATAGATGTCGCGTCTGGCCCGCTTGGGCGCGGGCTTGTCGGATGCGAGCCTTGCATCGTTCATCTGCCGCCCAGCGCTCCAGGCGCGAATGCGCGCCGCCCAGCGATCCAGGGCCGCATCGCTGTAGCCGCTTGCATACAGCTCCTTATCCCCATGCAGACGCAAGTAGACGAAGTCGGAGGTCAGGTCCTCAATCAAGGGCCATTTGCCTGCCGTGTCGGCCACCACGAGCGCGATTCGATATTTGCGCAGCAGTGCGATAAAGGCTGGATCGATGAAGCTCTCGTGCCTGATTTCGATCGCGTGCCGAATCTTGCGAAAGACATCGGGCGTGAGGCTCGTGCGGTCCTTGACGCGATCGTCATGGCCCTTCGCTATATGCGCAGCCTCTTCGGTATTCCTCGGCAATTGTGCAAAGAAAGCCTCAAAGCGCTCGGGCTTGAAAGGCATCATCGGCGGAAATTGCCAGAGGATCGGGCCCAGCTTGTCCTTCAGTTCGAAAAGGCCGTTTGCAAAGAAGTTCGCAAGGGGGATCTCGATCTCCTTGAGCCTGCGCATGTGAGTGATGTATTTCGGCCCCTTGACTGCGAACATGAAGTCCTCGGGGGTGTCGTCATGCCATTGCGCATAGGAATTCGGGCTTTGCAGGGAGTAAAACGAGCCATTGATTTCGATCGTCGGGAACATGCGCGACGCGTATTCGAGCTCTCGGCGCTGCTGTAGCTTGTCGGGGTAGAACACACCGCGCCACGGCTCGTAGCGCCAGCCGGAGATGCCGATCCGAATATGTCCAGGAATGCCTTCGTGCTGCGCGCTCATGCTTCGGCCATGGCAATCGCGATGCCGGGGGACGTTGTTTTACGACTGATTACCCGGCAGGGGTGGCATGTCTGTAGGCTGGCGCCATGACAGGTATTTCCCCAGATGTCGTGATGTCCCGCCGCTCGGCGCTCGTCGGCGCATTCATTTCCATCCTGGCCTGCGCCGCGCTGACCTCGTGCGGCGGGGGCGGCGATGCGGCTTCCGCGCCACCACCTGCCGCCTTACCTGCCAGCCCCGCACCTCCACCGGCCGCGTCACCTGCCAGCCCGGCACCACCGCAAGCCACGGCAACTTGCGGCCTCCCCGATTTCGCGACCACGGCCCTGGCCCGGGTGAACCAGTGGCGGGCAATCGGTGCCAATTGCGGGACCTCCGGAACCTTTGGTCCGGCCCCCGCGCTGACCTGGAACGACACCCTGACCCTTGCCGCGACCGGACATTCGCAGGACATGGTCACGCACAACTTCTTCTCGCACACCGGATTCAACGGCAGCACGCTCGCCAACCGGGTCGATGCAGTCGGCTACGCGTGGAGTGGCCTCGGCGAGAACATTGCCGCGGGTCAACCGTCGGTCGACAGCGTGGTAGATGGATGGATCGCGAGCCCCGGGCACTGCGCGAACATCATGAATCCAAGCTTTGTACACATGGGACTTGCCTGCGTGCGCGGCGGAGCCGGCAATACATACCCCACCTACTGGACGATGGACCTGGGGCAGCCTCGTTGATTCCCTGTTGCCCAAGACCCCCCTGCCCGGGAGAGGGAGTCGCATGCGCTGGCCTGTATTTGCTCCCTCGCCCCTTTGGGGAGAGGGTTGGGGAGAAGGGCTGGGCCCCCCTCGTTGCGCCCCCAATGCGGCCCTCGTCGAGGTGCTCAACCCAGCATGCCGGTGTCTGCCGCGTGCTTCGCAAGCTCCACCACTGGCTGCGGCTTCCAGCCCTTCTTGCGGTGCTCAGCCACCACATTGGTGTAGATGCCACCCCGCACATACCACTTTGCAGTGATGCGCACGAAGCGCGGGTTGCTCACATTCACGATGTCGTCGAGGATGGTGTTCGTCACCTTCTCGTGGAAGGCGCCCTCGTTGCGGTAGCTCCAGAAGTACATCTTCAGGCTCTTGAGTTCGATGCACAGTTCGTCGGCAATCATGTCGATGGTGAAGTGTGCAAAGTCTGGTTGCCCGGTGAGCGGGCAATGGCATGTGAACTCGGGCACCTGGAACTGGATGACGTAGTCTCTTTTGGGTGCTGGATTCGGGAAGACATGCAACTCCTTGCTCGGAGCGCTGGGCGGATTGACTGGCATTTCGCGCTGCTTGGGCGCGCTCTTGGAGGCGGGTTTGGGGCTGGCAGTCTTGGCCATGGCGGTGACGTTTCGAGAAGGATTCAGGCAGGGGGCGATGGTATCATCCGCGCCTCCAGCGAGCCCGTATCTGAGCGGGTTTTACCAATCAAATCAACGACTTAAGCGCACGAATCTCGCGCCGCTAGCTTCACGCCCATGCGCCTTAATTCGATCAAGCTGTCTGGCTTCAAGTCGTTTGCGGAGCCCACCAATTTCCAGTTGCCGGGCCAACTCGTGGGCGTGGTAGGCCCCAACGGTTGCGGCAAGTCCAACATCATGGACGCCGTGCGTTGGGTGCTCGGCGAAAGCAAGGCGAGCGAGCTTCGCGGCGAGTCGATGCAAGACGTCATCTTCAACGGCTCGGGAAATCGCAAGCCGGCGAGCCGCGCCAGCGTCGAACTTGTCTTCAGCAACGAAGACGCCCGCGCCGGGGGTCAATGGAACCAGTTCACCGAGATCGCCGTCAAGCGTGTGCTGACGCGCGACGGCACGTCGAGCTATTACATCAACAACCAGCCGGTGCGTCGCCGCGACGTGCAGGACGTGTTCCTCGGCACCGGCCTCGGGCCGCGCGCCTACGCGATCATCGGACAGGGCACCATCAGCCGCATCATCGAGAGCAAGCCGGAAGAGCTGCGCTTGTTCCTTGAAGAAGCCGCGGGCGTGTCCAAGTACAAGGAGCGCCGCCGCGAGACGGAGAATCGGCTGAAGGACACGCGAGAGAACCTCACCCGCGTCGAAGACATTCTTCGCGAGCTCAACAACAACCTCGAAAAGCTCGAAAAGCAAGCCGAGGTTGCCACCATGTACCGCGGGCTGCAGGAACAAGGCACGCTCAAGCTGCACCAGCTTTGGTTCTTGAAACACCGCGATGCGTCGAGCGAGCAAGAGCGTGTGAAGAAGGAAGTCTTGGCGGCGACCAATGCGCTGGAAGAGCGCATGGCGGAGTTGCGGCACGGCGAGGCGGAACTGGAGACGATTCGGCAGGCGCACTACGCCGCCAGCGACGAGCTTCACACCGCGCAAGGTTCGCTCGCCGAAGCGGCGCTCGAAGTGTCACGACTGGAAGAGCGCATCCGCTATGTGGTTGAAGGCCGTCAGCGCATCGAGCAGCGTTTGCTCGAACTGAAGACCCAGAGCGAACAGTGGGCCGAGCGGCAAGCGCAGGCGCAAGACGAACTCGAGCACATCGCCGAGCAGATCACCGCCGCCGATGAGCAAAGCGAAGTGCTCGCAGCCCAAGCCGAAGAGCAGGCGGGCAACCTGCCCAACGTCGAAGACGCCGTTCGCACCGCGCAGGCGCGCAGCAACGAGCAGCGCAACGTGGTCGCGAGCGTGCAGCAGCAAATACAGGTGCTGGCGGCGGAGAGCCGCAACATCGACGACCAGCGCCGGCAATTGAATGGACGACGCGATCGGCTTGATGCCGAACGTCGTCAGCTCGCTGCGCCGGACATGGATCGCCTGGAGGAATTGAAGACGCAGTTCGCCGTCGCGGAAGATGCGCACGTCGTCACCGATGCGCGCTTTCACGAGCTGAGTGAGCAGGTGCCCGCGCTCGACGAAGACCGCCGCCTGAAGCAGGAACAGGTGAATGTCGAGGTTGCCAAGCAAGCGGACATCAGTGCGCGGCTCGAAGCGCTGCGTGCCTTGCAAGAGAAGGTGCAGACCGAGGGCAAGCTCAAGCCCTGGCTCGCCAAGCACGGGCTCGACGGCTTGCCGGGTTTGTGGACCAAGATTCACATCGAGCCCGGGTGGGAAACCGCACTCGAATCGGCGCTGCGCGAGCGCATCAACGCATTGGAAGTCGGCCGCATCGAGACCGTGCGCGCTTTTGCCAGCGACGCGCCGCCTGCCAAGCTCTCGTTCTACACACCGCCGCAAGCGTCCATTTCGAACACGCACGAGACGCTGTCGCGGCTGTCAGACCTGCTTCGCCTGGGGGATGCGAGCCTGAAGGCGCTGCTCAACGATTGGCTCGAAGGTGTCTATACCGCTGCCAACATCGACGAAGCGATCGCCGCGCGATCCAAGCTGACGCACGGCGAAGTGATCATGACCCCCGAAGGTCATGCGGTGAGCCAGTTCGCGGTGACCTTCTACGCGCCAGACTCCGAACAGGCCGGCATGCTGGCCCGTGCACAGGAGATCGAGAACCTCGAGCGTCAATCCAAGGCGCAGGCCTTGATTGCCGAGGAAGCCCGCAGCGCCATGGTTCGCGCGGAGGCAGCCTATACCGACGCATCGCAGCGCTTCGTGACGGCTCGTCGCGAAGCAGCTGAAGCGCAGACACGTGCGCATCAACTCCAGGTTGAATTGCTGCGCTTGTCGCAGCAGGCCGAGCAGACCAGCACCCGTCGTGCGCAGCTCGATTCGGAACTCGGCGAAGTTGATGCGCAGCTTGAGGAATTGAATGAGCGCCGCGCTACGGGCGAGGCGAAGTTCGAAGAACTCGACATGCAGTTGGCGACAACGCAGGAGCGTCATGCTGAACTGGATGAGGCGGTGATCAACGCCGAACGCAAGCTTGCCGAAGCACGTGAGCAATTGCGCTCGCTTGAACGGCAAGCGCAAGAGGCGCAGTTCTCGTCGCGCTCGCTCGCGGCGCGTCGGGGCGAGCTGCAACGCAGCATCGAGACTGCCGTGCAGCAGGTGGCGACGAACGAACAGTCGGCAGCGCAATTGCAGGAAGAACTCACGGTTCTGACTGATGCTGCCGCGCAAGCCGGCTTGCAAACCGCGCTCGCGCTGAAGCTCGAACGCGAAGCAGCGCTTGGCGCCAAGCGCAGCGAATACGACGACCTCTCCATGCGCCTGCGTCGTGCCGATGAGCAGCGCCTTGCCCACGAGCAGAGTCTGCAACCGATGCGCGACCGCATCACCAAGCTGCAACTCGAGGAGCAGGCCGCGCAGTTGGGCGGCGCGCAATTCCTCGAACAATTGACGGCGGCCGAGGTCGACATGGAAGCGCTCGCCAAAAACGTCGACGAGAACAACGTCAAGCTCTACGGCCTGCAAAGTGAGATCGACCGCATCAACCGCGATATCAACGCGCTGGGCGCGGTCAACCTCGCAGCACTGGACGAGCTGACCTCATCGCGCGAGCGCAAGACCTTCCTCGACGCGCAGTCGACCGACTTGAACGAAGCCATCGCGACACTCGAAGGCGCCATTCACAAGATTGACCTGGAAACCCGCGATCTGCTGGGCGCCACCTTCAAGCAGGTCAACGAACACTTTGGCCGCATGTTCCCAAGCCTCTTCGGCGGCGGCAACGCGCGGCTCGTAATGACAGGCGATGAAATCCTGGACGCGGGCGTGCAGGTCATGGCGCAGCCGCCGGGCAAGAAGAACAGCACGATTCACCTGCTGTCGGGCGGCGAGAAAGCGCTGACGGCCATCGCGCTCGTGTTCGCGATTTTCCAATTGAACCCTGCGCCGTTTTGTTTGCTGGACGAAGTGGATGCACCGCTGGACGACGCCAACACCGAGCGCTACGCCAAGCTCGTCAAGGAGATGTCCAAGGGCACGCAGTTCCTCTTCATCAGCCACAACAAGATTGCGATGGAAATGGCGGTGCAACTGATTGGCGTCACTATGCAGGAGCAGGGCGTGTCGCGCATCGTGGCGGTGGACATGGAGGCGGCCATCAGCATGGCCGAAGCGGCTTGACGGGGTCACGCGCATGAGCAGTCTCACCATTGCATTGGCGTCGTTGGGCGGTTTGGTCTTGGCCACCATCGTCGCCCATGGCGCATGGCAGGCGCGCAAAGCCGGCCCGAGGCGGGCGAGCATCGAGCCCATGCCTGAGGCGCCGCCGATCGAGCCGTGCGAGCCGGTCATGGAGGATGCAGCTATCACGCATTCGGCCGAGCTGCCTGAGCCTGTGCTGGAAGTGCGCGCACCCAAGCGGCCGACGATCCGGCTGGACGCCTTGATCGATGCCATCGCGCCGTTGACGCTCGAGGCTCCGATCGCCGGCGAGTTGGTGCTGCTGCATCTGCCCACGACCCGCCGTGCCGGCAGCAAGCCGTTTTTGATCGAAGGCTTGGATACCGAGAGCGGCGAGTGGGAGGCGGCAGTGCCTGGCCATCGGTATGGCGAATTCCAGGCGGGTGTGCAGCTTGCCAACCGGACCGGCGCGCTCAACGAAATCGAATACTCGGAGTTCGTGCAGAAAGTGCAGGCCTTTGCCGAAGCCATCGGTGCGATGGCCGACTTTCCCGACATGCTTGACGTGGTGTCGCGGGCACGAGAACTCGACGCCTTTGCTGGTGAGCACGATGCGCAACTGGCTGTGCACCTGCAGGCGCGATCTGCAGCCTGGAGCGTGGGATACATCCAGCAGCACGCAAGCCGTCACGGCTTTGTCGCGGGCGCGGTGCCAGGGCGCCTGGTTCTGCCCGCGGCGGAAGATGGCGCGCCGCCCGTGCTCACGCTGACCTTCGATTCCCAGGCCGCATTTGCCGACGACCCGAACCGTGCAGCGGTTCGCGACGTGACGCTCAGCTTCGATGTGCCGCAGACCGATGCCAAGGCCGGTCCATTTGTGTCGTGGCAGGCCAGCGCCCAGGCGCTGTCGCTGGGCATGGATGCGGCCATCGTCGACGACCATGGACGGCCGTTGAGCCCCGAAGGGTTCGCGTCGATCGGCGGGGAATTGGGGCAGTTGTACGAGAAGCTCGCGGCGAGGGACTTCGCGGCGGGGTCGCCTGCTGCGCGGCGACTATTTTCCTAGTGTCGCTTCACGCATCGAGTGTCGGTTGATCGCGCCGCTGTCGGGGCGCAGTGCAAGGTGCGCCGACGAGTCATAGCCTTGCTATGGCGAGGAGGCGCAACGCCGCGCGCTTCGAGAGCAAGCGAGCAGAGTCTTTTCTAATTCAGGTATGAGCCTGGAGCGGCCTGAGATCGGCGACGCGAAGCGAGTCGATCTGTTGTAGACGAGGACAGTGTATTGGG
>Ga0207678_10002868_pt1 | contig 15650 bp, 12 predicted proteins | sample KBSC63metaG_FD_184319 | JGI IMG/M metagenome (GOLD analysis project Ga0207678, IMG submission 184319) | Corn rhizosphere microbial communities from Kellogg Biological Station, Michigan, USA - KBS C6-3 metaG (SPAdes) (version 2) | ecosystem: Host-associated > Plants > Roots > Rhizosphere > Soil ...
AACCGCAACATCGACGGTGCGGCGCTGGACGTGCAGACCGCGCTCTCCGTGGCGCAGCGGCGTCTGCCGGTGGAGATGACGACGCCGCCGAGCTTCCGAAAGGTCAATCCGGGCGATTTTCCGATCCTCTATATCAGTCTGAATTCGCCGACCCTGCCGCTTTCGGCGGTCAACGAGTATGGCGAGATCACGCTGGCCCAGCAGATTTCGCAGCTGCCCGGCATCGCCCAGGTGCTGATCTACGGCGCGCAGAAATTTGCCGTGCGCGTCCAGGTCGACCCGGTCGCGGCGGCGTCACGCAATATCTCGCTCGAGGACATTCGCAGCGTCGTCTCCAAGACCAATTCCAACACTCCGGTCGGCACGCTCAACGGGCCCAAGCAGAGCGTGACTCTGAAGGCATCGGCTGCGATGACCAGTGCGGAGGAATACCGCAAGGTCGTGGTGGCCTATCGCAACGGCATCCCGGTGCATCTCGACGAGGTGGCGCGGGTCGTCGACAGCGTCGAAAACGACAAGACCGCAAGCTGGTTCAATGAGAACCGTGCGATCGTGCTCGCGATCCAGCGCCAGCCGGACGCGAACACGGTGGCGGTGGTCGACCTCGTGCGCGAGCGGTTGCCGCAATATCGCGCGATGGTGCCTCCTTCGATCCGCATGGAGGTGCTCAACGACCGCTCGATTTCCATTCGCGACTCGGTCGTCGACGTGCAGGAGACGCTGGCGATCGCCATCTGCCTGGTGGTGATGGTCATTTTCCTGTTCCTGCGCACGGTGTCCGCAACCCTCATCCCCGCGCTAGCGGTTCCAGTCTCGCTGATCGGAACCTGCGCGGCGATGTATGTGTTCGGCTTCTCGATCAACAACATGACGTTGCTCGCATTGACGCTGTCGGTCGGGTTTGTCGTCGACGACGCCATCGTCATGCTCGAGAACATCGTGCGCCATATCGAAGGCGGCATGCGGCCATTCGAGGCCGCCCTCAAGGGCGCGCGCGAGATCGGCTTTACCATCGTCTCGATCACGTTCTCGCTCATCGCCGTGTTCATTCCCGTTCTGCTGATGGGCGGCATGGTTGGCCGTGTCTTTCGCGAATTCGCGGTAACGATCGCGGTCGCCATCATTGTGTCCGGATTTGTCTCGCTCACGCTTACGCCAATGCTGTGCGCCCGCGTGCTGCGCACCCATCACGAAGGTGAAAAGCAGAACGTCGTCCTGCGGATGTTCGAGGCGATGTTCAAGGGGTGGCTGCGAGGCTACGAGTGGGCGTTGGACAAGGTCCTCGCCTACAAGTTCATCGTGCTGTTGGCCACCTTTGGCACCCTGGCAGCGACGTTCTGGCTCTACACGATCATTCCCAAGGGCTTCTTCCCGACCGAGGACACCGGTTTCATTTCCGCATCGACCGAAGGCGCGTCCGATGTTTCGTTCGCGCAGATGGGCGTGCTGCAGCGACAGGTCGCCGAGATCGTCCGCAAGGACAAGGCGGTGGATTACGTCAATTCCACCATCGGGGCGGGAGGTCCGAACCCGACGCTCAATTCCGGCCGCATGTTCATTGCACTCAAACCCAAGAAGGAGCGCGGCGAAAGCTCGACTGCCATCATTCAGCGCTTGCGGCGCGAAGCTAACAGCGTTCCCGGCATGGCGGTGTATTTCCAGAACGTCCAGAACATCAACATCACCGGTCGCATTTCCAAGAGCGAGTTTCAGTACACGCTGCAATCGAGCGATACCCCGCTCTTGTACGAGGTCGCGCCGCAGATGCGCGACAAGATCGCCAAAATCGAGGGGCTGCGCGACGTCACCACCGATCTCTACATCAAGAATCCGCAGATGACGATCGAGGTCGACCGCGAGAAGGCCGCGGTCTACGGCATTACGATCGACCAGATTCGGCAGGAATTGTTCAACGCCTTCGGTGCCCGGCAGGTTGCGACGATCTACACGGCAACCAACGACTATCAGGTCATTCTCGAAAGCCAGCCGCAGTTTCAAGCTGATCCGTCACAGTTGCAAAACATCTTCGTCAAGACGAACGGCTCCGGAGCGGGAACGGGCGGGGCGGCCGGACCCGGAGCCGGCGTGAACGGGAACGGCATCCCGTCAGGGCAATCGATCCCGCTCTCCGCGGTGACGCGCATGGTGCCCTCGGTCGGCCCGCTCCAGGTCAATCACCAGGGAAATCAGCCCTCGGTAACCATCTCGTTCAATCTGGCGCCCAACTTTTCCCTCGGACAGGCCGTCGACGCCATCCGCGAGATCGAGCGCGAGACGCGGTTGCCGATCACCGTCAACACCGGCTTCCAAGGCTCGGCCCAGGTCTTCCAGGAATCGCTCAAGGGCCAGGGTTTGCTGGTCCTGGCCGCGATCTTCGCCGCCTACGTGGTGCTGGGCATCCTCTACGAAAGCTTCATCCATCCGATCACCATCATTTCCGGCCTGCCATCGGCCGGCGTCGGCGCGTTGCTCGTGTTGATGCTGTTCAAGATGGACCTGTCGGTCATCGCCATGATCGGCATCGTGATGCTGGTCGGCATCGTGAAGAAAAATGCGATCATGATGATCGACTTCGCGATCGATCGTCGCCGGGTCGGATTGTCCGCTGAGGCGGCGATCCGCGAAGCCGCGCTGCTACGCTTCCGTCCGATCATGATGACGACGTTCGCCGCGATTTTCGGCACGCTTCCGATCGCGCTCGGGACAGGAGCGGGCGCCGAGTTGCGTCAGCCGCTCGGTGTCGCGGTGGTCGGCGGGCTGGTCCTGTCGCAGCTCCTGACGCTCTTCATCACGCCGGTCGTGTACATCTATCTCGACCGCATCGACCGGATGCTCAAGTACCGGCTCGAGCCCCAGCTCAGAGAGGTTCCGGAGCATCCGGAGCGGCCGCCTGCCATCGCGGCCGAGTGATCTTGATACGAGCGCGGTGGCGTGGCGGTAGGGCGCGCCACGCTCCGATGCGGGCTTCGACCATGCCAGAGGCGGTTGCGCTGCGGGTCGCTCGATGCCCCGCGCGACCGCAGACGTCGACGCCTTGGCGAAGCGGCATCGCGTGCAACGCCACGTTCGTCGGGACGGCGGAGTAAAGCTCCGGTTACGCGATTGAGAAATGGCGGCTTGGCGCTGTTGATCCGGCCCAAGTCCGCGCGGCGGGGGCCGTGGTGGGGCCAGGCATTAGATCGAGAAGCTGGTCCCGCAGCCGCAGGACGCAGTGGCCTGCGGATTGTTGATCCGGAACGAGGCGCCGATGAGGTCATCGACGAAATCGATCTCGGAGCCCGCCAGATAACCCACCGAGGTTTGATCGATCAGCACGGTCGCGCCGTCGCGTTGGATAACGAGGTCATCCGCAGCCTGGGCACTGTCCATATCGAACCTGTACTGGAAACCCGAGCAGCCGCCGCCCTCGACGCTCACGCGAAGCATGGTTCCGGCGGGCTCACGGCGCAAGATCTCGCCAATCCGGTGTGCTGCCCGTTCGGTGACCGTGATGTTGTCCATCTGCAAGCCATAATTGCCAGGGGGCCAGACCGATAGTTAAGTGCGTGCCGCACATAGGTCAACTCGGCCTTGGTCGATTGGACGTTTCCGGATGGCGGTTGAGGTGGCAGTCGCACGTGCGCCTTATGCGTCCGCTCCGGGCCGGAGCCGCGGCCGGCTCCATCCGGAGCCGGTGAGCCCGACCCGCAATGCCTTTCGCCGGGACTGCGATCGTATCATCCATGCGACCGCGTTCCGGCGGCTCGCATACAAGACCCAGGTCTTCGTCTTCCACGAAGGGGATCATTTCCGCACGCGCCTGACCCATACGCTGGAGGTCGCCCAGATTGCCCGTTCCCTGGCTCGCGCGCTTGGGCTTGACGAGGATCTGGCGGAGGCGCTGGCGCTGGCCCACGACCTGGGCCACCCGCCGTTCGGCCATGCCGGCGAGCGTGCCCTCGATCGCTGTCTCGCCGCCTGGGGCGGGTTTGATCACAATGCGCAGACGCTACGAGTCGTCACCGCGCTTGAGCGGCGCTATCCCGCATTCGACGGATTGAATCTTTCCTGGGAGACGCTCGAAGGGCTCGTGAAGCACAACGGCCCGCTGACGCTTCGCGACGGGAGCCCGATCGGACACTATCGCGAGCGCGGGCTGCCGTATGCGATCCGGCCGTATGGCGGGGCAAACGATTCTGGGCTCCAGGACCTGGAGCTCTGGAGCTTTGCCAGCGCCGAAGCTCAGGTTGCCGCCATCGCCGACGACATCGCCTACGATGCCCATGACATCGATGACGGGCTGCGGGCCGGACTTTTTGCCCTCGAGGAGCTCGCCGGCGTCCCGCTGATCTCCAGCATCCTCAAAGATACTTACCGAGAAAACCCGCAGCTCGAGGCCAATCGTGTGGTGCATGAATTGGGCCGTCGGCTCATCACCCAAATGATCGAGAACGTCATCGCCGAAACCACGGGCCGCCTGCAGACGTTGGCGCCGCGGTCGGCTGATGATGTGCGTCATGCCGATCGGCAGGTCGTCGGCTTCTCGGCCGAGATGGAAGCAGCCGACCGCGCCATCAAGGGCTTTCTCTATCCCCGGATGTACCGTCATCCTCGTATCATGCGCATCATGGGTGATGCGGAGCGCGTGGTTTGCGCCTTGTTTGCCCGTTACAGCGAAAAGCCCGCGGACATGCCGGCGGAGTGGGCGCAGACCGTCGAGGCGGGGGACGAAGCCGACCGGCCGCGCCGAACCGCGGATTTCATCGCCGGCATGACCGACCGCTACGCGCTGATCGAGCATGGGCGGCTTTTTGACTCGACCCCGGAATTGCGTTAGGCGGCGCGACTTAACCCAAGCCCGCTGACCATGAACGATCAGAATATCTTTGCCGTGGTGCTCGACAAGGTACGCGCGGCCAACAACGCGCTCGTCGCGGAGGGCGCGCTGCCCGCCGCGATCGACCAGTCTCGCATCGTGGTTGAGCCGCCGCGCGAGGCCGCTCATGGGGACATGGCGACCAACGCGGCCATGGTGCTGGCAAAAGATGCCGGCAAGAAGCCGCGCGAACTGGCCGAGGCGATCGCCGCAAAACTTCGGGCCGACGATCTGGTGGCGAAGGCCGAGGTGGCGGGCCCCGGGTTCATCAATCTCACCCTTAAGCCCTGGGCCTGGGTCGGCGCCCTGCGCGCGATCCTCTCACAGGGCACTCACTATGGTCGCGGCAAGACGGGGCAAGGCAGCGCCGTCAATGTCGAATACGTCTCCGCCAATCCGACCGGACCGATGCATGTCGGCCATTGCCGCGGCGCCGTGTTCGGTGACGCGCTTGCCAATCTGCTGGCTTTCAGCGGCTACAACGTCACGCGCGAGTACTATGTCAACGATGCGGGCGCCCAGGTCGATGCGCTCGCACGCTCGGCGTTCTTGCGCTACCGGGAGGCGCTGGGCGAAGACATCGGCGCGATCCCGGAAGGCCTTTATCCCGGCGACTATCTCAAACCGGTGGGGACGGCACTTGCGGCCCGGTACGGGCGGACGCTGACGGACAAGCCGGAGGCGGAATGGCTCCCGATCGTCCGCGATCGCGGTATCGAGATGATGATGGCGGGAATTCGCGACGACCTGAAGTCGCTCAATGTCGTGCAGGACGTCTTTTTCTCCGAACGCTCGCTGATCGAAGGTGCACGCGATGACGTGGGAGAGACCATCGCCGCGCTGCGGCGTGCCGGCTATGTCTACGAGGGCCGCCTGCCGCCGCCCAAGGGCGCCCCGATAGAGGATTGGGAGGACCGAGAACAGACGCTGTTTCGCGCGACCGATTTCGGCGACGATGTCGATCGACCGCTGATGAAGTCCGACGGCAGCTATACCTATTTTGCCTCCGACATCGCCTACCACAAGACCAAGGTGGATCGCGGTTTCACGACCTTGATCGACGTATGGGGAGCCGACCACGGCGGCTACATCAAGCGCGTACAGGCGGCGGTGAAAGCGGTGCAGGCCATCACCAACGCCGCTGTCGCCCAGCTCGACGTCAAGATCGTGCAGCTGGTGAAACTTCTGCGCGGCGGCGAGCCGGTCAAAATGTCAAAGCGGGCAGGGGAGTTCGTAACGTTGCGTGAAGTCGTTGATGAGGTCGGCAAGGACGCGGTCCGCTTCATGATGCTGTATCGCAAGAACGATGCGGTGCTCGATTTTGACCTTGCCAAGGTGATCGAGCAGTCGCGCGACAACCCGGTCTTCTATGTCCAGTACGGTCACGCGCGTGGCCGATCCGTCTTCCGCAACGCGAGGGAGGTTGTCCCGGACCTCCCCAACGAGGGAACGGCGCGGGCGACAGCCCTCGCAACTGCACCGCTCGACCGGCTCGACGATGCCGGCGAACTCGCGCTGATGCGGCGGCTGGCGCTCTATCCACGCCTCGTCGAGGCTGCTGCCCTGGCCCACGAGCCGCACCGGATCGCGTTTTATCTCTATGAACTTGCAAGCGATTTCCACGCCCAGTGGAATCGCGGGAAAGATTCGCCACATTTACGCTTCATTATCCAGAATGATCCACAAATGACCATGGCTCGCCTCGCGCTCGTGCAGGGCGTTGTCACCGTACTCGCGTCAGGGCTTGGGGTGCTCGGCGTCGAGGCGCCTGAGGAAATGCGTTAGTCACGCTCGGTGCCCTGGGGCAATGGATCCCGCTCGCCTGGGTCCGCCACGCAACCGACCGAGAGCGACGCCAGCACCGGAAACGGAATGAGTATGGCGGACGATCACACATTACGATCCTATCGATCCAATGATCGCTATCAGCCGGCAGAGCCTTCGCGGCCGAGCGAGCAGGCAGGGGGCGGCGATCCACTTGCCGAGCTTGCCCGACTGATCGGGCAGCGCGATCCGTTTGCCGAGTTCGGGCGAAGCAACGCGCGTCAGGGGCAGCGGCCAGCGCCAGATGTGCCGACCACTGCGCCCGACGACGGGCAGCAGACATCAATGCACGAGCCGGACCTGGCAATGCACGAGCGGGACCTGGCGCATGGTTCCGGGTACCGGGAGCAGGAGTACGAGGTCCGCGAGGACGACGCGCATCCGTTGGCCCCCGCGACGGGCCACGACGAAGTGCCGCTCGCGGCAAACTATCAAGACGGGCACCACGACGATCGCATCCACGACGCCCAGCACTATGATGATCGACCGCATGGGGGCGACGACGCAGGGCCCTATTACCAGGACGACGCCCCGCTCGAGCCGCACGAAGACGAGATGTATGACGATGCGCCTCACGCGCGCCGCCACAGTGGTCTTGTCACCGCTCTCGCGCTGATCGGTTGCGCCGTGCTCGGTACGGCCGGGGCATACGCGTATCGGAGCTATTCTGGCGTGCCGAGCTCAACGCAGCCGCCGCCCGTCATCGCCGCTGACAACTCGACCCCGACCAAGATCGTTCCTGCGACGGCCGGCGATCCGCAATCGAGCAAGGCGGTCCAGGATCGGCTCGCGACCGCAGAGAAAGAACAGCTCGTCTCCAAGCAGGAAGAGCCGGTGGCGCTTTCCGCGCCGCGCGCGGCGCCTCCTGCTCCATCGGGACAGGCCGGGTCTGCAGCACAGCCCTCCGCTGGATCAGAGCCGAAGAAGGTCCGTACCGTCACCATTCGCCCGGACGGAAACGACGCCAGCGGCAAGCCTGTCGGCATGGCGCCGCCGGCGGCGCAGGGAGCAGCCGCGACGGCAACAACCGCCACGCCCCGACCGGCCGTCACGCCGCCCGCGCCGCGCGCAGGGACGCCACCCGCCCGCAGCAGCGGCGCGCCGATTGCGCTCGAACCGCAGGCCGGCGAGCCCGCGGCGGCGCAGCCAGCAAGGCCGCGCACCGCGGCCATACCGCCTTCCGCCGAGGGCGCGGCCAATGGATTCGTCGTGCAGCTTTCGTCACAGAAGACGGAGAGCGAGGCGCAATCCTCCTTCCGCAGCTTGCAGGCAAAGTTCCCCAACGAGCTTGGCGGCCGCCAGCCGCTCATTCGGCGAGCGGATTTGGGCAGTAAAGGCGTGTTTTACCGCACCATGATTGGGCCATTTGCATCAGCCCAGGAAGCGAGCCAGTTTTGCGCGACTTACAAGGCCGCTGGCGGGCAATGCGTCGTTCCCAATAACTGAGCCGCGCGGGTCATCCGCGCCCATGACGGTACGCGCTTTCATTACCGGCCTTGCGGGCACAGAATTGACGCCCGCGGAGCGGGCGTTCGTGCGCGAGAGCGCGCCCTGGGGGCTCATCGTCTTCAAGCGCAACGTCGAGACGCCGGCGCAAGTGGGCCGCCTGGCTGCGTCTTTTCGTGACGCCGCGGGTCGTGATGCCGCTGTGCTCGTCGATCAGGAGGGCGGCCGCGTTCAGCGCTTGGGCCCGCCCCATTGGCCGGCCTATCCGCCGGGCGCCTCCTACGGACGCATCTACGATTGGGACCCCATCGCAGGGCTCACAGCCGCCCGTCTCGGCGCCCACCTGATTGCCACCGATCTCAAGGCAGTCGGTATCGATGTCGATTGTCTCCCGATCGCCGACGTGCCGGTCGCTGGCGCAGACCCGGTGATTGGCGACCGTGCTTACGGCGATACCGCCGACAAGGTCTCGGCGATTGCGCGCGCGGTCGCGGATGGCCTGCAGGCGGGCGGCGTCTTGCCTGTGCTCAAGCATATTCCGGGGCATGGCCGTGCCACCGCCGACAGTCACGGTGTGCTTCCGCGCGTCGACACTGACCGTGCAACGCTGGTGGCTACCGACTTTGCCGCGTTCGGGCCGCTGTCCGATCTCCCGCTCGGGATGACCGCCCATATCGTGTACAGCGCCATCGATCCTATTGCTCCCGCCACGACTTCGGTCACTCTGGTCCGTGATGTGATTCGGGGCTTGCTGCAATTTCGCGGTTTGCTGATGAGTGACGACATTTCCATGGGAGCCCTGTCGGGGTCGATCGAGGCGCGCTCGCGCGCAGCCATTGCCGCCGGTTGCGACCTCGTCCTGCACTGCAACGGCAAGCTCGACGAGATGCAAGCAGTTGCATCGGCCGTACCCATGCTGACGGGCGAGGCCGCGGCAAGAAGCGATGCGGCTCTGCGACGGCGCGGACAGCATTCGCAGTGCGATCCAGGCGCGCTGCGGGCCGAATGGACGGCGCTCATGGCCGCTCCCGCGGGCGCCCAGAGGGCGACATCATGACCCCCGACGAGATCAAGTTCGAAGCCGACGTGACTGCCGAGCGGGAGACGGGCGAGCCCGCCTTGGTGGTCGACGTCGAAGGGTTTGAGGGGCCGCTCGACCTCCTCCTGGCGCTTGCCCGCCAGCAGAAGGTCGATCTCGCCAGGATCTCGATCCTTGCGCTTGCGGACCAGTACCTCACCTTCATCGAGGCGGCGCGCAAGCTTCGGCTCGAACTGGCCGCCGACTATCTTGTGATGGCGGCCTGGCTCGCCTACCTGAAGTCGCGCCTGCTCCTGCCCGATGCGAATGCGCCTGCAGGTCAGAGCGCGGAAGATATGGCGATCGCGCTCGCCATGCGGCTCAAGCGCCTCGAGGCGATCCGGGCCGCCGCCGAGCGCCTGTTCGGCCGCGCACAGCTCGATCGGGACGTGTTTCAGCGCGGCCAGCCAGAGCCCATCGCCCATATCAAACGTCCGGAATGGACTGCGACTCTCTACGATCTGCTCTCGGCGTACGCGCAACAACGGCAGAAGACGGTTCTCGGGAATGTGCGCCTGGTCAAGCGCAGCGTGTGGTCCTTGGCCGAGGCGCGCGTGGCGCTCGAGCGGCTGATCGGCAAGTCGTCCGACTGGGCGCGGCTCGATGAATATCTGATCTCGTTCGTGGTAGAGCCATCGCTTGCACCGACGGTGTTCGCGTCGAGCTTCGCCTCCACGCTCGAACTGGTGCGTGAAGGCGTGATGGAGGTGCACCAGCAGGCGGCATTTTCGCCCCTCTATGTGCGTAAGCGTCAACCGGCTGGAAGTGGAGTAGCCGATCCGAGCGGCGTGGCGGCGCCGACCGGCGGCAAGGAATAGAGGAGGCCGTAGCAATGCCGAGATTGCAAGTGGTGATGCCGGACGATGAGCCGGACAATGCGGTGCAGCCGCGAGCAGAAGAGCTTCGGCTGCTTGAGGCCATGTTGTTTGCTTCGGCCGAGCCGCTCGATGAGAAGTCGCTGGCAGCGCGCTTGCCACAGGGCACGAATGTCCGCGAGGCCCTCGTGCGGCTGCAGGAGGAGTACGCCACCCGGGGCGTCAACCTGCTGCGGATCGGCGGCAAATGGACCTTCCGCACCGCGAACGATCTGTCCTGGCTGTTGAGCAAGGAAACGGTCGAGACGCGCAAGCTCTCGCGCGCGGCGATCGAGACGCTTGCCATCATCGCCTATCATCAGCCGGTCACGCGGGCGGAGATCGAGGAACTTCGCGGCGTAAGTACGTCCAAGGGCTCGGTCGATGTGCTGCTCGAGACGGGCTGGATCCGCCCGCGTGGGCGGCGCAAATCCCCTGGCCGACCGTTGACCTACGGCACGAGTGAGGCGTTCCTGTCGCATTTCGGGCTGGACGCGGTCGGCGATCTGCCGGGGCTCGAGGAGCTCAAGGGGGCAGGCATGCTGGATGGTCGGCTGCCGCCCGGCTTCTCTGTCCCGGTGCCGTCGGACGACCCGGCTTTGCGCGAGGACGAGGATCCGCTGGAACCCGGCGACCTTGATCTCGGCCTTGCGCCACCGCCCGAGCGCACCGACGACGACTGAGTTCCGAGTTGGGCTAATTGCGGCCAAAGGCCGCCGTCGCCCAACCGCTTAGCCCGTGAACGCGGCATTCCCCTGCGGCCTGCGGAGCAGGCGCAGTCCTTGTTTTTGCCGCGCCTGACGCCTAGGTTCAGCCCACTGGGTGAGCGTTGCCCGCTGCGGAAAACCGCCAGAAGCTCCAGGGCAGGCGCTGGACGATGACGGATCGTCGTAGTGCCGTTGGCGTCCGGCGGCAGAAGAGTCCACGCTCTAACTCGGAGCGAATTCGAGATGGACGGGCTGTTCGTTCGTCTCTGCGGAGGATAACCGATGGGTTCCATGAGTATTTGGCACTGGATCATCGTGCTGGCCGTCGGCCTGTTGCTGTTTGGCGGCCGGGGCAAGATCTCCGAGTTGATGGGCGACTTCGCCAAGGGCATCAAGTCGTTCAAAAAGGGCTTGTCGGAGGATGAAAAAGCCGAGGACGAGCCCAAGGTCGATCCGGTGAAGACCATCGACCACCAGCCGCCGCCAACCGTCGGGGCCGCGATGGGAAGCGGGACACCAGCTACGGCAGGGGCCCCGTCAGAAACCCGCAAGACAGGTTGACGCGGGCAGGGGCCGCGGCGCACCGGCTCGATGGATGGGGGGCGCCGGCCTGATGGTCTGCGCCCCTTGGAGTTGATAGCGCAATGTTCGACATCGGCTGGGGCGAACTCCTTCTTATCGGCGTCGTCGCGCTGATCGTGATCGGGCCCAAGGAATTGCCCGGGACGCTTCGGACACTCGGCCAATGGATGGGCAAGCTCCGTCGCATGGCGTCGGAGTTCCAGGGCCAGTTTCAGGAAGCTATGCGGGAAGCCGAGCTGGCCGACCTGAAGAAGCAGGTCGACGACATGACCTCGCAGGCGCAGAGCTACGCCAATTTTGACCCCGTCAGCGAGGTCCGCAAGGAGTTCGAGAGCACCCAGCAGCAGATCGAGAGTGCGATCACAGACAAGCCGCAGCCCGACGCGCCGGGCACACCTGCTGTGTCGGAGCCAGGGCCAATATCGGAATCCGGCGCCCTGTCTGGTCCAACTGCGGTCGAGACCGCACCGGCAGTCGCGTCGAGCGCCGAAGCGCCGGTCGCCCCGTTGCCTGAGCGGGAAGCCGCCGGCACGGACGCCGCCAAGCACGATGGCAAACCCGCATGACGCACGAGGACATCGAGGCAACCAAGGCCCCGTTGATGGATCACCTGATCGAGCTGCGCTCGCGGCTCATCAAGGCGCTCGCGGCCTTCGCCGTCATGTTCGTGTGCTGCTTTTTCTTCGCCAAGCAGATCTACAATGTGCTGGTGTGGCCGTTCGTACTGGTAGCGGGCCCTGAGAATTCCAAGTTCATCTACACCGCGCTGCTCGAGTATTTCATCACTCAGCTCAAGCTTGCGATGTTCGGCGCGGCGTTCCTGTCGTTCCCGGTGGTGGCGACGCAAATCTACATGTTCGTGGCGCCCGGCCTTTATCGCAACGAGCGACAGGCATTTCTGCCTTATCTCATCGCGACCCCTGTGTTCTTCGCGCTCGGCGCATCCGTGGTCTATTTCCTTGTGATGCCGATGCTGGTGCGATTCTCGCTTGGGATGCAGCAAAGTCCCGGAGAAGCCACCGCGGAGATCGCGCTGTTGCCGAAAGTCGGCGAATATCTCTCGCTGATGATGGGTCTGATCTTTGCGTTCGGCATCGCGTTTCAGCTGCCGGTGATCCTCACGCTCCTGGGCCGCGTCGGTATCGTCACGTCCGAGCAGCTCAAGGCCAAGCGGCGTTATTTCATCGTCGGTGCTTTTGTGATCGCGGCGGTGCTCACGCCGCCCGACGTGCTCAGTCAGCTGTCGCTCGCCCTGCCGCTGATGTTGCTCTACGAGGGCTCGATCTGGTCGGTGCGCTTCGTCGAGAAGAAGGCGGCTGCGGACAAGGCCAAGGACGCCGCCAGCGCCGCCGCCAAGCCGGCCGAATAATGCACGTCATGCGGTCACCATACGCGGCGTCATCGCTCGCGCAGGCGGGCGATCCGGTATTCACCGGCCTTGGCATCGGGCGCGACTTTTCCTAAACAACCGGTGCTCGCAATGGATCGGGTGCCCCGCCCGGCGGGGCATGACGCGGAAAGACTTCGGCCATGCACGACATCAAATGGATCCGCGAGCACGAGGAGGAATTCGACCGCGGATTGGCGCGACGCGGCTTGCCGCCGGAATCGCGAAAGCTGATCGCGCTCGACGAGCGCCGGCGCGCGGCGATTCAGAAGGCCGAGGCGGCCCAGGCGCGGCGCAACGCGGCGTCGAAGGAGATCGGCGCTGCGAAGAAGAGCAACGAGGAAGCCGCCGCCCAGGCGCTCATGGCCGAGGTCGCGCGCCTCAAGACTGAGATTCCCGCGCTCGAAGCGGAGGAAAAGCAGCTTTCTACGCAGCTCGACGAGGCGCTTGCGCAGATTCCCAATCTGCCGCTCGATGAGGTGCCTGACGGCAAGGACGAGAGCGCCAATGTCGAGCACCATCATTTCGGGGCGAAGCGCAATTATGGATTCGCGCCGCAGCAGCATTTCGAACTCGGCGAGGCGCTCGGCCAGATGGACTTCGAAACCGCCGCGAAGCTTTCGGGCGCGCGCTTTGTTGTGCTCAAGAGCGGCCTCGCACGGCTCGAACGAGCGCTTGGACAATTCATGCTCGATCTACATACGGGGGAGCACGGCTATACCGAGGTCAATCCGCCGCTATTGGTACGCGACGACACGATGTTCGGGACGGCGCAATTGCCCAAGTTCAAAGATGATCAATTCGCGACGTCAAGAGGTTCGCAGCAGGCGGACGAACTGTTCGACAATATAATGGAATGGGGGGCCAAGAATGCCATGGCGGAGGCGAGGGCGTTAGTGGCGAAGGGCGCGGCTCCCGCCGACGCGATGGAGAAGCTGGAAGAAATTTTCGCGCACCAGAAGCCCGAATGGCGGATGCGATTCAACAGCGAGTTGGAGGAACAACTCAGGCTTTGGCTCATTCCCACCGCCGAAGTCCCGCTCACCAATCTGGTTCGCGAATCCATCCTCGACGAAGCCGTGCTGCCCATGCGGTTCACCGCCTGCACGCCGTGCTTTCGCGCCGAGGCGGGGGCCGCGGGCAAAGACACCCGCGGCATGATCCGCCAGCATCAGTTCACCAAGGTCGAGCTCGTTTCCATCACAACGCCTGAGCAGAGCAAGGACGAACACGAGCGCATGCTTGCCTGCGCCGAAGAAGTGCTGCGCCGGCTTGGCCTGCACTACCGCGTGGTGACCCTGTGCACCGGCGATATGGGCTTTGCCGCGCAAAAAACCTACGACATCGAGGTATGGCTGCCCGGGCAAAATATGTACCGGGAAATTTCGTCCTGCTCGCAATGCGGCGCGTTCCAGGCGCGGCGCATGAATGCGCGTTACCGCGCCAAGGATGATCGCCAGGTGCGGCATGTGCACACGCTCAACGGTTCGGGCGTCGCCGTCGGCCGCGCGCTCATCGCCGTCATGGAGGCATATCAACAGCAGGGCGGTTCGATCGCGGTGCCGGACGTGCTGCAGCCCTATATGGGCGGCGTGAAGACAATCGAGTCGCGTGCACGATCGGGGGCCCAATGAATACGCACGAGCGGCCAAATACAGACCGGCCCCTTTCCGATTTCCGTACTCTTTCAACCGTCGTCTGAAATGCGCATCCTCGTGACCAACGACGATGGCATCCACTCGGAGGGGCTCGACGTCTGTGCCGAGATCGGCCGCGCGTTGTCTGAGGACGTCTGGGTGATCGCGCCGGAATTCGACCAGTCCGGCGTCTCGCATTCGCTTTCGCTCAACGATCCATTGCGGCTGCGCGAAGTCGGTGAGCGCCGCTTTGCGGTCAAAGGCACGCCCACTGACTGCGTGATCATGGGCTCGCGGCACGTCATCAAAGACCGTCCTCCCAATCTGGTTCTTTCCGGCGTCAACCGCGGCCGCAATGCCGGCGAGGACGTGATCTATTCAGGCACCGTCGCCGGTGCGGTCGAGGGGACCATTCTCGGCATTCCCTCGGTTGCGCTCTCGCAGGCCTATAAGTCCCGCAGCAGCCAGCCACCACACTGGGAGACGGCGATCCGGTTCGCACCGGATATCATCCGGCGCGTGCTGGCAGCCGGGATACCGCGCGACGTGCTCATTAACATCAATTTTCCCGACTGCGCGCCCGGAGAGGTCAAGGGCATCGCGGTGACGAACCAGGGTCGCAACCGCCAGGACCGGTTGCAGATCGAGGCGCGACAGGACGGTCGCGGCAATGCTTACTACTGGATCGCCTATGTGCGAGTCCGTGGACAGCAGCCTGCGGACGGCAGCGATATTTTCGCGCTGGCTGAGAATCGGATCGCCGTCACGCCGCTGCGACTGGACATGACGGACGAGCCGTTCATGACCAAACTCGCCGAGTTGTTCGATTGAGCTGGGCCCGTGCGGCCAGCTCGGACCACTCACCGGCACTAATTCTTTAATTCTTCCCGCGGTCCAGAGCGGTCTGCAGCATTTGTTTGAGCCCGTCCATCTGGAACGGCTTCTTGAGGGTCGGGCGGTCGCGATACGGTTCGGGAAGGCCGCGTTCGCCATAGCCGGTGGCAAAGACGAAAGGCATGCCACGGGCGACGAGCGCATCCGCTACAGGCGAAATCGGCTGACCGTTGAGATTGACGTCGAGGATTGCGATGTCGAAATCGGCATTTTTCGCCGCCTCCAGCGCCTCCTCGATGCGTGCGGCCTCGGCGGCGACGGTGTAGCCAAGTTCGCCCAGCATGTCCTCGAGCAGCATTCGGATCATAAGCTCGTCTTCGACGACGAGGATCCGTTTGGCCGGAGTCGCGGACTGCAATTGCGTGGCAGACGTCATTCTGTACCCT
>Ga0207678_10002870_pt1 | contig 15645 bp, 12 predicted proteins | sample KBSC63metaG_FD_184319 | JGI IMG/M metagenome (GOLD analysis project Ga0207678, IMG submission 184319) | Corn rhizosphere microbial communities from Kellogg Biological Station, Michigan, USA - KBS C6-3 metaG (SPAdes) (version 2) | ecosystem: Host-associated > Plants > Roots > Rhizosphere > Soil ...
GAAGCTTTTGGATCAGTGATCCGCGGCCGCTGATTGGACAACATCACCCACACATTGGCCGGCGCCTTGCTCGCCGAGATGGGGCTTCGCCGCCGCTCGCGCTTCGGCTTTACCGCCTGCCTCCTCGGCGCCAACGCGCCGGACATCGACGTCTTCGCGCCGCTCGCTTTTTCGGTCGACGGCATCCAGTTCCATCGCGGACCGATCCACGGTGTGTTCGCGTGGCCGATCCTCGCCGCGGGGATCGTTGCAATCCTGTGGCTGGTCGACCGCCTTCGACCGAATCCCCAAGTCCGCTTTCGAGCCGGTCCATTGTTCGTCGTCGCCCTGCTCGCTGTGCTCAGCCACCCGTTCCTCGACTGGCTGACGAGCTACGCCATCGCGCTCTTTTCGCCGGCAAGCTGGCGCTGGTATTCGGGCAACGCGATCTTCATCGTCGACTGGGTCTATTGGCTGCTGATGATCGCCGGCATTGCCTGGTCGGCGGTGCTTTGGCGTCGCAATTCGCCGAATCCCGGACGCCCTGCCCGGATCGCTGGGCTGATCATGCTCGGCTATATCGGCTTCAACCTCGGCGAGAGCGCGCGCGTCGAGGAGGCGGCGACCCAGGAGCTTCGCTCGCGCGGCTTCGATCCTACGCTGGTGATCGCCAGCCCGCCGCCCATCGCCTTCTGGGAGCGATCGATCCTGTGGCGCGACGCGCACATCTTCGGCAGCGGCACGTACGACTTCGAGCACGGGCTTCAGCTCGACGCCGAAATCCAACCGCTACGGCTCGACGACCCGCGGCTCGCGCGGGCCAGGGCGAGCCAGCGCTACGTCCGTTCCTTCCTCGTCTGGTCGCGCATGCCCATCGTCGTGGACATCGACGGCCGGACCTATCTCTCGGACCAGCGCTTCTACGGGCCGCTGCGGGCGAGGTCCGTCCCCGGCTGGGTTCGACGCTTCTTCGGCGGCCACGCCTTCCTCATCCCGCTCGACATTCCGGCTTCCAGTTCATAACTCCGCCGTCATGAGCGCCCGCGGCGAGCATCTCGTCCATGCGGACCGCCGCTTCGCAACCGGCGGCGGGGCCGTGGCCCGCCTGCTCGCGCCGGCCTTCGGGCGCGTTCTCGACGAGATCGCCGACCGCCTCGACAGTGGCGGAATCCACCTTCACCTGCCCGATGGAACGCGCCGCGACGCCGGCTTCCGCGCGCCCGGCGCCGAAGCCACGGTCGACATCCGCAACTGGATGGCGCTGGTACGGCTGGCGACCTCGGGCTCGGTCGGCTGGTACAAGGCCTGGACGCTCGGCGAATGGGCGAGCCCGGATCCGGTCGCGCTGTTCGAGCTGTTTTCCGCGAATGCAGCATCGCTTGGGGACGTCGGCCGCGCCAAGGGCCCGTTCCGCTGGGTCAACGCGCTCGCCCATCGCCTCCGCGACAACGCGCCGAAGAAAGCGCGCAAGAACATCGCCGCGCACTACGACCTCGGCAACGATTTCTACTCGGCCTGGCTCGACCCGACGATGACCTACAGCTGCGCGCGCTTTCAACATCCCCTCCCGCTCGCGGGAGGGGAAGAGCCGCGAAGCGGCGAAGGGGCGGGCATGTCCCGGCGAAACAGGCCCACCCCCGGCCCCTCCCGCGAGCGGGAGGGGAGTTTGGAGGAAGCCCAGCGGCGCAAGGTCGCTCTGCTGCTCGACCGGCTCAAGCTGAAGCCCGGCGACCGGCTGCTGGAGATCGGCTGCGGCTGGGGGAGCCTGGCGATCGCCGCGGCCGAGCGCGGCGCCGAGGTTGTGGGCCTGACGCTGTCCACCGAACAGAAGGCCTGGGCCGAGGAGCGGATCGCCGCGGCTGGGCTCGCCGACAGGATCGAGGTCCGGCTCCAGGACTATCGCAACACCGCCGAGCAGTTCGACGCCGTCGCCTCGGTCGAGATGGTCGAAGCGGTCGGCGAGCGCTGGTGGGGAACCTATCTCGACTCGATCGCGCGCAACCTGAAGCCCGGCGGCCGCGCGGCGCTGCAGTTCATCAGCATCGATCACCGCCTGTTCGATCGCTACGCGCGCAATCCCGATTTCATCCAGACCTACATCTTCCCCGGGGGCATGTTGCTCGACGAGCCGCGCTTCGCCGGCCTCGCGGTCGAGCGAGGGTTGAGCTGGGAAGACCGCGCCGCCTTCCGGTTCGATTATGCCGAGACGGTGAAGCGCTGGCGCGATGCATACAATGGTGCGGTGGCGCGCGGATCGCTCCGCGGTTTCACCGAGCCGTTCCACGATCTGTGGCGCTACTATCTTATGTATTGCGAAGGCGGGTTTCGCGGCGGGGTCATCGACGTCGCCCAGATCACCATGGTCAGGCACGCGTGACGTGGGGAAGCGGCCGCAAACCCACGAAACGACCGATCCGCGGCAACTCGAGGTGGTCGCGAACCCGCGCCGCCAGGACATGCTGGCCCGCCTGTCGGCGTCGGGTCCCCTGTCGATCCGCGAGCTCGCCGAGCAGGTCGGCGCCCGGCCGACGGCGCTCTACCACCATCTCGAAAAGCTCCTCGCCGTGGGTCTCGTCGTTGAGGCTGGGACCCGGGTGCGCAACCGCCGCCGCGAGCAGCTCTACGAGACCGTCGCCGAACGCTTGCGCCTTGCCCGCGCCCATCGCGACCCGGCCCATGCCGGCGCGGTCGCCAGGATCGTCGCGGCGCAGACCCGCCAATTGTCCCGCGATTTTCGCGTGGGCCAGGCTTCGCCCGCGCGCGTGGACGACGGCGACGAGCGCAACCTGACCTTCTTCCGGCTGGTCGGTCGTCCGTCCGCCGATCAGCTGGCGAAGATCAACGCCTGCCTGGCCGAAATCACCGAATTGCTGTGGGAAGCCAACGATCCGGACGCCGCGCCGGTCGTGCTCGGGTGCGTCCTGGCCCCGGTCGGCAAGCGCGAAGCCTAGGCCTCGACCCGGACCTTCTCGCCCGTCGGCGCATCGGCCGTGAGCCGTTCCACGATCGCCTTCGCGACCACCTCGGGTGGCTTGAGGCTTTCGGGTTCTTCGCCGGGGAAGGCGAGGGCGCGCATCTTCGTCCGGGTCGCTCCTGGATCGATGATGTGGACCCGGACCCGGCCCAAATACGCCGTCTCGTCGGCATAGGCGCCGAGCAGGCTTTCGAGCGCGGCCTTGGATGAACCGTAGGCGCCCCAGAAGGCGCGCGGCTCGCCGCCGACCGACGAGGTCAGCGCGACGATGTCCGCCTGATCGGCTTTCTTCAGCAGCGGGTCGAACGCCGCGAGCAGCGCCTGGTTGGCGAGCAGGTTGAGGCTCAGGATCCGCGAATATTCCTTGGGATCAATGTCCTGCACGGGGGTGAGCGAGCCGAGCATCGCCGCATTGAGCACGAGGACATCCAGCTTCTGCCAGCGCTCGGCGACCGCGGCCGCGAGCTTGCCGATCGCTTCGCCCTGCGTGAGGTCGAGCGGGGCGATGGTCGCGCTGCCGCCGGCCTCGTGGATGCGCTGCTCAACCTCCTCGAGCGCGCTAGAGGTGCGCGCGACGAGGATCACGTGCGCGCCGGCCGCGGCGAGCGCTTCGGCGGTGGCGGCGCCGATGCCCCGGCTGGCGCCGGTGACGAGCGCGAGCTTCCCCGCGAACGGCTTCGAATCAGTCATGGAAGCGGCCTCTAGCCGCTTAGCGGCTGGCGACCAAAGACAGCGGCGCTCCGCGCTCCTTCTCGGAGACGTCGGTGAGGGCCGTCGGATATTCGCCGGTGAAGCAGGCGTCGCAGCGCTGCGGCTGCGTATTGTCACGGTCTTCGCCGAGCGCGCGATAGAGACCCTCGATCGAGATGAAGGCCAGGCTATCGGCGTTGATATAGTCGCGCATCTGCTCGACGTTCATCTGCGCCGCGAGGAGCTTGGCGCGCTCGGGCGTGTCGACGCCGTAGAAGCAGCTGTGCCGCGTCGGCGGCGAGGCGATCCGCATGTGGACTTCGCGCGCGCCGGCGTCGCGCATCATCTGGACGATCTTCACGCTGGTCGTGCCGCGCACGATCGAATCGTCGATGAGGACGATGCTCTTGCCGTCGACCAGCGCGCTGTTCGCGTTGTGCTTCAGCTTCACGCCAAGGTGGCGGACTTCCTGGCTCGGCTGGATGAAGGTCCGGCCGACATAGTGCGAGCGGATGATACCGAGCTCGAACGGGATGCCCGAAGCCTGGCTGAAGCCGATCGCGGCCGGAACGCCGCTGTCGGGCACCGGGACCACATAGTCGGCCTCGACCGGGGCTTCCCGCGCCAGCTCGGCGCCGATGTTCTTGCGGACCTCGTAGACCGACTGCCCTTCGGCGATCGAATCGGGCCGCGAGAAATAGACGTGCTCGAAGATGCACGGCCTCGGGCTCACCTTCTCGAACGGGCGGAAGGAGCGGATGCCGCCATCGTTGACCAGGATCAGCTCGCCAGGCTCGACGTCGCGAAGGAAGCTTGCGCCGATCACGTCGAGCGCCACGGTCTCGCTGGCGAAGATCGTTGCCTCGCCGAGCTTGCCCATGACCAGCGGCCGGATGCCGAGCGGATCGCGGCACGCGATCAGCCCGTCGTCGGTCAGCACCACGAGCGAGTAGGCGCCTTCGACCTGCTTCAAGGCGTCGGTCAGCCGGTCGAGCGTCGTCGTGCAGTCGGACGTCGCGACGAGGTGGATGATGACCTCGGTGTCGCTGGTCGACTGGAAGATCGAGCCGCGACGGTTGAGCGTACGGCGAAGCTTCATGGCGTTGGAGAGGTTGCCGTTCTGCGCGAGCGCGAACCCGCCTTCTGCAAGCTCGGCAAACAGCGGCTGGACGTTGCGCAATCCCGGCCCGCCCGCGGTGGAATAGCGCACGTGCCCGATCGCCGTCCGCCCGGCGAGCGAGCGCATCACCTCGTCGCGGTCGAAATTGCCGGCGACATGGCCCATCGCTCGGTGCGAATGGAAATACTGGCCGTCGAAGCTGGTGATGCCAGCCCCTTCCTGGCCGCGGTGCTGAAGCGCGTGCAGCCCGAGCGCGACGAAGCTCGCGGCGTTGTCGGCGCCCCAAATGCCGAAGATGCCGCACTCCTCGCGCAGCTTGTCGTCGTCGAAGGGATTGGTCGTCAGCATGTCCATGGTTGCCCCAAGCGTCTGCGCGGCCGTCTGTCGCCCGCCATATAGTTTGCGGGCGGGCCTTTGTCGCCCCCAGGCTGAATAATGCGTGAAATTTTAACGGCTTAGCGGTCTTACGCCTTGAAAAGGCTGGGATATCGCGACTTGAGCGCAGCCACCTTCGGGCGGTCGTTGACGACGATGTACGGATAGAGGGGGTGCTTCCTCGCGAAGTCCTGGTGATAGGCCTCGGCCGGATAGAAGCCGCCGCTCTCGATCCTGGTCGCGATTGGCTTCTTGTAGGCGTGCGCCGAGGCCAGGCTGGCGATGAACGCCCGCGCCGCCCGCGCCTGGCCGGCATTCTGCGGGAAGATCGCGGAGCGGTAGCTCGGGCCGGTGTCGGGACCCTGCCGGTTCACCTGGGTCGGATCGTGCGCGACGGTGAAGAAGATCTGGAGCAGCTGCCCGTAGCTGATCTGCTTGGGATCGTAGGTGATCTTCACCGCCTCGGCATGGCCGGTGCGCTCCGAACTGACGGCGTCGTAGGTCGCGTCGCTCGCACTGCCGCCGGCGAATCCGGAAACGACGTCGGTGACTCCCTTCACATGCTCGAACACCGTTTCCATGCCCCAGAAACAGCCGCCGGCGAGAACTGCGGTCTCGGCGTGGGCCGGGGCAGCGGAAACCAACAGGACGGAAGCAAGCGGCAGGGCCAAGTTACGCATATCTCGTTCTCCTCACGCCACCATCTACGGATCGCGCTGAACCGCGGATGCACGCGCTGGACGCCCCAGCGCCACGGACATAGGAAGGCGTTCGCTGGAGGGAAGAGCATGCCGACCTACGCCGCGCCCGTGAAGGACACGCGCTTCATCCTCGAAAGCGTGCTCGACATCGGCCGCTATTCGAACCTGCCGGGCTTTGCCAACGCCACGCCCGACGTCGTCGAGGCGATCCTCGAGGAAGCCGGCCGTTTCGCCGCCGAGGTCCTGCAACCCTTGAACCGCATCGGCGACGAGGCCGGGTGCAAGCGGGCCGAGGACGGGTCCGTTACTAGTCCGCCGGGCTTCAAGGACGCTTACTGGCAATTCTGCGAGGCCGGCTGGCCGACGCTCACGGCGCCCGAGGAGTTCGGCGGGCAGGGCCTGCCGCAAGTCATCGGGTCGGCCGTCTCGGAGTATATCCTGTCCGCGAACCACGCTTTCGAGATGTACCAGGGCCTCACGTCAGGCGCGATCGCCGCGTTGATGCTCAAGGCGTCGGACGAGCTGAAGCAGACCTACATCCCCAAGATGGTCACCGGCCGCTGGACCGGGACGATGAACCTGACCGAGCCGCATTGCGGGACCGATCTCGGGCTGTTGAAGACTCGCGCCGAGCCGCAGGCTGACGGCAGCTATGCGATCACCGGGACGAAGATTTTCATCTCCTCGGGCGAGCACGACCTCAGCGAAAACATCATCCACCTGGTGCTGGCCAAGATCAGCGGCGCTCCCGACACGGTCAAAGGCATTTCGCTGTTCGTGCTGCCCAAGTTCCTGGTGAACCCCGACGGCTCGCTCGGCGAGCGCAATTCGCTGTCCTGCGGGGCGCTCGAAAAGAAGATGGGCATCCACGGCAACGCGACCTGCGTGATGAATTACGACGGGGCGAAGGGCTGGCTGGTCGGGGAGCGCGAAAAGGGCCTCCAGGCCATGTTCATCATGATGAACGCCGCGCGGCTCGGCGTCGGGCTCCAGGGCCTCGCCCAGGGCGAGGTCGCCTACCAGAACGCCGCCGCCTACGCGAAGGAGCGCCGCCAGAGCCGCGCGCTGAACCCCGACGATCGCGATCCAAACGCCAAGGCGGACCCGATTATCGTCCATCCCGACGTCCGCCGCATGCTGATGGAGGCGCGGGCCTGGAACGAGGGCGGCCGGGCGCTGGTCCTGTGGGGCGCGCTCCAGGTCGACCTCATCCGCCGTTCGCCCGACGAGGGGGAACGGCAAGCCGCGGACGACCTGCTCGGGCTGCTGACCCCGGTGATCAAGGGCTACCTCACCGACAAGGGCTTCGAGGCGGCGGTCCTCGCGCAGCAGGTGCTCGGCGGGCACGGTTACATCCGCGAGCATGGCATCGAGCAGTTCGTGCGCGATGCGCGCATCACCCAGATCTACGAAGGCACCAACGGCATCCAGGCGATGGACCTCGTCGGCCGCAAGTTGCCGCGTGACAACGGCCGGGCGGTCCGCGCGTTCTTCGAGCTCGTCGGCAGCGATATCAAGGAAGCGATGGCGGTTGGCGACCCCGCCGGCGTCGCGGCTGCCCTCCAGCCGGCGCTCGCGGACCTCCAGGCCGCGACGGTCTGGCTCGCGCACCACGCGATGGGCGATCCCGACAACGCCGGGGCCGGGGCCTATGCGTACATGGACCTGACGGGCCTCGTCGCGCTCGGCTGGATGTGGCTCAAGCTTGCCGCGGCCGCTTCCCGGGCGCTCGCGGACGGAACCGACGATCGAGCCTTCCACGAGGCCAAATTGGTCACGGCGCGCTTTTATGCGGAACGCGAGCTTCCGGGATCGACCGCGCTGCGGCGCAAGATCGAGGCCGGGGCGGAAGCGCTGATGAAGATGCCGGTCGAGGCATTCTAGGCCCGCCGGGCCCTTCGCACCCGCAACATTTAGCTCCCGTTCACGCTGCCACGACGAATCGAGCGTCTGTGACGATGAATGTCGTCACAGTGACACAGCCCGCGCGTTGTGACGGTCAGAAGGCTCCATTTCATTCGGAAAGGAGACGAGCCATGAAACTGATGATCAAGATGATGGCCGGAGGCGTGGGTCTTGCGGCAATTGCGGCTGCGGCTCCTGCCGCCGCGCAATATCCGTACGGCTACAGCAACCCGTACGGTTATTCGAACGCCTACGGCTATTCGAATCCCTACGGCGCTTATGGCGTGAACTCTACGACTGCGACGCAGCAGTGCACCGCCGCGGTCCAGAGCCGGCTTTATAACCGGTCCTCGATCGGCGGAATCCTCGGTGCGATTCTCGGCTCCAATACGACCGGGCGCGTGCTGAACATCACCCAGGTGACGCCGACCCGCTCGGGCATGCGCATCCGCGGTCTCGCGAGCAGCGGCCGTTATGCCTACAATAACTACGGCCCCTATGGCGTCGGCGCCTACGGCTCGCTCGGCTACGGCTACAACCAGGCCGCCGACCTGTCGTTCAAGTGCGACGTCGACTACCGCGGTTACGTCCGCGACGTCGACATCAACCGCCGCTAATAACGACGGCTGTAACGATAAAAGAGGAGCGCCGGGTTTTTCCCGGCGCTCTTTTTTCGTGCCCTCGCAAGCGGTTGGAAAAGCTGGCATTTCAGTCGGGGTTCAGTTCGCGGCCCTATTGCGTGTAACAAAGGCGCGCCCACGTGCGTTGGGGCGCAGACTTTCTGGAGACGACCAATCCGCATGGCCAAGAGTTTGAAGCTGCTGACCGGGGCCGCGATCGCCGCCGCCCCAATCGCCGCGGTCCCGCTGTTGCTGGCTCCGACGCCTGCGCTGGCGGCGCGGCATGGGGATTCGACCGGCGCCGAAGTGGCGAGTTTCTACCGCGCACGGGGCGGCGCGCCGTTGTGGTTCTCTCCCAGGTCCGGCGATGCCGCGCAGCAGCTTCTGACGCTGCTCAGCACGGCGCGCGCCGACAACCTCAACCCCAACCGCTATAATCTGAAGGGCGTCGCCCGGGCCATCCAGGCGGCACGGCGCGGCGACGTCGGTCGTTCCGAGCAAGTGCTGAGCCAGGCATTCGTCGCCTTCGCTCGCGACGTCAGGCACGATCCCGGCGGCGTGATCTACGTCGATGCCGAGCTGAAACCCACGCCGCCCTCCGCCGCCGCGCTGCTCAGCCAGGCGGCCGCCGCTTCGAACCTTGCCGACTATGTCGAGAACGAAGGGTGGATGAGCCCGATCTACGGCAAGCTCCGCCTCGCGCTCGCCAGCCGGCTCTACCGCAGCGAGCGCGAGCGCCAGTTGCTTGCGCTCAACCTGGAGCGCGCCCGGGCGCTGCCTTCGGGCAGCGGCCGCTACGTGATCGTCAACGCGCCGGCCGCGCGGCTCTACATGTACGAGAATGGGCAGGTGGTAGACTCGATGCGGGTCGTCGCGGGCAGGCCGGACCCGATCGCGCAGACGCCGATGATGAACGCCTTCATCCGCTACGTCGCGCTCAACCCTTACTGGAATTCGCCGGCCGACATCACGGCGAAAAAGCTTGCGCCGACCATCCTCAAGGAAGGGCGCGCCTATTTCACCAAGCGGGGCTACGAGCTCCTGTCGGACTGGGGCGACCATCCGCGCGTCCTTGACCCGATGTCGATCGACTGGCGTGCCGTTCAGGCTGGCCGGATCCAGGCGCGGCTGCGGCAGAAGCCGGGTCCGGCTAATTCGATGGGCAAGATGAAGTTCATGTTCCCCAATGCGCAGGGGATCTGGCTGCACGACACGCCGGAGCAGGAGAAGATCGACGAGGCGGCGCGCTTGCAGAGCAACGGCTGCGTCCGGCTCGAGGCCGCGCCCCGCCTGCTTAACTGGCTGTTCGATGGCCGTCCGCCGAAAGCGCGCGGCGCGAAGCCGGAGCAGAAGGTCAACCTGCCGGCGCCGGTGCCGATCTACCTCACCTATTTGACGGCGGTGCCGAGCGGGACGTCGATCGTCTATTTTGACGATTTCTACGGCAAGGACCGCGCGCGGCTGAGCCGCATGGCGAGCCTCTGAGCGGTTAGCGGCCGGCCTCGCGCCGCTCGAGATAGCCCGGGCGCAGCATCCCCGTGTCGTTCGGTTTCTCGCGCTTGGGCGCGAGCCGTCCGAGGTCGAATTGCTCGCCGAACTGCACTCCGAACTTGCCGGCCTGCGCCCAGCGTACCGTGCCCGTCACCGGGCCGACCCCGACGATATCGATGACGATGGCCATGCCCGGCGCCACGGAAGCGGGGCATTCGACCTGCGCGCCCATCGACGAGATGTTGCGCAGCTTCACTTCCATTGTCTCGCCGTCGATGCAGGTGATCGCGCGGCGCATCAGCCGGTGGCGTGGCTCGCGGATGCACTGATAGCCGTCGGCCTCGACCCGGACGCTGTTGGCGAGCTCGCGCGCGGTTGGGCCCTCCGAAGGGCGGCCGAAGATATAGCCCTGGACCATGCTGACGCCGAGCTCGCGGATCAGCTGGAGATCGTCATGGGTCTCGACCCCCTCCGCACAGGTATCCATGCCGAGCGTTTCGGCGAGCGTGACGATGGCGCGGATGATCGCCGCGTTGCGGTTGGTGGCGATGTTCGAGGCCGCGCCGCGAACGAAGCTCTGGTCGATCTTGATCTTGTCGAACGGCGCCTTCTTCAAATAGCCGAGCGAGGAATAGCCCGTGCCGAAATCGTCGAGCGCCAGGCGGACGCCGAGGCCTTTGAGGCGCGCAAAGGTCTCGTCGGTGGTATCGCCCTCGGCGAGGAACACGCCCTCGGTGATCTCGAGCTCGAGGCGGGCGGCGCGGACGCCGGTTTCCTTGAGGTGGCTCGCTACGGCCGCGACGATCCCCGGGTCGTTGAACTGGACCGGGGACAGGTTGACCGCGACGCGAACATGGTCGGGCCAGTTGGCCGCTTCTTCAAGCGCGGTCCGCAGGACCCAGTCGCCGATCTTGCCGATCAAACCGGCTTCCTCGGCGAGCGGGATGAACTTGGCGGGCGAGATGGCGCCGCGAGCCGGGTGCTGCCAGCGCACCAGCGACTCGAAGCCCGAGATGTCCTCGCCGGCGGCGTGAACGATGGGCTGGTAATGGACCGACAGCTCGCCGCGCTCGATCGCTTGGCGGAGGTCGTTCTCGAGCAGTTGGCGCTCGGCCGCCTCGCTGTGCATCGACGGTTCGTAGAAGCAATGCTTGCCGCGCCCGGCGGCCTTGGCTGCGTAGAGCGCGAGGTCGGCGTTGCGGACGAGTGCATCGGCGGCGGCGCGGCCCGGGTCGCCGATGGCGATGCCGAGCGACGCGCCAATCGTCACCTTGTGGCCTTCGATCGTGTACGGCCGCGAGACCTGCTCGATCAGCGTCCGCGCCAGGGATTCGAGCAGGCCGATCGCGACCGTTCCCGGAAGCACCGCCTGGAACTCGTCGCCGCCCAGCCGCCCGACCTGGCCGTGGTTGCCCATCACCGACTTCAACCGCTCGGCGACCTCGCGGAGCAGCGCGTCGCCGATCGGGTGGCCGAGCGTGTCGTTGACGTTCTTGAAGCGGTCGAGGTCGATCAGGAACAGCGCGCAGCCCTTTTGCCGGTGAGCCGAGTTGCGCAACGCCTCCTCGAGCGTCTGGCGCATCATCGCGCGATTGGGGAGGCCAGTCAGCGAGTCGAACCGCGCCAGGCGCGAAATTTCCTGCTCCGAGCGCCTCTGCTCGGTGAGGTCGGTGCCGATGCCGCGGAAGCCGAGGAAGCGGCCGAGGTCGTCGAAGATCGGGTTGCCCGACAGCGACCAGTGGACGTCCTGCTCGCTCGCCGGCCGAACCACGACGTCGGAGAAAGGGAAGCGCGCCGAGAGGTGGAAACCCAGCGTCTTGCGCTCCTCGAGCGAGTCTGCCGTGTGGCTGTCGACCGACAACAGGTCCGTGAACTGGCGTCCCAGCAGCTCCTCAGGCTCGCACTGGAAGTCGTCGGCGAGCTGCTTGGAGACGTAAGACAGCGTGCCGAAGGAATCCGTTTCCCAGAACCAGCCGCGCCCGCTGTTCTCGAATTCGTCGACGAAGTGGAGCGACTTGCGCGCCTGGGCCTCGAGCTTGAGGCGGATGCGGCCGGTGGCGATGATCTTGCGCGTGCCCGCGATGCTGTAGGCGACGAGCATCAGCGACAGGATTGCCACACCCGACGGGATCAGCGGCGAATTCGCCAGGACCAGGGCCGCCAGTGTCGCCACCACGGCGTTGACCAGCGCCAGGGGTGGCGAGCTGATCGACACGATCGTCCCCATCGAGATGCCGGCGCAAAGAATGATCTGTGCGGCCGCGATCGGAGTTGTGAACGCATCGTCCTCGACCGTCTGGCCGAACCAGGTCCAAAGCAGCCCGCTGGCCGCGATGTAGACGCAGAGCGAGCGCACCACGACGTGCGACGGGAAGTTGAACCGGTGGCGCGCCAGCAAGGCGCCCATCGCGATGGTGTCGAGCAGGATGACGAGCCCGGAGGGAATCAGCGGATTGTCCAGGCACACGCAGAACTGGAGCTTTTGCGAGAGCACGACGTAAGCTGCGGCGATCAGCAGGTGCGTCGCGCCGAGCAGGACCGCAATCAGGTCCAGCCCGGCGACGCGCCAGTCGGCGAGCGAGCGCTCGTCGCTGCTTTCCGGATGCCGCAGGTCGAAGCGCATCGCTTCGCGCACCGACGTGCGCGCGCGAATCGCGTCATTGCTTTCGACGGTATTGGCGAATCGCGACCTGCGCATTGGACCCCGCTCGGGCCCATCCGCGCCAGGCGGACGGGCTGTTCCACACGCGTACAGGTAGCGCGCGCGAGTTAACGCGAGGTCAAACGAGCAGGGTTAGCAGCGGCTTAAGCCTGTTCGGGGAGGAAGTCCGGAACCGACAGGTAGCGCTCGCCCGTGTCATAGTTGAAAGTCAGGATTCGCGGCTTCTCGCCGAGCTCGGGCAGCTTCTGCGCCACGGCCGCCAGTGCGGCGCCCGACGAGATGCCGATCAGGATTCCTTCCTCGCGGGCCGCGCGGCGAGCCATCTCCTTCGCTTCGTCGGCATCGACGTCGATCACTCCGTCGAGCGCGTCGCGGTTGAGGATGTTCGGGATGAAATTGGCGCCCAGGCCCTGGATCGGGTGCGGCCCCGCCCGGCCTTCGCTGAGCAGCGGCGCAAGCGCCGGCTCGACGGCGAAAACCTTGAGGTTTGGCCAGACCGGCTTCAGCACTTCCGCGCAGCCCGTGATGTGTCCGCCGGTCCCGACGCCGGTGATGATCGCGTCGATCGGCGTGTCGGCGAAATCGCGGAGGATCTCTTCCGCCGTGGTGCGCCGGTGGATCTCGACGTTGGCGGGGTTGTCGAACTGCTGCGGCATCCAGCTGCCGGGCGTCTGGTCGACCAGCTCCTGCGCGCGGGCGACCGCGCCCGACATGCCCTTTTCCTTGGGCGTCAGGTCAAAGGTCGCGCCATAAGCAAGCATCAGCCGGCGCCGCTCGATGCTCATGCTGTCGGGCATGACCAGGATCAGCTTGTAGCCCTTGACCGCCGCGACCATGGCGAGGCCGATGCCGGTGTTGCCCGAGGTGGGCTCGATGATCGTTCCGCCGGGCTTCAGCTTTCCCGACCGCTCGGCATCCTCGATCATCGCCAGCGCGATACGGTCCTTGATCGATCCGCCTGGATTAGCGCGTTCGGACTTCATCCACACTTCGGCGCGGTCGCCAAACAGGCGGTTGATGCGGATGTGCGGCGTATTACCGATGGTCTCGAGGATGTTCGCGGCTTTCATGGGCCCTAGGTCTCCTCCAAGGGGGCTGCGGGCAAATCGGGTGCGTCGAAGCTTTTTGCAAGGCGCAATTCGGGGAACCACCAGCTCCACGCGACGACGACCACGATCGCTCCGACGCCGCCGGCGATGACCGACGCGACCGGGCCGATCAGGGCGCCGAGGAAGCCGGACTCGGCTTCGCCAAGCTCGTTGGATGCCGAAATGAACAAAGACGAGACGGCCCCGACGCGACCGCGCATCGCGTCGGGCGTGTAGAGCTGGATCAGCGACTGGCGAACGTAGACCGAGAACATGTCGGCGGCCCCGAGCAGGGCGAGGCAGGCGAGCGAGAGCGGCATCGACCGCGAAAAGCCGAACACGATGGTCGCGACTCCGAACACGCCGACGGCCGCCAGCATCTTGGTCCCGACGTTGTGTTTGAGAGGCCTTACCGAGAAGAAGGCCGCGGTCAGCGTCGCGCCGATCGCCGGCGCCGCCCTCAGGTGCCCGAGGCCTTCGGGCCCGGCATGGAGAATATCGCGGGCGAACACTGGAAGCATGGCGGTCGCCCCCCCGAGCAGGACCGCGAACAAATCGAGGCTGATGGCGCCGAGCACCAGCCGGTTATGGCGCACGTAGCGCAGGCCTTCGACCATCTGCGCCCACGGGCTCGGCCCGCGTGCGATTTCGGGCCGCTCGACCGGGTGGATCGCGAGCAGCCCGCCAAGCGAGATCACGAACAGCAGTGCGCTTGCCGCATAGGGCGCATAAGGCGCGGCGGCGTACAGATAACCGCCCAACGCCGGGCCGAGGATCGCGCCCGTCTGCCAGGCGATCGAAGAGAGCGCGATCGCGCGCGGCAGGATCTCGCGCGGGACGAGGTTCGGAGCGAGAGCGCCGAGCGCCGGACCGGCAAAGGCTCGCGCCACCCCAAGCAGCGCGGCGACGGCATAGAGCACCAGCAGCGTCGTCGTGTGCGTCCAGGCGAACGCCGCGAGCGCAACCGCGCAACCGAGCTCGAGCGCCACCGACGCGCGCGCGATCCAGCGGCGATCGGCCCGATCGGCGGCCCAGCCGGTGATCAGCGTCAGCAGGAACAAGGGGACGAACTGGACGACGCCGATAATGCCGAGGCGCAACGCGGCCTCCTTGAGGCCCATGGTCTCGCGGGCGATGTCGTAAACCTGCCAGCCGATGACGATGACCATCGCCATCTGGCCGATGGTCGCGGTCAATCGAGCGAGCCAGAAATAACGGAAGGAGGGGATGCGCAGCGGTTCGGGAAGCAGGCTCACCCGGGGCGACTAGCTTCCGCTCCGCCGGGCGGCAACTCGCCAAGCCCGAAGCGATTGATGAGCCAGGGCATGGTCAGTCCCTGGACCAGGATCGAGAAGGCGACGACGACGAAGGCCGTGACGATGATCGCCGTCCTCTCCGGCACGGTTGCGGGCACGGCGAGGGCGAGGGCCAGCGCCAGCGCGCCCCGGAGGCCGCCCCAGAACAAGGTGTGCTGGTAGGCGGGCGGCAGCTTCCAGCGCGATCCGCCGAACAAGGCCGCCAGCGGGTAAATGGAAATTGCACGGCCAAGCAGGTCCAGGTCGATCGCGATTGCGCCCACCGAGCCGAGTTGGCTCAATGGCAGGCTGGCGGTGTTCAGGCCGATCAGGATGAAGACCAGGCTGTTGGCGAGGAAGGCGAAATACTCCCAGGCATATTGGACTCGCGTCTTGCCCTCTTCGGAGAGGGCGGCGCCCCAGCCGAGATTGCCGACCACGAGCCCGGCGGCGAGCGCGCTGATGATGCCCGACGCGTGCAGCTCTTCGGCGATCAGGAATGAAGCATAGGCCGCGATCGTGGTCAGGGTGATCTCGACCAGCGGGTCATCGGTGCGCCCGACGATCAGCAGGATGACGCCGCTGACCGCCAGGCCGACGAGCAGGCCGCCGCCGAGCGTCCACAGGAATTGCGGGACGACGCTGGCAGCGCTCGGCGCCATCCCCGCCGCAATCGCTGTCAGCATTGCAAAGCCGACGGCGGCGACGCCATCGTTGAGCAGGCTTTCGGATTCGACGACCATCG
>Ga0207678_10002871_pt1 | contig 15644 bp, 12 predicted proteins | sample KBSC63metaG_FD_184319 | JGI IMG/M metagenome (GOLD analysis project Ga0207678, IMG submission 184319) | Corn rhizosphere microbial communities from Kellogg Biological Station, Michigan, USA - KBS C6-3 metaG (SPAdes) (version 2) | ecosystem: Host-associated > Plants > Roots > Rhizosphere > Soil ...
CCGGCGCTCGTGTTCGGCTATCTGGCCGGACAACATGCCGCTGCGCGGGCCGCCGGAGTTAGTCGTGCCTGATCGGTTGCTGTCCTTGGCGGCCGGAACCGTCCTGGACCTACAGCCGCCAGAGGCGGTCGGGGTCGCTGCTGACGCCGGTTTCGGCGCGGTCGGCGTCTGGTACGACCCCGATTCGTGGAGTGCGGCACGCGCCCGGGAGGTTTCCCGCCGCCTCGACGCAACCGGACTGGTCGCGCTCGACATCGAACCGGTGATCCTCGGTCGGGCAGTGGATCCAGGCGAGGCAGTCATTGACGCGGCGGCCGAGATCGGCGCCCGGCACGTGCTGGTCGCCGGTGGACCGGCAGAGGCCGCCGCGGTAGCGGAACGGTTCGGTGCCCTGTGTGATCGCGCCCTGGACGCCGGCACAATCGTCGTGCTGGAGTTCCTTCCGATATTTCCGGTCGGAACACTTGCGGTCGCCGCTCGGATCGTTGAGCAGGCGGACCGGCCGAACGGAGCGGTGCTGGTGGATACGCTGCATCTGGCCCGGTCCGGCGGACGCCCCTCCGATCTGCGCCAGGTACCAGGACGGCTTCTGCCCTACCTGCAAGTAGCGGATGCACCCCAGGAATCGCCCGCGTCGATCGAGGCGCTGCGAGATGAGGCGTTATACGGGCGATTATTGCCGGGTGACGGCGCGTTGCCGCTAGCTGAGACGTTGGAGGAGGTCCCGGGGGTCCCGCTGTCGTTCGAGCTTCGCTCAAAGTTCCTGATGACCACTCAGCCGAATCCCCTCGATCGAGCCCGGACTGTCCTCGCCGCCGGCCGAGAGCTCCTTCGGAAATCGGAGGGCGGACGAGCTGCGGGTGGCTTTTCCGGGCACTGACGACACCTTGACGGGAGCTCACGACCCGGGTCGCCTGCTGTGTCGCCACGGGCCGGGCGTCGGGCACGGCGGCCAGCGCCGGATCTGAAGACTGGAACCTTGACCGGCGCAAATGTTTCCGTAGCCTCAGGTATCTAACGGGGGATTTCCGGCTCCATCGTTAATGGACCCGCGTCGGCGTGCGCGGGGATCGCCACATTTGGCCGGTACGAGTGGAGTTTTGGAGGCTACGGCATGGGCACGATGACTATCGAGCAACTCCGTGAGCGGGCGCGGGGACCAGTGATCACCGCGGACGAGGCCGGCTACGACGAAGCCCGCAAGGTGTACAACGCGATGATCGATCGCCGACCGCTCGCGGTGGTGCGCTGCGCCAACGCCGGTGACGTGATGGCGACCGTTGACTTCGCCCGCGAGAATGGCGTTGGCATCGCCGTGCGCGGCGGCTCACACAGCGTGCCTGGCTTTGGGGTGTGCGACGACGGTGTGGTCGCAGATCTGTCCGCGATGCGGGGCGTTCGCGTGGATCCCACCGCACGGAGGGCCCGCGCGGAGGGCGGCGCCACCTGGGGTGATTTCAATGCGGCGACGTACCCGTTTGGCCTGGCCTCGACCGGCGGCATCATTTCGACCACCGGTGTGGGCGGCTTAACCCTCGGAGGGGGTATCGGCTATCTTGACCGTGGTCTGGGCCTTTCTTGTGACAACCTCATTTCGGCCGACGTAGTAACTGCGGATGGTCAGCTCGTCATCGCCAGTGAAACCCAAAACGACGATCTGTTCTGGGCGTTGCGCGGGGGAGGCGGCAACTTCGGGGTCGTCACCTCGTTTGAGTTCCGGCTCAGTCCGGTCAAGGACATCTTCGGTGGCCCGATCTTCTTCGAGCTAGATCGCGCGGGAGACATACTCCGGTTCTACCGGGAATTCATTCTCGACGCTCCCGAGCAGCTCGGCGGGTTCCCCGCCTTCCAGATCGCCCCGCCATTGCCGTTCATTCCGGAAGACCGGCACGGCGAACCGTTCATTGCGTTCGTCACGTGCTGGGCCGGCCCATTGGAGGAAGGCGCGAAGGCGATCCAACCGATCCGCGACGTGGCGCCGATCGTGGCGGAGATGGTCGGTCCGATGCCGTACCCCATGCTCAATAGCGCATTCGACGCGCTGGTTCCGCCCGGCCTGCAGCACTACTGGAAGGCCAATTTCAACACCGAACTGACCGACGAGGCGATCGACGCGCACCTCCGCTATGGGCCGAAGGTGCCGGCAGTCAACTCGACCATGCACATCTATCCGATCAACGGTGCCTGTCACCGCGTCGCGGGCGACGCGACGGCATTCGCCTATCGCGACGCGACTTTTGCGACCGTCATTGCCGGAATGTGGCCCGATCCGGCTGACAACGAGGCCAACATCCAGTGGGTCAAGGACTACTATGCGGCCACCGCACCACACTCCGAAGCGGGCGGCTACATCAATTTCATGGCCGAAGACGACCAGCACCGCATCGAGGACAATTACAAGGGCAATTACGACCGTCTAGTTGATGTCAAGCGCAAGTACGACCCGAATAACGTCTTCCGTGTGAATCAAAACATTAGGCCCTGATGATCGAGACGCTTGCGTCCCGATAGCCCGCCATTCCTCACACCGTATCGCCGCAACGCCGAAGGCGTTGCGGCGATACGGGCGCGACAGGCCGAGCTGAGCTTTAGGTGCGCGCCCGGGCGCCCATAGCAGCCTGCGTCGTCGCGACGATGCCGTCAGCATCGAGGCCATGCGCGCTCATGAGCGTCCCGACCGGTGCGGACCCGGGGACGCGGCTGACCGCTAGTCGGCGCAGCGGTGTGCCGGACCCCGCTTCCGCCAGCACCTCTGCGACCGCACTGCCGAGTCCGCCTTCGATGTAGTGGTCCTCGGCCGTGACGAGCAGGTCGGTGTCGGCTGCGGCGGTGAGCAAGCTGTCCGCGTCGATGGGCTTGACCGAGTAGCAGTCGATGACACGCGCGGCGATGCCCTTCCCGTCGAGCAACGCAGCCGCCTGAAGCGCGGGATGCACGGTGACGCCGGACGCGACGATGGTGACCACATCGGCGGCAGAGGAGCGCAGCACCCGGCTCCCGCCGATGGGGAAGCTCTCGCCGGCCGGGTAGATGACGGGGGATCCGCTGCGATGCGTGCGGAGGTAGGCGAAGCCGTCCGCGTCCGCCATCGTCTCGACCAGTTGCGCCGCCTGATTGCCATCACACGGCTGCAGCACGACCGAACCCGCAATCGCGCGGAAGCACGCGATGTCTTCCAACGCCATGCCGGACGGACCCGACTCTCCCGGCGTGAGCCCGGCATGCGATCCGCACAGCCGAATTGCGGCACCGCCGATCGCGGACATTCGCACGAACTCGAACGCCCGAGTGGTGAACGACGCGAATGTCGAGGCGAACGGCATCCAGCCGCGTGCGGCGAGTCCGGTGGCCGCGGCGATCATCTGCTGCTCGGAGATGAACATCTCGAAGTAGCGGTCCGGGAATGCATCGCGGAACAGTTCGGCGTACGTCGAGTTACTGGTCTCAGCGTCCAACACGACGACGTCCTCCCGAGCTCGCCCGAGAGCGACGAGTGCTTCGCCGTACGCGAGCCGGGTCGGGATCAGCTCGCCGAGTTCGTACGACGGCAGCGCAAGTTTTCCGCGCCGTGGCTTGTCACGCGTGAGCACTGGCGGCGGCAGGGGTGCAACGGCCGTGGCCGGATGAACACCGAGGCCGGCGAGGGCGGAGTCGGCGTCGGCGAGCGGTCGACCGTGCCATCCCTCCGCCCCCTCGACGGCGCCTAGACCCCGGCCCTTTTCCGTCCGCGCAACGAGGACCGTTGGTCGGTCAGTCGACGCGGCGGCAGCGCGGAACGCGGCGTCGATCTGGGCCAAGTCGTGTCCGTCGATTTCGAGCGCCTGCCATCCGAACGCGCGGGCCCGCTCCGCGTAAGGGCCGGTCTGCTGCCCGACCATCGTCGGTCCGCGCTGGCCCAACCCGTTCACGTCGATCAGGACAATGAGGTTGTTGAGGCCGAAGTAGGCCGCGTGCTCGAACGCCTCCCATACCGAGCCTTCGGCCATTTCGCTATCACCGCACAGCACGAAGACGCGAGCCGGGGAGTGCTCCAATTTCTGCAACGACAGCGCCAGCCCGACTGCGGTCGCTATGCCCTGACCGAGGGATCCGGTCGCGACGTCAACCCAGGGCAGAACCGGTCGTGGGTGCCCTTCGAGCCGGCTGTCCAGCTGGGCATAGCCGAGCAATTCCTCATCGTTGATCGCGCCCATGATTTTCAGCCATGAGTAGAGCAGCACCGACGCGTGTCCCTTGGACAGCACGAAGCGGTCATTACCCGGATTCGCCGGGTCGTCCAAGTCCGCCCGGAAGTGTGCCCCAGCCAGGACGGCGATCAGATCGGCCGCGGAAGCGGCGGATGTCGGATGACCGGCGCTAGCGGCATTGGTCGCTCGCACGGAATCGATGCGAAGCTGGCGGGCGAGGACAGCGGGATCACGATTCGAGCGCGACATCTTGGCCTGACCTCGAAATGGTCGATTTGGTTTGCCGGGCCCAAGCGGGCGACGTAAGTGTACAGTCACTCCACTATCCCTGACCGACTTCCACCCCAAACGTAAGGCCTTGACGGTCAAGAACGCGCCGTAGCTCCCCTTGGGGGGGAGTCGCAGCAGTCTCGAGAAGGGTTCCAGCGTTGCCGGCGATGACAACCGCGCGACGGCTGTGGCAGGTCATCGAGCCGGTGCACGCGGTCCTGTACTTCGCTCCGGAGCTCACGACCGAGGCGACGAAATCCGGCTTGGCGAGCCACGGCAGCACATACTTCGCATGTCGCGCGGCACCTCTCGGCCAGGCGACTGCGGCATTGGTCACCGCGGTCTTCTACGGCTTCAGCCCGGCTCGAGTCCACCGTTCCGTGCCCTCGATGTGGGAACTCGTTGACCCGGCCGCCGCCTTGCAACTGCGCACGGCTGTCGCAGACGCCGCCCTTCGGCGTCTCCTCGGACCGGTTGTTGCGAATCCGATGGTCACCCGAGCCGCGGAGCTGGCCGATCGGGCGGTCGACGGCGCGCCGATGGCGGGCCGCCCGCTGGCCGCGGCGAACGCTGCTTTGGAGGTCGCCGGCGATCCATACGTACGTCTCTGGCAGGCGCTGACCACGCTGCGGGAACATCGCGGAGATGGCCACTGCACCGCGCTCGTCAACGCCGGGATCGGGCCGTGTGAGGCGCATGTGCTGCGCGCCGGGTCCGGTGCCGCTGAGCCGGAATTCCTGCGCACCAGTAGGGGCTGGTCGCAGCAGGAGTGGGCGGACGCGGCGGAGCAACTGCGCATCCGCGGCTGGCTCTCCGGCGACGGACGGCTGACCGCGTCCGGCACCGAGATCCGCGAAGCTTATGAGTCAGACACGGATCGACTTGCGGCGTCGCCGTTCGAGACGCTGGGCCCGGAGCGCACCGAGGAGCTGCGGACCATACTGCGGCAGCTTGCTAATGCGATCGTGGCCGCCGGCGGCGTGCCGATCGAACGGGGCCTGGGCAGCCCATGGCCTCCGCGAGACAGTCTGTAAGACGCGGGGACGCTAGCGTTGGCGGCATGAGGGAGCGAGCATCGCAGGCGCGACTGCGCCCAGGTGTGGCGTCCGGGCGAGACGCGCAGCGTTTTCGTGCGGGTGAGCTCGGACGAGGTTGGAAATGAGCGCTAACGTCCTGCGCGGCTGTGTCGCGGTGGTTACCGGCGCATCGAGCGGCATCGGTGAAGCGTCCTCGCGGATGCTCGCCCGGCAAGGTGCGACGGTCGTCCTGGTCGCCCGCCGGGCTGATCGGCTCGCCACGCTCGCGGACGAAATCAGCGGTGTGGGTGGCGATGTGTTATCCATCGAGGCCGACGTGACCCAGCGCTCGGAGGCGGAGTCGGCCATCGGCCGCGCCGCTTCGGAGTTCGGGCGAATCGACGTGCTGATCAATAACGCCGGGGTCATGCTCCTCGGACCCATCCTCGATGCTCCAGTCGAGGAATGGGAGCAGATGGTACGGGTGAACCTCCTCGGCGTGATGTATTGCGCCAAGGCCGCATTACCGCATTTGCTGGAGGCGGCCGATCGAGGACCGCGCAACGTCGCTGACTTGGTCAACGTCTCCTCAGTGGCTGGCCGGCAGGTCCGGCTTGGCAGCGGGGCGTACAACGCGACCAAGCACGGCGTCGGCGCGTTCAGTGAAGCCTTGCGGCTAGAAGTAACGCAGCGCCATCTTCGGGTGTCGCTCATCGAGCCCGGGGCGGTCGCCACCGAGCTCGCGAGTCACAATCGCCCCGAGGTCCTGGAGGGAATACGAGAGCGCTTCGGGTCCATCCAGCGACTCGACGCAACCGACATCGCCGATGCGATCGAATACATCGTGACCCGGCCACGGTACGTCGCCGTGAACGAGATCCTCATTCGGCCGACTGAGCAGCAGCAATAGCAGGGCGATGCCTATGGGTCACCGAGCCCATAGGCACGGCGGGCATTGCCTGAAGCGATCATTCCTACCAGGCGCTCCGCCTCGGCGACGGGCCAGAACCCTCGGGCGACGCCATCGTCGAAGAACGCCGTCAGCGCTCGACCGAACAGCGTCGTGCTCACCGCATAGAGCTCAGCCAGGCCGAACGCGTCAGTAGAGAACAGCACCGACGCGAACGGCGCGAGTTCGAGGAGTTCGGCCACGATCGCGCTTGCCCTCGAGCCGACATTGTGGAGGGCCAGGCCGACGTCGACGAAGACGTGATCAAACACCTGCGCCAGATAACCGGCGGAGCGATGGAACGGGTAGTTGTGCAGGAGCATGACCGGTAGCCCCAGCCCAGCGGTTGCGCGAAGGAGCGGGGTCAGCAGCAACGGGTCGCACTGCCGTAGGTTGACATCCGCATCGCCATAACCGATGTGGAACTGCAGCGGTCGGCCGAGGTCCACGGCCGTCCAAATGAGAAATCGGATCAGTGTCCGATCCACGAGGCGGGGGACGGTCTCCTCGCTCGATGCGCGTTTCCAGTTCGTGGCGGCGACCTCGACATCGGCGTCGGACGGCCGGCTTGGGTCGAGGTCGAGGCCGGTGCGGTAGGCCGCGATCGACTTGAAGCCGACGGCGTTCTGGGCCCGCAGGTACAAAGTCTCGCGGAGGGCGTCGGCGAGATCCCTCGGCTCGACCGCTCCGATGATCTGCTCGGCGACGACTTCGAGACGGACGATCTCGTGCCCAGAGGCGTCCGTATAGGCGGCCAGCTCGACCGGAGAGGTGAGCAAGTCCCGGTGATGTCCGGTATCTACGAGGTAATCAGCGATTCCCGTCACCGCGAGCAGGCGTCGTGCCGCCTCGTCGGCGCCCAGCTCGGCCCGTCGAGCGAGATAGTCCTCGGGGGAAGCAAATCGGGGCAGGTCGAGGAGCGGCGCACAGATCGACCGAACGGCGAGGCCGACTTGGGTGTCGAACAGCGAAGGATGCAGTGGCCCCGGGCCGTCGGCCTCAGTGAGCAACGACTCAAACTCGTGGCCGTCGATCTCCCCGCGGACCAGGCCGTGACAATGATGGTCGACGAGCGGTATTCCTTCGAGCAGGCTGCTCATTGCTCGCCTGCGATGAGGTCCAGGGCACGGGCGAAGTCGGCAATGAGCGCCTCCGCCGGCTCGAGTCCGCAGGAGATGCGGATCATTCCGTCATCGATGCGGGCGGCGCGCCGCTCCTCCGGCGTCAACGAGAAGTGGGAGGAATTCACCGGCGTGCTGACCAGAGTCTCGACGCCGCCGAGGCTGGTTGCCTCACAGCCGATCCGCAGGCTGCGGACGACATCGTGTGCTCGTTCGGCGCCGCCCGCGACGGTAATCGTCACCATGCAGCCACCACCACAGTTCGGGCGCAGCACCCGCGCAGCAACCTCCGCCCCCTGGTACCCGGGCAGCGATGGATGCCTCACGGCGGTGACATCCGGGCGCGAATCGAGCGCGGTAGCCAGAGCGCGCGCGGTTTCGGTCTGGCGGCCCATACGCACCTCGAAGGTTTGCAGTCCCCGCCAGACGAGGTAGGCCTCGTACGGTCCCAGACTCGTTCCGATCGTGATGACGCGCCGCTGCACGTCGGTGACGAGATCGGGATCCGCGACGACGGCACCCGCAATGGCATCGGAGTGACCGTTGAGGAACTTCGTCGCCGAATGCACGACCACATCGGCACCGAGGCGCAGCGGCTGCACGACATACGGGGTGGCGAAGGTGTTGTCGATGACGAGCCGGGCACCGGCCCCGTGGGCCAATTCGGCCAGCGCCGGAAGATCGGTCAGCTCCAGCTGCGGATTCGAGAGTGTCTCGGCGTATACCACTCGGGTCGGGCCGCCGCTGATCTCGCGGCGCCAGGCGTCAAGGTCGACAGCGTCGACCCAGCGGACGTCGACGCCCCAAGCGGGAAGATCGCGCACGAGCAGGTCGCGGGTGTCGCCGTACACCTGCCGAGCCGCCACGAGGCGATCGCCCGCCCGCAAAAGGGTCAGCAGCGTCGTCGCGATCGCACCCATGCCGGACGAGGTCATGAACCCGGCCGCGGCGCCTTCCAGATCGGCGATCTCGCTCGCGGCGGAGTCCACCGTCGGATTGCGGAAACGGCCGTACCAGTGCTCGATCAAGCCACCGGCCTGGACATCCTGGTAGGCCCGGTCGTCGAGGAAGTACGTGACCGAGTGGTGGATCGGCGGCACGACCGGACGGGTGCGTGGCATGAACTCGGTTGCCCGCGCCGGGCGCCCGACCGATTGGCGGGTGCGGTCGCTCGACGGCTCAGGCTGGGGAATGACCAGGTCGTTGGCGGGCATCTCGTCCTCCAGCACATACGGTGCGGGCTCAGGGACGACAACGATAGTCAGGCCGCGGCGCTGCAACCCGCCCGTAGCATGGCGACACCGGCGAGACGGTGGGGGAGAGTCCCATGCATTCGCAAGATCGGATCCGGCAGGCTGCCCGTGCCGGCGAGGTACAGCGCGCCTTGGCGGATCGTGGCGTGGTTGCGGTTGCCGGGACGTGGGTCGACAACAGCGGCGTGACGCGCGTCAAGGCGGTCCCGCTCGGGCGATTGGAATCGGCGGCTGTTTGGGGAATCGGGGCGTCCCCGGTGTTCGACGCGTTCCTGGCCGACGACTGGATCGTGGCCGGACGATACGCCGGCGGGCCGGTAGGGGATCTGCGACTGCATCCGGACTTGAGCCGGGTCGTGGTGCTGGCCGAGCAGCCCGGATGGGCATGGGCGCCCGTTGTGCGTTATCAGCAAGACGGGACCGTGCATCCGCAAGATCAGCGCAGTCTTGCTCAGGTGGCCGTTGCCCGCCTGGCCGAGGCCGGGTTCGCGGCGCGGATGGGGTTCGAACTCGAATGGGCGATATCGACGACGGAGCCAGAGTTCACACCGGCCGCGACCGGACCAGCGTACGGATTCACGCGCGTAATCGAGCGGTCAGACTACCTTCGTGACCTGCTCACGGCCCTGGACCGGCAAGACGTGTCGGTCGATCAGATCCATCCGGAATACGGCAGCGCCCAGTACGAGATTTCCGTTGCCGCCGAGGATCCGATCGGGGCCGCGGACACGTCGGTCCTCGTGCGTCAGACGATCCGGGCCCTCAGCATGCGGCACGGGCTGCACGTCTCGTTCTCGCCAAAAGTGGAGGCCGATGGTGTCGGCAACGGCGGCCATGTGCATATCTCGCTCTGGCGCGATGAGAGCAACCTGTTCAGCGGGGGACGGGGTCGAAACGAGATGACTCACGAGGCCGAGGCCTTCGCCGCTGGCATCCTGGCCCACCTGCCTGGCCTGCTGGCGATCGGGGCTGGCTCCCTGGCCAGCTACCTGCGACTGATCCCGAGTCATTGGGCCGGTCCGTACCAGGTCTGGGGACTGGAGAATCGCGAGGCGGCGTTGCGGCTGATCACCGGCTCCCCGGGCAACGCCGGCGCAGCCAATCTCGAGATCAAGGCATTCGATGAGTCGGCGAATCCATACCTCGTCGTCGCTAGCCTCATCCATGCCGGACTGGCGGGGATCAGCAGTGCCGCCAGGCTGCCCGAACCGGTCAACGTCGATCCGGCGTCCATCACAGATGCCGATAAGGCCGAGCAAGGGATCTCCCCGCTACCCGACACGCTCGGTGCGGCCATCAATGCATTCGAGGCGGATGAGGTGCTCACTGAAGCACTTGGTCCCGCGCTGGCGGCGACGATCGTCGACCTCCGTCGGGCGGAAATAGCTCGATTCGCGGATGCTTCGCCTGAGGAGATCGTTACCGCGGCCCGCTGGAAGTATTGACCGGGGCGCCGGGCAGTGCGGTGGGTGGATGCGGCCCGAACGCGGTGAGGAACCGGTTGCGAAACGCGTCCATCCCCCACACCGGGGCCTGCGGGTTGGGCAGCATCCCGTCCTGCCAGCCCCACGACGAGATTCGATCCAGGACATTCGGATCGTGGGCGACGATCGAAATCGGGACGTCGTGATTTCCGCCGGTACCGCTGACGGTCGTTGCCGGCTGGTGATCGCCGAGCAGGACGAGCACGAGATTGTTGTCGTGGAACGTCTGCACAAACGAGATGAGCGCCGTCAACGAGTACTGGATCGACTGGCCGTACGCCGCTCTCACCTGATTTGGATCGCGCCAGACCGTGGAGGCTGACTGCCCTTGCGCGGGCATGCCGTCGAAGACCGAGCCGTCGCCGATCTTGTTCCAGTCGACCATGCGGGGCAGCGGCGCCCAGGGCGTATGTGACGAGACGAGGTCGATCTCCGCCATGACCGGAGTGTGGTTGCGCTTCGCCAGCTCCAGGCGCTGGAAGGCGGCCAAGGTGTACTGGTCGGGCATGGCGGCGTAGGAGAACTTCGGCCCGATGTAACCGACGTTCGATCCGTTGTAGAGCTTGTCGTAGTTGTAGAAGGACGTGCCCTGCGCCCAGTCCCCTTCGTTCGATGGGATGTCGCTGACGGTCCGCCAGCCCGCGCGCTTGAACGCGTCGCTCAGGGTGAAGCGATCGCTCGCGACCAGCTGGTTGTATCGCCCCTGATTGTCGATCCAAAGCCCGGACTGCAACGTGGAATGGGCAAGCCAGCTGATGCCGCCGAACGTCGGTGACGTCAGGAACGCGCTGCGGGAAGAGAATCCAGCCTTGCTTAGTGAGTTCGTGCCGGCATTGAGCACGGCATCGACCTGCGGTGAGAACGCCGAGCCCTGGACCGCAATGCGGCCGTAGCTCTCGACAAAAGCGACGATGACGTCCTTGCCCCGAAGGCCGGTAAGCAGGTCCGCGCTAGGCGTGCCACGCAGCGGATCGTGCGCGGCCAATGTTGCCGCGAACACCTGCTGATCCTTTAGGCCGTGGCGAACCTCCTGGGCTTGGTCATAAGCGAGCCCGGCGGCGCTCGTGGATGCGATAGGCAGGCCGGACACGATCTTGACACCGAGGACGGCGCACAGAATCCAGACGAGTCCAAGCGCACCGATGGTGCGGACGGATGCTGCGCGATGACGCGCGGTGAGCCTCGTCAGGCGCAACACCGACAGCGGCACCAGGACGAGCAGTGCGATGACGAGTACCACGGCAAGGACCTCCGCGACCACGGTCCACGTCTGGCCGATCGAGTCGCGCAACACGCCTGCTGCCGGCCCGAAAAAACTCCAGTCGGTGACCGGGTTGAACGGCCGATCGAGCTCGGCGAAAAAGCCCATGTTGAGGATCTTCACGACCGTGAGCAACCCGAGCGCGAGGCCCACGACGATGGCCAAGGTCCGTCGCGCCCGCGGCGGAAGAAGCACGCTGAGCGCGACGATCACGAGACCTTCGATCGGAATGCGAACGAATGCGCCGGGCCCCAGGCGGTCGAGCCGATCCGGGGCGACGAGCGCAAACCAGACCAGCAGCGCCGCGAGGACGGTCATCACCCAGGTCGCTACGGTGCGGGCGCGGGCCCAACGGCCAGAGGTCGGTGGCGTGGCCGCGCTGCCCGAGGCGGGTTCGGACGGGCCGTCGATGCGGTCTGTCCGTAGCGGCTGATCGGCGATGCTCATTCGCATACCCCAACCGCTGCGCGGGCCTCCGCGGTAACAAGCACGATCCGACGAGGCCGCGCCAGGCGACGCGGTTGGATCCGGCAGTTCTGCCACAGCCACCTGACCTCATGCCCGAACGATCCGCCGAGCAGCACCAAAGCCAAGGTGAGTAAGGCGACATTTCCCGGACCCGGCAGCATGTCGGCTATGACGACCGTGAGCACGATGCCTTCGAGCGCGGCAACGAACTTGTACCAATAGCGCGGAGGAGGCGACTCGCGCAGCCATGGCAGCAGCCAACCCGCAGCCACCAACGTGTAGCGCGCCGCGCCGATCGTGAGCACCCACGCACCGAACGACTGGGCCACGTAGGCGCTCAGAACCAAGATCAGGAATGCGTCGACTTCCATGTCAAAGCGGGCACCGACGGCGGTCGCCGAGGCGGTGCGCCGAGCGACCCGACCGTCGACCGAGTCGAGGACCAGCGCGACGACGGTGAGCGTGACGATCGCGGCTGCGGACGCTGCCTGCACCAGCGCTTCGGCAATGAGTGCCGCTATCCCTGCGACGAAGGTAGACCGGGCGAGCGTCACCCAGTTCGCCGGACCGAACGCGCTGGCGCGCGAGCGGGCGAGTGCGCGCGTCAATATCACGTTCGTCGTGAGAGCACACAAGATGCCGACGGACCAACCGGTGACGCTCAACCCGACCGTATGCGCGAGCGCGGCCAGCAGCGCGACCTCGGCGATCAGCCCGATCAGTGGGGCCGTTCGAACCGTCTGCACCGCTGCCTCCATGCTCGTGAACTAGAGCCTGCACCAGCGCATAACTCCCCGGCACCCGGTCCGGACACCGACCAGGAGCGTGATCGCCGTCCCGGAAGATCGCCGGACGATTCGCCGGTACCTTGGCGCAAGCTCTCCAGGAGTAGTACGGAAGATCCGTCGGCGGGGTTCATTTCTCGGCCCCCGGAGGAGGATGAGGCCGGTGCGAAGTGCCGCGCGCGCATTCTGGCTGCGTGAGCCCGGAGTGGGTGAGCTCCGATCGGTGCCCCTGCCCGAGCCAGGTCCGGCCGACGTAGCCGTCCGGACTTTGCGTTCCGGGGTCAGCCGGGGGACGGAGGGGCTGGTGTTTCGCGGCCGTGTCCCGCCGAGTCAGTACGCCATCATGCGAGCGCCGTTTCAGGACGGCGACTTTCCCGCACCAGTCAAGTACGGGTACCTCAGCGTCGGAGTTGTCGAGCACGGACCGCCGCAGTTACAGGGACGCACGGTCTTCTGCCTGTATCCGCATCAGACCGCGTACGTGGTGCCGGCCGGATCGGTCGTGCCCGTGCCGGACGATGTGCCGCCCGAGCGCGCGGTACTCGCCGGAACGGTGGAGACGGCGGTCAACGCCTTGTGGGACGCCGCGCCGCTCGTGGGCGATCGGATCACCGTGGTCGGAGCCGGCATGGTGGGTTGCAGCGTCGCCCGCCTGCTTGCCCGGTTCCCGGGTGTCCGCGTGACGATCGTCGACGTCGATCCCGGGCGGGCTGACGTCGCAGCCGCGCTCGGCGTCGACTTCGCGATGCCGGCCGACGCTGCCGACGGCTGCGATCTGGTCGTACACGCGAGCGCAACATCCGCCGGGCTTCAGCTGTCGCTTGATCTTCTCGTCCGGGAGGGCACGGTCGTCGACCTCAGCTGGTACGGGGATGCCGACGTCACGCTGTCTCTCGGGGGCGCGTTTCACTCCCGCCGACTCGGTATCCGGGCAAGTCAGGTCGGAACGGTCTCACCGGCTCGCCGCGCCACCCGGACTATGACCGATCGGCTGGCGCTCGCTCTCGATTTGCTCCGCGATGCGGCATTCGATGCTCTGCTCACCGGATCCTCGCGCTTCGACGAGCTGCCCGACGTGATGCCCAGGCTCGCGGCGGGTAGTTTGCCGGCGATCTGCCACACCATCACTTACGGCGAAGGGTGATTCGCGTGTTCAGTGTCACCGTCCGCGATCACATGATGATCGCCCACAGCTTCCGTGGTGAGGTGTTCGGTCCCGCGCAGCGCTTGCACGGGGCTACGTACGTCGTCGACGCCACCTTTCGGCGGGAGACGCTGGACGCGGACAACATCGTCGTGGACATCGGCCGAGCCGCTGCGGAACTGCATGCCGTGGTCAGCGAGCTCAGCTACCGGAACCTGGACGAGGAGGCTGCTTTCGCCGGCGTGAACACCTCCACCGAGGCGCTGGCGAAGGTCATAGCCGACCGCCTCGCTGAGCGGGTGCAGGCGGGGGCACTCGGCAGCGGCGCCGCCGACCTCGCCGGGATCGCCGTGACATTGCATGAGTCACACGTCGCATGGGCGAGTTACGAACGGCGGCTGTGAGCAGCCGGGGGCTCCAGATCGACATCGTCGTACCGGAGGGCATCGATGACCCGGCGCGGCCCAGCGGTGGCAACGCCTACGACCGCCGCATCTACCGAGAACTCACGGCACGCGGTTGGCGCGTACGTGAACACGCTGTATCGGGATCGTGGCCCTGGCCCGATGGAGCAGCGGAGGACGCGCTGGCGCGGGTGGTCAGCGGGATACGCGACGGCGCCGTCGTTCTGGTCGACGGGCTGATCGCCTCCGCGGCTCCGAACGTCCTGGTGCCGGAGACCCGTCGGCTGGCGCTGGTCGTGCTCGTCCACATGCCGCTTGGCGACGGGCTGCCCGAGCCCGAGCTCGCCCACGCTCGGATCCGCGAGCGGGCCGTACTCGCCTCCGCGAGCGCCATCATCACGACCAGCTCATGGACCCGCCAGCGGCTGATCGACATCTACCGGCTCCGGTCAGCTCGGATCCACGTCGCAGAGCCGGGTGCGGACGCCGCGACCCTGTCGCCGGGAACGGCCAGCGGAACCGAACTGCTGTGCGTCGCAGCCGTCATGCCGCACAAGGGTCATGACACGTTGCTCGCTTCCTTGGCGATCATTGCCGACCTGTCCTGGCGCTGCGTGTGCGTCGGCCCGCTGGATCGGGATCCGGGGTTCGTCGACGGACTGCGGCGCCGCGCCGAAACGGACGGCCTCGCCGACCGGATTCGGTTCGCCGGCGCGCGGTCCCCCCGTGAGCTCGACCGGGAATATGCCGCCGCCGACGTGGTGGTTCATGCGTCCTACGCCGAGACGTTCGGCATGGTCGTCATCGAGGCCTTGGCCCGCGGACTACCGGTCATTGCCACCGCCGTTGGTGGCGTGCCGGATGCTCTCGGTCACACGGCTGATGGGCGGCGTCCTGGCCTTCTGGTGCCGCCCCGGGACCCGCACGCACTCAGCGTCGCCCTGTCCAGCTGGTTGAGCGACGGCGATCTACGCCAACGCCTCCGCCGAGCCGCCCAGGAGCGACGTAGGTCGCTCGCACGCTGGTCCACGACGTCGGATCGGGTCGCGCGTGTGCTAGATCGGCTGGCGGCCGGGAGTGGTGATCCATAGCACCGGTGAACCCGACCCACCGCGATCTGCGTACTTCCTACAGGGCCGTTGGTGGAGGCCCGGGGTATCGGCCCGGCCCTCCGGAAAACGGGGCCGCGGAGAAGGAGACGGGAGGTGGGGGTGCGATGAGCCGAGCGGCATGGGCATACATGCGGGTGCTGGGTGGTGCCGCGATCCTCGCCATCCTCTTCTGCCGACTCGGCATCGGGGC
>Ga0207678_10002872_pt1 | contig 15644 bp, 16 predicted proteins | sample KBSC63metaG_FD_184319 | JGI IMG/M metagenome (GOLD analysis project Ga0207678, IMG submission 184319) | Corn rhizosphere microbial communities from Kellogg Biological Station, Michigan, USA - KBS C6-3 metaG (SPAdes) (version 2) | ecosystem: Host-associated > Plants > Roots > Rhizosphere > Soil ...
CCTCGCCCGCCGCCCTGCGCGGTGTCGTCGCGACCGTCGACGGGCTCGGCCCGACCCACCGCGCGGCGCTGGCCCGGATCCGCCTGGTCGTCTCCGCGGGGGCTCCGGTGCCCGCGGCGCTGCTGCACGCCCTGGGCGACGTCCTCCCCCGCGCCGCCTTCCACACCCCGTACGGCATGACCGAAGCGCTGCCCGTCACCGACGTGTCGCTGGCCGAGATCGACGCCGCGGGGTCCGGCGACGGCGTCTGCGTCGGGCGGCCGCTGCCCGAGGTCGCCGTGCGGATCAGCCCGCTGTCGGCCGACGGGACGGCCGACGGCCCGCTGACCGACGAGAGCGGGGTGACCGGCGAGGTCTGCGTCCGCGCGGCCCACGTCAAGGACCACTACGACCAGCTCTGGGCCACCGAGCGCGCCACGTCGCGCGACGCCGGGTGGCACCGCACCGGCGACGTGGGCCACCTCGACGACAAGGGGATGCTGTGGGTCGAGGGCCGCACCGCCCACGTGATCACGACCGCGGCGCGGCCGGTCACGCCGGTCGGCGTCGAGCAACGCGTCGAGGCCGTTGACGGCGTCACCGCCGCCGCGGTCGTCGGGGTGGGTCCGCGGGGCGCGCAGCAGGTGGTGGTCGTCGTCGTGAGCGACGCCCCGCCGCGGCGGCCCGCGCCCCGGCTGGCCCCCGAGCCGCTCGCCGACGCCGTGCGCGCGGCAGCGGGTGTCGAGGTCGCCGCCGTGCTGCGCGCCGCGCGGCTGCCGGTCGACATCCGGCACGCCTCCAAGGTCGACCGCAGCCGGGTCGGCCGCTGGGCCGAGCGCGTGCTGGCGGGCGGGCGCGCCGGGAGCAGGCCGTGAAGGTCCTGGTCACCGGGGCGAGCGGGATGCTCGGGGGCGCGGTCGCCGATGCGCTGGCGGCCCGCGGCGACGACGTCACGGTGCTGCAGCGGCGACCCGCGGGCCTACGGCACCGCGAGGTGCTCGCCGACGTCGTCGACGCCGCGGCCGTCCGGGCCGCCGTCGCAGGCCACGACGCCGTCGTGCACCTCGCCGCCAAGGTCGACATCCAGGGCCGGTACCGCGAGTTCGCCCGGGTCAACATCACCGGCACCCGCAACGTCGTGTCCGCCTGCCGTCGCGCGGGCGTGGCCCGGCTCGTGCACGTCTCCACCCCCGCCGTCGCGCACCACGGGAGCGCGCTGGTCGGCGCGCCCGCCGGGCCCGCGGATCCCCGCTCCGCCCGCGGGCACTACGCCCGGAGCAAGGCGGCCGCGGAGTGGGTGGCGCTCGCCGCCGACGCTGCTCCCGACGGTCCGGCGACCGTCGTCGTGCGCCCGCACCTGGTGTGGGGGCCGGGCGACACCCAGCTCATCGGCCGCATCGTCGCCCGCGCCCGGGCGGGCAGGCTGCCCGTCGTCGGCTCGGGGGCGGCGCTCATCGACACCACCTACGTCACCAACGCCGCCGACGCGCTCGTCGCCGCCCTCGACCGCTGCGCGGCGGCGCGGGGGCAGGCCCTGGTGGTGTCCAACGGCGAGCCGCGACCGGTCGCCGAGCTCCTCACCGCCATCTGCCGGGCGGCGGGCGCCGCACCCCCGCGCCGCTCCGTTCCGCGCTCGGTGGCCTTCGGGGCCGGTGCGGTGGTCGAGGCACTCTGGAGCGGGCGGGGCGAGCCGCCGATGACCCGGTTCCTCGCCGAGCAGCTCAGCACGGCCCACTGGTTCGACCAACGCCGCACGCGGGAGGTGCTGCGCTGGACCCCGCGCGTCAGCATCGCGGAGGGCTTGGCCGCGCTGGCCCGACACGGCGCGTGAGCCCGGTACTGTCGCTTCCTCAGAGGCCGAGGCCGCGCCGCCCGACGGCGCTCAGGTCGTCGACGCCGAACCGGCCGTCCCACGTCCGCTCGTAGTGCTCGGCCGGGAAGTCGCTCGGGCTGGCCCCGCTGCGCAAGGCCTCCCGGACCTGCACGGCGTAGTCGGCGTTGCGCGGGCACCACGGGGCGGCGGGGATGTACATGACGTTGCCCCAGCCCTTCTGGTCGGTGACCGGGGCGACGCCGTGGACCATGTCGCAGTGCCACCAGACGGAGTCGCCCGCGCGAACGTCCGGGATGCCGGTGACGGCGTTCATCAGCAGCGGGTGCCACTGCTCGTTGGCCGGGAAGACCTTGCCGACGGTGACGCCGCACATGTCGTCCTCGGGCACGTCGGCCAGCAGCGGCCGCAGCATCAGGTACGCCATCGCCTCGGGGATCGGCACGGTGTGGAGCACGCCCTGGTCGTGGTCCATGTCCGACAGCGCCGTCCACCCCTGGAAGGTGCGGAACACCGAGGTCATCGTCGAGCCGGGGTACTGCGGGCCTGCGGTGCGGTGCGCGGCGTCCCACGGGTCGTACTGCTCGACCGTGCCGTCGAAGAGGTGCCGGAACGCGGCCTGGTTGGCCCGGGTCATCCACAGGTCGAGGGTGCCGGGATCGAGGTGGGTGCCCAGGCCCGCGGAGTCCGCGCCCGGGGGCCTACGGCGGATCCGGTCGGGGTAGAGGCAGTCGCGGTCGGGCTCGAACCACGTCACGCCCTCGGACTCGTGGCGCCAGCGGCCGTTGAGGAACGCCTGCACGCGGGCCATGCGCTCGCTCTGGCGAGCCTGCATCTGGGCGGGTGACCAGTAGATCGGGTAGATCTCGGGCTTCGACCCGACGGTGCCGAAGAAGTCGTCCCCGGGGCCGCGGTAGGTCTCGAAGAACCGGTTGCGCTCGACGTAGTCGACGATGGCGGCGTCCCACTCGAGCGCCTGCTCGCGCGGGAAGTGCCCGCGGATCACCGCGCAGCCGCGCCGTTGCAGCTTGGCCAGCAGCTCCGGGCTGACGGTGCCCGCCGCGACGTCGGCGTAGTCGATCACCGGCCAGACCGGCTCCCCGCGCTCCGCCTCCGCGGCGATGTCGGCCACCTGCGCGGCGACGCGCTCCTCGATGACCGCGAAGACCTCCTCCACCGTGCGGCCGGAGGCGGCGATGCGCGCCCGCAGTGCGGCCTTGACCTCCCGGACCGCGGCCCGCAGGTCGTCGGGGGTGGTCTCCCAGTGCGGCAGCGCGGGGAGGACGGCGGTGGGAACGCTCACGACGATCCTTTCAGTCAGGAGTCCTTACTTGTGTATCAATCTAGGCCCTCCCGCCCCATTGGGCAAGACTCCTTACTAGAGTCGGGGTGTGACCCCCGCGAAGCCGTCGCTGGAGCTGCTGCGCTCCCTGACCGACGAGCACGTCCTGCGCGCGCTCATGGACCACCCGCGCCTCACCCGCGCCGAGATCGCCACGCGCACCGGCCTGTCCAAGCCGACCGCTTCGGAGAGCGCGCGCAGGCTCACCGAGGTCGGGCTGTTGCGCGACACCGGCGAACGCACCAGCGGCCGCGGGCGCATCGGCAGCTACTACGCGCTGGCCGCCGACCTGGGCACCGCGCTGGCCGTCGACATCAGCCCCACGGCCGTCGTCGTCGAAGCCGTCGACGTCTACGGGCACACCGTGCGGCGGGCGGAACGGCCGCTCCCCCGACCCACCGGCCCGGCCCACGTCGCCGACGCGCTGCGCAGCGGCGCCCGCGACGCCGGCCGCGCCCACCTCGCCGTCGTCAGCGCCGCCGATCCCGTCGACCGCGGCACCGGGCGACTCGTCCACCTGCCCGACGCGCCGTTCCTCGTCGGCGAGCTCTCCCCCGCCGACGTCCTCGCGCCCCTCGTCGACGGCCCCGTCGAGACCGACAACGACGTGAACTGGGCCGCCCGCGCCGAACAAGCCCACGCCGGGCCCGGCGCACTCGCCGATTTCGCCTTGTTCCACCTCGGCGAAGGCCTCGGCTGCGCCCTCGTCAGCGACGGCGAGGTCCGCCGCGGACACCACGGCCTGTCCGGGGAGATCGCGCACCTGGTGACCACCGGCCCCGGCCTCCGCGCCATGCCCTTCACACAGGTCTTCGCCGAGCTCGGCCTGCGCAGGCCGGGCACCACCGCCATCGACGACGAGCGGCTCCTGCGCGCGCTCGACGGCCAGGCCGCCGTCCGGGAACAGCTCGCCCGCGCCATCGCGGGCGCCATCGCGGCGCTCATCGCCCTCGCCGATCCCGAGGTCGTCGTCCTCGGCGGCAGCTGGGGCACCCACCCCGCACTGCAACAGGCGATCCGCACCCACCTCGCCCGGCTGCCACGCTCGGTGGCGCTACGGCCCGCCGCCGTTCACGACCAGCCCGCCCTCGCAGGCGCCCGACAACGCGCGATCCACCAGCTGCGGGACTCGATCATCACCCGCAGCCACGCGGGCTCCGCCGGATAGCCCGACATCGCGTACGGCCGGTCCACGTCGCGCCCGAAGGGGATGGTCAAGTTGCGCCGTGGACGAGATAGCCTCCCCCTGCGGGGAGTGTCTGGCACGAGTACCGAACCAGCGGGGCGAAGCGATGAACGAGACGATTCGGTCCGACGGGCTGCCGTTCACGATCAGCGATCATTGGCCCCGGCCCTCCGTGTGCCTCGTTCGTCTGGCAGGCGAGCTCGACGCCGCGACCGCCGCAGCGGTGATCGGGTTCCTCCGCGACACCACCGTCCGCAATCCTGCCCACCTGGTTCTGGACCTGGCGGGCGTGCGGTTCCTGGCCTCCGCAGGCGTCGGGATCATCATGGCGGCCATGCGGAACGCCGACGGGATCCGCGGACAGCTGCACCTCGTCGGGGTCGCCGACAACCTGATCGTCAGCCGCGTGCTGGACATCACCGGCGTGCTACCGCTCCTCGACGTCCACCCCGGTCTCGAGCACCTGCTGGCCTCCCTGGGCCACGATTGACGAGCTAACGGCCCGGTGCGCGGAGCCTGGCGAGCAGGGTGTCCAGATCGGGGGCGACGTCGAGGTGGTCGAGCAAGCCGACCATGGCGAGCGGCCGTTTGACCGCCGGGTTGTCGAGGACGCCGACCAGGTGGAGCTGGCCGTGGATCCCGGTGTCGCCCGCGGCGATCAGCAACCCGATGCCCGACGAGGTCAGGAACCGCACCTCGGACAAGTCGAGGATCAGGTGCCGGGGGGTGAGCGCGGCGCCCTCCGTCAGGAACGCGGTGGTGCGCGGCACGGTGCGCACGTCGAGATCTCCGGCGATGGTGACCAGCCGGATGTCGGGATCGACCGTTCGTGCGCTGATCGTGAAGCCGGCGTCGTCGACTACTTCTTCACCCATGGCCCCTCGGGCTCCTCGCATCCGATCGATCCACGGTAGTCGACGGAGGCAGGATCCGGTCCACGACCGTCAGGACCGCATCCCGGTAGGGGCGGGCATCGAGATCGGGTTCCCAGGCCCGCTGCAGCAGGAACCCCTGGACGAGCGCGAGCAGCACCCGGGCGAACGCCTCGGGATCGATGTCGGGGTCCAGCAGCCCGCGGGCGCGGGCGTCGGACAGGAGGCGCACGACCTCGTCGAGCGGCGCCAAGCCCTCCGCCACGATCCGGCGCAAGCGCGGGTCGTGCTGGGCGTTGGCCCACACGTAGACGGTGACGCGGCGACGACGGGCCTCGTCGGGGTCGGTGACCCGGTCGAACCAGTCGGACAGGAACCGCCGCGCCGCTCCCGGCAGGTCATCGGGGCTCCCGGCGAGCGCCGAGGCCAGCAACGCCCGCTCGCACTCGTGGCGCTCGGCCGCGACCGCCTCGACGATCGCCTCCTTGCCGTCGAAGTAGCGGTAGATCGCCCCGACGCTCATGCCCGACTCGTCGACGATGTCGTGCATCGACGCCTTGTCCAGACCCGAGCGCTCGAAGCAGGCCATCGCCGCGTCGAGGATCCGCCGCCGCTGCGCCGACCGGCGGGCTTCACCGATGCGCGGCATCAGCGGGCGGCGGGCGCGCCGACGACGTCGGCGACGGCGATCCGGTACAGCCGCGAGCCCCGCTCGCGCCGCCCGTCGAACCAGACCCGGCCCGCGTCGTAGGTCGAGGTGTCGACGCGCACCCAGAACCCGTGCTCGGCGAAGAACTCCGTCGCTTCCTCGGGCAACAGGCCGAACGTCCACGGCTCCCCCGCCCTGGCGACACCCCGCACCCAGCGCCGGGCCTCGGGGAACGGGCTGGGCTCGACCAGCGCGCGACGGTCGACGTAGGTGAGGACCAGGCGCGACCCCGCGGCGGCGAGATCGTGGACGGTGTCCAGCGTGGCCGCCACCGCCGCGCGGGTGAGGTAGTTGGTGACGCCCTCCCACACGAACACGGCAGGCACCGCGGAGTCGAAGCCCGCCTCGCGCAACGCGCTCGCCAGGTCGTCGACCTCGAAGTCGACCGGCACGTAGGTCAGCAGGCCACGTCGCAGCTCCAGCCGGTCCACCACGGCCCGCTTGGCGGCCTGGGTCGCCGGGTGATCGACTTCGAGGACCGCGCACCCGGCGAGGGCAGGCAGGCGATGGGCCCGCGTGTCGAACCCGGCACCCAGGAGCACGCACTGCCCGCAGCTCGCCATCGCGTCGGCGACCTCGTCGTCGATCGCTCTCGTGCGCGCGACCGCCGAGGGCCGGGGACCCGGGCCTGCCACGGCGTCGTAGAGACCGACCGCAGGCCCCCGCAGGAGCGGCACGCGCGCGGCGGCGGCGAGCACGCGCAACGCCGGACGCAGGAACGCCACGGCGTAGGGATCGCTGAACAGCCGCTGCCCCGGCGGACGCGCCGACTCGAACGCGCGCTGCAGGGCGACGGTCTCGGCGGTGAAGCTCGGTCGGTCCTCCATAGCGAATGATTGTTCGCGGAAGCGCGCCGCCGCCGCAACCGACTTCCCGTCGACGCCCACTTCGTGATCTCGTGCGGGATCTGCGCCGAGCGGTTCGAGAGGGGGCGGCAGCCGTGGCACCTTCCTCCCGCCCCGGCCGGTGAGCCCGCGCCGCGTGCGCGTGATCCTGCTGGCGTTGTCCACGGCGATCTTCGTGACGATCTCGTACGAGGCCATGCCCATCGGGCTGCTCACCGAGATCGCCGCCCAGCTGCACACCGACACCGCGGGCGGTGGCCTGCTGGTGTCGTCCTACGCGCTGGTGGTGGTGATCGGCTCGATACCGCTCAGCGCGGCGGTCGCCCGCTACGACGCCCGTGCGGTCCTGCTGGCCATGCTGGTCGTCTTCGCCCTCAGCAGCGCGCTGGTCGCGGCGAGCACCACCCTCGCACTGGCCGTCGCGGCCCGGCTGCTCGGCGGCGCCGCGCACGCGATCATCTTCACCGCCGTGTTCCGGATCGCCCTGGCCGTCGTCGCGCGGGAGCGCCGCGGGCGCGCCGCAGGCACCGTCGCGGCGGGCAACGCCGTCGCGCTCTCGCTGGGGCTACCCGCCGCCACCGCCCTGGGCGCGGCCACGAGCTGGCGGCTCCCGTTCGGGGTCGCCGCGGTTGCGTTCGTGCTCATCGCCGCCGTGACCGCGCTCGTCGTGCCCGTACGCCTCCCGGCGACGGAGCCCGACCCGTCCGCGACGATGATCCTGGCGGCGGTGCGCAGGCCGAGCATGCTGCGCGTCGGGATCACCGTCGTGCTCACCACCGGCGCCCACTTCGCCACCTACACCTACATCCAGCCGATCCTCGTCGAGATCGGCCTGTCCGCGGCCCAGATCAGCCTGATCTTGCTCGGCTACGGCGCCGCCGGGGTCGTGGGGCTGCTGGTCGTGACCCCGTGGGTCGACCGCTGCCCCCGGGCGCTGATCCTCGTCACGATGGCGCTGCTCTGCGCCTCCCTGGTCGCGCTGTGGTGGAGCCGACCCCACCTGTCCGCGACCGTCGCCTCCGTGCTGGTGTGGGGGCTCGCGCTCGGCGCGTTCCCGGTACTGGCCCAGGTGATGGCCCTGCGCGCCAGCCCCGACACCCCGTCGGCGGCGGCCCCGATGAGCGGCACCACCTTCAACATCGGGATCACCTTCGGGTCCGCCGCGGGCGGGCTCCTGCTCACCACGACCACCTCCACCGGGCTCGTCGCGACGAGCACCGCCGCCGTCGCCGTCGTGCTGGCCCTCAGCGCCGTCCCGCGCTGGCTGCCTGCCGATGCCCGTCGGCGGCGCTAGCGGGATCGGGTCAGGCCATGCCCGAGGCGGCGAGGGGGTTGTAGCCGTCGGAGGTGAGCAGCGCCTGCATCTGGCGACGGCGGACGCCGATGTTGGAGCCCTCGATGACCGGGTAGGCCAGCGCCTCGTGGAGGTGGCGCAACAACGGGAAATCGGTGTCGTAGGCGGAGACGCCGACCACCTGGACCAGGTCGTTGATCACCTGGACCGCGGTCTCGGAGCCGAACACCTTGGAATGCAGCGCCCACTCCAGCCCCTGCGGGTCGCCCGAGAGCGCGGCGTCGAGGGCCCGCCAGGACAGCAGGCGGACGGCCTCGATCCGGGCCTTGGCGTTGGCGAGCACGTCGGCGACGGCCTGGTGCTCGATGATCGGCACGGCGCCGCCGCGGCGTTCGGTCGTGGCGAAGCGGTAGGCCACGTCGAACGCCTGGCGCATCGCCGCCACCGCGAACGTCCCGATCGAGGCGCCGCTGCCGATGAAGGCGTTGCGGGTGAGCTCGACGCCCTGGCCCTCGGCGCCGAGCAGGTTGGCCCGCGGCACCCGCACGTCGCGCAGGCGCACCTGCGCGGTGAGGCAGCCGCGCAGGCCGGGCAGGTCGTAGAGCTTCTGCACCTCGACGTGCCCGGCGAGGTGCTCGCGTTCGGCGACGAGGAGGGAGACCCCGCCCGGGGCGCGGCAGACGATGGTCATCACGTCGGGGCCGTCGCCGTCCCAGCCGGGCAGGTGCGACGCCCACGCCTTGCTCCCGTTGACCACGTAGTCGTCGCCGTCCGGCTCCGCCGTGGTGCGCGTGCCCTCGGCGGGCGGTGGTGCGTCGAAGTTGGCGCTCCCGGCGGGCTCGGAGTAGGCCATGGCCGCCACCGGGGTGCCGCTGTCGGCGAGGAAGGGCGCGACGAAGCGCTGGATCTGCTCGGGCGTCCCGACCTGGTACACCGGCACCAGGGCGATCAGCGGGCCCGCCATCGAGATGACGAAGTCCGGGCTGTGCGACGCCCACTCCTCGATGAGGATGGCCGCGTCCACCCCGCTGCTCGCGGCCCCGCCGAACGGCACCGGGATCAGCCCCTTGAGGAAGCCCGCCTCGACGGCCTTGGCGAACGCGGGCCGGGCGAGGTCGGCACGGCGGGCCGGGTCCGGCTCGTTGCGGACGGCCTCGGCGAGATCGCGGAGGTTCGCCTCGGCGAACTGCCGCGCCACCGCCTTCAGCTGCTCCTGCTGCGGCGAGAGAGCGAACGACACGGTCACGCGCTCAGGGTCGTCCGGGAGGCGACGCGTGTCCGTTCAATCCGTGCGCGTCGACTGTCCACGTTGTGCAACGGCCGCGCGGCGGGCCTCGGTCGGGCTGCGCCCGAACTCGCGGCGGAAGGCGCGACTGAACGACGACGGCCCGTCGAACCCCACGGAGGCGGCGACCTCGGTGACCGTCGCGCGTGAGCCGGGGTCCGCGAGCAGCGTGGCGGCGCGTTCGAGCCGCCGGCGGCGGACCATCGCGGCGAACGTCTCGCCACCCGCGCTGACGGCGGCGTGCAGCGTGCGGGGCGAGACGCCCAGCCTGCGGCTGAGGCTCCCGACGTCCAGCGCCGGATCCGACAGCCGCTGCTCGACCTGGCGCTGGACCTCGGCCCGCAACGCGCTCCTCCGGTCGGTGCCGACGCCGCCACGCTCGGCGGTCGCCGCGGACAGCGCGGCGACCAACGCGTGCTCGACGTCCGACGTCACCGCCGCGCGGGCCGATCCGTCGAGCCGCCACATCGACGACATCACCGCGGCGACGACCGCGCCTGCGCCCTCGTTCGGCCAGCAGTCGGCGGTCTGGCGTCGCACGGCCTCCAGGCAGCCGCCGAGGATGTCGTGGGGCAAGCGGTAGGAGACCATCCGCCACGGACCGTCGAACTCGAAGCGGTAGGGCTCGGTCGTGTCGACGACGGTGAACTGCCCGGGCCGGACCAGCGACCGGCGGCCGCCCTGCTCGGCGGCGCAGGTGCCTGCGATCTGCAGGTTCACGAACACGTAGGCCCCGTCGGTGCGGGCCACCTCCCGGATCCCGTGCGAGGTCCGCTGCGGCTGGGAAGCGATCCGCGCCCGCACGATCCGGTTGTACGGGCGGGTCTCGACCCGGCTGCGAAAGCCCTCGACGGGGCACAGCGGCGCGGGCGCGAGCGGCACGAAGGCCTCGCAGATCACTTCACGCCAGTACCCGAACTGCTCACGCGCGGGACGGACCGCCACATCCCACACCGCCATGCCGAGCATCTTCGCACCGGCCGGAGCCTTTCGGGAGCGCTGAGGGGCCCGAACCTCTCGGCTCGGGCCCCTCAGGAAATGCGATCAGGCTTCGGCGGTGACCTTCTTGCGCGAACGGCGCTTCGGCTTGGCCGGAGCCTCGGGCGCCGCCTCGGCAACCGGCTCGGCAACCGGCTCGGGAGCGGCGACTGCGTTTCCGCGGTTCTCGTACGCCTCCAAAACGGTGGACGAGATGCGACCGCGGGCCGACACCTCCAAACCGTTGGCGGTGGCCCATTCCCGGATCGCCGTGGTCTCTTCCCGCGGCCGACCCGCCCGCGCGGACATCCGCGGTCGCGATGCCGCCACCGAGCCACCCGCGCGACGGGCGCTGCTCACGAACGGCGCGAAAGCATCCCGCAGCGCGGCCGCGTGCTTCTCGCTCAGGTCGATCTCGTAGGACTTGCCGTCCAAACTGAACGACACCGATTCGGCCGCTTCGCCGCCGTCGAGGTCATCGAGCAACTTGACTTCTGTGATCTGTGCCATCTTCTACTTTCCAACCTTGCTAGTGCGGAGGGGATGAATCCACCTTAGCAAACCATTCCCGCGCGCATCACAAACCCCCACGGTCGAGATTGCTTGTCACGCGAAGGACGGCGCTCCACAACGCTCCGGATTCACGCTGTTACCGTTCTGCCCGCGAGCGAGGAGCCTGAGATGACCGTGATCGCGATCGAAGAGCACTGGAACCTGCCCGAGCTGACCTCGGCGGTGCGAGCGCTTCCCGACGACCGCAGCGACGAGAGCATCGTGCTCGACGAACTGGGCGACAACCTGGAGCGGCTCGACGACATCGGCGAGGCCCGGATCGCGGCGATGGACGCCCAGGGCATCGACGTGCAGATCCTGTCGCTGGCCCCGCCCGGCACGCAGCCGCTCGACCCGGCCGATGCGCTGCCGCTCGCCATGCGGGCCAACGACATCGCCGCCGAAGCCGTACGACGTCACCCCGCGCGGTTCCGGGCGTTCGCGACCCTGCCCATGGCCGACGCGCGGCGGGCCGCCGCCGAGCTCGAACGGACGGCGGGTCTCGGCTTCGTCGGAGCGATGGTCTACGGGCGCACCGGCGCGACCCCCCTGGACGACCCGCGCTACGACGACCTGTTCGCCGCGGCCGCCGCACTGGGTCAGCCCGTTTTCATCCACCCGCAGATCCCGCCCCGCGCAATCCGCGAGGCCGCCTACAGCGGTTTCGACCCCATGACGAACCTCGCCCTCGCGACCTTCGGTTGGGGGTGGCACCTCGAGGCGGCGCTCGCGGCATTGCGCCTGGTCGTCCGCGGCGTCTTCGACCGCCATCCCGAGCTGCAACTCGTTCTCGGGCATTGGGGCGAGCTCCTGCTGTTCTGGCACGACCGCACCGACAGCCTGTCGCGGGTCGCGGGTCTGGAACGGAAGGTGTCGGAGTACGTCCGGTCGAACGTTCACATCACGAGCTCGGGAATGCTCAACCCGACGCTGCTCCGCCACGCGCTGGAAGCGACGACGCCCGACCGGCTGCTGTTCTCGACGGACTATCCCTTCCAACGGCCGAGCAAGGCCGACATCGACCGGTTCGGCACCGCATTCCCCACCGACGAGGACCGGGAGCGGTTCATGGCGGGCAACGCGCGAGCGCTTTTCGCCATCACGAGCTGACTCAGTCCTCGTGGGACCGGGCGAAGCTGAGCGTCTCCCCCCGCGCGCCGCCCATCCACACGTCCTGGCACGCCTCGGCCATCTCCGCGAGCCCCCCGGTGATGGTGCCGAAGACATTGCCGGGCACCCAGCCCTGGTCGCCGTTGATGAGCAGGTTGTTGCGGCCGTAGAAGATGGCGAGGTCGATGATCGAGGTGGACGCCGAGCGGTGCTCCTGCTCGCGCTCGTACCCGTAAGCCGGGTTGCCGAGGTCGTTGCCCTCGAACGTGAACCAGCAGACGTCGCCGGGGATGGGTGTGACGGTCGTGTTCTCCTTGCCGGGGTCGCGGTCCGCGAACTGCGGCAGGAGGGCGTAGATCTCGTTGCGCGCGTACTTCCCGTGGTACACCGGCGCGGACAACGGCAACGCGTCCCAGACGGCCGCGGCGGTCACCGGCGCCTCGTCGTCGAGCAGCCGGGCCGTGCAGCTCACGCCCCGCTTGTCGAGGGTGATCGTGATGTAGCGAGCCATGCCGTCTCCCCTGTCATGAGCGTCCTGTGGGTACGTAGCCCAGCGCCGTGTCGACCACGTTCTCCAGTGGCGCTCCGGCGAGCCAGCGTTCGGCGTTGGCGACGAACTGGCGGGCCAGCGCATCGCGCCAGCCGACGACGTCGCCCGCCATGTGGGCCGAGACGACCACCCCCGGGAGGCTCCAGAGCGGCGAGTCAACGGGCAGCGGCTCCTGCTCGAACACGTCGAGCGCGGCACCGTCGATCACGTTGCGCGCCAACGCATCGGCGAGTGCGGGTTCGTCGACCGTCGGCCCGCGCCCGACGTTGATCAGGTGCGCCGAGGGGCGCATGGCGGCGAACACGTCGGCGTCGATGAGCCCCCGCGTCTGCTCGGTGAGCGGCGCGACGTTGACCAGGTAGTCGCACCAGCCGACATGGCCTGCCAGCTCGGCGCTCGCGACGACCTCCCCGAAGTCGACGTCGTCCGCACGCGCGGTGCGACCCGCGCCGCGCACCTGCATACCGACGGCGCGCAGCAACCTCGCCGTCTCCCGGCCGATGGCCCCGGTGCCGACGATCAGGGCGCGCGCCCCCACGACGGTGCGCGTCTCGCGGTGGCGCCACACCTTGTCCCGCTGGAGGTCGCGGCTCTCGCGCAGCAGCTTGGCGTGGGCGAGCACGGCGGCGAGGACGAACTCGGCCAGCGGCCGGTCGAAGACCCCACGGGCGTTGGTGACGGTGACCTCCGAGGCGCGCAGCCCGTCGAAGAGGAGCTTGTCGACGCCTGCCGCCGCGACGTGGATCCACTCCAGACGGTCGCAGTGCGACCAGACGTCCGCCACGGCCGTCGAGAAGAAGTCCCACAGGAACAGGGCCTGCGCGCCCGCGACGGCGGCGGCCAGGCCCGCGGCGTCGACGTAGCGCAGCTCGACCCGGCCCGCCAAGGGCTCGAGGTGCGGGGGCCGCTGGTCCGACCGCTCGCACAGCACGACGACGATCGGCGGGGACGCGGGCGGCGGCACGGCACCAAGCTACCGGCTCGTCTGATTGTCAACAATCTCATTTCGATGCACGATGGACGCCGTGACGCCCTCGCGCAGCCCCGTCCCCGTCGGTCCCGTGGTCGGCGTGGGCGTGGGGGTCGTCGCCCCGTACGACTTCGCCCTCGACCGCGAGCTCTGGCGATGGGCGCCCGAAGACGTCACCTTGCACCTGATCCGCACGGCCTACTCGCCGCTGCCGGTCACCGTCGAGCAGGCCGAGTTCCTCGGCGACAGGGACGCGGTGGCGCAATGCACGAAGGACCTGATGGTCGTCGAGCCCCGGGTGATGGCCTACGCCTGCACCTCGGGCAGCTTCGTGGCCGGGCGCGCAGGCGAGCGGGCGCTCGTGGCGAGCATGCGCGACGCGGGCGCGGTGGCCGCGGTCACCACGAGCGGCGCGCTCGTCGAGGCGCTGACCGCCCTGGGCGTCACCAGCCTGGCGGTGGCCACCCCCTACGACGCCGCCGTCACGGCTCGGCTGCACGACTTCCTCGAGGAGTCCGGGGTGCGCGTGACCGGGTCCGCGCACCTCGGGCTGTCCGGGCGCATCTGGACCGTGCCGTACGCCGTCACCGCCGCGCTCGTGCGCGACGTGGCCGCCGCAGGCTGCGAAGCCGTGTTCGTCTCGTGTACGAACCTGCCGACCTACGACATCGTCGCGCCCCTGGAGGCAGAGCTGGGGATCCCGGTCCTGACGGCCAACCAGGTCACGATGTGGGCCGGCCTGCGCCGCATCGGACGGCTCGCCGTAGGCCCCGGCCAGGCCCTGGTGGCGGCATGACGCGCCCCTTCACCGACGCCGAGTACGCCGCCCGGCTCCGCCGGGTGCAGGCGGTGTTGGCCGAGCGCTCCCTCGCCGCGCTGGTCGTCGCCGACCCGGCGAACCTCTACTACCTCACCGGCTACAACGCCTGGTCGTTCTACACCCCCCAGTGCCTGGTGGTGCCCGCCGCCGGCCCGCCCCACCTGTTCGCGCGCGCGATGGACGCCCAGGGCGCCCACTACACGGCCTACCTCGGCCGCGACCACATCCATGGATATCCCGAAGACCTCGTGCACCGCCCCGACGTGCACCCCTTCGACTGGATCGCCGACCGGGCCCTGGAGCTCGGCGTGGTCGAGGACGCCGCCGGGCTGCAGATCGCCGCCGAGATGGACGCGCCCTTCTTCTCCGCACGCGGCTTCCTCGCCCTGCGGAGCCACCTGCGCCACGCGGCCATGGGGGACTCCCGGGAGCTGGTCAACTGGGTGCGGGCGGTCAAGTCACCCGCCGAGCGGGAGAAGATGCGGGCCGCGGGAGCCATTGCCGAACGCGTGATGGCCACGGCGCTCGACGCCGTCGCGCCCGGCAGGCGCCAGTGCGACGTCGTCGCCGAGATCCAGCAGGCCCAGGCGCGCGGCACCCCGACGCTGGGCGGGGACTACCCCGCGGTCGTGCCCATGCTGCCGACCGGCGAGACGGCGGGAACCCCGCACCTGACGTGGAGCGACGCCCCGTTCGTCGAGGGCGAGGCCACCACGATCGAGCTCGCGGGCGTGCACCAGCGCTACCACGCGCCGTTGGCCCGCACGGTGAGCCTCGGCGCCCCGCCCCGGCGGCTCGCCGAGTGCGCCGACGCGTTGGTCGAGGCCATGGAGGCGACGCTCGCGGCGTTGCGTCCCGGCGCAACCGCCCACGCCGTGCACGGGGCGTTCACCGATGTCATCCGCAGGTACGGCCTGAGCAAGGAGTCCCGCATCGGGTACTCCATCGGCATCGGCTACCCACCGGACTGGGGCGAACGCACCATCAGCCTGCGCGCCCACGACGAGACGGAGATCGCGGTGGGCATGGCCTTCCACGTCATCCTCGGCATGTGGATGGACGGCTGGGGCTACGAGACCTCCGAGCCGGTCCTGGTGGCCGAAGGGGGCGCGGAGCGCCTGGCCCACCTCCCGGGCGGGCTGACCGTCAAGGGCTGACCCGTTCTCCACCGACGAAAGGTGACCATGCACCCCAACGTGATCCTCCCGCTCGCCGCCCGGGCGGCCGACCTGGTCGGCTCGGTCATCGACTCCAGCACGTCGCTGCTCGCGAGCCAGACCCACGACATCGTGCGGTTCGCGATGGGAGCGCCCTCCCCCGA
>Ga0207678_10002875_pt1 | contig 15640 bp, 17 predicted proteins | sample KBSC63metaG_FD_184319 | JGI IMG/M metagenome (GOLD analysis project Ga0207678, IMG submission 184319) | Corn rhizosphere microbial communities from Kellogg Biological Station, Michigan, USA - KBS C6-3 metaG (SPAdes) (version 2) | ecosystem: Host-associated > Plants > Roots > Rhizosphere > Soil ...
CCCCTCAGCTGCGCTCGAAGTACACGTGCGCCGCTCGCACGATCGCATCCGCCGCCCCATCCACGCCCAGCGCATCGGTGTTGACGCAGAGATGGTAGTTGTCCACCCAACTCCAGTCGCGCCCCCAGTTCGATTTGACCCACGCTGAGCGTTCCTGATTGACCTGTAGCACGCGTTTCTCCGCGTGGGCATGGTCCAGGCCGTCCCGCTGCATGCACCGGCGTGTAAGCGCCTCCAGGGGGCCGTAGCAGAACACTCCGAAGACGTCACCGCGCGAGCCGAGCATCATCTGCGCGCCGCGCCCGACGATGACCACCGAGTCGCGGCTCGCAGCCTCCTCGATCACCGTGCGAGTCACGTCCAGCAGCCGCTGCTCCGTCGGCGGCAGTTGAGCCGAGGCGATCGGCGACATCATTTCCTGAGTGCTCATCGCCATCGCTGTCGCGACCCGCTCCGCCAACGACGGACGGCGCTCCTCACGCGCGGCGACTTCCGACACGCTCAGCCCCGTGCGCGCCGCGACCTCGTCGATTACGGCGTTGTCCAGCAGCGACCAGCCCATCGCGTCCGCCACGCGCGCCGCGACGTTCGAGCCACCCGAGCAGTACATGCGCGAGACAGTGATGATCGGCATACGGAAACCTCGCTGGGCTGAAGGCTGTGCTGAAGGGCTGTGCTTACGGCTACGCTGAAAGTCCGCCGAAATAATCCTCGCCCGGACGCCGGCGCTTCTCGTTCACCGCGCGGCCATAACGTCCCTCGTCCGACCGCGAGATCTTGCGCCTGGCCACCAACGCCTCGAGCACCAGCTCACACGCGGCGGCGACGAGTGGAATGTCCGAACGGCGGGCCAGCCCCGCTTCCTCCACCGTGTCGATCAGCGTCGGCACGCTCTCGAAACCCTTCACCACCGACGCCGCGGATACGTCGTCGGATACCTGAAGTGCTCCGCCGGCATCGAACCACATCACTATCTCGTCAGTGTCCACGAGACCGGCGCGCTCCCGGAACGTCGCGTCGGCAGCACGCCGGATCAGCTCCCGGGCGATCGTCGGACCACCCACGATCTCGCCCTCATATTCCAGCTCGATCTTGCCGGTAATGGCCGGCAGCGCCGAATACACGTCCGCAATCCGCGGCACCGCCTCCGATTCTCCAGTCTCCACCGACCGTCGCTCGGCGTTCGATATCACGTTTTCGAGAACCGTGATCGGCATGCGCTGAGACACGCCGGAGCGACGGTCTATGCGCTTGTCCGTGCGCGCCTCGAACGCGATGCGCTCGATCACTTCCTCCATGAAATCTGGGACTCGCACCTGCATCACGCCCCGGTCCGCCCACGCCTCCTGACGCGTGATCGCCATTCCGATCTCGACCGTTTCGGGATAGTGCGTCACGATCTCGCTCCCGATTCTGTCCTTGAGCGGCGTGATGATCTTGCCGCGCGCCGTGTAATCCTCAGGGTTGGCGGAGAACACCAGCAACAGATCGAGCGGCAGCCGCACCGGATAGCCTTTGATCTGAACGTCGCCTTCCTGCATGATGTTGAACAGCCCGACCTGCACCTTGCCCGAGAGATCCGGCAGCTCGTTGAGAGCGAAGATCCCGCGATTGGCGCGAGGCAGCATGCCGTAGTGGATCGTCAGCTCATCCGAGAGCAGATGACCTCCGCGAGCCGCCTTGATGGGGTCCACGTCTCCGATTATGTCGGCGATGGTGACGTCGGGCGTGGCAAGCTTCTCCACGTAACGGCTGTCGCGGTCCGCCCAGGCGATCGGCGTGTCGTCTCCTGCCTCGGCGATCAGTTGGCGGGCGTACTTGGAGATCGGATGGAATGGATCATCATTGACCTCGCTGCCCGCGACGATCGGCACCACCTCGTCCAGCAGCGTCGTCAGCGCCCGGAGAATCCGCGACTTGGCCTGCCCGCGAAGCCCGAGAAGTATGAAGTTGTGTCGGCTCAGCACCGCGTTGGCGATCTGCGGCATTACCGTGTCCTCGTAGCCGAGGACGCCATGAAACAGCTGGCCACCCTTGGCGAGCCGGTCCAGCAGATTGCTGCGCAGTTCGTCCTTTACCGTCCTGTTTACCATCCCCGGCGCGGCGTAAGCCGATCGCTTCAGGGCACCAAATGTTTGCGGAAATTGAGGCACACTACTCTCGATTCGGTTCGGCGGGTTGTCGGCGGCGTAGCGCGATTATTGCTAGTCAGGCATCCGGATAAATGTCAACCAGTCGCGAAACCCTCATATCTGACGTAATTTAGCTCGGGGGTCGTGGTACTTGACACCGATTCTGGTAGACATAGATTCGACCCCGCGCCACATCCGGGCAACGCGACTGCGTGCACGGACCCGGGCGATCACCCTCTGAACCTCTCTAAGGAGATTCTCGTATGAAGCGCCTGGCCCTCGTCGCCGTCGCCCTACTCGCAGTAGCAGCTTGTGCAAAGAAGGAAGAGGCAGCTACCGACACAACCATGCCGGCAGCAGCAGCACCAGCAACAGCAACAGCAACTGACACTGCAATGAAGATGATGGATAGCTCCAAAGCGATGACTGATACTGCAAAGAAGATGCTGGATTCCGGCAAGGCACTCGCCGATTCAGCAAAGAAAGCAATGAAGAAGCCGTAATCTTCACAGCTAACTAAGCAAAAGGCGCGATCACTCGATCGCGCCTTTTGCTTTTCCTGCTACAACCGCAGTCGTAGTACCGCCTTCCCAGTGCACGTCGATCGCCTGTCCGTCATCGATCTCCCGTCGCACCATGCCGATTCCAATCGCACCGTCACGGTCGCTCCTCGCAGTGCTGCGAACGTCCCCGATGCCACGATGCTCAGCATCCTGCAGCACGGCTCCGCGCGGTGGTATCACGCCATTCGAAAATCTGAGCCTGCGAAGACTACGATTCACATGTCCGCGAAAGTGAATGCGCGCCACGGTCTCCTGACCTATGTAACATCCCTTCGTGTATGACACCGCGTGCATGTCGTCGAGATTCGCCTCCTGCGGAAGCGTGTTCTCGTCCATGTCGACTCCCCATTCCGGGAAGCCGCTCTCCACGCGCAACGTGTCCATCACTTCAACACTCGCGTCCACGGCACCTGCATCATGGAACGCCGCCCGTACACGCTCGAGCGCATCGCGCGGCACGATCGCGGAGTAGACGCGCTCGCTGTCCGCGCCGATCGCAGGAAGGTGAACGATGATCACGGGCGCACCACCGATCGTCGCAGAGATGAAGGAGAAGTGCGGCAACGCCGACAACTCCTCCGCGTTCACACTTCCGTTCGAAGCGCGCACGATCGACTCGGCGCTGTGATCGCCAACGAGCGTGATGTCGCCCGTTCTGTCCGTGACATCGATGAGCGTGGCAAACCGCGGATTCACGAACTTGGCGAACATCGCGCGTAATCCCGGAGCGGATGCGGGGGACGCATGCACCTGAATCCTGTCGTCCAGCATGAGAAGTATCATGTCCGCAACGATCTTGCCCTTCGCGGTGAGCGCCGCCGCGTATTGCCCGTGACCAGCTTTCAGCGCAGCAACGTCGTTCGTGACGAGACCGTTGAGAGTTGCAACCGCGTGAGCTCCGGAGATCTCGATTCGAGCGCGGTCGGACCTGTCAATCAGCAGCGTAGGAGGCATCCAGTAAATCTATAGGATGCACCGCGCGCGCCCGCATGTCGGACCGAAGTAATCCCGCTCCGATCTGCATCAGACAACCGGGATTGCCGGTGGCAACGAGCGCAGCATGCGATGCGCCGATGCGATCCAGTTTCCGTTCCAGCACGGCGTCCGACGTCTCAGGCTCGATCAGGTTGTAGATTCCAGCACTGCCGCAACACTGATCCGACTCGTCCAGCGGTACCAGCTGCACGCCCGGAATCGCCTGAAGCACCGCGATCGGGGCGGCCGTCACGCGCTGCGCATGCTGCAAATGACACGGTGCATCGTACGCAACGGTGAAGGGAATTACTCCGCCCGGGCGCGGACCGGCTTCGGCCAGCAGCTCGCTCACGTCTCGCACACGAGACGATATTTCGCGCGCGCGATCGGCCCATTCTGGATCCCCGCTCAACAGATGTGCATATTCCTTCATCATCGCGCCACAACCTGCCGCGTTCGCGACCACGTATTGCGCACCGGAACGCTCGAACGCGGCGATGTTGCGTCGTGCAAGTCTGCGCGCCGCATCCAGATCGCCGGCATGCGCGTGCAGTGCCCCGCAACAGCCCTGTCCCGGTGCAGCGGTCATGCGATAATCGTTCCGCGTCAGCACTCTCTCGGTGGCACGATTCGTCGCGGTGAACAGTCCCTCCATCACGCAGCCCAGCAGCAGCGCGGCGCTGCCGTTCGTCCCATCACCCTCCGCGCGATACTTGCCCCGCTCGAGTGGAAATTCGGTGGACGCGAGCATCGCCATCGCGAAGCCCATTCTTCCGGGCAGCTTCATCAACAGCGTCGGAATCGGTGTCGCGGCCAGGAGCCGCGCAAACGCCATCGCGGCGCGCATCAATGGCCGGTGCGCAAACACACGGAGAAGTGCGCGCGAAGCGGCCGTCGGCGCGTGGCCACCCCGTAGCGTCGCACGCGTGGCCTCGAGCAGATGTCCGTACGGCACTCCGGACGGGCACGCCGTCTCGCACGCGCGACAGCCGAGGCAGCGATCGATGTGCTCCCGCAAATCGGGATCGCTCGGCGCCAGCTTCCCGTCAAGCAGCGCACGCATCAGGACGATCCGGCCGCGCGGCGAGTCGTTCTCATCCTCCAGCGCCAGATACGTCGGACACGCCTGCAGACAGAACCCGCAGTGCACGCACGCGTCGAGCCCGGCCTGTTCCTGCGCGAGCGGCGTGTCAGCGCATGGCGGCCTGGTCGCCTCCGTCATGACTTCGCTTCCATGATCCCAGGATTCAGCACGTGATGCGGATCGAAGCGCTGCATGAGCGCAGCGGAAAGCCGGTCGTGAACGATCTCCGGCCGGCGATAACCGTGCGACTGCGGAAGCTGCCGGCGCATGTGTGAGACCGAATCCATTCGCATCGACCGCGACCGCACGCGCAGCGTGACTTCCGTGATGACGCCCAGCGTTCCCCACGCACCGATCATGAGTCGCGTGAGATCGAAGCCGGCGACGTTCTTCACCACTCGCCCGCCAGCGCGTATCACATCACCGGTTCCGAGCACCACCGTCATGCCCAGCACCTGATCTCGCGGCGTTCCAAAGAACGCAGCCGCCGGTCCGTACGAGCATGTCGCAACCGTCGCACCAATCGTGACGTCGGTGCCTCCTTCCGGATCCAGCGCGATCCACTGATCGTGTGCGCCCAGCGTCTCGTCCAGTTCGCGCAGCGTGGTTCCCGCTCGTACGGTTATCGTGAGATCGTCCGGCACGTATGCGACGATTCCGTGATCGTCGGAGAGAACGAGCTGCGTGCGCGCCGCGACGGGTGCTCCGGCATCGAGCCACGTTCCACGTCCGACGATGCGAAGCGCGCTGCGATCGGCGATCGCTTCGCGCACAGCGGCCGAGATCTCAGCGTCACCGCGCATCGGACGCCACCTCGGACGCGATCTCACCAGCACGTACTGCCGGTGCTCCATGCCACTCGCGACATGAATGCACCGGAACCACCTTCCCTGGATTCGACCGTTGCGCCGGGTCGAATGCAGTGCGCAGATCGCACATCGCCGCGAGCGTCGGCTCGTCGAACAGCAACGGCATGTAACGCAGCTTGTCCAGTCCCACACCGTGCTCGCCGGTGATGCTCCCGCCGGCCGCAATGCACGCCTGCATCATCGCCGCCATCGACTCGTGCACGCGCCGCACCTGATCCGGGTCGCCAGCGTCGTAGGAGATGTTCGGATGCAGATTGCCGTCACCGGCGTGAAATACGTTGCACACCGTCACTCCGTGCGAGTCGGCGATCGCGTGGATCTGCGCCAGTACCTCCGCCAGACGCGTGCGCGGAATCACCGCGTCCTGGACCGCCAGATTCGGCGCGAGACGCCCCATCGCTCCGAACGCTTTCTTCCGGCCCTGCCACAATCGCGCTCGCTCGGTCTCGTTCGTGGCGACACGCACTGAGCGCGCGCCACATTCCATGCACAGCTTGCGCACGAGATCCATGTCCGCATCCGTGCTCTCGACGGTTCCGTCCACCTCGATCAATAGAATCGCAGCTGCGTCGATGGGATAGCCGGCGGCGAATATCGATTGCTCGACCACACGGATCACGCCGCTGTCCATGAACTCGAGAGCCGCCGGAACCACGCCCGATGCAATGATCGCCGACGTCGCGTGCGATGCATCCGCAACGTCCATGAAATCCGCCAGCGCCGTTCGTACGGCCGCGGGCTTCCGCGTAAGCCGCACGGTGATGTCCAGCGCAACGCCGAAGCAGCCCTCCGATCCCACGAATGCGCCAAGTAGATCGTAGCCTGCCATCCCGCCGTCGCGGTCGCCCAGCTCGACGATTTCACCGTCCGGCAGCAGAACAGTAGCAGCGAGAACGTGATTCAGCGTCACACCATACTTGAGGCAGTGCGGACCACCTGAGTTCTCGGCGATGTTTCCGCCAATGGTGCACGCTGCCTCGCTGGATGGATCGGGCGCGTAGAACACACCGTGAGGCGCAAGCCGCTTGTTCAGCGCCGCATTCACGACACCTGGCTCGACCGTCGCGCGCATCCGCGCGATGTCCATGTCGAGCACAGCCTTGAGTCGGTGCAGGCCCAGAAGCACCACGTCGTCAGCCAGTGCACCGCCGGACAGTCCCGTTCCCGCACCACGCGGAACGAACTGTACCTCGGACTCGGCAAGCAACCTTACCACTTCCACAACCTCGTCGCGCGATCCGGGAAGCACCGCGAGGTTGGGACGCTTGTGATAACCCGGCAGTCCGTCCGATTCGTATGCCAGCAGTTCCGCGTCGCGTACCAGGACGAATCGATCACCCACGACGGCGCGCAACCTGTCGACGAGTCCGGCCACGAGTTGGGTTGTCATGCAGCGCTCGCGCTGTGTTCCGGTGGAATGACGATCTTGAGCGCGTCTTTCGACAGGCGGTACTTCAACGGCATGCCGAGTGCGACTATCTCACCATCGACCGCTACGTGACGCTGCCTTCCGCCCATCTTGATCGTGCACGAATCCACCATGAAGCTGTCCAGCTCCGGCGTGCGCGCCACCCTGTCCAGCCCGCGCGTGGCCGCGTCGAGCGCCACTGCGAGCAATCGCGCCGCCCGACGTTCCCGCACGACGATCACATGCAGGCACTGTCGCCCGCCGGCAATCCGATTCCCTAGCGTCGGCGAGCGCGTCTCACGCTCACCCACGCCGATGAAGACAATCGGCGTGCTGTAAGTGCGCCGCTCGCCGTTTACGTCCAGCTCCAGAGAGACCGGACGCATCGAAATGAATATGCGCACTGCTGCAAGCAGGCTGGCGATACGATACCCGACATATTTCGCAGCGCGATTGCGAAAGCGAACGTAAGCGACGTAAGCGCCCACGGAGCTGGTGTTGAGAAAAAGACGGTCGTCGGCATACCCGACATCCGCGCGCCCGATCTCGCCACTGGTTGCAATCGTGGCCGCCTGCTGCATGTCGACCGGGATTCCATGATCCCGCGCGAAGTGGTTCAGCGTCCCGCCAGGCAGTACCGCGAGCGCAGTCTCCGTTCCGCATGACACACGGGCTGCCGTTCCCACGCTCCCGTCACCGCCCGCGACGACGATTCGCGCCGGCTTGGACGCAATAGCGCTGCGAATGCTGCTCTCCAATTCGTCCGGTCGAACAGCGTGAATCTCGAAACCGCCGGTCTCTTCCAGCGCACGCTTCGCCGCGGAAGCGGTGCCGGCAGCATCGTTGACGAACGCGGGGATCACAATGGGTAAAATAAAGCGAGGGCCCCATCCACGGGCCCTCGTTGCACTTTCACGCCTGTCCGGATTGCTATGCCGCGCCCCAGAATCCCGACAGCGCTCCACCATCCGGAGACTGGCGCAGCTTCTCGAATGCCCGCTCGCGAATCTGACGAATCCGCTCCCGCGTCACTCCAAGCAGCGATCCGATCTTCTCGAGCGTCATCGCTTCGGAGTCCTGGCCAAGCCCGTAATACAGGTAGAGAATCTTCCTCTCGCGCGGCGTGAGATACTTCTTGAAGGCTCTGTCGATCGACTCGCGCATGAGCTTGAAGTCGGTCACCTCTTCGATCTCGCCGCCGTCAACTCCCGCAAAGCGCTCACCCAGCGTCGATGCCTCACGATCGCTGCGGTCGATTGGTGCGTCCAGCGAGATTTCCGTCGCCGACATCTGCCGCGACGCACGAACGGTGTCCGGCGTCTCCTCCAGCAGCCTGCCAAGCTCGTTGTCTGTCGGATCGCGCTTCAGAACCTGAGCGAGCACCGTCTCGGCGCGCGACAGCTTGATGAGCTGTGAATTCTGATTGAGTGGGATTCTCACCGATCGCGTCTGCTCGGCCAATGCCTTGAGCACCGCTTGCCGGACCCACCATACGGCGTAGGAGATGAACTTGACGCCCTGGTCCGGATCGAACTTCCTGACTGCCTTCAGCAATCCTTCGTTTCCGATTGCTACGAGCTCGCTGAGATCGAGTCCGTGTCCCTGATACTTCTTCACGTAGGAGATGACGAAGCGAAGGTTCGCTGTCACCAGTCGTTCTGCCGCCCGCTCGTCGCCACCCTGCGCTCGTCGGGCCAGCCTTCGTTCTTCCTCGACGTCCGTGATCAGGGGAAGTTTTTGGATGTCGTGCAGGTACTGGTCGAAGGCTGTGGAGGGAGACGAACGCGCAAATCCCTTTGGCCTGCTCTCGACGACCGCTGCCGGCATAGACGCTCCAATGATGGGCTGAAGCAGTCAGACTAATGGGCGCTTGCAGTTTGGTCAACAGCCATATTTCGTGCCAAAGGAATGTGATCTGTCACCCAGGTGGCGCGACGCTGGCGCTGACCGGTATCAATCGCGCGCCGAGCTGCGGAGCAAACCCGCCGCTCAGCCCGTCGGCGGATCCTTCTGGCGTGCGCGGCTTGTGGCTTTGAGGATGCCCAACCCGACCAGCACGATCACGCCGACAGCGATCCAGGTCGTAGGCACGTTCAACAGGTACGCCCCGATGGCGAGACCGACGATGACCACGAAAAAGCCGATCAGATACGTGGTGAAGGCAGACATCAATTCTCCGGTTTCATTACGAGTGTGGCGGTCCCGCGTTGGCGACCGAACCTCCTCGCTTCAGAGCAAGACGGGTTCCAGATGTCCAGCGTTCTGCCCTTGACCTTCCCACCTGTGTCATCCACGAGAAAGCGGCCGAGGTAGTGCTTGCCGAGGAAAAGCTCGACGTAGTGCGCGAGCGGGAAGATGCGCGGATCCGCTGCAACGATCCCCTCTCGGACCCAGTGGTCGCGCCGAGTCGTCCCCTGCAGGCAGTACTGCGTCAACGAAACCTCGAGCGGTTTGCCGACTGGCGCGCGAGCGAAAATGCTCTTGAGCTTCGGCATCTTCGGGATGATCCGTTCCGCCCGGACGATCAGCGGCGGAAGCATCCGGGGAGCATACACCAGTACCGGCGGGTGAACGAACGGTTCTGGATTGGCATTGGGAAGGCGAGCGATTCCGGTCTTGACGAAGACCGCGGCGGCGAGAACTGCAACTATCGCCTGGCCCACCTCCCAGCGCTTCACGCGAGGACCTCGGCGACAACGGCGTCCGACAAACGGACGGTGTAGCCTGCCCCCGCGCCCGCCATCACTCCTATACGAGTCGGCACCGCATACTCGATCTCGCCCGATCGGCTTTTCTTGTCGCCACGCATCGATTCCAGGATGCTGGACACAGAGGGTCCGACTGGACGAGCGGTGGGAAGTCCCGCACGCTCGAGCGCCGCACGGATGCGCGAGGCGGTGCCGGCGTCGGTGACACCTGCACGTTCTGCCGCGGCGGCTTCCAGCACCATCCCGACTCCGACGGCCTCGCCGTGTCGCATGCTGAATCCGCTGAGCAGCTCGATCGCGTGTCCTATGGTGTGGCCAAAGTTCAAGGCTTTGCGAGCTCCATTTTCCCGTTCATCAGCGGCGACCACCCCGACCTTGAGCCGGACGCTCTTCTCGATGACGTGATTCAGGGCAGGAACGTCACGCTTGCCCGGGTCCTCCGCAAGTAGGAGAGGCGCCGAGCTGGCGATGAAATCGAAGTAGGCCGCGTCGGCAATCGCGCCGTGCTTGAGCGCTTCCGCCAGTCCCGCCCTCAAATCGCTAACTGGAAGCGTATCAAGCACTTCCGGATCTATTATCACGGCGCTGGGCTGATGAAAGGCGCCGACCAGATTCTTCCCGTGCGGCGTATCGACGCCGGTTTTGCCCCCGATCGACGCATCGATCATCGACAGCAGGGTGGTCGGTATGTGGACCACCGGCACCCCGCGCATGAACGTGGCTGCGACGAAGCCAGCCAGGTCGCAAACGACTCCGCCACCCAGGGCGATGATCGTCGAATCGCGGCCAAGCCCCGCGGCCAGCAGTTGGTCGGTTATCGCCGCCCAGCTCTCGCGGTTCTTGTGCGCCTCGCCGGCAGGAACCGTGCATAACGGCACCGATTCGCCGGATTGCCCGAGTTGCTCTATCAGGCGCGAGGCATATAGGGGTGCGACGTTGCTGTCGGAAACCACAGCATACCGATGTGCCGGCGCCGCACCGGTCGCGATCTCGCCAGCGCGGGCGAGCAGCCCGGCGGCCACGCTTATCTCGTAGCCGCCAGCATCTATGAATGAGACAGGATCTCGCGTTGGCCGCGTAGCCTTATCTACCACGTAACCTCGCCAGCGCCGGCGCGCTTGTTAGCGACGCGGGCAAGCGAAAAGAGCAGATCGGACAGACGGTTGAGATAGACCACCGTCAGCTTCGGAAGCTCCACGGAGTGTTGCAGATGTACGACTTTGCGCTCTGCGCGCCGGCACACCGTTCTCGCCACGTGGAGTGCGGCGGCTTTTGGAGTCCCGCCCGGAATGATGAATGCCTTGAGCGGCTCCAGCTCGTTGTCGCACGCGTCGATTGCGTGCTCGAGCTCCTCGATACGAGCATCGTCGATGCGCGCCTTCGTGAGGTGCGCGTTCATCTTCTCGATGTCCGGCGTCGCCAGAAGAGCGCCGATCGCGAAGAGATCGCGCTGCACCGCAACCAGCACTTCGTCGACCCGTGGCATCGGGCCAGTCGCGCGCGCGGCGCCCAGAATTGCGTTCAGCTCATCGACGGCACCATATGCCTCGACGCGCGAATCGTCTTTCGGCACTCGGCCGCCGCCAAAGAGTCCGGTCGTGCCAGCGTCGCCGGTCTTCGTATAGATCTTCATAGTCATATCCGGGTAAATTTCGCCACTATGGAGCACGAGATCAAAGACGTAACGATATTAGGCGCCGGACCAACCGGACTTTTTGGCCTGTTCTACTGCGGAATGCGCGGTGCGAGCGCCCAGGTCGTGGACGCGTTATCGCAGGCCGGCGGCCAGCTGACGGCCCTTTATCCCGAGAAATACATCTTCGACGTCGCCGGCTTTCCCAAGGTCCTGGCAAAGGATCTGGTGCGCTCGCTCGAAAGTCAGGCGGCCCAGTTCGGCGAGCCGGTCCATCTCGATCAACACGTGACAGGACTCGAGGAGCACGACGGGCACTTCGTCCTCGTCACCAGCACCGATCGTTTTCCGACCCGGTCGCTGGTTCTCGCAGCCGGAATCGGAGCGTTTTCGCCGCGCCGGCTGCCACAGGCGGTCGCCGAGCCGTGGTACGGAAGGGGCATTCAGGACCGCGTTCTCGATCTCGAGCAGTTCCGGGGCAAGCGCGTCATCATCATCGGCGGCGGTGACTCGGCGTTCGACTGGGCGCAGCAGTTGCGCGGCACCGCCGAAGCAATCTCGCTGGTCCACCGCAGCGACCGCTTTCGCGCCCATGCGGCGACCGTCGCCGACGTGCTCGCGTCGGTACACACCAGCCACACCAAAGTCTTCACCTTTCACGAGCTGCACGACATCCACTCGGCCGGCGAATACTTCGACTCGGTCACGCTTCGCAATGTGAAGTCCAAGGAGCTGGAGCGTGTGGAATGCGACGTGATCCTCCCGATGCTCGGCTTCGTGAGCGATCTCGGCGCACTGAACGACTGGGGACTCGAGCTCGTGAACGACGAGATAGTAGTGAACAGTCAGATGGAAACGGGCCACGCCGGCATCTACGCGGCGGGTGACATCTGCACCTATCCCGGAAAGCTGAAGCTCATCGCGACAGGATTCGCCGAAGCCGCGACCGCGGTGAACCAGGCAGTGCACTGGGTCCATCCCGACAAGAAAGTCGCGCCTGGGCATAGCTCGAACATGGCGGTGTTCGGGCAGAAGGACGACTGAAATGTTCGTGGGCAAAGGTGGCCCTGTATGGTGGCTTGAAAGGTAGCAGCATATATACTACCATTCGTAGTATGAATTCAATCCTCCCTGCAAAGACCGCCGCTACAGTGCAGCGTTTGCTCGGCGAGCATGAAAAAAAGGCCAAAGCCTCGGTGAGCCTTTCGGGTGAGCTCATACGTGCCGCAGACGCAGTTGCGGGGAAGGCTCAACGCTCGGCTCTGGTGGAACGCGCGGTGCGTGCCTACCTCCGCTCGATGCTGCGACGGGCGCGTCGAGCGCATGACCTGCAGGCTATCAACGCGAGTGCGGAGATCACTAACCGCGAATCGGACGACCTCCTGAGTCTCCAATCCTGGCCCGAGTGAGTCTGACCCGAGGCGAGATCTACCGTGTTTCACCTGCGCCCGGAAACGATCCGAAGCGCGCGCGGTGTGTCGTAGTTGTGAGTCGCCAAACGCTCTGCGACTCGAAGGCAGACAAGGTAGTTTGCGCTGCGATCAATACGAACGAAGATGGGCGGTCCACCGAAGTTGCGGTCGGGATCAGCGAAGGCTTGAAACACGAATCGGTCGTCAACTGCGACCAACTTCTCCTCGTGCCGAAATCCGCTCTGACTCACTACATCGGCTCGCTCGCACGGCCCAGGGTGGCTGAGCTGAACGCTGCCCTGCTCGTGGCGTTTGATCTCGACTGACGCTCCACGACTTGAGTCGGTCTCGTTCGATCGCGGCAGGACTCCGTGCTCTACGAACCCGCGATCACAGCGTCGGCCTCGATCTCCACGAGCATCGCCGGATCTATCAGGCGGGTCACTTCCACCATCGTCGCCGCAGGTCTGATATTGCGGAAGAACTCTCCGTGCGCGCGTCCGATCGCTTCCCAGTTCGAGATGTCGGTTACGAACATGCGCGTGCGCACGACGTCGGACAGCTTTGCGCCCGCCTGTTTCAGCGCCGCTTCGATCGTGCGTAGTGCTTGCACCGTCTGCGCGTATGCGTCGCCCTCGCCGACGATCTTTCCGTCAGCGCCGACCGCGGTCGTGCCTGCAACGAATACGTGATTGCCGGTGCGCACCGCGCGGGAGTAGCCAACCACGTCTTCCCACGGTCCGCCGCTGGAGATGTTCTGTCGAAGTCCGGTCATAGATTCACACGCTTGTCCGCCTTCGCGTACGCGAGGTCGGTCAGAAGATTTACGAGTACGAAGATCACACTCAGGAACAGCACGCTTCCCTGAATCGCGGGAAGGTCTCGTCGCGAAATTGCGTTGACGACGTAGCGCCCGAGTCCCGGCCAGCTGAAGATCGTCTCCGTGAGTATGCTGCCTGTGAGATAGTAACCGAAATCGAGGCCGAGCACGGTGATCACCGGGATCAGTGCGTTTCGCAGTCCGTGCTTGAGAACCACCGCCCGCTCGCTCAATCCCTTCGCTCGTGCAGTGCGCACGAAGTCGCTGTTGAGAACGTCGAGCATCGCCGACCGGGTTACGCGCGCGAGAAATGCGACGGAGCGTGTCCCGAGTGCGAGCGCCGGAAGAATCAGGTGTCGAATTCCGCCATATCCCGACGGCGGAAGCCAGTGCAGTGTCACCGCGAACAGCAGTATCAGGAGCAATCCAACCCAGTACACGGGGAACGAAATCCCGAGATAGGCTCCGCCAAGTGATATTCGGTCGAACCAGCCGCCCGGGTGTTGCGCGCTCAACACTCCTATGAGGATCCCGGTTATCGAAGCGAACAGCATCGCGGTGCCGGCGAGCAGCAGTGTCTTGGGGAAGCGCTCGAGCACGTCGCTGAGAATCGGTCTGCGCGTGATGTAGGAAGTGCCGAGGTCGCCGCGGAGAACGCCGCCAGCGTAGTGCGTGAACTGTGACAGAACCGGCTCATCCAGCCGCAGCTCCTTGCGCAGCCTCGCTATCGTCGCGGAATCGGCGCGCTCGCCCACCATCTCCTGCACCGGGTCGCCCGGCGCGATGTACAGCAGCAGAAAGGTGACGACCAGAACACCGAACAGAGTCGGTATCGCGAGTAGCAGCCGGCGAATGATGTATGACGTCACTTAGGTGCCGTCTTTGGCGGTCGCTCGATGTGCGCCGTTGTCCATCGCTCGCCGGTGAAAATCGATGGCACGGTGAATCCCTTGAGCCAGGGCTGTACGGCGTACAGTTCCGTGTAGAAGAACATGAACAGCATCGGTGCCTGTTCGTGCGCCAGCGAATCCGCCTCGCGATACAACGCGAATCTTTTCTGATCGTCCGGCTCTCTGCGCGCTCTGGAAACTACGCTGTCGAACGTAGCGTTGCTGAAGAACGATACGTTGCCGCCCACTCCGCGGTTGTTGCTGTGCAACAGAGGATAGAGAAAATTCTCTGCGTCCGGATAATCCGCGTACCAGTCCTTGAGGGCGATGTCGGTCTTGCCATTCCGCGCCGCCTCGCGCATCGACGAGGCGTCGCGTTGAACGATCTTGACGCGGATGCCGACCTGCGCGAGGTATGCCTGGATCGTCTGCGCGATGCGCGGGAACTGCTCGCTCTGCGACGTCCACAGCTCTATGTCGATTCCGTTGGGATAACCGGCGTCCTTGAGTAGCGCACGTGCACGCGCCGTGTCGTACGGATACGCAGCGAGTGATGGATTGAAACCATCGAGCGATGGCGGAATCACGCCGGCGGCAAGCGTGCCGCGTCCGCCCATCAGCCGTCTCAGAATCATGCCTCGATCGACCGCGAGATTGATTGCCTGACGCACCCTCACGTCGCGTAACGGCCCGCGGGTCGTATTTATGGCACCGTAGATCAAACGCAGCGAGGGGGCCGACTGCAGCAGCGGGCGTGTTTCCTCGTTGGATTCCCACGACGGTGATTCCTGCGCCGGAACCTGGAGCACGTCGACGTTGCCGGCCTGGAACTCCGCCTCCGCCGTACTCAATTCCGGAATGATGCGAGCCTCCAGTGAATCCGCGAGCGGGGCACCGTCGTGATACTGCATGTTGCGCGCGAAGAGCAGGTAGTCATCGTGATGCCATGCAACGAACTTCCAGGGCCCGGTGCCGATCGGGTGTTCGCCGAAGTCGGACGGAGTCACTTTCGGGACAATCGCCGTTGCGGGCATCGCGAGCATCTTGGGAAAGATTGCGAACGGCTCGGTGAGCGTGATTTGTATGGTGCTGTCATCCACCACTTTCAGCCCCGAGATGCTCGGCGCCTTGCCAGCCGCAAACTCC
>Ga0207678_10002879_pt1 | contig 15626 bp, 16 predicted proteins | sample KBSC63metaG_FD_184319 | JGI IMG/M metagenome (GOLD analysis project Ga0207678, IMG submission 184319) | Corn rhizosphere microbial communities from Kellogg Biological Station, Michigan, USA - KBS C6-3 metaG (SPAdes) (version 2) | ecosystem: Host-associated > Plants > Roots > Rhizosphere > Soil ...
GTTCGGAAGGAACGTGCGCTTCGTCTTGTTGTTGGCGTGGGAAACATTGTGTCCCACCTGCCGGCCCTTGCCGGTCAGCTCGCAAACCCGCGACATGGTCAAATCCTGATTTTTGGACGAGCCTAAAGCCAAGGCCCGAAGAGCGCCGCCCGTTAGCGTCTCCGCGCGCACGCGTCAATCTTGGGCGGCCCGCGAACCCGAGGAAACCGAACGGCAACGGTTGCGTTGGGCGGTGGAATGACGCGGGAGATGCCGGAATGAGAGCGATCCTATTCATCCTCATCCTCGTCGTGATCGCCATCATTATCGCCGTTGCGTCCGGCTTTCTCGACATCAACCAGGTGCGCGGCGCCCGGGCGCCCCAGGTCTCCACGACCGGCAACGGGATCACGGCGAAGGGCGGGCAGACCCCTGCGTTCGAAGTGCAGACGGGTTCGCTGAAAGTCGGCTCGAAGGAAACGACCGTGAAGGTCCCGAAGCTGGAGGTCCAGCGCCCCGCCGACAACCAGGCCGCGCCGGTCGCCAACAACGCGATGTAGCTGACAGCAGCGTGCCGCTGAGATAGCGGCGCGATCCATGACCTTTCCTTTGCCCGTGCCGATGCGACGCGCGCTCGACCTGGCCGCTGAGGCGGCGGCCGCCGGCGAAGTGCCCGTCGGCGCCGTCGTCACTCGCGGCGAAGAAATCGTCGCCGAGCGCCGCAACGCGATGCGCGGCGCTTCCGACCCGACCGCGCATGCGGAGATGGAGGCGATCCGCGCCGCGGCGCAAGCGCTCGGCACGTCGCGGCTCGACGAATGCACCTTGTGGGTGACGCTCGAGCCGTGCGCGATGTGCGCCGCGGCTATTTCGGTCGCCCGATTGAAGGCGCTGCGCTTTGGCGCGGAGGACCCCAAGGGCGGCGGAGTCGTGCATGGCGCGCGCATCTTCGCCCAGCCGACCTGTCACCATCGGCCCGACGTCCTGGGAGGAATCGGCGAAGCGGAATCCGCCGGGCTGTTGCGCGCCTTCTTCGTCGAGCGGCGTTAGCCGCGGTAGGCTACCAGGCGAATCTCGACGCGGCGGTTGGCGGCCTTCTGCGCTTCCGTCATGTCGGGATTGTAGAGCGGCGCTTGCTCGCCATAGCCTTTGGAGGCGATCCGCGGCTTGGCGACGCCATGCCCGGCCAGATAGGTCGCGACCGCATTGGCCCGCTTTTGCGACAGCGCCAGGTTGGTTTGCGGCGAGCCGGACGTGTCGGTGTGGGCAAACACGTCGACGAAGCTCTGGTTGCGGGATTTCACCGTCCGCGCGATCTCCTTGAGGGTCGCATCGAACTGGGGTTTCACGCTCGCGCTGCCCGAATCGAAGGTCAGCGCCGCGGGAATGCGGATGAGGATGCTGTCCCCGACCCGGAGCACGTCGAGGCCGATCCCGGCCGTCTGGGAGCGCAGCTCATCGTCGGTCGTGGCCAGATATTGCGCCGCGGCGGCGGCGCCGAGGGGGCGGATCTTGGCCGCCCGCATCTTCGCGCCGCGCGCCTTGGTCCCGCCGATGACGTCGCCGGAAAGGTAGCTTGCGCCGAGGCCGAGCGGGGTGAATTCGGCCGGCCGCGGAATGATCGGCGCCGGCCGCGGCGCGGTCGAGCACCCCGCCAGCGCGGCGCACGCACCAGCGGAAACAAGCGCGAACAGCGGACGTGAAGACTGCATTCTCACCGCTCCAGAAGAGTCTGCCAGCCAGTGAAACCGGCGCTCGACGCGGATGGTTCCGCGCCCGAATCGGGTGCATAGCTTGTGGATGCGCCGCAATCGAGGCTAAGCTTGACGCCAGCCGCTTATGAGCGACCACTTACTCCCCATCCCCTGGCTCGACGTCCTCCTCATCCTGGCGCTGATCCTGGTCAACGGCGTCCTGGCGATGAGCGAGCTGGCGATCGTCTCGTCGCGCGAAGCGCGGCTGAAGGCGATGGCCAGGGCGGGAAGCTCGGGCGCGCAATGCGCGTTGGACCTTGCGTCCGATCCAGGCCGCTTCCTCTCGACCGTGCAAAGCGGAATCACGCTCATCTCCGTGGTCGCCGGCGCCTTTTCCGGAGCCAGCCTCGGCGAACCGATGGCCGAGCGGATCCAGCGCTTCGGGCTCGATCCGGAGACCGCCCATACCGTCGGCTTCGGCGTCGTCATCGTGCTGACGACCTTCGTGACCCTGGTCATCGGCGAGATCGTGCCGAAGCAGGTGGCGCTGCGCTCGCCCGAGCCGATCGCGGTCGTCATGTCGCGGCCGATGCGCTGGCTGTCGAAAGGCACCGCGCCGTTCGTGTGGCTGCTCGACAAGTCGAGCACGCTGATCTTTCGCGCACTGGGGCTCGACAAGGAATCGAAGAACCAGGTCACCGCGGAAGAGCTGCACCTGGTCGTCGCCGAAGCGCAGACCGCCGGAGTTCTCGAGGAAGACGAGCGGGCAATGATCTCGGGCATCGTGCGCCTCGCCGACCGGCCGGTTCGCGAAGTCATGACGCCACGCACCGAGGTCGACTGGATCGACGTGGGCCTGACATCCGACCAGGTCCGCCAGGCGCTCCTCGACACCCCGCACAACCGGTTGCCGGTGGCGCAGGGATCGGTCGAGAATATCGTCGGAGTCATTCAGACGCGCGACGTGCTCGCCTCGATGCTCGAAGGCCGCCCGATCGACCTCAACCAGCTCTGCCGCAAGGCACCGGTCATCCCGGACCTGATGGATGCGATGGACGCGCTCGTGGTGCTGCGCAGCGCCGACGTTCCGCTGGCGCTGGTCCACGACGAATATGGCCACCTCGAGGGGATCGTCACTCCGGGAAGCATCCTCGCCGCGCTTGCCGGCACCTTCGCGCATGACGTCGAGCATGGGGAGGAGCCGCCGCTGCTCGAGCGCGAGGATGGCAGCTGGCTGGTGTCCGGCGCGGCCAGCGCCGACCTGCTTTCCGATCGGCTGGGCATGCGCATGCCGGTCGATCGTGATTATTCGACAGTCGCGGGATTCGCGTTGTCGGTCCTCAAGCATCTCCCGGAAACCGGCGAGAGCTTCAAGCATGACGGCTGGTCGTTCGAGATCGTCGACATGGACGGGCGCAAGATCGACAAGCTGATCGCCTCGCGCGCGAAGAAGCGGAAGCCTGAAGCGGGAGTCGCTCCGGTCAGTTGAGCGCGCCGAAGCGCTGCTCGAATCCATCCGTGTCGCCGCGCGCCAGGTAATCGGCCTGTTCGACGATCCGGTCGCGGGTGATCCGCCCGCGGAATGCGCCGAGCTGCGCGTCGAGCCGCTCGACCTCGGTCGGGCCGAGATGCGCCAGCTGCTCGAAGCGCAGGAAGCCGAGCGCGTGCAGCGCATCCGCAAACTTCGGGCCTACGCCCTTAAGGAGGAGCAAATCGTCGGCCGCATCGCCGCCGCCGGAAAGCTTGCGGTGGACGGGCGCGGCGAGCAACTCACCGGTTACGTCGCTGGTCGCCGCAGCTGCTTCGCCGGCCAGCCCGCGACCCTCGCGTTCTCCGCGCGATTGCATGTGCGGCCGCATCGGCGCGCTATCGGTCAGGCTGACCCGCTGGCGCGGACGGAGCAGCATGAAGGCGATGGCGACGGCAATCGCCGCGATGAGGACCAGCCACCAGTAATGTTGAAGGAAATCCATTCTCTCACCAATTCCATTGCGTGTTGTAGCGACGGCGAAGCTCGAACAGATAAGCGAGCAGCCAGCCCAAAAGGAAGCCCAGGATCGCGGCGCCGAAGCCTTCCACGAACAGCGGAACGCCACCGCCCTTGGCCGACCAGCGCACTTCGCGGACTCCCGGAATCTGCCCCAGGATGCGGGCGAGCTCGCTGCGCTGGAAGTCGTCGGCGGGACCATAAAGGATGAGGCGACGGCTCAGCGGCTTGCGGTGCAGATAGGCCCCGACCTGGAGCATCTCGTAATTGTCGAGCGTGATTCGCGCATCGCGCTCGACGCGGTGGGTGAGGACGCGCGCTGCGCCCATCGGCCCGGACCACACGCCTGTCGCCCCAGCGCAAGCCATCAGCCCCGCTACCAGATATAGCCACGCCCGGCGCCGGCTGCCGGCAACGACGGGCTCGCCCTCCATCTTTGCTTTGGCCTCAGCACGGGGGATCCGGAGCCCGAAAGTTCCCGCGATGGCGCCGATCACCAGCCCCGCCGCAAGCAGCGGCCAGAAGAAGCTCCAGAAGCTGCTCATGCGGTTTCCCGCTCCAGCTCGCGCCAGCCGATGTCGCGGCGGCAGAAGCCGTCGGCAAAGTCGATTTGGTCTACGCCGCGATAAGCGCGCGCCCGCGCGTTGGCGAAACTCTCCGCGACCGCGGTGACGGCAAGCACGCGCCCGCCCTTCGCGATCAGCCCGTCGCCGTCGCGCGCGGTGCCGGCGTGGAACACCGTAACGCCCTCGACCTGCTCGGCTGCCTCGAGAGCGCGGATGGAGCCGCCGGCGGCGGGCGTGCCGGGGTACCCTTGCGCGGCAACGATCACCGTCATCGCGTGCTTCGGCGAAAGGCGCGGCGGTTCGATCTCCGCCAGGCGGCCCGTGGCCACCGCGTGCAGCAGCTCGGCGAAATCGCCCTCGATCAGCGGCATGATCGCTTCGCACTCCGGATCGCCGAAGCGGACGTTATATTCGATCAGCTTGGGCCCGTCCGTGGTCAGCATCAGCCCGGCGTAAAGCACTCCGCTGAACGGCGTTCCCGCCGCGGCGAGGGCGCGGGCGGTCGGATTTACGATCTCGTGCATGGCGCGCCGCTCGAGCTCGGCGGTCAGCACCGGGGCGGGCGCATAGGCGCCCATCCCGCCGGTGTTCGGGCCGGTATCGCCCTCGCCAACCCGCTTGTGATCCTGGGCGGAGGCGAGGGGGACGGCCGTTTCGCCGTCGACCAGCGCGAACAGGCTGGCCTCCTCGCCTTCGAGGAATTCCTCGATCACCAGCGGTCCGTCGCCGGCCGCCTCGATCGCCGCTTCGGCTTCCTCGCGGCTCATCGCCACCGTGACGCCCTTGCCGGCGGCGAGCCCGTCGGCCTTGATGACCACGGGGATGCCGAATCCGCTCAGGGCATCGCGCGCGTCGCTCATCCGCTCGACCCGAACATAGTCCGCGGTCGGGATGGCGTTCGCCCTGCACAAATCCTTGGTGAAGCCCTTGGAGCCCTCGAGCTGCGCGGGAATGGCGTTCGGCCCGAAGACGGCGATGCCGGCCTTCCGCAGCGCATCGCCGACCCCCGCGACCAACGGCGCTTCGGGGCCGACGACGACGAGGTCGATGGCCTCGCGCCGGGCAAGCTCGACGATGGCGTGAGGGTCGCACGGGTCCGCGTCGACGCATTCCGCCCAGCGCGCGATTCCGGGGTTCCCGGGCGCGGCGATCAGCCGTCCGCAGCTTGGCGATTGCCTAAGCCTCCAGGCGAGCGCATCTTCGCGGCCGCCCGACCCCAAGAGCAATATGTCCATGGATCTCCCTGACGAAACGCGTGCCGGCCTGTTAGCGAACGTCGCCCCCGGCGACAATTCGCCCGCGCTCAGCGTCAGCGAGCTTTCGGGCGCCCTGAAGCGGACGATCGAGACCGCGTTCGGCGAGGTCCGGGTGCGCGGCGAAATCTCCGGGTTCAAACGCCACGCCTCGGGCCACTGCTATTTCAGCCTGAAGGACGAGAATGCGTGCATGGACGCGGTGATCTGGCGGAGCAGCGCCGGGGTGCTCGCGTTCCGCCCGGAGGACGGTGCCGAAGTCATCGCGACCGGCAAGCTGACTACCTACCCCGGACGCTCCAAATACCAGATCGTGGTCGAGCGGATGGAGCTTGCCGGGGAGGGCGCGCTGCTTGCCCTGCTCGAGCGGCGGCGCAAGGCGCTTTCCGCCGAAGGGCTGTTCGATCCGTCGCGCAAGCGGGCGCTGCCGTTCCTCCCCAGAGTGATCGGCGTCGTCACTTCCCCGACCGGCGCGGTCATTCGCGACATCCTTCATCGACTCGAGGACCGCTGCCCGACCCGGGTCATCGTCTGGCCGGTGCCGGTGCAGGGCGAGGGCGCCGCTGCCAAGATCGCCGCGGCGATCCGCGACTTCGCCTCCATCGAGCCGCGTCCCGACCTGCTGATCGTCGCCCGCGGCGGCGGCTCGATCGAGGATTTGTGGGCCTTCAACGAGGAGGAGGTGGTGCGCGCCGCCGCCGCCTCGCCGATCCCGCTGATCTCCGCCGTCGGCCACGAAACCGACACGACCTTGATCGACCACGCTTCCGACCGCCGGGCGCCGACGCCGACCGCCGCCGCCGAGATCGCCGTGCCGGTCCGGTCCGAGCTGTTCGCGCAGCTCGCCGAGCTCGCCCACCGCGCGCACGAATGCCTTGCCCGGCGGACCGAGCGGCTGCGCGAGCGATTCGACATGACCGTCTGCCGCTGGCCGGCCGCCGACGGGATCTTCACCCCGCTGGCGCAGCGCATCGACGAACTCGGCGAGCGTCTCCCGCGATCGCTCGCGGCGCGCACGGGCCACGCGCGCGCGGACATGAATCTGGTCGCGGGGAGATTGCGGTCCGAGCTTGTCGAGCAACGGATCGCGCGCCTTTCCGAAAAGCTCGCGAGCCTGTGGCAGATGGCCGAGCTCGTGCATCCGGAGCGGCCGTTGGCGCGAGGGTTCGCGCGGGTCAGCAGCCGGCGTGGCGCGACCCTGGTTCGCTCGCAGGATGCCCGCGACGAGGCGCGTCTCACGCTTCACTTCGGTGACGGGGCGCTCGACGCGACAGTCGACGGCACAGTGGCCAAGGCCGCCGTTGAGCGCAAGCCGCGCAAGTCCTACATCGCGCCGCAACCCGGCTTGTTCGACCGGCAGGAGAAGTAGACCGATGCTGATGTCCGGCGCAGGCAAGGCGGCCCGCGTTCACTATCTGGCGGGGACGTTCCGCTTGCTGTCCGACGGCGACCACGTCGTTTGCGCGGTCACCGGCGAACGCATTCCGCTGCACGAGTTGCGCTACTGGAGTGTCGAGCGGCAGGAGCCTTATGTCGACGCGGAGGCCAGCCTGAAGGCGGAGCAGAAGCCGAAGCCCCTTCGGTGATGGCGGAGGCTTCGACTTCCGAGCTGCTTGCCGAAGCGCAACGGGCGTCGGCGGCAGGAGCCGCGGCGCGCGCGATCGAACTGCTGCGCTCGGCCCTCGCGCTCGAGCCCGACAATCCGCAGATCCTCAATATGCTCGCGAACCGGCTTTGCTCGGCCGGCGAACCGGACAGCGCCTGCGAGCTGTTCCGGCGCGCGACGGAGATCGTTCCGGACGCCGCGGAACTGTGGCTGAACCTGGCGGGCGCCGAGCGCTTCCGTCGGGACTGGGAGGGCGAGGAGCGGGCGCTCAATCGGGCGCTCGCGGTCGAGCCTTATTTCCTCGCCGCCTTGCTTCAACGCGGTGAGCTGTACGAGCGCCTCGAACGCGAATCCGACGCCGCCCGCTCCTTTTCGGCGGTCCTCACGATCGTCAGCCAGCTCGACAACATCCCGCCGGCGCTGCAGCCGCGACTGCAGCATGCCAACGACTTTGTCGGCAAGCATCGCGCCGCGCTCACCGAACGGATTCGCAAGGCGACCGAGCGGACCGCGGCCCGCTCGCCGCGATTCGATTATTGCCTCGACGTCCTGAGCGGTCGCCAGCGCATCTATCTGCCGCAGCCGACGCGGCTCTATTTCCCCGGCCTGCCCGCCGTCGCCTTCTTCGACCGCGCGTTGTTCCCGTGGTTCGACCAACTCGAGGCCGCGACCGACATCATCCGGGGGGAGCTACTCGCGGTGATGGCGGCGGACTCCGGCATGCGGCCCTATATCGACATCGCCGAGGCCGACCCGGTCAATCAGTGGGACAAGCTCAACCGCTCGCTCGACTGGAGCGCCTTCTTCCTGTGGGAGAACGGGGTCCGCAACGAATCGAATTGCGCCGCTTGCCCGGAAACTGCGGCGCTGGTCGAACAGCTTCCGCTGTTCACGGTGCCCCGCCACGCGCCGACGGCGATGTTTTCTATCCTGAGGCCCGGAGCGCACATCCCGCCGCATACCGGCGACAGCAACATGCGCGCGGTCGTCCACCTGCCGCTGGTGGTGCCGCCGGACTGCGCGTTCCGCGTCGGCGCGGAAGAGCGGCCGTGGGTCGAGGGAGTCGCCTCGGCGTTCGACGACACGATCGAGCACGAGGCCTGGAACCGCAGCGCGCAGGCGCGCGCGATTCTCATCGTCGATGCATGGAACCCCTATCTGACCGAAGATGAGCGCGAGCTGCTGAGCGCCGCCGAACAGGTGTTGAAGTCGGGCGACGCGCCTAGTTGATGCGGCGTCCGCGTACCGGCGGAATGCCGGCGAAATGGATGAAATAGTTGGTCAGCGCCCCGCGCCGGATAGTCACGCTCTCGCCGGCCGCCGGGCTCACGCCATAGTCCATCGGCTCGGTCGTTTCCCACACCGCCCCGTCCTCCAGGCGGAACTGCCACTTGCCGTAGCCGCTCGACCGCAGGGACGCGATCCTGGCAGTGATCTCCTTGGATTCGGCGTCGTCATCGCCGCCGCCGAGGAACGGGATCTTCGGGAACGAGAAGCCGAACAGCGACCTGCGGGTCTGGCGCACGTCGCTTCCGTTGAGCACCGTCAGCTCGCGTGACGCGATCGCCTGCTGGAGGCTGGTCGCAGCGCTGTCGTAACACGCGAGTCGCGCCTGTGCGTCGGTGATTGCGCGGCAGGCCGTCACCGCCGAGATCTGGCTCGCAGTGGTGTGCGGCGTGTCCGCCGCCGCGCCCATTGCGGCCGCGCTCATGGAAAGCAGGAGTGGCAAAGACATTCTGATGATCTCCCCGGTGCCGGCCAATTTAGCGGTTTCCGGAGCGCCACAACAAGCTGTGACACAAATGCTACACAGCCGGTATAATCCCGTCCGCTCATGGGCTGCGCGCTTGCCGCGGCGCGAGAATCGACATTAGGAAAGCCATGATGGCGTCCGGTTTGGGTGGCTACCCTCGCTCGCGCCTTACTGAAGGGGACAGAAATGATTGCCGCTTATCGTCCAAGCCTGATGGCCTCCACGATTCTATTCGGAGCCGCGGCCTACGCCAGTCCGGCATTTGCGCAGGCCACTCCGCCGAGCGCTTCGCCAGAAGCAGCCCAGGCGACCGCCCAGGTCGTGTCCGACACGACGGCCCAGCCTACGCAGGAAATCGTGGTCACGGGTTCACGCATCGCTCGTCCGGATCTCGAATCATCGAGCCCGATCGCGGTCGTCGGCCAGCAGGAATTCCAGGTCCAGGCCGGTTCGGCGAACGTCGAGAACGTCCTCAACGACCTTCCGCAGGTCTCCCCGACCACGTCGAGCACGTCGAACAACCCGGGCGGCGGCGTCGCCACGGTCAACCTGCGCGGCATCGGTTCGCAGCGCACCCTCGTGCTGGTCAACGGTCGCCGTTACGTCTCCTACGACGTCAACCAGATCATCGATTTGAACACCATTCCGAGCGCGCTCATCGAGCGTGTCGACGTGGTCACCGGCGGTCAGTCGGCCGTGTACGGTTCGGACGCGATCGCGGGCGTCGTTAACTTCATCCTTCGCCGCAACTTCTCGGGCGTCCAGGCTGACGCAAGCTACAATCTGACCGAGAAAGGCGACGGGCAAGTCTTCGACACCAGCCTGACGCTCGGCACCAATTTCGCCGACGGGCGCGGCAACGTCACCCTCTTCGGCGGCTATACCAAGCGCTACCCGACGTTCGCCGGTGAGCGCTCATTCACGCGTTTCGCACTGAGCGACAACAACGACGGCACACCGCCGTTCGCGGGCGCCGGCTCGCCGTCCGTTCCGTTCGGCCGTGTCAACGGCATCGTCGGCTTGTCGGATGCGCTTGGATTGGGTTGTACGGCAGGCGGCAACGTCTCGAACAACATCGACTTCTCAGGCGGTGTCCCGAGCTGCTTTATCGGATCGACCGAGGGCTTCAACTTCTCGCCGATCAACTACCTCCAGGTTCCCCAAGAGCGCTACTTGATCCACGCTCAGGGTCAGTACGAAATCAACGAGCATGTCCGGCCGTACGCCGAGCTGACGTTCATCAACAACCGGGTCCTTTCCCAGCTTGCGGCAACTCCGATCAGCCAGGGCACCGGGTTTGGCGCGCCGTCCGCTGGTCAGACGATCGGCAGCCTCACTGGCGGCCTCCAACTCCAGGTCAACTCGCCGTTCTTCACCCCGGAATTCCAGGCCGCGCTCGCCTCGCTGGACACCGACAATGACGGCTTCGTCACCTCGCCGCTCTTCGGCTTCCGCTCGGTCCAGATCGGGCCGCGCGTCAACGACGATGACCGCAACGCCTACCGGGTCGTCGCCGGCGTGTCGGGCGACATTACGCACGGCTTCGACTATGACGCGTCATACATGTATGCGCGCACCAAGAACGCGCAGCGCCAGCTCGGCAATATCAACATCACCAACTTCCTGGCCGGCATCCAGACTGCATTCCAGAACCCGACGACCGGCGAGATCTCGCCGTTCCCGTTCGCGGGGGTCGAAGGTGGCGGCACGCTCGTCTGCGCCAACCAGGCGATCTCGGGCTGCGTTCCGGTCAACATCTTCGGCGAGGGCAACCTCTCGCCGGCCGCGCAGAAGTTCATCAACCTCGACGCGACCAACCTCGAGACCTATTCCACCCAGGTGTTCAACGCGACGATCACCAACAACGACCTGTTCGATTTGGGTGCGGGCGGCGTCGGTATCGCGTTCGGCACCGAGTGGCGCAAGGAAGCGGGTCGGGTCGATCCGGATGCGCAGCTCACTTCGGGCAACGTCGCCGGCTTCAACTCCGGCGAACCGACGGGCGGCAGCTACAGCGTCCGCGAGTTCTTCGCCGAAACGCGCGTTCCGATCCTCAAGGACAGCTTCATCTACCGGTTGGAGTTGAACGGCGCGGCGCGTTTCACGCACTACTCGAACGCTCCGGGCAACGTGTTCACCTGGGCGGCGGGTGCTGAGCTCGCTCCGGTCAAGGACATCACGTTCCGCGGCCAGTACCAGAAGGCGATCCGCGGGCCGAGCGTCAGCGAGCTGTTCCTCGGCAACGCGGTCAACTTCCCGGGCAACGCCGACCAGTGCGGAACGCCCGAGGCGCTGACCGATGCGACGATCAACGCCATTTGCGTGGCGCAGTTCAACGCCGCGGGGGCGCCGCTGTCGAACATCGGCAATCCGGCGATTCAGGATCCGAACAACGTCAATCCGGTCACCTTCATCAAAGGTAACCCGAACCTGACGGAAGAGTCGGCCAAGACGTACACGCTCGGCGTGGTCCTGGCGCCGAGGTTCATCCCGCGCTTCACCGCGACGGTTGATTATTATCACATCAACATCGGCAACTACATCCTGCCGCTGGGCATCCCGATCGGCACGCTCAGCACGCTCTGCTTCCAGGAGAACCTGTCGCAGTTCTGTAACCAGATCGCGCGCAACCCGGTCGGTGAAGTCGAATCGCAGCAGAATCCGGCGCTCAATGCCGGTAAGCTGATCACCAGCGGCGTCGACGTGAGCGCGGGGTACAACCTCCCGCTCGGGCCGATCATCGGGCAGACCAGCCGGCTGAGCTTCAGCATGAACGGTTCGTACCTGATCAAGAACGACCTCACGCCGGTCGTGACTTTCCCGGACGTGGTCACCAAGTGCGCCGGCAAGTTCGGCTTCAACTGCGGCATCCCGACGCCCAAGTGGAAGCACACCGCGCGCCTCTCGTTGAACTCCGGCCCGGTGACCCTGTCCGGCCAGTGGCGCTACATCGGAAAGGTCAGCGACGACGACCCAACGATCACCTATGGCGTCGAGCACTTCAAGGCGCAGAACTACTTCGACCTGACGTCGCTGTTTGACATTGGCGAGCACTATCAGCTCGCGGTCGGCGTTTCGAACCTGTTCAACAAGAAGCCGCCGTTGGGTGCGAGCTTCCAGAACGGCGGTAACGTCGAGCAGTCGAACACCTTCCCGACTGTCTATGACGTGCTCGGCCGCAGCTACTTCGCGTCTGCTCGACTGAAGTTCTAAGGGCAGCGTCTGATAAGGGGATGGGGCGGTGCTTCGGCGCCGCCCCTTTCTTTTTGGACCAGGGCGGGGGTTGGCGTTCGGCGCAGCCGGCGCCGATGACTGGAACTCGCGGTGCTATGCCGGCGCGAATGCCGGAAAGAGCGACGTTCCGGCGTGGGCCGCAACGGCGGCAATCCATTTGGCGACGATGTCGATCTCCTCGCCATGCGCCGCGACGGCCGCCGACTGGTCGCGCTCGCGGCTTCCGATCGAATAGTCGGTCACCGACAATTTGCTGTGCTGGGAGAACACCGGACCAGCAGTGATGGCGTCCGCGGTTGCCGCATCGAGCTCGAGACCGAAGAAGCGCCCGACACGATCGAGCGTGCCGGCCACGTCCTTCATGAAATCCGCGCTGTCGAGGAGCATGACGCGATCCGGCCCAAGCTGCCGCGCGGCCATGCCGAAATGATGGATTTGCATCAGCCATGCGAGGCCCGCGATCTGCAGGTCGGTCTGGTCGAACGTCTCCTCGGGCCGGTAGTCGAAGGGCAAGTCCGTCCAGCCGACGACATGGCGATAGAGTTGCCGTCCGAAAATCCGTCCCTGGATCCCTTTGTTGGCGAGCGAACGCAAAAGGGTCGGCAGGTCGGAGTAGAGCAGCACCGCGCGGCTTTGCCGCTCGCGCGCCAGGGCCGGCAGCAGCAGTCGATTGGCGAAGTTGGTCGGCTTGACGATGACCGTCTCGCCTGCCGCATAGGGCCGCTGAAGCAGCCGCAGAATCACGTCCAGCCGCCGGTTGTTGCCCTCATCGTCGCTGCGGATCAGCCGGTTGGCGAGGTGGAGGAGGACATTTGGCTCCTTCAGGCTCAGCGTGCGTCCGGGCAACTCGAGCGCCTTGGCAAGCAGGGTCGAGCAGCAGAAGCTGGTATGGAAAATGAAGTGGAGCGGTGCGCCTTGCGACCGGTCCAGCGCGGCGGTGACGTCACCGTCCGGGAACGCCTGCTTCGGATAATGGTCCAGATAACATTCGTCGGTGAGAAAGGTGAGGCCGGCGCGCGCCGGCCGCGGCACATTCACGAAAGTGAGCTGGCCACCATTATAGTCGTAGGTATGCGGGAGCCAGTCGGGGTCGGACAGCGCGCTGCTCAGAAAGACGGCCATCTGGCTCTTCTACCGCCTCGCAGTCGGCGCACCAGCCCGCCCGGGCCGGCCATGCATTAGCGGTCCCGGAACCACCCGGTGATGGCGAAGCGCTCGACCGGAGCGAACGGCGGCACATAGCTGACGCCGTGCGGCCGCGGCACCCTGAACATGTTGAGCGCGTTGAACCTCGGCCGATACCCGGAGATCACGTCGCCGTCCTCGTCGAAGAAGTTCAGGTACCCGCCCCAGTCCGGCTGCCACGATTTGCAGAAGTTCATCACATAGGCGACGAGCCACCCCTCGCGAGAATGGCTGTCGATGTGCTGGCCGAGGAACTGGCCGGGTGCGAACAGCGTCGCCTGCGCATCGCCCTTGACGATGCCCGGGATACCCGTGACCTGACGGACCAGGTCGAGGAAGTCTGGCGTATTGATATATTCCAGCAAGAGGTCGTGGGGCCCGCCTTCGTTCCATTTGCCGAGATAGGCATCGAGGATGGGATAGCGCGCAAACTGAAACGCATAATGGCCTGCTGCGGCGGACTGGTAAGTCGCTTCGTTGATCTCGGCCTGGCGCTCCCTCGGCGCGCGCCGGAGTTCCGGCGCCTCGATCGCTTGGGGAGCAGCGGGCTCGGCGCCCCACGCGATCCCCCAGGCGGTGCCGCGCGACAGGATGGTGTAAATCTCTTCCGCCGTCTCAGGCGTCAGGAAATCACGAATCTGCACCCGGCCGTCGACCGCGAAAGCTTCGGCGAGGGCGGCGCGGTCGAGAGCGGGGTTCAGGCAGAACAGTTCACGAGGCATGCTGCGATCCGCCTACCATGCCCACATCGCAAAGGAATAGCGCTCGCCCTGGCGCACCTCGAGCACCTCGTGCGGATAGAGGAAGCAACTCGGGAACATGCAGATGTCGCCCGTCTTCAGCGCATATTGGGGCTGGCCCTCGAAGAAGGCGAGTTCGCCGCCTTCATAATCCTCATTGAGGTTCCCGACGAACGACAGGACTGGGATGCCCTTTTCCGTTCCGTCGAAGATCGCGTGGATATGGTCGTGATGCTTGCGCATAATCTGGCCGGGTACGTAGCGGTTGAACCGCACATTGGAAAAAGCGGTGATGATCTGGCTGGTCTTCGGGCTGTCCTTGTAAGCGAACTTGTCGACATAGGAGCGGGCGGCCTCGGTGATCGCCGGGCCGAGCATCTGGTGCATTGTCTCGTTGGCGAAGAGAGCGTCCGGCTCGCGCGTGTTCTCCGAATAGGTTTGCTGAGTGGCCTGGTCGTACCAGGTGTTGGCTTGCCAGCGTTCCAGCTTGATCATGGCGAGGAGCTGCGCACAAATATCGCTCGGGATGGCTCCCCGCGCAACGTGAATGTAATCGGCGACCTTATCGAACATGTTGGAATCGCGCCCTCTTCCCGGCGATCGTCTTTCACGGCGAAGGAGCCGTCCTTAAACTCTTCTCCGGCAATGTCCTCGCTTTTTGTCGGTGGGCCACGGCGGTTCAGCCGAGCGCCCGCAGCCAGCCGGTCACCGAAATTCGGTTGGTCCCGGCAAAGCTCGCGACCTGGCTGACGCTGTGAGTCCGCGGCACCCTGAACAGGTTCAGGCAGTTGAACCGCGGCATCAGCCCGCGGGTGACGTCGCCGGCCGGATCGTGGAACAGGAGCAGGCCGCCCCATTCGGTGTTCCAGCCTTCGCTCAGTCCAAAAACATAAGCGGCGCGGCGACTCTTCCCCGCGACCTCGTCATGATGGGCGGTCAGGAAGTCGCCCGGCCGATAACTCGTTGCCTGCGCGTCGACGAAATCGACACCCTCCAGGCCGGTGATTTGCCGCAGAACGTGAAGCACCGCCTCGGACGACATGAACAGCGCGAACGTGCCGAGCAGATCGTCGTGGAGTGTCCTCCCGTCCCGATCGTCGGGGACGCGGATGCTCTCGTAGCGGTGCTGGAAGCCCGATCGCGCGCCGGCGTCGATCGCGGCGTCGAGTCGGGCTCGCCCGTCGCCGCGGAGCTTCGACTGCTGCTCGCGATCCAGCTCGAAGACCTTGTCGCCGGAGTTGATCACCTCGCGCCAATCGCCACGTTCGATCAGCTCGGCCTGCAGCGCCGCCGCGCAGTCATCGGCAAGCCAGGGCATCAGCTGGGCGACCCCGTCGCGTGCAAACTCGGTGCGCGCCGCCTCCGCGTCGAATCCTGGGTGAAGCCGGAATTCCATCAGCCAACCGATTAACCGCGCGGCTGCGTTTCGACAAACGTGCTTGGACTCAGGCAGCCTCGCGCTGCTCTCCGACGGGCGTGAGCACGAGCCCGCCGTCGCCCTCGTCGACCCGCACGGTCGCTCCATCCGACACTTCGCCGGCGAGGATTTTGTCGGCGAGCGGGTCCTGCAGATACTTCTGGACGGCGCGCTTCAGCGGTCGCGCGCCGTAGACCGGGTCGTAGCCGACG
>Ga0207678_10002880_pt1 | contig 15619 bp, 16 predicted proteins | sample KBSC63metaG_FD_184319 | JGI IMG/M metagenome (GOLD analysis project Ga0207678, IMG submission 184319) | Corn rhizosphere microbial communities from Kellogg Biological Station, Michigan, USA - KBS C6-3 metaG (SPAdes) (version 2) | ecosystem: Host-associated > Plants > Roots > Rhizosphere > Soil ...
ATCAGATCGTCATCGAGATTTCCGACGATGGGCAGGGCATCAATACCGGCCGGCTGGTCGACAAGGCGGTGGCGGCGGGTCGCCTGACGCCGGACGGCGCAGCGCGAATGAGCGAGGCGGAAAGGCTCGACCTGATCTTCCACCCCGGCCTTTCGACCGCGAACCAGGTCACGGCCATTTCCGGACGCGGCGTCGGCATGGACGTGGTCCGCGCGAATGTGGAGCGGATCGGCGGGGTCATCGCGCTCGACAACCGTCCGGGCTGCGGGCTGACCATAACCTTGCGGGTGCCGCTGACGCTGACGATCATTCCGGGACTGATCGTGCGAGCAGGCGACCTGCATTTCGCCATTCCGCGCGCTGCGGTCGTGGAAATATTGCATGACAACAATGAGATGCTGACCATCGCGGAAGTGGGCGGCGCCAAGATCGCGACGATCCGGTCGGTCCGCCATTCGATGATCGACCTGGAAGATGTGCTGGGCATGGAACGGGTCGCGCAGACTGGACCGCGCGTATTGATGGTGGTGCGTTCCGCAACCGGCGTTCCCTTTGCCATGGGCGTGTCGGCGGTCGAAAATCACGAGGAATTGGTGATCCGTCCTGCCTCGCCGCTTGTGATGGCGTCGGGTGTCTATGCCGGCATGACCTTGCCCGACAATGGTAAGCCGATGCTGTTGCTGGATGCGGCGGGACTGGCCAATGCGGCGCGTTTACCCAACATCGTCGACGACCAGGCGGAGGGCCGGGCGGGGCAAAAGGAAGAAGCGCAGGGCGTCGAGATGGTGTCCGCCTTGCGGTTCGAGGAATATTCGGGGGAGCGGCGACTGCTCAAGCTCTCGCTGATCGAGCGGGTGGAGGACATCGATGCCCGGCTGTTCGGCCAGTCGGGCGGGCGCGGCTTCGTGCGGCTGGACGGACGGCTGGTGCCGGTGGCCAATGGCCATCACGCCTTTGCCGGGGAGAAGGTCGCCGCGCTCCGCCTGCGCGATGGTACGCGGGAGGCCTGCTACCCGGTCGCCGCGGTTCTGGATATCGTGGAAATGCCTGCCGTGCCGGACATGGTGGCGATGCACGGCTTGTTGAGCGGCGTCGCCGTGATCGATGGCGAGCATCTGGAGGTGATCAACCCGTTCGCCCTCTTCGCTGGACTGCCGGAACAGCCGATGGTGGAGCGGACTGGGGGGCGCTGTCTGCTGGCCGACAGCGAGGATGGCTGGACCCGTGAAATATTGGCGCCGTTGCTTCGTCAGGCCGGGCATGAGGTGGTGATGGGCCTGCCCGCCGGCGAGGCGGTCGACCCGCAGGACGTGGTATTGTTCACCGGATCGGACACGTCGCCGGCCAACGAACTGCTGGGCTGCCGAATTGTCCAGTTGCGCGCGACGCCTCGTCCGACCGGCCCCCAGGACAGCAGCATCTATCGCTACGATCAGGACGCGCTGATGGCTGCGCTCGCTGGATCGGGGCGTCAGGCCGGGAGGACAGCCCAATGAACCAGCTTTACCTCTTCGCCACGTTGGCCGGTACGAGAATCGCGGTAGAGACCCGGGAGGTCGAGGCGGTGGTCAAGCTCACCGACATTTCGCCCGTGCCTGGCATGGGCGCACATGTCGCCGGCCTTTCCGCGCTGCGGAGCCGCGTGTTGACGGTCATCGACGTCGCGGCGCTGGTACGGGGGCGCAAGACACCCGCACAGCAGTGTGGCTTTGCGATCATCGCCGACATCAGTGGCCATAGCTATGGGTTGATGGTCGACGCCGTGCACGACATCTGCCAGGTGCCGGTGGGCGAATTGCCGCTGCGGGGCCAGTTGGACCCTGCCTGGATACCCTATGCTCGCAGCCTGGTGGAGCATGAGGGGCAACCCTATCTGCTCGTGTCGCTGAGCGGCTTCATTGAGGGCGGCTCGGTCACGCAGGCGGCATGATTTCGGATGGGCATGACGATCTCGTGCCGGCGTTTACCAAATCCTCGCCTTTGCTGATTAGGACTTGCACGGATGGGACGCAAAATAAGGGACGCATTATGAAAAACTGCCTGGTGGTGGATGATTCCAAGGTCATCCGCAAAGTCGCCCGCCACATATTGGAATCGCTCGACCTGTCGGTGAGCGAGGCGGTCGACGGCCGTGACGCCCTTACGCAATGCGAGACATCGGTCCCCGACGTGGTGCTGCTGGACTGGAACATGCCCGTGATGAGCGGAATGGAATTCCTCCAGGCGCTGCCGGATGCCAAGCTCTCCTCTCGGCCCAAGATCATCTTCTGCACCACCGAAAATGGCATCAGCCATATCAAGGCCGCGGTCGAAGCGGGCGCAGACGAATATGTCATGAAGCCATTCGATCGCGAAACTCTGGAAAGCAAGCTGACGATCGTCGGCGTCATCTAGGCGTTGCGTCCGGATCCGGTGCCCCCGCCGGCACTCCTTGCTTGTTCAGTTCGCCTTTGTTCAGAAAGACTTGCTTCGATGACCGTTCACGTGCCGATCATGGCCTTCAGCCGGGGTGAGGATGCGCCGCTGCGCACCCTCATCGTCGACGATTCGGTCGTGGTAAGGACGGTCATAGAGCGGATATTGAATGCCGATCGCAGATTTTCCGTCACGCACAAGACCAATAGCGCCGAACATGCGCTCGGCTATTTGCGGGACCATGAGGTCGACCTGATCCTGCTCGACATAGAGCTGCCGGGACAGAGCGGCCTCATGGCACTGCCGGCAATCCTGAAGACCAATCCGCGGGCCAAGGTCGTGATCCTGTCCGGTAATTGCGGGGAGGGGAGCGCCGCGGCAGTCGAAGCTCTGGCCCTGGGTGCGAGCGACATACTGGCAAAGCCAGGTAGCGGCAGTTTTGGCGAGCAGTTTCCGCAGGCGCTGATGGACCGGCTGTCGCGCCTGTTCAGCGGCAACGCCATGGCTGTCGCGGTTCAGCCGCCCCAGCATATCGGCCCGCAGCAGGTGACCCAGCCACTCGCCTGCCTCGGCATCGGTGCATCGACCGGAGGCATCCACGCGCTGGGGCGGCTTTTCGCGGGCCTGGCTGATCCATTGGGCGTGCCGATCCTGCTGACCCAGCATCTTCCCGCCAGCTTCACCCATTATTTCGTCGAGCAACTGGGACGCATGACATTCCTGCGCGTCAAGGTGGCGGAACAGGGCGAAATACTGGTCCCGGACATCGTCTATGTCGCGCCGGGCGACGCCAATCTCCAGCTTCGGCCAGGTCTTTATGGCCGGGTTTCCGTGGTGCTGAATGCGCAGCGCACGCCCACCGGCAACCTGCCGGGCGTCGACCCGATGTTCGCCAGCATGGCCCAGGCCTATGGCGCCGGCGCGGCGGGCGTGGTGCTGACGGGCATGGGACGGGACGGGACGGCGGGTGCGCGCGAAATCGTCGCGGCCGGCGGATGGATCGTGGCGCAGGATGAAGCAAGCAGCGTCGTTTGGGGAATGCCCGGATCGGTCGCCGGAGAAGGATTGAACTGCGCCCTGCTCGAACCCCATGCGATCATGGACTTCGTGGCGCGAAGAGGAAAGAACAGAAACTGATGGCATTGCCCCCTTCGGCCGACTCCCTTTCGTCCGGTGCCGCTTCGCCGGTCCCTGCGGCACGCGGCGCGGCGCGCATTTTTTCCGGCCTGCTGGAGGCGCGCACCGGGCAGGTTTTGTCCGAAAACCGGGCATGGCGGATGGAGACGGCGCTGAAGCCCGTGCTGCGCGCCCACGGCCTGGGTGACATGGATGCGCTGGCGGCCCGGCTGATCGCACATAAGGACGCGGCGCTGGAAAACGACGTGGTCAATGCGCTGCTGAACAATGAAAGCAGTTTTTTCCGCGACCTCCAGATTTTCGACATGATCCACCGCCATATCCTGCCGCGCATTCATGCCCAGCGATCCGACAGGACGCTGCGCATCTGGAGCGCAGGCTGTTCGACAGGGCAGGAAGTCTATTCGCTGGCGATCCAGCTCTGCAACGATATGGCGAAGTGGCGCGGCTGGCGGATAGAGATATTGGCGACCGATATTTCCACTGCGGCCATAGCCCAGGCAAAAGCAGGCATCTTCACCCAGATGGATGTGCAACGCGGCTTGCCGGTGGGCGACCTGCTCAAATGGTTCGATCCTGCGGGCGATGACTGGCGAGCCAATTCGGCTCTGCGGCAGATGATCGATTTTCGAACCGACAACCTGTTCGACGCACGCGCGCCGCTGGGGGAATATGACCTTCTGCTCTGCCGCAACGTGCTCCTCTACTTCACCCCCGAACGCCGGCAGTCCGTACTGCGCCTCCTCGCGCGGCACAGCCATTCCGGCTCGGTCCTGCTGTTGGGCGCGGGCGAGACGGTGATCGGCCACAGCGAGGACTTTGTGCCTCATGCGGAATTTCGCGGCGGCTATGGACGCCGCGCCGAGGCGGCGGGGCAGGGGAATGAAGAGCGGCGGCGGGCGATCTGACCGATCTGATAGCTGCCGCGGGAAAATGCCGCAGCCCGCTTGATTGGCCTGCCGCTGTCGGCCATGGTCTGTTCGCGCCCTATCGAGGCGTTGACGGACGAATGCGAGCGACGGGCCTCTGGCGATGAACGACTTTCCCATGATCGACACGCCATCACCCAATTTCGACGAACGCGGCCTGCCGGTTTCGATGCTGGTGCTGCACTATACCGGGATGGTGGATGCGGCGACGGCGATCAACTGGCTCGTCAGCCCGGAATCCAAGGTTTCCGCCCATTATGTCGTGACCGAGGACGGGCAGGTCATTCGCATGGTGGATGAAGAAAAGCGCGCGTGGCATGCGGGCCGGGCCCATTGGCGCGGCATTGACGATGTCAATTCCGCCAGCATCGGGATCGAGATCGTCAATCCAGGCCATGAATGGGGCTATCGGCCCTTTCCGGACGCGCAGATGGGGTCGCTGATCCCGCTGATCCACCAGATCGTGCAGCGCCACAAGATCACCCGCGGCAATATCGTCGGGCACAGTGACGTCGCTCCGGCCCGCAAGCAGGATCCTGGCGAGTTGTTTCCCTGGGCCCAGTTGGCGCGGCTGCGGCTGGCCCTGCCGCGCCCCACCAGGAATCTCATGGACCCGCATTGGAGCGACGGGGGCTTCATGCTGGCGCTCGAACGCTTCGGCTATGACATTGCCGAGCCGCGGGCGGCGGTGGTGGCGTTTCAGCGCCGGTTCCGGCCGGAACTGATCGACGGGATCATCGACGGAGAATGTCGCGCCATCCTGTTGGCCCTGCTGTTGCCGAAGCCGCAGGGCGACGATTGAGCGGAATGATGATGCAAAGGGATGACGAGCGCCGCTGACCTGTGTATAGGCGCCTCTGCCAGAGGGCCGGGCGGCCGCGGCGTGGCGGGTAACTTCCACGGCGAGGAAAGTCCGGGCTCCACGAAATGACGGTGCCGGCTAACGGCCGGCTGGAGTGATCCAAGGGACAGTGCAACAGAAAGCAGGTCGCTACAGCTTCGGCTCAGCGAAATTGAAAGGGTGCGGTAAGAGCGCACCGCGCCTCCGGCAACGGAAGGCGGCACGGTAAACCCCACCGGGAGCAAGACCGAATAGGGGCGGCGCGCAGTTTTAGGCTGCTAGGCCTGTTTCGGCTGAGACCGCCCGGGTTGGTTGCTTGAGGGACGGAGCGATCCGTCCCCTAGAGGAATGGTCGCCACCCCTCGCAAGAGGGGGACAGAACCCGGCTTACAGGCCCTCTGGCATTGGGATTCTCGCCATCCGACGATGGGGAGGATTTGAAATGAAGGCAATTTTCATCAGCAGCCGGGGTGGCGTTCCGCCTGCGGCCTGCCTAATTTGGAACCATGGCAAGAAGCAGCCGATCCAATGACTGGGGCTTTCCCCGCTGGCGCAGCTATGGCGCATCGCGTGAGGCGCAGCAGGTGCGCCTGTGCGACCGGCATGGCTGCGACCGGCCTGGCGCCTGCCCCGCGCCCAAATCGCCGAACAGCCGCGAGCGCTGGTATTTCTGTACCGATCACGCGGCGGAATATAATCGCAACTGGGATTATTTTCAGGGTCTCGACCAGGAAGAACGCGATCAGCGCGAACGTACCGAGCGGCGTGATGCGGGCGGCTATCAGAACAGCGCCTATCATGGCTGGGGCGGGCCGGGAGACGGCACCCGTTCCCGTGACGAACTGCATGCGCTGCAGGCGCTGGAACTGGAGGACGACGCCGATTTCGATGCCGTGAAGAAAAGCTGGCGGCGTCTGGCCAAGGAATATCATCCCGATGTGAAGCCTGGCGATGCACAGGCCGCCATACGCTTCCAGACGATCCAGGCCGCCTATGAAGTGCTGAGGGCCGCGGAGGAGCGTCGGACATGGAAACCGCGGGGGCGGACGGATTGAAGGATCGCATCGGGTCGAACTGGGATCATGCGGTGCTTGTCTGCCGTAAATGTTCGAAGAAGCTGGACGGCGGCTTCGGTCCTGAGGGTGACGAGCGGCTCGCCAAGGCGTTGCGGCGGCATCTTTCGCTGAAGAAGGGACGCAAGGCGGCGGCGGGGATCGTGGAGGTGAATTGCCTGGGCGTCTGTCCAAAAGGGGCAGTGACGGTCGTCGACGGCGCGCAATCCCGTGACTGGTTGCTGGTGCGGGCTGGCGCTGACCTGAATGAATTGGCCGAGGCGCTGAATCTCGTCCCGGTGGGGGAAGGCTGAGTTCAGCCTCCGCGCATTATCCGGGCCGGTTCGATCAATCCGGCATCGGACAGCAGGGGCATCAGCAATCCTTCTTCCTGGTGCAGCCGATTCATGATGCTGGCCAATATCTCACGGGTTTCGCGACAGAAGCCGGTCCATTCGCGTTCGATCCGGTCATCGCTCCATCGTGCCATATAGGCGGCAAAATCGCCGGCGATGGGAGCCATTTCGCTTTCGAGACGGGCGGCCGTGCTTCGCAGCTTTTCATGTCGCTGCCGCTGCATGTTGGGATAGAAAATCCGGTCTTCCAGCGCCAGATGCGCCATCAGCAGCCGCGCGAACTGCCAGCGCAGCGTACCCAGTCTTTGCGGAACATTGTCATCCGCGATCGCCTGACGAAAACGGACGGCCATTGCCTCTATCTCATCATGCTGTTTCTGCAAATTCTGCAAACTTTCGAGGTCCATGCGCTGTTCCCTCATCCCCGTGGGATATTCCCCCAAGCCGGGTTAAGAAACAGTTGTCGGGACTTCAAAGGTTCGAGGAGCGGGAGGCCCGCCGCGCACTGCGAGCGGCGGGCCTTCTCCAATCAGGCCGGCTGGTCGGCGCGGCTGACGCCTTGGCCGTCGAGATTCTGCGCGGCGAAGTCCCAGTTGATCGCTTCCTTGAGGACGCGGTCGGCATAGTTGGGACGTGCGTTGCGATAATCGATATAATAGGCATGCTCCCACACATCGAGGATCAGCAGGGGCTGGTGGCCCTCATGCGCGACGGGCGTGTCCGCATCATGATAGCTGGTGACTTCCAGCTTGCCGTCCTTCAGGATCAACGCAGCCCAGCCGCTGGCGAAATGACCCACCGCCTCGGCCTTCAGCTTTTCGATCAGCGCATCGACCGAACCGAAACCCTCATTGATGAGGTCCAGCAACTGGCCCGACGGCGCGGTCTTGGTGGGAGAGAGCGACTGCCAATAGAAGCTGTGGTTCCAGATCTGGCCAACCTGGTTGAACAGGCCACCCTTGCTGGACTTGATCAGCTCGACCAGCGACTTGCCCTGGAGAGAGGCGTCGGCCGCGACCAGTTCATTGGCCTTCACGACATAGGCATTGTGGTGCTTGCCATGGTGGAAGTCGAAGGTTTCGGCGGTCAGGATGTCGCCAAAGGCATCCTTGGGATAGGGCAGGGGGGGCAAAACAAAGGCCATGTCGGAACTCCTCGGGTTCTTGGATCGAATGGCCGCATAACGATGATGCGGCCGGAAGGCTCCCCGCCCCTAGCAGTGTTATCGATTGACGAAAAACAGGATATTTTCGTCTAAGATACGGAAATATCCATGTGACATCGGCGTAACGATCGCATAGCATCACCGGTCAGGCCGTCAGGAGAATGCGGCGGTCGGAACTTTGGGGGAAGGGTCCATGGCAAAATTCTTCGGCAATCTGCATCTTGTCCTGGCTGCGGGGCTGCTGCTCGCGATCATAGTGATGTTCGGCGCGCATGCGGGGATGGTGGATGCGAACACGATCTTTCGATGGCTGCACCTGTTCTTCGGCATCACCTGGATCGGGCTGCTTTATTATTTCAACTTCGTCCAGATCCCCACCATGCCGAAAATTCCGGCGGAACTGAAGCCGGGCGTTTCCAAGCATATCGCGCCTGCGGCCCTGTTCTTCTTCCGCTGGGGCGCGGCCATGACGGTGCTCACGGGTCTGATCGTGGCCTGGCTGGCGGGTTATGTCGTCCAGGCGCTGACCTTGCAGCAGCCTTATCTGCTGATCGGCATCGGCATGTGGCTGGCGCTGATCATGGCGTTCAACGTCTGGTTCGTGATCTGGCCAAACCAGAAAAAGGCGCTCGGCATCGTTCCGGCAGAGGATGACGTGAAAGCGAAGGCGGCGACCACCGCGATGATGTTCAGTCGCATGAACACCCTGCTTTCGCTGGCGATGCTCTATTGCATGGTCAATTTCAGCTGATGCCTGATCAAGGGGGCGGGTGTCTGGTGACGCCTGCCCCCGGGCAGGTTTCGATCTGATCAGATCCACCGGCCTTAGAGCGCGTTGCGTTAAATCCGAATCATGCAGCGCGCTCTATGCTTTTGATGTCGCATCGTTTTTGCGCAAAACCGGTTCCCACTTTTGCGCACGATGCTCTAGCCCTGCGGCGGGGTCGTTTCGCCAACCTCGTCACTGTCGAGCGTTTCGCCCAGGTCGAGGCCGTGGCGCATCAGCATCGGGATGTTTGCGGCGGCGAACAGGACCGACACTATGGTAACGCCCCAGACTTTGACGGCGAGCCAGCTGTCGAAGCTCATCGTCCGGCGCATCACCTCATTGGCGAGCGCCATGGCCACGAAGAAGAAGGCCCAATTGCGCGACAGCTTCCGCCAGCCGGTCTCGGTCAGGCCGTCATAGGCGGCCTGGAGGAGATATTTGAGTAGCGCCTTGCCGCGCATCAACCCGGCAAACAGCATCAGTGCGAAGAAGGCGTAGATGATGGTCGGCTTGATCTGGATGAAGCTCTGGTCGCGGAAATAGATGGTGAGGCCGCCGAAGAAGAGGATCAGCAGAGCCGACAGCCAGAGCATGGGGGAGACCCGGCCGAGCTTCACGCGGGAGATGATCACGGCGATGACGATCGCAGCCATGAAGGCGGCCGTGCCGAACATCATGGCGGTGATCGGATTGCCCGGACCCCAGAGCCAGCCCGCGCCCTTGTAGGTGAGGAAGAAGACGAGGAGCGGGCCGAAGTCGAGCGCGAGGGACAGGTTGCCGTTGTGGGTGGTTTTTTTTCGATTATCCATTGTGCGCTTCCGTGCTCCTGCGAAGACAGGAGCCCAGGCCTGCCGTCTGAACTGGGCCCCTGCCTTCGCAGGAGCACGTTGTTGCCTTGGGAGGGGTCGGTTCACCGCGCATAGGCGGTTCCCGCTATCGCCCGCGCCATGTCGCCTGGATCGAAGGGGCGCAGATCCCCGATCTTCTCACCAACGCCAATGGCATGGATGGGCAGGCGGTATTTCTCCGCCGCCGCGACGAGTACGCCGCCGCGCGCCGTGCCGTCCAGCTTGGTCATGACAAGGCCTGTTACCTGCGCGAATTCCTTGAACACCTCGATCTGGTTCAACGCATTCTGTCCCGTCGTCGCATCCAGCACCAGCACAACGTCATGCGGCGCCGCCGGGTTCAACCGGCCGAGCACGCGGCGAATCTTCGCCAGTTCATCCATCAGTTCGGTCTTGTTCTGGAGACGGCCCGCCGTGTCGACGATCAGCACGTCAATGCCGGTGGCGGTGGCCTGCTTGACCGCGTCGAAGACGATGCCGGCCGCGTCGCCGCCTTCCTTGCCCGCGACGATGGGAATGCCCAGCCGCTCGGCCCACACCTTGAGCTGGCCGATTGCGGCGGCGCGGAAGGTGTCGCCCGCCGCCAGCATCACGCCATAATCCTGCTCCAGGAAGAGGTTGGCGAGCTTGGCGATGGTGGTGGTCTTGCCCGATCCGTTAACGCCGATGACCAGGATCACCTGCGGACGGGGGAAAGCCTCTATCTCCAGCGGACGGGCAACGGGAGCGAGAACCTTCTCGATTTCCTCCGCGATGATCTCCCGCAGATAATCTTCGGTCAGTTCGCGATTGTAGCGGCCCTCGGACAGGCGGTCGCGCACGCGGGCGGCCATGGCGGGGCCAAGGTCGCTGATAATCAGCGCTTCCTCGATCTCGTCCAGCGTCTGTTCGTCCAGAGCCGCCTTGGTGAAGAGGCCGGTGAGATTTTCGCCGAGCTTGTCGGACGTGCGCTTGAGGCCGCCGAAGAGCCGATCGCGCCAGGATGTTTCAGCCATGTCTATCCACCAGCGTCATCCTCACCTGCGCGGGAATGAGCGAAAAATTGTCTTTCACGCCGCCTCTTGCGCGATCAGCGCGCCATTCTCAAGGGCCGTGATGGTCGCAGGGACGATGGAGGAGGGCGATTGCGGCGTCGAAAATCGCACGGGCGCGAAATTTTCGGCATGACCGGAAAGGCCATTGCGCTCCACCAGCACGGATTGCCGGCTGCCGATCAGGCTGCGCAGCCAGCTTTCCCGTTGCGCCTCGCATGCCGAACGAAGGCGGGCGGCGCGGGCTTTTATCACGGCCCGGTCAACCTGCGGCATGCGGGCGGCGGGGGTGCCCGCGCGCGGGGAATAAGGAAAGATATGGCCATGGACGACGGCGCATTGCTCGATCAGCCTGACGCTGTTTTCGAACATGGCATCATCCTCTGTCGGAAAGCCGGCGATGATGTCTGCGCCGATGCTGATGTCCGGACGGGCAGCCTTGAGGCGTTCGACGATGGCTATGGCTTCGGCGCGGCTGTGACGGCGCTTCATGCGCTTCAGGACCATGTCGTCCCCGGCCTGGAGCGACAGATGCAGATGCGGCATCATGCGCGGCTCATGGGCGAGGAGGTCGAACAGCCGTTCGTCGATCTCCACGCTGTCGAGCGAGGAAAGGCGCAGGCGGGAAAGGTCGGGCACGCCCTTCAGGATGCGTTCGACAAGCAGGCCGAGCGAGGGCGCGCCGGGCAGGTCCGGGCCATAGCTGGTGACGTCCACGCCGGTAAGCACGATTTCCCTGTACCCCGCGTCGACCAGTTCACGCGCCTTGTCGATCACCGCGCCTGCGGGCACGGAACGGCTGTTTCCCCGGCCAAAGGGGATGATGCAGAAGGTGCAGCGATGATCGCAGCCATTTTGGACTTCAAGGAAGGCGCGGGCATGTTCGGCGAAGGCGCTCGCCATATGCGGCGCGGTTTCGCGTACCGCCATGATGTCGGATACCCGGGCCTTCTCCGACGCATGGAGCGTGTAGTGGGTGGGGTCCATCTTGTCGCGGTTGCCGATCACCGCATCGACCTCGGCCATTTTCGAGAAGGTTTCCGGTTCTGTCTGCGCGGCGCAGCCGGTCACCATGATTCGCGCATCGGGTCGGTCCCGGCGGGCGCGGCGGATGGCCTGGCGAGTCTGGCGAACCGCCTCGGCCGTCACCGCGCAACTGTTCACGACGATCAGGTCATCCTGTCCGTCGGCCATTTCGCGACCGATAATCTCTCGAATCGCCTCGCTCTCCGCGATGTTGAGGCGGCAGCCGAGCGTGATGATCTGCGGCCCGCTCATCTCAGAAGCGGGCCCAGTCAGCCTCGCCGTCGAAGACATGGGTGGCAGGTCCGGTCATCATGATATGTCCGCCCGGCGCCCAGTCGATCACCAGATCGCCGCCCGGCAGGCTCACCGTGGTCGGCCCGTTCACCAGCCTGCGCCGCACCGCCGCCACCGCCGTCGCGCAGGCGCCGGTACCGCAGGCGCGGGTCAGCCCGGCGCCGCGTTCCCAGACGATCAGGCGGATGTGATTTTCCCCCACGACCTGCGCGAAGTTCACATTCACGCGCGCGGGGAAGAGCGGATCATGTTCGATCAGCGGCCCCAAACGGTCGAAGTTCACACCGTCCAGACGGTCCACGAAGAAGATCACATGCGGATTGCCGACATTGACCGCGGCCGGGGCGGGCAGGTCTTCCCAGCTTGCCGGCATGGTCAGCGTGTCCATGGCATAGGCGAGCGGGATCGCGTCCCATTCCAGCCGCGGGGCGCCCATGTCGACGCTCGCGCCGCCATCGACGCCCTTCGCGTCGAGCAGGCCCGCCTTCGTCTCGATCAGCACGTCCCGGCCGACGAACAGGGGCACGCAACGGGTCGCGTTGCCGCAGGCCTCCACCTCGCTGCCGTCGCTGTTGAAGATGCGCATCGATACATCGGCGCCTTCGCTGTTGCCGATCAGGATGAGTTGGTCGCAGCCGATCCCGGCATGACGGTCGGCAATGGCCCGCGCGCGCGCAGGCGTCATGTCGATCGCGGCTTCCCGCGCGTCGATCACGACAAAGTCGTTGCCCAGTCCATGCATCTTCGAAAAACGGCCCATAGTGCGCGCGCATGTAAGGCCTGCAAGGGCAAAAGGCCAGACTATCCTGCGTTCAGCGCGGCACGCCGGCGCCCATAGAGGAAATAGACCGCCAGACCGACGGCGTTCCAGATCAGGCAGGCGAGGATGGTCTTCACCGGCAGGCTGATGAACAGATAGGCGCAGCCCAGCACCGCACCCAGGCCGACCAGCGTGGCAGCAGGCGTGCGGAAGGGTCGTTTCAGGTCGGGCATCCGCCGCCGCAGGATCAACAGGCATGCACCCACCGCGGTGAAGGCGATCAGCGTTCCCGCATTGGCGAGCGCCGCGATCTCGTCAATGGGCAGCAGGCCGGCGATGATGGCGACGAGCATGGCGGTGACGGCGGTGATCCGGGCGGGCGTGCCGCGCCGGGAGATCAGCGCCAGCCTTTGCGGCAGGAAACCGTCGCGCGCCATGACGAGGAAGATGCGGCTCTGGCCATAGAGGAAGCCGAGCAGCACCGTGGGCAGCGCGATCACCGCCGCGATGGCGACGATCCGCGCCACCTGCCCCTGGCCCATTTCGCGCAGGATGAGCGCCAGCGGTTCCGGGCTGTCGGCGAAGCGGGTGAAGGGCATCGCGCCGATCGCCGCCGCGGCGACGAGGACGTAGATGAGGGTGCAGACGACCAGCGATCCGACGATGCCGATGGCGAGGTCGCGATCAGGGTTCTTCGCTTCCTCTGCGGCGGTGGAAATGGCGTCGAAGCCGTAAAAGGCGAAGAAGATGATCGCGGCGGCCGCCATGACGCCCCGCTCGACGCCGTCCGGTCCCGTCGACTTGGCGAAGCCGAATGGCATGAAGGGGTGAAGATTCTGCGCGTCGAAGGCGGGCAGGGCGATGGCGACGAACAGGCTGAGCGTCGCGATCTTGATGAGGACGAGCAGGCTGTTCAGACGCGCGCTTTCATGCGTGCCGAGCATCAGCAGGCCCGCGACCACGGCGATGATGAAGATGGCCGGTGCGTTCAGGAGCCCGCCCAGTTCCGGCCCCCTGGTCAGCAACTCCGGAAAGCCCGCCGAGATCAGCAGTGGTGCGGCATAGCCCGACCAGCCCACCGCCACCGTCGACACCACCAGCGAATATTCGAGGATCAGGCTCCATCCGACGATCCATGCAATGCCTTCGCCCAGCACCGCATAGCTGTAGCTGTACGCGCTGCCGGCGGCGGGCATCATGGTGGAAAGCTCCGCATAGGCGAGGGCAGCGCAGGCGCAGATCGCGCCCGCAATGGCGAAGGACAGCAGCACGGCGGGACCGGCCCGATCCGCGCCGACGCCGATCAGGGTCAGTATGCCAGTGCCGACGATCGCGCCGACGCCCAATGCCAGCAGATGCGGCCAGGACAGGGTGCGCGCCAGCCGGTGCCCTTCATGGCTGGGCATCATTGCTTCCATCGGCTTGCGGCGTGTCCAGCTCAAGTTCTTATGAGTCCCCATGCTTCGCCTATTGTGCTGGCGTAAAACAGAGGGTTTCGCAAGGGTGCGCGCGATAGGAGGGAGCGCAAGACTTCCATTGCGCGCGGCGCACCATTGCTTAACGCTCGCCGACTATTTGGTGGCGCCCGGGCTTGGGGGAGGAATACGCATATGGGCTGGGTGGCTATCGTTATTTTCGTCGTCGGCATGGGTATCGCCATCCCCGTTCGTAATGGCTTGGCTACTCTGTTGGTTGCTGCGGGAGTCACGCTGCTTCCATCCTGTACATTATATCTATTTTATCTGATGATGGCCGGTACCGGTTGCGGTGGCGGCGATTGCACCGGGGCGATGATCGTGATCGGGATATTGATGATTCCGGTCGTGCCGGTCACATTGTTGGGGGCGGGGGCGTTCTTCTATAGTGCTGTCAGTCTTCTCGTTCGTGTGATCTGGCCGACGCTGCGGCGGTTGGCTATGCTGCTGCCCTTTCTGTTGGTCGGGCTTGCGATCGCATTTCTGTGCTATGCACTCTCGCGTCCTACTCTGATAGTGCCGGGCTATTGCGACGGCCGCATGATATCAGCTGTCATTGGACAGACGCCGATCCATTTCCCGGTGGTGCATGAGGCGCGAGTCGAAGCCGAGCGTTCCCCCGCTACTTTCACCATGTCGAGCCGACGACAGGCCATGACTCTGTGTGAATGGGCGGGGAAAGGGGTGCCGCAGGTCAAGGGTATCACATTTACCAAGGGCCGAAGTTGGAACTGGGCCTCCACCTCGCCACAGGATGCTGCCGATATTGGTTGGCTTCGTTATTTTGGACGATCGATGCCGGCTGGCGCTACATCCATGTGCAGGCGCAATGGTGCCAAGGGCTTAGCGCTTTTTTGCGATCCCGTGTCGCACTCCATTCCCGACTGGGACCAATATGCGCAGGTCGACCTGCATCGTCTGTTGCGGGCGCCATCCAATCCCTCTCTCTTTACGCTCTTGAGCATGCAACCGGAAAAGGATGTGACCGAAGCCGCACTGACCCAGGCGCTGCATCTTAGGCGGAGCAGCTATGGCGAGCATGGCCGGATTGGTACTTATGATATCGATCGGGGAGAGAAGGGCGAGTTGCTATTGTCGCGCCTATCCCCCGACGGGAAGCTGCATGACATTGCCCAATGTTTCATCAAAAGTGGTGGTAACATCCGATGCTCAGGGTGGGCGCGGCTGTCGAAAGACATGGAAATGACTTATATCAGCTATGCGGACCTTCCGGTCGATGCCGACGCTTTGGCCATGGAGGCGGTGGAACGGGCACACGATTTCGCTCGAACTATGCAGGTGCCTTGACGGTTGGGGGGCGGGCTTGTCTTGTTTGCCGTCCTGCGCTAAGGGCGCCACTGCAATCGGGCGGTTCGCCGTTCGATACCCTGACAGATCCATGGCGGCCAAGAGGGTCACCGAATGGACGCTGGCCGGCGAGGTTTCGCCCGCCGGCGATTTTGTCGTTTGGCAGGGTAGGCACGATTTTCCGGGCCTTTCGGCCCATATGAGGTGATGATG
>Ga0207678_10002881_pt1 | contig 15619 bp, 12 predicted proteins | sample KBSC63metaG_FD_184319 | JGI IMG/M metagenome (GOLD analysis project Ga0207678, IMG submission 184319) | Corn rhizosphere microbial communities from Kellogg Biological Station, Michigan, USA - KBS C6-3 metaG (SPAdes) (version 2) | ecosystem: Host-associated > Plants > Roots > Rhizosphere > Soil ...
GATACCGGCAATAGTGAAATTTTGGCGCATTATGGTTCGCCGGCGCAGAAGAAGAAATATCTCGAACCCCTGCTCAACAACGAGATCGTTTCCTGCTTCTCGATGACCGAGCCGCAAGGAGGCGCCGATCCGCTTCTGATCCAGGCCAAAGCGGTGAAGGACGGTAACCAGTGGGTAATTAACGGCGAAAAATGGTTCGCCTCGAACGCGCGCTATGCAAGCTTTATCATTGTCATGGTGGTGACCGATCCGGACGCCGAACCGCATCGCCGGATGTCGATGTTCATCGTGCCTGCCGAGACCAAGGGGCTCGAGATCATCCGGAACTACGGCTTCTACGGCGAGCCCGAGGAGGTCCACGCCCATATGCGCTGGAACAATGTGCGCGTGCCCGATGAGAATATGCTTGGTGGCCGCGGCGACGGCTTTGTCGTGGCGCAGGTCCGCCTCAGCGGCGGCCGTATGCATCACGCGATGCGCACCTTGGCGGAAGCGACCAAGTGCTTCGAGATGATGTGCGAGCGCGTGGTCTCGCGATTCACCAAGGGCGAACAACTCGCCAAGAAGCAGATGGTACAGGAGAAGATTGCCGACAGCTGGGTGCAGTTGCGGCAGTTCAGGCTGCTGATTTTGGAAACCGCCTGGCTTGCCGACCAGGGCAAGCACTGGAAGGAAATCCGCAAGAACGTCGCCGCCGTCAAGGCGACCATGCCGAAGGTGCTGCACGATATTTCAGAGCGGGCCCTGCAACTGCACGGGTCTCTCGGCCTCTCGACGCAGATGCCGTTCAGCGATGCGCTGATCAACAGTTATCATGTGGGACTCGCCGACGGACCGACCGAAGTGCACAAGGTGACCGTGGCGCGCGAGGTGCTGAAGGAATTCTCACCGCGAAATGAAATGTTTCCGAGCTATTTGCGCCACGTCAGGGAACAGGAAGCCGAAGCCTTCTACGGCGTGCCACCGCGCTCCGCTTGATCGACTGCGTACGGTTCCTATTTCATCAGAATCGTACCCAGCCACGACCACCCATCCGGCCCATAAAAACGTTCGATGCCGGGCCAATTCGTGCGGAAACGATAAGATATTCGAATCAGGTATCAACATGGAATTTGAGCGCCTATGGGGTGTTTAGGCATTGGTCAGCACACGTCTGGGAGAATTAAATGAAGAAAATCATGTACTCGGCTGCTGCGGTCGTCGTCGGTGCACTCGTGGCCGGGCCGATAGGCGCCCGCGCCGAGGTCATTAAACTGCAGGCCGACCTTAAGGGCAGCAATGAGGTGCCGCCGAACACAAGCCCCGGCTCCGGCAAAGCGGAGGCAAACTTCGATACCGAAACAAAGGTTATAACCTACACCGTAACCTATACCGGCCTCACGGGACCGGCGATGGGTGCGCATTTTCACGGACCCAGCGAGGCCGGCGCAAACGCCGGCATCGTGCTCCCGTTCAAAACGGTACAAAGTCCGATTCAGGGCAGCGCAACGCTGACCGACGGACAGGCTGCAGATCTGCTGGCCGGCAAGTGGTATGCGAATGTTCATACCGCTGCCAATCCAGGTGGCGAGCTGCGCGGTCAAATGATGAAGTGAATTAAGCAACGAGCGCGGCAGCGGACTCGGGTTGTGCCCGCTGCGCCCTGAGGAGCTCGAGGAACTTCGTCGCGGGCAAAGGTGCGGCGACCAGATAGCCTTGGCCTTCCTGGACGCCGCAGGCGATCAGAGCGCCAACCTGCTCCTTCGTTTCGATGCCTTCGGCGACCACGCTCATTTGCAGGCCTTGAGCAAGTCCCACCAGCATCTTGATAATGGCGGCTGCCGAGGCGTCGACCGTGACGGTATCGACGAAGAATTTGTCGATCTTGATGGTGTTGGCCCCCAAGCTTTTCAGGCGTGACAGACCGCTGTGCCCAATTCCCATGTCGTCAATGGCAACACGAAATCCGTACTCCCGTAACTCGCCGACGACCGAAGCTGCCCGGCCAAGATCGGTGAGTTCTTTACGCTCGGTCACCTCAAGGACGATCTGTCGTGCCGATACCCTTGCAGCCGACACGGTGCGGCGAAGCGTGGCGAGAAAATCCGAACTCAGCAGATGGCTCGGCACGATGTTGACCGACAGCTTGAATTGCCTTTCCTGCCTGAGAAGCGCCTGCAGATCGATTAGGGCGCGCTCCAAGATCTGCCAGGTCATTCCTTCGATGCGGCCGCTGGACTCCGCGAGCGGGATGAAATCCATTGGCGAGATAATGGAGCCATCCTCCCGGTGCCAGCGGGCCAGAATCTCGCACCCCTTGATCGTCCCGGTCGCCAGTTCGAAAATAGGCTGGAAGTACGGCGTGAATTCGCCGCGCACCAGCGCGCGATCGAGATCGGCGAGGGGGCCTTCCACGCGCCTGGCTCTCGCGAGCAGGAATCCGAAGACGGCGCCGATGCCGAGCGCAGCCGCCAATGCAGGCCAATAAACCTCGCTATTCCAGCTCGCCAGTGCCGCGTTTTCAACGCGGATCGTGGCGCGGAGAGGGTAGCTTGCGGAGGACCTTTGAAAGTCAATTGGCTGAATGAGCTGCCTGTTCGCATCAACCTTGAACTCCCCGAGCTGCTCACCATCGTTCAGAGCGAGGATGATCTCGCTATGAGCGCGTAGCTCCGCCGGGAGGATGTCGAACATGCTCGCATTGATACCGAGGATGGCAACCAGCGCTCTCTTGCTATCAACATCCTTGAGCACGCCGAGCGCGTCGCCGCCAAACTGCTCGACACGAAACAGCATGTGCTGGTGATCGCGTGATGGCAGCATGTCGGATCGAGCGACCCAGCCTTTGTCAAATTCCAGCGTTTCGGAATAAGCCGAACAAACGACGGAGCCGTCCTTGTTGACGAGCCGGACGTCCTTGATCGCGTAGCGCTGATAGACATGAAGCCTGATGGCCTGCAGTGAGGCAGGCTGACAATCGACCAGCCCTCGGCTGCCGAGCTCATCGAGGCTTTGGCCTGCGAAGTCGATAGCAGCCTCGGACCGCCGCATCACGACTTCGGTCAATTCATCTATCTGGCGCGACTGTTCTAGATGGATGAAGGCGGCCGCAGCAAAGTGGCCTGCGATTCCAAAGCCAAGCACGCTCGCAAGCGGGAGCGCCCATCGTGAGAGGGTAGGCCGCTTCAATCTCATTGGCGTGCGATCAAGGGTTAACGAACTATTCCCACCGATCTTAGCGGACGGACGCTAAAATTCTCTTTAGGAGACCGTCTTCTGAGGGGCCGCCAAGTCTCGAAGCGCGAGTCGCTGGCGGGGGACGCAGTGACGTTCACACCGGTCTCCATCAAAATTCACTCGGTACAGATAATTATTTGTTTCCCGATGGTGTTCCAAAACCCACGATGAGAGGGCCAGTTCCTGGATAACTCGGCACGATGTAGCATAACTTGTGCCGCAGGGCACACCGAGAAGCACAACACAGCCATCCTCCTCAAAGCCCCCAATTGTTCCCGAAGGCTTCCCAACGCGCATATCTGACCGTCTGGGATTACGAAATGCTGCTGGTGTCGGCGTGTTTCCGAAATCCGAACAGGCGACGAGAGTTCTTCTCGATTGCATCGATGAAGCGTTCTGTTGTCTTAGACAGTGGCCGCCCAGTTGCGGTGATGACACCCCAATAAAAGGGTACCCGGAAGGAGAGAGGGATGACTTCCACACCGACAATCGGCAGGCCTAACAGGGTCACGGATTCCACGATCGCGACACCGAGCCCAGCGCGCGCAAGAGCCAGAGACACGTATGTCGCATTGTTGTCGACTATTCCCGTAGGCTGAACGCCGTGCTCCTTGAGCGCTTCATTGATTCGCCATCGCAGGCGGTAGGGGTTTGCCGAGGCAATGAGCCTGCGTCCGTTCAAGTCCGTCGCCTTGACCGATTTCTTCCTGGCGAGAGGATCGCCGGACGCAACGACCGCAACGCACGGAGCCTCCCCGATCCAGTGAACATCGATGCCAGGATTGTCGAGGGGAAGGCTTGAAATTCCTACATCCGCCGTTCGCGCCACGACCATCTGCACAACGTTTTCCGGGGCTGCGCTTTGCAGATGTACATGTCGCGGCAGCGCGTCTTTCGGCAGATCGTTCAACGCAAATGGGACGATGCCCGCGGCGATCGACGGAATGGACGCAATCTCGATCGGGCTCGCCTGCGCGCTTTCGATCTGCCTGGCTCGCTCGCTGATCGTGCGCAGACCGTTGAGGAACAGTTCAGCTTGCGCAAAAAAGGACACGCCGTTTTCGGTCAGGGCGATACGCGGGCCATTGCGGTGAAGGACAGCGAACCCGAGTTCTTCCTCGAGGTCCTGAATGAGGCGGGTGACGACGGGCTGAGACTTGCCAAGAACTTTTGCAGCGCCGGTTATACTGCCGATCGATGTCACCGCCACAAAGGCTTCGAGCTGTCTCGTATCAAGATATTCCGGAATCATGCACCCGCCTTGAATACACCTGTCTCGAGAAACGCTTCCAGCATGTCCTGGTAAGGCTCGATCTCGATCTTATTGTCCTTCAGCCAATCAGGATTGTAGTAAGTCGAGGTATACCGATCGCCACTGTCACAGATCAGGGACACCAGAGAACCTTTCTCGCGGGCCGCGATCATGCAGCTCGCGATCCAGCAAAGGCCGAAAAAATTGGCGCCGGTGGAGCCGCCAACGTTACGGAAAAGACGCCCTGACAGGACATGCATCGCAGCGATCGAAGCGGCGTCAGGGATCTTGATCATGTGGTCGATAACGTTCGGGATGAAAGACGGCTCGACCCGCGGCCGGCCAACTCCCTCGATTCGCGACGGACGCTCGCAAGTCGCATTCATGTCTCCGGAGCAATATGCGTCGTAAAATGCCGAATACTCCACATCGACCACGCAAAGTCGGGTGTTGAAGTTGCGGTAGCGAATATAACGGCCGATCGTTGCCGACGTCCCGCCGGTCCCGGCGCTCATCACCACCCATGTCGGCACCGGGTAGCGCTCGGCTTGCATCTGTTCGAAGATCGATTCGGCGATGTTGTTATTACCACGCCAATCTGTCGCGCGTTCCGCATTGGTAAACTGGTCGAGATAATGCCCATCGGTCTCGCGCGCGATTTGCGCCGCGACACCATAGACGTCAGCAGCATTGTCGACAAAATGACAACGCCCGCCAAAACATTCGATCGCCGCGATCTTCTGACGGCTGGTGGAACGCGGCATGACGGCAATGAACGGTAATTCAAGAAGGTGAGCGAAATAGGCTTCGCTCACAGCCGTCGAGCCAGAGGATGCCTCGACGAGGGTGGTCCCCTGCTTTATCTTCCCATTGCAGATGCCATACAGAAACAAGGACCGCGCCAAACGATGCTTTAGGCTACCGGTTGGATGAGTGGACTCGTCTTTCAGATAGATCTCGATCCCGTTCAGTCCGTTGAAAACGGGCTTGACGAGATGGGTGTCGGCTGACCGACGGCCGTCGCCCTGTAGAACGCCGATCGCCTGGCGCGCCCAGTTACGATCTTCGTCTTCCGGCAACCTCATGACTGGCGGACAAGTGGGACATGTTGGGGAACTTGCCATTTTCAAGCTTCCGATGGGATAGCTATCACGGCTTCGACCTCAACCTTCGCGCCGCGGGGCAAGGCTGACACTTCAAAGGTCGCGCGCGCCGGATAAGGCGCGGAAAAGAAGGCACCATATGCGTCGTTGATCGCCGCAAAGCCAGACATTTCCGTCAACAGTATCGTCGTTTTGATCGTGTGCGAAAGATCGGCACCAGCCGCCTTCGCAATAGCCGCGATATTCTTTAGACATTGCTGCATCTGCTCGACCGGCTCTTCGGAATTGAAGGAGCCCGTGGCCGGATCGATCGGGAGTTGTCCCGACACGAAAAGCAGATCGCTATGACGCATCGCCTGCGAATACGGGCCAACAGCAGCCGGCGCATTGTCGGTGGAAATCGGCTTCATTGTCTTCTCCTCGAACTAGCGCTCATACGATTCATCTATTCATCATAGCGCTCTACGCAGGCCAACGAGCCGTTCAACTAACGCTACAACTCCGATCGAGATCAGAATTAGGATGACCGAGAGCGCAGCGATTTGTGGATCCGTTGAATGCTCCAGATAGCGATAGATTTCCGTGGGCAGCGTCGACGACCTTACCGAGACAATGAAGAGCGAGATGGTCGCCTCATCAAAGGAAATCAGAAAGGCGATCACCGCGCCTGAGATAAGGCCGGGGCGAACCAAGGGAAGTGTAATACGCCAAAACACCTGCAACGGCGGCGCGCCATGAACCAGCGCGGCCTCCTCGACTCTGCGATCCACCGCCATCAGGCTCGCCATGATGGTCCGGACCGTGTACGGGATCGTGATGCCTAGATGAGCGAGGACGATGCCCGCATATGTATCGAGTAGAGCTATCGGCGCGAGAACGAGCATAATGCCGACCGCCAGGACGATATGGGGAACCAGAAATGGCGCGAGGACCAAGAAATTAAGAGCGCCTTTGCCGCGGAATTGATGGCGCGTCAGGGACAGGGACAGCAGCATTCCCGACGCCACCGCTACAAAGCCGACGACAATTCCAATTAGCAGGCTGCGCCCGAACGCTGAAATAAATTTCGCGTTCTGAAAAACCTTGACATAAGAACCGAATGAAAAGCTTTCGGGAGGAAACGCGAGATATTGTCGCGTATCAAATGAAACGATGAGAACGATGATGATCGGAGCCAGCAGGAAAAGATAAAGCAGCAGAATGAGGCCGCGCCAGGCGATCTGTCCGCGTATCACTGACGATTCCATGGCCGCCTCACCTGTCAAGCGCGCGAAGCGCACGCTGATAAATGACGATCACGCTGCTGAACAACACCAGAAGAAGCATTGAAAGTGCAGCAGCAAGCGGCCAGTTCAGTGTGACGGTCGCCTCGTTGAACACCTCGGTACCTAGAACGAACACTCGTCCACCGCCGATCAGCCGCGGCGTGACATAGGCCGAGATGGCCAGAACAAAGACCAGCAGTGCTGCCGTGAGGACACCGGGGAGACTAAGAGGAAGAATGATCCGGCTGAACACCCTGAAGCGATTCGCGCCGAGAACCGCTGCAGCCTCTTCCAGCTGCGCATTAAGACGTCCAAACCCGCTCAACATCGCGAGGATCGCATAAGGCATCAGGATTTCGACGAGCGCAACCGTCGCCCCGAAGCTGCTGTTCGCAAGCCTGATAGGACCACTCGTCAAGGACATCGCCTGAAGCGTGCTATTGATGACACCGCGATCGCCCAGCAGCACCATCCAGCCATAGGTTCTGACGACTGACGAAGTCAGCAACGGCGCGACGGCTAGGGCGGTCAAGACGCCCTGCCAGCGGCTCTGGGTTCGCACCAGGAATAACGCGATCGGGAACGACAGAATGACGGCGATCGCCGCAACGCTGACACCAAGGATGAGCGTGTTCCAGGCCACCTGCCAATAGAAGGTGTCAAGGAGAACTTCGCGATACGCTTCCAGCGACCAGTCGGTCCCGCTCAATGCCTTGACGGCGGAGGTCGCAAAAGATGCCCGGAACAACCAGAGGATCGGCAAAAGAAACGTGACGACGAGCGCGAACAGGCCCGGCACAAGCAATAGCAGGAGCAAGCCGCGCTGCACCTTGTCCACAGGAGGAGCGAAGCCCGCACTCATTGCGAGCCGTCGCCAATGACGGTGACATCTTCAGGCGCAACGGCCAGTGTAACCCTCGATCCTTTTTCCGGAAGTTTTCCGGCGTGCGTCGGCAGGTCCGCTTGCAAAATGGCCTGCCCGCTACGCGCCGTCAGGGTGACAATCTCGCCCCGATAGACGATGTGCTCGACAATGCCCGAGAAATGATTGACGCCGTTGCAAGCAACGTTCGTCAGCACAAAGCGATGCGGTCGGACCATCAACCTGATTGGAATACCTGCTCGTCCGCCGCCAACGAATTGCAAGCGCCCAAGCCCCTGAATATCGGCAACGCCCGGCTCGACGACATTGCCGACGACGATATTTCCGGCACCGATGAAAGACGCGACAAAGTCGGTCTGCGGGCGATCGAAAATCTCGCGCGGCGTGCCAATTTGTTCCAGGCGCCCCTGAGATAGTACAGCAAGCCTGTCCGCCATGGACAGCGCCTCATCCTGGTCATGCGTCACGAAAATCGTGGTCACGCCGGTTCGCTCCTGAATGTCGCGAATTTCGTCCCGCATCTCGTCACGCAGTTTTGCGTCGAGATTCGACAGCGGCTCATCGAGCAACAGCAATTCGGGCTCGATAACCAACGAACGCGCGATCGCGGCGCGCTGCTGTTGTCCGCCAGAGAGCTGGCCGACCCGCCGCTCTCCAAGTCCAGAGAGCTTGACAAGGTCAAGCGCCCTTCTGACCCTCACCTCCGTTTCCGCCTTGGGGATGCCGCGCATCTCGAGACCGAAAGAGATATTTTCTGCGATCGACATATGGGGAAACAACGCATAGGCCTGAAACACCATGCCCATGTTGCGCTTGTAGACAGGAACAGCCGAAATATCCCGGCCGTTGATCAGGATAGCGCCCGAGGTCGGAGCGATCAGCCCTGCGATCATACGCAGGACCGTCGTTTTTCCGCAGCCCGACGGCCCAAGTAGAGCCAGCATCTCGCCGCGAGGCAGCGAGACGCTGATATTGTCGACGGACGGCTTCGACGCGCCGGCATAGGTCTTCACGAGTCGGTCGATTTGAACGTGAGGATCGGTCATGGGCGCTTGCATGATGGTTGATCAGTTGGCTGCGATGACGTCGCGGCTGATGCGCTGGATCCAGGCCGAATACTGACCGGCGACGAAATTCCAGTCGAGCGACATCTGCCCGGCCTGCGCTTCTTTCGATCCGTAGATCCGCGAGGCTACAGCATCGGGCAGCTTCACCTTCGTGTTCACTGGTCCGTAGAAGCTCTTTTCGGCAAATGTCGCCTGTGCTTCCGGGCTCAGCGCATAATTGATAAAGAGCTCGGCCGCCTCCTTGTTTTGCGTGCCCTTGACAAGGCCAATGGTGTTGGTCTGTCCGATTGAGCCTTCTTTCGGCAGCGCGACGCCGATCTTTCCACCCTGCGCATCATGGAGATATTGGGCGCGTCCGTTCCAGCAGATCGAGAGATCGACTTCTCCGCTCTGGACGACCGCGTAGCAATCCGGCGCCGGCTCCCAGGTCGACACATTCGGTCCGATTGCCTTGAGTGTTGCAATCGCGGGATCAATGGACGACTTGTAGTCGCCGCCTTTCAGCTTAGCGAGAATTGGAATCAGGATGACGCCGCGCGTGTCATTAAGCTTTGCCGCGATCTTTCCCTTGTATTTCGGGTCAGTGAGGTCGTTCCAGCTCGTCGGCGGCGATTTCACCTTGTCGGTGTTGTAGAGAATCGCGAGATTGTCTTGCGAAAAGGCAATCGATTTGTCGTCATCGATGCGCGCCCAAGGCGGCTGGTCGGCCAGGTTCGAGATCTTGCCGACATCTAGCTTGTCGAGCAGCCCTTCCTTGTTGGCGCGGATCGCGACCGAAACGTCGAGCAGCGCAACGTCGACCTTTGGATCGGCGCGCTGCAGCGTCAGCAGCGCGAGCGTTTCCGCGGAATTGTTACTCTCGCGGTAACTGACTTTGATAGCGGGGTATTTCTTCTGGAATTCGTCGATGATGAATTTTTGATAGTTCTGGGCAAAAACGCCCGAAAATCCGACGACACTCACCGTTCCCTTGGTTGGCGCGTCCTGCGCTAGTGTCGGAGCGGACCCCAACGGAATCAGAGTGGAGAACACGGCCAGAGCACCGGCCATAATCCCCCGGCGGGTCATGTCTGCTTTCACGCGGACCGCTACGCTCATGTTGATGACTCCGTTGATGTTGACGTCATTGCTCCAAAACGATGCTCAAGAACTCACGACTTCTGTGCTCCGGACGGCTCCCAGGCTGCCCCGAGCACGCGAAGCCAATTCTTGCCAAGCAGTTTCAGGACTGTTTCCTCGCTCCAACCGCGGGCAAGCATCAAGTTGGTCAGGTTTGGCATTGCGGTCATCCGCTCGATGCCTTTTGGCTTGTTGATCTTCACCGAGCCGAATTCCGTCAGCGTCCGGGCCGTTCCCTTGTCCTTGTTAGCCCACAAGAGCCAGGGACCGGGGCGAGGCCGATCGAGCGAGAAGTCCGTGCCGATGCCGACATGATCCTGGCCGACGACGCCGATGACATGCTCCATGGCGTCGAGATAATTCTCGATGGTGGCATCGTTTCCCGCTGCTAGACCGGGCGCAAAAAGGCTAATCCCGATAATGCCGCCCTTCGCGGCACATGCAGCGAACAGCTCATCTGGCTTGTTGCGCTTCACGTCTTTAAGGGCGCGCGGCAAGACGTGGGAAATGCAGACCGGAGATTTTGAATGCGCAATGACATCAGCCGTTGTCTTATCGCCCACATGGCTGAGATCGCAGAGAACGCCGACGCGATTCATCTCGGCCAGAACTTCCTTGCCAAATCCTGTGAGGCCGCTATCGATCTCTTCCAGATATCCGGCACCCGAATAGTTCTGCGTGTTGTAGGTGAGCTGCATGATGCCAACGCCGAGATCCTTGAAAACCTCGACATAGTCCAGCTTGTCCTCAAGTGGAGATGTGTTCTGCCAACCGATGATAATGCCGGTCTTGTTTTCGGCTTTCGCTGCGTGGATGTCGGCAACAGTCCGTACCGGCCTGATAAGATCGCTGTTCTCTCGCAGAAAACGCTTCCATTCGGATACGTAAGCTATACCCTCGCGGAAATTTTCCCATAATAGTGATGATGCGTTGACTGCGGTCAGCCCACCCGCACGCATCTCCTCAAAAATCGAGCGGCTCCACTGACAGGTTTGGAGGCCATCAACGATGATTGCGCTGTCGTGAAGTATTTTTGCGTCAACCATTGTTCAGTTCCTCGGCAGATTTGTCCGCGCGGGCTCGAGCTTTCAGAGTCCGGTCAACAAAATCCAGGCGATCCTGTCCCCAGAACAACTCGCCGTCGATGACGTAGGTCGGGGTTCCGAAAATGCCTATCCTCTCGGCTTCCGCGAGGTTCCCCTTCCACTCAGCAACGATCGCAGGGGGTTGCGGATCCACTACGAAGCCTACGGCGCTTTCGCTGATCGTCGCTCGCGCGAGCATGCGCAGCGTATCCATGTCGGCAATATCGCGATCTTCGGCCCACAACGCTCGCTGCACCGCAAATGAAAATGCGGGCGCATCGAGACCAGCCTTCTGGAGAGCGATCACCGCTTGCGCGGCCGGCTCGATCGTCCGGCAGGGATAAAATTTCGGACGCAGGTTGAGCGGCATACCGAGAAAGCGACGCCAGCGATCGAGTTCCACTTCGTGATAGCTCTGACGCGCGTCTGGTCTCGAGCGCAGCGGGATACCACCATTGGCTTCAATGATGCGGATCGGCCGCAGGATTGAGGCCACTCCGTTCTGCTTTGCGATCGCGATCGCCCGGGGGGCACCCAAATACGCCCATGGAGAGGAGATGCCATAGAATATCTGCAGGACTGATGGCTTCTTATGCGCGGACATGATTGGCTCTTTCGAATTGGTCAGCGTCGCTCCACTCGTTTCCAAGAAGTTCCGGCGTGTCGTATGATAAAAACCGATCGAGATGCTCTTGCCCGTCCTCCACGAACAGTGAACGGGCAAGGCCCTGCGCAAGGCGCATTGCACCGTCGCTGATGGAAGGGATCCCGCTTGTGATCTTTCCGTGCGAAGGCACCGCCGGATAGGCAAAGCATGAAATATGCGAGACCGCAGTCGCCAGCGCAGGGTCGAGGCCGGGCTTTGGAAGGAACTCGAACGCCTTGCCAAGATAAGGACAGGAGCCGATGCCCTCATGCTCCCAGCCTGCCGGTGGCGTATAGACGTCTCGCCAAAACAGCGCCTTGTCAGCCAGCACCGCAAACTCTGGCCGCTTGTCGAGGTCGACGGAAAATCCCGTTGCAAAAATCACGACGTCAGCCGCGTAGCGTCCTTTTGGGGTCACGACTTCGACCGCGCCACCAGTCTCGACCAAATCCTCGATCGGACTTGCAAGATGAAAGTACGCATTCGGATGGCGCGACACGCGTAGAACGCTGTGACGCGGCGGCGGAATCTGGGCCCGCTCGCCGGCGACCATATAAGTCCACTTGAGCGTGTCGGGCAGCCCCAAATAGCCCTGCGTCATGCCCTGACTTCCGACACCCGTGAACTTGTCGATCCGCGGAATATCGGAGCGCCGTACAAAAATATCGACGCGCGCAGCGCCTGCCTCAAGCGCAGCGGATGCATTGTCCATCGCCGAAGCGCCGGCTCCGACGATCGCAACGCGCTTGCCCTTGAGAGCGGCGAGATCGATGAGATCGGCACCGTGATGGACAAAGCGCGACGAGACGCGATGCGCGACCGATGGAAGGACCGGTGCGCCCAAACCATCCAGCCCGGTCGCAAGAACCACACGGCGCGCGAACACGCACTTGTCTCCTTCACCGTCACGAAGATGAAGCGCGAGAAGACCGTCTTGTCGCAGATCCAGGGCAACAAGTGCGGTTTCATTAACGACATCAAGCCCAAGGATGCGGCGATACCAGAGGAGATAGTCCATCCACATGGTGCGCGGGATCAAGCCCATCGCGACATAGGCCTCAGCGCCAAACTGCGATTCAAACCATGCCCGGAAGGTCAGCGAGGGCACACCAAGCGCCGGGCCCGCCGCTTCCTTGCGGGTTCGCAACGTTTCCATTCGGGCAAACGTAACCCACGGGCCTTCGCGGCCGGCAGTTGCGCGATCATAGGCCCGAATATTGTTGATTCCGACCTTCATCAACGCTGCGAGCGTGACGAGACCGCATAGGCCGCCGCCAATCACTGCGACATCAAGGACGTGCGCGCCCTCAACACTGCGCGGAATCGTCCACGGTTTGGCTGGCTGGTTCAGCCACAGCAGATCAAGCGCGACGCGCTCTTCCAAGGCAGTTAGCGAGCGAGGACGCAGCATGCTTTATCCACTTTTTGCATTATGCGTTTTTAGAATTAAACCTAGGCTATTATGCTTTTTATGGTTGCGCAACGGAAAAGAGTCCGGCGAGCTCAAAAAAAGAAAATGTCCGATTATTCAAACACCGCCCGGTGGCCTGGAATTCTCAACCGCACAATCACATCAAGGGAGCGGAATTGGCATAGTGGTGGGTTCGGCAAAGACCCCAAGTCGCGTCGGATGGGCTGCAAAACGCGCCTTCCGGCGAAGGGATCAAGTATGGGGAAACTCGCCTGTTGGAAGACAAGTGGTGTATCCGGCAGCACCGAGAATTCTATTCAGGTTCGCCGGAGACAAAGGGGAGTTTTCGGATTGAAAAATCCGATTTTTTGCATCTGACCGTTTGGGCGTGAAGAAAAACCCGCAATTGGCGGGGGCCGGGTCGGTGCTGATCGGGTGTGGTCAGGGAGTGTGGTTTGCCAAATATCCCGTGTGCAAAAATGACTGAAAACATTGAACTTTTGCATATCGGGTGTGGGTGGCTGGGGAACTAGGATTCGAACCTAGACAAACAGAGTCAGAGTCTGTTGTGCTACCGTTACACCATTCCCCAAGGATGATCGCCGCGATTGATATAGCGAGATCAATAACTTAGCACCTCGGCTGGGAGCCTTGGAAGGCGACCGCGCGCCAAATCAGCTCAGTTGCGGCGGTTCTATCCGCTTGCGGCCGTGCTTGGCAAGCGGAAGCCGCAAGCTTTCCTTTTCGGGATCTCGATTGTGCCTCGGGCGGGCTTAAGACGGCGCACCGCTCCTGAAAGCCGAAGTGCCCGCCGAGAGGGCCTCAAGCTTTCGTCCAGCCTATTCCGCCGCCTGCTTGATCGGCCGCTCGCCCGGAGCCTTGGGGTCTCCTCGCCGGCCCCAGTTCGAAAACGCGTTCGAGAGCTTGTCCAGATATAGATAGATCACCGGCGTCGTGAACAGGGTGAGCGCCTGGCTGACAATGAGACCGCCGACCATCGCATAGCCGAGCGGCTGTCGGATCTCCGAGCCCGTCCCGGTGCCGAGCATCAGGGGCACGCCACCAAGCAGCGCGGCCATCGTGGTCATCATGATCGGACGGAACCGCAGCACGGCGGCCTGGCGGATGGCTTTCTCCGGCGAGAGATGCTCATCGCGCTCGGCGGCGATTGCGAAATCCACCATCATGATGCCGTTCTTCTTGACGATGCCGATCAGCAGGATGATGCCGATGAGGGCGATCAGGCTGAAATCGAAACCGAATGCCATCAGGATGGCGAGGGCGCCGACACCGGCCGAGGGCAAGGTGGAGAGAATGGTGATCGGGTGGATGTAGCTCTCGTAGAGAATGCCGAGGATCAGATAGACCACCACCAGCGCGGCCAGGATCAACAGCGGCACGGTGCTGAGCGATTGCTGAAAGGCCTGCGCGGTGCCTTGGAAGCTTGAACTCAGCGTGGCCGGCGCACCGAGCTCAGCCATCGCCTTTTCCACCGCATCGGTCGCCTGTCCCAGCGCCACGCCTTGCGCCAGGTTGAAGCTTATCGTGATCGCGGGGAATTGGCCCTGATGGCTGATCGACAGTGGGCGAACCGGCACCGTGGTCCAGGTCGCAAACGCCGATAGCGGTACCTGGTCGCCGGTGGTCGGCGATTTCAGATAGATCTTGTTCAGCGTGTCGAGATCGCCCTGCTGCTCCGGCAGTACCTCGAGGATGACGCGGTAGGTGTTCAGCTGGGTGAAAAATTGCGCCACCTGCCGCTGTCCGAACGCATCATAAAGTGTGTCGTCGATCAGCTGCGGCTGAATGCCATATCGCGCCGCCGTGTCACGGTTGATCTTCAGCTGAACGGTCGTGCCGTTCGACTGCTGGTCGGTGGCGACGTCGCGCAATTGTGGCAGAGTCTGCATCTTCGCCAGGATCTTGGGCGCCCACTCATTCAGTTCGTCCAGATTGGAATCCTGCAACGTAAACTCGAACTGGGTGCGGGTCGGGCGCCCGCCGAGCCGCACGTCCTGGGCCGCCTGCATGAATAGCCGTGCCCCTTCGACCTTCTCCAGTTTGGGGCGAAGCCGGGCGATGATCTCCTGCGCGGTCGCGTGCCGCTCGTCGCGCGGCTTGAGCGAGATAAACATATTGCCGTTGTTGCCGGCGCGACCGCTGCCGCCAACATTCATCGCCATCGACGCGACGTCAGGATCCGCCAGCACGATCTTGCCAAGCTCTTCCTGATGCCGCGTCATGTCGGCAAAGGAGATGTCCTGCGCGGCCTCCGAGGTCGCACTGATCAGGCCTACGTCCTGCTGAGGGAAAAAGCCCTTTGGAATGATCATGAACAGATAGATCGACAATGCGAGAGTGGCGAAGAAGATCACGAGCATCGTGCGCCGCCAGCTTAGCGCCAGATCAAGGCCTCGCTCGTATCCGGCCAACAATCGGTCAAACGCCCGCTCGCTCCACATGTAGAAGCTGCCGTGCCGCGCCTCCTTGTGCGAGCGCAGGAATCGCGAGGCCATCATCGGCGTCAGCGTCAGCGACACCACCATAGAAACCAAGATCGTCATCGCCAGCG